>Ga0233434_1000569_pt1 | contig 40884 bp, 39 predicted proteins | sample SI_122_August201_4_FD_182738 | JGI IMG/M metagenome (GOLD analysis project Ga0233434, IMG submission 182738) | Seawater microbial communities from Saanich Inlet, British Columbia, Canada - SI_122_August2016_120_MG | ecosystem: Environmental > Aquatic > Marine > Inlet | place: Canada: British...
ACTGCATTTGGAGCAGCATTAACAGCATCTAATATTTACAACATTCCAATATCCATAGAAACTTGGGCTTTAATGCTATTTTCAGTAGCAGCAGGTTCTGCAGCAGCTAATACCTTGACAAACTATCGCGACAAAGACATTGATGCAGTCATGGAGAGAACAAAAGACAGGCCTCTTCCTTCAAAGAGAATTTACCCTGCAGTTAAAGCAAGAAACTTTGGATTAGTGTTAGCTGGAATATCACTAGTGTTGGCCTATGCAATTTCATTTACTACAACACCAGAACAAGGTGCATGGGCAGCAATATTCATCGCATTTGGACTAGTGAACAATGTCATTGTTTATTCATACGTGCTAAAACGAAATTCAAGAACTAACATTATCTTAGGAGGATTATGCGGGGGCTCACCACCTATGATTGGCTGGGTAGCTGTAAGTATGTCAGATTTATGGACAATGGGTCTTGCAATGGCAGGACTAGTGTTTATTTGGATTCCAATGCACATTTGGGCTTTAACGTTACATTTCAAAGAAGATTATAACAAAGTGAACGTTCCAATGTTAACTGCAGTACAATCTGAAAAAACATCAGCAAGAGCTATTGCGCTATCTACTGTCGTAATGGTATTGTTTTCAATTGCACCATTTTTCATAACAACTGAAACTGGTGAAGACATGGTAGGTGACGTGTATTTGTGGACTGCAGTTGCATCAGGCGCATTAATGCTAGCATTATCAGTTTGGGTGACAGTAAAACCCATGGAGAAGGCTGCATGGACATTGTTTAAATTTTCTAGCCCATATTTGGCAGTATTGTTTATTGCACTAATGGTAGACTCTGCATTATAAAATACTGTTATCAGTATCCAAGCTATTAAGATCTTTAGTAATTTTATAATGATCCTTAACTAAAGTTTCAAGTTCATTTTTTAACTCAATGGAATTCCATTCTTCCTTGATTAGAGATGACAGTTTTGCAACAATATTCCATTGAACAGTATTTTGATCATCAATTAACTTTAAGAATTCTTTTCCTTTTTCATCATCATTCATAATTTTTGCAGCATACTACAACGATAAAAAGTTAACATAGGTAATTGTATAATTTCAAAGTTTTATTAGGAAAAATCAGATACTTACAATATTGCAGTGCAGTATCTCTGAATGTAAAGAAAAAGCTGTTCAAACTGTGAAAATCAGTTTTAAAGAAACCAGAAATTTATGCAAATATCATTACAAATTATTTAAAAATAAAGATGAATCACATGTTCCAACTTTTTCTAAAGCATCAAAATTTTGACATAAATTAAGAGATTTTTAATCTCAAAATAATTAAAAGATTTAACTTCTATTAGATTGAACCCAAAGCATGGCTGTTAAAAAAAAATCAAGTATTAAAAAGAAAGTAGTAAAAAAAGCAAGTCCCAAGCCAAAAACAGCAAAAAAAGCACCTACAAAAAAGCCAGAATTTGATAAAGCATGGAAAGAATATAATTCTGCACTAAGCGGTTGGAAAGAATCCTTATCACAATGGCAAAAGGCCACAAATGAAACGCTAATGACATACCATGATGCATGTCAAAAAGCAATAGGATCAGATGCCGAATTGTTAAAAAAAGTCAGTTCAAGTTGGGAAGAGACTTGGGAAGAAATTGGTCCAGAATACGTCAAACAGCAAACAAAGATGATTGAGAGTATTTTCAAAGAAACCAATATCGAGTCAATAAAAAAATTCAATGATCAGTGGGAAAAATTTCTTACAGCATCAAGTGATGAATCAATTACAGCGTATCAAGAAGCCATCAAAAAATTTAATCAGGCATGGCAGCATGGGCAAATGTAATTTTATTTAATAAAATTACAAAACTCATTATTTTTATAATTTAAAAAATATAATTTCAATTTAAGAATAAAGAAATTTAATTATCACTGGTTTTTCATAATAGCATGACTAAAGCAATTGTATTAGGTGGCTCACGGGGAATTGGTAAAGCAATTGCAAATTCATTAAGTTCAATTGAAATTGATGTTTTTGCTGCATCCAAAAACGATATAGATACATCAAATTTAGACAGTGTAAAAAAATTTTTAGAAACACATGATCAAACAGACATTTTAATTCTAAATACAGGGGGTCCAGAACCAAAACCATTTTCAACCATTACAGAAGAAGATTGGAACAAGTATCACAATCAATTATTTGTAGGGTTTTGTGCGATATTACAAAAAATCAAAGTCAATGATGGAGGGTATATCTTTTTGATTAGCTCAAGTGTGATAAAAGAGCCAAATGCAAAATTGATAATATCGTCAGCATATCGTGCCGCATTTTCAGAAGTCTTCAAGGTATTAAGTAAAGAATATGCTCAAAAAAATATTAGTTGCATTAACATTGCACCAGGTCCCATCAACACAGATAGAACTCAAGAGCTAATTGAAAACGTAAAAGAGTTTGAAAAAACACTACCTATGAAAAGATTAGGAGAACCTGAAGAGGTGGGGGGTTTTGTTAAAGGCATAATCGAAAATAAGGTAAAATACCTAACAGGTGTTACAATAAACTTTGATGGTACAAATTCTAATTGTATTTTTTAAAAATACATCTAAGAAGTTATTAGTATAGAAAACATTTCTAAAGCATGACAGAATGGAATACACTTAGAGCAAGATTTCCAGATGATGAGTTTGAGGAAATTGAGAGGATTAAAGAACAATATGGATTAAGTTATAATGAAATTATTCGTTCTGGTGTAAAATTCTATGTGGGTTTGACATTAGCAAAAGAACTACTTGGAGATACTTTTAAAGAAAAAGACATTACAATTGGTGGAAAAAATTTAGGTGAAATAATAAACAGTTCAGAAATTCAACAAAATATAGAACAGAAAATTACAAAAATAGCAAAAGTTTTGCTCGTTGAATTATTTGATAAGGGAATGGATTTCAAAGAAAAAACAAAATCAATCAGAAAAGAACGTAAAGTTGGAAGGCCTAAATCAAAGAAAAAAGTTGGAAGGCCTAAACAAGGATTAGATTAAAATTATTTTTTAAATTCAACATTTGGTGTGTCTGGTTGACCTGCAATTGCAATTAATCCACCATCACGTAATTGTTGTAATAATTGCATTACTTCTTTTTCAACTTGATTTCGTTGTAATCCTGTTTGCTGTGCAAAAACTTCAACAAGATCTGTAACTTTTCTCTCCCCATTACATGATTTCCAAAAATCAACAATTGCTTGATTTACCATAAATCCTTGTTCATGTTCATTAGCTAACACCATAGAACCATCTTCTTGTTGAACTAATTTTCCAACTCCTTGAGGTAATGCAGTTTCATAGTTAATTGGTGCAGGAGTATTTAGTCCAGCAGCACCCATTTCTTTAATTTTGAGTTTTCCTTCTTCAGTCATTTTGTCCATTGACCAAGCAGGCTCCCATACAATTTCAATATTTACATTATTTACTCCAGGGACTTTTTTAGCAAATCTTGTTGCATCTGCAACTAAAGTCTCATGTAAAGGGCATCCTTGTGTAGTCATGGTCATTTTAATATCAACATCATTATTTTCTTTAACATCAATTCCATAAATTAACCCCATTTCTACAATATTCAGAGGAACCTCAGGATCCATGCATTGTTTAAGCGAATCCTCAATTGCTTGTGTAGAAACAGTACTCATATTTTATACGATAGTTTAAAAAACAATAAAAACTTTCTAATTATTAGCTTAGGATAATTACTTTTTTAAGTACTCATAAATCTCATTAATAAAATAAACATTTTTTTACTTAATTTTTGTAATATTTACTAGTAAACTTTGATTAATAATATAACTAAATTAAATTACATGTTTTATGATATATAATTATGGAAATTTTGATAAAACCAGTAAGTCAAAAAGATTGGGATTTTATTTACCATTTACGTACAAATAAAAATTTTGAGAATAATTTCTATACGAAATCATCTTTTTCTAGAGATGATCATTATTCTTATCTATCTAAACAAGAGCAATCTTCTAATTTTTTTCATTGGATGATAATTTCAGAAGAAGAAAATGTTGGGTATGTACGAATTTTAGATCATGATGTTTCTATCATGATTGATGAAAAATATCAATCTAAAGGAATTGGTCAGCGAGCATTAGAATTAGTAGAAATAGAAGCTAAAAATGTTGGACTTAATAAATTAGTGGGACGAATGATGATTAATAATGAATCATGTAAAAAAATATTTGAAAAAAATGGATTTAATCTTTTAATGTATTGGTTTGAAAAAGAAATTTAAAATAATAATCAATATGATAGATATTAAAAATAATAAAACGTTTTAATTAAAAAATAATATTATGTGAAGCATCATACCTAATCTTCAAACAATTTTGAAAGGGATTCAGTATACGGATATGTAGCCAATCCTTTTTCAGTGATTATTCCTGCAATTAATTCAGGAGGAGTCATATCAAATGCAGGATTAATGACATTAATATCATCAGGTGCAGTTTTTTTATCACCAATTCCAGTAACTTCACTGCCTTTACGCATTTCAATAATGACATCATCAGCTTTTGTTTCCAAATCAATTGTAGATAATGGTGCTGCTACATAAAATGGAATTCCGTGTTGTTTTGCCATTGTTGCAACTTGATATGTTCCAATTTTATTAAAGACATGACCAGTCTTTACGATTCTATCTGCACCTACTACAACTTTGTTTACCAATCCATTTGCCATAGAATATCCAACTGCAGTATCAGGAATTAGACTAACATCAAACCCATCATGTTTTAACTCAAATGCAGTTAAACGAGAACCTTGTTGGATTGGTCTAGTTTCTGTTGCAATTACCTTAACATTTTTTCCACTCTCTCTCGTTGCACGAATTACACCTAATGCAGTTCCATATGCAACAGTAGCTAATGCACCAGCATTACAATGAGTCATAATAGTATCATTATCATCAAAAAGAACTGAGCCATTTTTTCCCATAGCTTTGTTAATTTCAATATCTTCATCAGCCATTTTTTTAGCAGTAGAAATTACTAAGTCTCTAATTTGTTCTACTGTTTCTCCAGTTTTTGCAATCTTCATTATTTTTTCTAATCCCCAACCCAAATTTACGGCAGTTGGTCTTGTTGCAAATAGAATTTTTTGTGCATCTTCTAAATCCGATAATATTTCATCTTTTGTTGTTGCATTACTTTGTAAAACAGATAATCCCAATCCAAATGCACCAGATACCCCAATTGCAGGTGCACCTCTAACTATCAAAGTCTTAATTGCATTTGCAACTTGATTAAAATCACTATATTCAACAAAAATTAGTTCATTTGGTAATTTAGTCTGATCAATCATTACAACTTTATTATTTTTCCATTCAACAGTTCTTAGAGAGGAATCAATAGCTGTGTTTTCCATAATTCGACGGATTTTTGACGATATTAAAATCAAGTGTTATATTGAAAATTATTCATTAATTCTGTATGATTAGCTATGATGCTTTGAAAAAAGTTGATTCAGAAAATATGCATGAAATTTATGATAAATGGCCAGAAATAGCATTTGAATCATATCATAATGCTGGAGAACTTATCAAATATCCTAAAACATCTCATTTTGTATTTGCAGGTATGGGAGGTTCAGGAGCAATGAGCGATATTTTTTCAGCAATTTTATCCAAAACAGAGACACATGTAACAATTGTAAAAGGACATCATCTTCCTAGAACAGTTAATTCAGATTCAATCGTAATCATAAGTAGTGTTTCAGGAAATACTTCAGAAACAATTTCTGTTTTAAGAAAAGCAATAGAAATTGGCGCAAAGACAATTGCATTTTCAGATGGGGGGGAAATAAAAAAAATTTGTGAGGAAAATAACATTCCTCATAGAAATATCAAAAAATATCATTCACCAAGAGGATCTTTTACTGCATTTCTATATTCAATGTTAGCAATTTTAAAACCAATTTTACCGATTAAAGAATCAGATGTTTTAGAATCTATTGAAAGTTTAAAATTTATAGGGATCAAAATAAATTCGGAGAATATTTCTACATCTAATCCTGCTTTAAAAATTGCCGAATGGATAGAACATACTCCTGTAATTTATTTTCCAGGTGGACTTCAATCAGCAGCAATACGATTTAAAAATTCACTTCAAGAGAATTGTAAAATACATGTAATTGCTGAAGATGTAATTGAAGCATGTCATAATGGAATTGTTTCATGGGAAAAATCAAGAAATTTTCAGCCAATTTTAATTAGAGGAACAGATGATTTTGAAAAAACAGTTCAATTATGGAATACAATAAAACAGTTTTTTGATTCTAAACAGATTAACTATAAAGAAATTGTAAGTGAAAAAGGAAATATTTTGACAAAACTGATTAGTATGATCTACCTTCTCGATTATGCCAGCATTTATCTTTCAGTAAAATTGGGCATAGATCCTACACCTGTAGAGGCAATAGATTTTATTAAAAAAGCCTGTAAGTAAAATATCATCAATAGTTCTTTTAAAAATGGATAGATTATTAGTAAATTTAATTAATTTCATAAAAAGAAAATTAAATTTTCAAAAATATCAAATCTTTCAAAGACATTATTTTGGATTAATTTAGAAAAACTAGTTGAAATTAATAATATAAGAAAATAATAATATTTTTGTCTAAAAGTAATAAGAAATATACAAAATAAATAAATAAATAAATAAATAAATAAATAAATAAATAAATAAATAAATGCATGATAAATAAAATTTTAGGTTCCAATGAAATTAGTCGTATTTATTGCAGCATATAATGAAGAAAAAACAATCAGTGATGTAATTTTAAAAATCCCTAAAAAAATTTTAGGTATAGACAAAATAGAAATTCTTGTTGTTGATGATGGATCTACAGATAAAACAGTAGAAATTGCTCGTAATGTAGGAGCAACGAAAATTGTATCACATAAAACAAACATGGGTGTAGGTGCAGCATTTATGACTGGAATACGAAATTGTATTTCAATGGGTGCAGATATATCAGTTAAAATTGATGCAGATATGCAATTTGATCCTAAAAACATTCCAGAACTCGTAGTACCAATTTTAAATAATCAGCTAGATGTTGTGGTAGGTTCAAGATTTTTAAATTCCAAAGTAGAAAATATTTCAAGAAAAAAATTAATTGGAAATAAAATATTTACAAAAATTATTTCTTTAGTTACTGGACAAAAATTTACAGATACTCAAAGTGGATTTATATCTTATTCAAAAGAAGCTATTTCTAATCTTATAGTAATTAATGACTTTACTTTTGTTCATGAAGCATTATTAGATTTAAAATTTAAAGGGTTTAAAATTGGAGAAGTAGGAGTAGCAGTTCAATATTTTAAAGAAAGAAAATCTCGAGTAGTCAAAAATGTATTTAATTATTCATATAGAGCATTATCAATAATTATCAGATCATTAATTTATCATAGACCCATTTTCACTTTTGGTATATTAGGAACTTTATTAATTGTGGGAGGGATTGTTGCTAAAATTATTACAATCACAAAAATTTTTGGTGGAGGAGTAGCATCAGATTTATCAACAGGTTTTATTATTTTAGGAATTGTAAATTTTATGTTGGGCGTATTTGCTACAATAGTATTTAAACGACAAGCACATACTGAAAGAAGTATACGACATTATTATGAAGAATTAAAAAATAAAAAATCTGAATAATCCAAGAATAATTGAAAAAATTAGTCAACATATATTCTATTTTTAAAAAAAATATTGTTTACAAATTATTATTTCATTTTTAGATATAGATAGAATAAAAATAAAGCATGAAGAGATGATGAAAATAGAATAGACAGAGATAATCCAAGTAATCCAAACCATGAACCAATTGTAAGAATAAAGATTATCAATGAACCTATACGTAACAAAGCAGAATAACCAATCCTAGTTGATTCATTAGATTGTAATTTAGCACTAAAAATTGATGAAAAGGTGATAGGAATAAGTGAAAAAATCATTACTTGCAAACTTGGAATTCCTTCAGAATAATGAGGAAGGAATTGAGTAATTAGAAATGGCGAAAAAAATATTACAAATAATGTTATTAAAATTGAAATACATACAATTAAAATCTGAAGTTTTTTTGTTGAATTACCACTTGATTCTTCAGAAAGCAAAAATGAATGTAATGCTATAGGTAACATTTCTAGACCAAGAAGGATTTGTAAATTTAATTGATAAAAACCAACCATGGAAAATCCCAAAATTGGAACAATGATAATTTTATCTATTGAACGAGATAAATTAGAAGATGCATCAATTCCAAAATTATGAACTAGTACAGAAAATTTTGATCGGATAAGAGAGAAATTTTTGATTGACTTAATTGATTTTATATAATCTATGCTTACGATAAGATTTGCAATTGCCATACCCAATACTATTCCAGGTAAATCAAGTATAGAATACAATGTAAATGGAATTAAAAGAATTCCAAGTCCTTTTATTATTGCAACAATAAAATTTTTTTTGTATTTTTTTAACCCTATTAGATTAAATTCATTCATCATAAAAAATGAAATTCCTAAAGTTAGTAATGCTACATAATAATTAATAAATAACAAAAATATAGATGAAGAAATTATTATGATAAATGCTAATGAATTTATTTGATTAGATAAATTTTCTTCATTTTTTCCAATGTATACAGATACAGAATATGGAAATCCAAATCTAAAAAAAAGTGAAAGAGTGACTGCAATTCCAATATAGAAACTTAATTCACCATATTGGTGAGGAGTTAAAATTGATGCAAAAACAAAATAGAAAACAGATTGTAATCCACTTCCTACAATCTTTGATAAAGCAATTAAAGAAAAATTCTTAAAAGAAACAGGTTTTACCATAAAAAATAATTATAATTTTTTTTAATAAAATCTCTTGGATTAGATGGATTGACAAAAACCATAATATATTAAATTTATCTAGATATCATACAAATTACAATGAATTAATTTCAAAAATTTGATTTTTATACTAAGTGTAACCTAAGTATAACCTAAGTATAACCTAAATAATCAAGGCAGAAAAAAATATGGATGTAGGATTATTAAAAATAATTAGATGTTGTATTGTTCTATTAAAAATTTCTACAAAACCAAAGAAGGATATTTTTTGGATTTATTATTCAATTTTGAGGACAGTGATTAAAAATCCAAAACTATTGATGGATTCAAAAGCATCAAAAAATAATTTCCTATCAGATTATCTTCCAAAAACTATTCAAATCCAACATCCGACAGGAATTAATTTTTTATCTAGACCAAAATTTGAAGATCTAGCAAGATTTCTATTTGCAGAAATTATTGCAAAATGGGAACCCATTAAAATTATTCACATGTCTAAAGAGGAAATTTTTGTGGACATAGGTGCAAATACAGGATATTATACACTAAACATTGCTTCAAAACTAAGAGAAGGTAAAATAATATCCATAGAAGCAGATCCGGACACATTTAAAATTTTAGAAAAAAATTGCAATATGAATAAAATTTACAACTTAGAGATGCATAATGTAGCTTGTTCAAATCATGAAGGTAATATTGATTTTTTTAAGACAGATAAACATTCTGGAATAAATTCTATTCTAAATCAAACAGAAAATAATAATTTCAATAAAATTAAAATTAAATCAAATACATTAGATAATATTCTTAATTCAAGATTTAAAAAAATTGATTGGATTAAAATTGATGTTGAAGGTGCAGAATTATTTGTTCTTGAAGGGGCACAAGAAACTTTAAATTATACTAAACACATTATAATCGAAATTCATGAACATATTTTAAAAAAAAATAATCAAACTTCAAAACAAATTATAGATATTTTAGAAAAAAATAATTTTGAAATAAAAATATTTCCAGAATATTGGAAATCATCATCACCTAATCAAATTCTCAAGTCAGATTATATTTATGGTGAAAAATGATTCAGAATATAAAAAATAATTATAGAAATATTGATTTGATTAGTGTTTTAAAAATCGTTATCATCATAATAACGACAATCTATGTTTTTGGAAATTTTGAACCATATTTTGAGGGTTCTGATTCATATCTATATGGCATAGTTGCAAAAAATTTGACTGATGGAATATATGCTATTTCAAACGAATTATTTTCAGACACAGGGAGAGTAGAATTTATTGGTGAAAATTGGAGAAAAACATCTGAAAATACATTAGTGCCAGTTGCAGGAATTGGCCTTCCAGTTGTGGGAGCAATTTTTTATTTTATTGCAAGTGATTTTGGTTTGTATTATTTATCACCAATTTTTACAATAATTTTACTGATTTTATCAGAAAGAATTTCTACAAATTTCTTTGGAAGAAATACAGGATTAATTGTTTTATTATTAATGAGTTCAAGTAATCTAATTCTTAGAAATGGAACAAATCTCCAAACAGAAGCCATTTTTTCATCATTTTTTATTTTAGGAATATTTTATCTTGTAAAATATTTTGAAAAATATGATAGTTCTAAAATTTTTCTTGCTTCAATATTTTTTGTAATTTCATCATTCATTAGAATAAATGGTGCAATAATTTTTCCGGTTGAAATATTTATTGTTGGAGGTTATTTCATTTGGAAAAAGTACTCATCTAAAAAACAAATTAAAAATTTTAATAAAAAAGAAAAAAGGAAAAATAGATTTAATTCTTCAAAAAAATTAAAGATAATAGTTTTTCTTTTAATTCCATGGATAGTTTTCTTTGGATATTGGTTTTTATCTAATGATATATTTTTTGGAGATCCACTAACAAATTACAGATTAGAAAGTCAAACGTTTGGTCCAGAAATTACAAGAGATTCTAATATCACTTCATTATTATCATTAGATACGAAAAATTTTGAGAATATGAAATCATATTCAAAATATCTTTTACCCTATCAAGTTCCAGCAATTTACAATAAAACTATAGAAAATTATGAACAAATTTTGGGTGTAGATTGGATTGGATTCATTGCATTAATGATTTTAGGAATAATTGTGATAATATCGCTGTTTCAAAAAGATCACCGAAAGAAAATGATTATTTTTTCATTAATAATTTTAGCAACAGTGTGGTTTTTTTCGGCAGTCACAACAGAAGAAAGAGCATTACAAGGAGTCCCTGCAAGATATATGATTCCAGTTATGCCATTAGGTTTTATGATGTTTGGATTTTTAATCTTGAAAAGTTATGATTTTTTAAAAAACAAAAAACGGGTTTTGGCATTATTGTTAAAAATTGGATTGGCAGTATTTTTCATTACATCATTTTACTATACCATACTTTTTCAAGATCTTAGTAAAAATGAATTTAATTTTACTGATCCAAAAAAATATGAAAAAATATATCCATTAAGTATGGAAGGAGTATATTCTAATGATGTAATACTTGCAGTTCATACGGATTGGGCAATTGATTATGGATTAAATTCTTTTCGTTTAACAGAAAATATGCCACAAGAATCAATCAAATTATTAAAAGAAATAATTAATGATGATCAACATAATGTCTATGTTTTTAAAATTCCTACATACATAAATGAAGAAAATAGAATAGAACAATTAATTGTTAAACATGGATTTATTCTTGAAAATTATTCAGATACTTTTTATAAATTGAAAATTAATGACGATAATAGATGAGATTAAAATAAACCAACATAAAAAGAAGTTAATTAATTCTTAAAATATTTTGTTGGTAATTTAATTTATGGATCAAAAACCTTTAGCTAACCATCCACCGTCAACATAGAAATCTTGATCAGTGATATATCATGATGAATCAGAAGGTAATAGGATTATTAGGCCTGTGAGATCTTCAGGAGTTCTCCATCTACCTAAAATTGTTTTATTTTCAACATTTTTTCTACGGGAAAGATTATCAATTCCAAAAATCTTATTTCCTTCTGAAAGTTGTTTTAGAGCTAATGGCCAACCCATATAGCCATCAATTCCAAGCACGAAGATTTTTGTAAACATCATTTAATATATACAAAATTAATTCTGTCATTTGAATTCAAGTAATTATGTAATAATTTTTTTATTTAAAATTTTAAAATATTTAATATTAAAATAAAAAAATTATGTCCAATTAAAATTTTGGTTTAAAAGTTCAGATAATTTTTTATTAAATGGTTTATAATAATTTAACAAATGATTTCTAGTATCTAAATTTAGTTTATCATACTTTACTGAATTTAATATTTTAGGATTTAGAATTTTAAATTTTGGTAAATTTAAAAAATTAAATGTTCTATCAAAAACATCTTCATGATTTTTTGCTAAATCATCAATATTTAAAACAAGAATTTGTTTTAATGGAAAATACTTAAGATATTCTTTAAAACGATTATAATAGTTACCTTCAGATAAATAAGAATAAAATCTATAATCTAGATTTTTATTTTCAAATATATTTTTTCTATAATTTCCATTCAGTAACAATTCTTCTTCAAACTCAATAGCCTCTTCAAAAGAAGAAAATTTTGATTCACCTCTAGTTAAATGATAATTAAAATGAGAAAATGCTCGATCGATGGGATTTCTAATAATTGCTATTAATTTAACATTTGGAATTGTTTTAAAAATTTTTTCTGGGACTATAGGATTTAAAAGATAACTAGTAGATGCCTCACCAGTGACAAAAATATTTTTTCCTTCATTATTAAGAAATAATTTAGGTTTTATTGGAAAGTGAGATCGATAGTAATTCAAACCATTATGAAAATTTTTATCAAAAAAAGATGATGATTTTGCAGCACCAGCATAAACATTTGGATGTTTATTTAAATTATAGTATAATGATGTAGTTCCACAACGTGATGCACCTATAATAATAAAATTAGGTAAACATCTAATTTGATTTGTAACAAATCTAAAAGGAAAAAATGCTTTTTCAGAAGAAAATCGATAAGGATTATACTTAGGATGTTCAATTAACCATGTTCGAATTTTTTCTCTAAATATCATATTTATTTTCATTTAAAGAATGAATATTTGTAGTATGAATGTAGATTTTTGTAATATTTGACGTATTATCAAAAAATGGGTTGATTGATTTAATCTCCCAATCATTATGCACAGATAAAATTAATTTCATTTTTACTCCCAACGACCTAAGATTTTTTTGATCCTAAAAATTTCCATTTAATAGGTTCATCATATTTAATTGTACGAAGTGTTTTCTTTCCAATAATTTTATGCATATCCTTTGGCAATATTCCTGTACCAGGACGTTTTATTGTAAGCATGTCTTCAGTAATTCTCATTTGTTTAAGAATCGTAGTGGATGCTACAACACTTTTTCTGACATCATTAACATTTTTTAATTCACATTTAGCAGGAACTTTTATTCCATTACCTCTTGCAAGTTCCATAGTTCTAATTGAATTTACCATAAATTTAAGATCATGTGGATCTGCAGATAATATATTATCAGGTCCTCTTGCTTTTTTATCCAATGTGAAATGTTTTTCCACAACATTTGCACCTAAAGTTGCTGCAGTAACACAAGTTTGAACACCCATTGTATGATCTGACCAACCAACAGGAAGATTAAATTCTTGTTTCATAGTTTGTATGGAATCTAAATTTGCATATTTAGTTTCAAATGGATACATACTAACACAATGAAGTAAAATTAATTTCTTATTTCCAGTTGATTGAAATGCTTTAACAGCATTTTTAACATCTTGCATAGTACTCATACCAGTAGAAATGATAGTAGGTTTTTGTAATTTACTTATTTGTTTTATGAAAGGTAAATTTGTAAGATCATCAGAACCAATTTTATAAATTGAATTTTTGACATTTTCTAAAAAATCTACATCAGAAATATGACTAGGTGTAGAAAAAAGAGTGATTTTTTTCTTATTACAATAATCATATAATTTTTTTTGAATTTCAAAATTTAATTCTAATTTTTTAATAATTTTCAGTTGATTTTTTCTTCCACCCACACCAGGCATATCAAATGTTGCATATTTTGATACATAATTCTCAGCTTTATACGTTTGAATTTTAACTGAATCAACTCCAGATAATATAGCCAAATCAATTAATTTTTTACCTTCTTGAAAATTTGAAAAATTTCCACCTATTTCAGCAATAACATAAACAGGTTTTTTATCGCCAACAATTTTTCTTCCAATTTTAACATTTTTCATTTTTCATCAATTATTATTTTTCTTTTTTTCTGTATCTTTTTGAAGTGTTTTTATTAGATTGGTCCCAATTTTCATAACTATAACTATTAACAGTCCTATCTCCTACAAGAACATTTTTTGATTCAGTTTTTCTTGGATAAATACACCATTGGCAGGGAGGAAGTTCTTTTACACCCAATTCCTTCATATGTATTTCTCTAGCTTTTTTCATTTTTTTACCATGCCATACGTTCCGAATTGATTCCTCGTTAAGATCACCAACAATGTATGTACCCATTTCATCCATTGCACACATCATTGCTTTACCATCACTTCCAATTACAAGTCGTTGCCAGGGTTGTGGACATGTAAAATTTTCAATAAAATTTTGATCCACAACGGTATGTGAAAAATCAATTAAAGGATTTGAAGCAATTTGATCTGAAATGGGTGTAAAGGTATTATAAAATTCATCAGTATTATTTTCAATTGCTGATGAAATTGTTTGTATTTTTATTAGTGGTTTTACAACATTCAATTCTTTTTTAATTTCAGAAAATCGTTTAATTTTTTCAACTTGTTCATCGAAGTTATTCGGTGCTCTAATTTTATTATATTCTTCTCCTAAACCATCAAAAGATATTGTTAACCAATCTAATTCTAATTCAATTAATTTACGAAACTTTTCTTCATCGATCATACCACCATGAGTCAATGAAGAAATTTCTTTTATTCCAGATGTTTTAGCATACTCTATCATTTCAAAAATATTTGGATGAAGAAAAGCTTCTCCTCTAAAACTAATTCTTATAGAATATGGCTTAAATTTGCTACATTCATCTATCAATTTTTTATATAATTTAAAATCCATTAAACCAGTTTTAATTTTTTCTTGAAATTCATCAGTAATTGTATAACACATAGGACATCTTAGATTACAAATACTGGAAATTTCAATATCTATATGATCTGGAAATTTACTTACATAATGAACTCTAGGATAAAAATGCCATCTAAATCGATTAAACAGATATGAGAAAAAATGTCCTTTGCCACGTTTAATTTCAAAACGAATATTATTTTTTCTATCACTAAGTCTAATTTGACCTTTATTAATTTTCAATTGTAAACTTATTTGAATAATTTTTTACATAAATGATTTTGTAGACAATTTTGATTCAATTGTAAACTTATTTAAAATAAACCTGTGTTTTTATAGTTCCATCTAAAAAAATAGTACATTGAAAGTTCCATATTTTATTCCATGGATTACCAAAGAAGACAAAAAATCAGTCAATAAAGTACTAAATCAAAGATGGTTAACAAATGGTCCTATTCTACAAAAATTTGAACAACAGTTTTCAAAATTTGAAAAATCAAAATTTGCAATTGGGGTGTCCAATGCAACACATGGTCTACATTTAGCTTTAAAATCAATTGGTATTGGTCCAGGTGATGAAGTAATTGTACCAACAATGACATTTGCATCCACTGCAGATGTAGTAACATATTGTGGGGCAAAACCTATTCTTGTAGATGTTGAATATGATTCATTAAATATATCATTACAACACATTAAAGAAAAAATTAATAAAAAAACTAAGGCAATAATCCCTGTTCATTATGGTGGACAATCTTGTGACATGGATAAAATTTTAGCAATATCAAAAAAATCACAATTAAAAATTATTGAAGATTGTGCACATGCATTAGGTTCAACATTTAAACAAAAAAAATGTGGAAATATAGGGGATGTTGGTTGCTTTAGTTTTTACCCTACAAAAATAATCACTACAGGTGAAGGTGGAATGGTAGTTACAAATTCACAAAAAATTAATAAAAAAATTATTCAATTACGTTCTCATGGAATGAGTTATCTCCCACAAGATAGAGAAAAATCTGCTATTTGGAATTATGATATAGTGGATTTAGGTTATAATTATAGATTAGATGAAATAAGAGCAGCATTAGGTATTTCTCAATTTCAAAGAATTAAAAAAATTAATGATTTAAGAATTAAAATTGCAAAAAAATATGATTCAGATTTACAAAAAATTAAGGGGATAATAATTCCTAAAAAAATGAAAAATAGAAATCACATTTATCATTTATACACAGTCAAAATTACAAAAGATTTTCCACTATCTAGAAATGAATTATTTGTGGAATTAAATAAAAAGGGAATAGGTTCAAGTGTTCAATATCCACCATTACATTTAATGTCATATAATAAAATGAAATATAAAAAATCAGAATTTCCAAATTCTAATAAACTCAAGGATGAAATCATATCATTACCGATATTTCCTACTATGAAAAATAAGGATATAGAATTTGTGATATCTACAATTAAAAAAATTTAATATTAATTTTCAGAAATTTCATTCAACATTTTTTGAATTTCTTCAATGGTCATCATATTATTATCATTAGAGGAATAGCTATTTTGTAAAGTTTCTAAATGATCATATTCATTTGAATTAGGAGGTGGAATAACATACATATTTCCAAAGTCCTTAAATCTAGAAATTTCATCATTTGCAATTAAACTTTCATGAAGTTTTTCACCTTCACGTATTTTAGTTTCAATTATTTGATGAGTTTTAGGAATTTTTGAATAAAGTGAAATAATTGATTTTGCTAAATCTAATATTTTAAGTGCTTTCATTTTCAAAACAAAAATTTCACCACCTTTTGCAATTTCAACAGTAGATAAAATTAAATTAATGGCATCTTTTTTTGTCATTGTAAATCGAGTCATTTCATTATTCGTTATCGTGAGTGGATCTCCACGTTTAACTTGATCTAAAAATAATTCTAAAACAGAACCTTTAGTACCAATGACATTTCCAAATCTAATACAATACATTATTGGTTTTGTAAGAGATTTTCGATAAGCCATTGCAGAAATAGTTAATCTTTCTGCAAGTAATTTTGTAGCACCAAGAGTACTTAATGGACTAGCAGCTTTATCAGTACTAATAAAAACAAATTTTTCAACATTTGATTGAATACTGGATTCAATAATATTTTGAGTTCCAATAACATTAGTTTGGACTGCATCAAATGGATTAAATTCACATATTGGAACATGTTTCAGTGCTGCAGCATGAAAAACAATGTCAACACCTTCTGTAGCTACTCTAAGACGATTTTTATCTCTTATATCACCTAAAAATAATCTTAATTTTTTTGAATATGAAAATTTCTTTTCTAAATTATATAATTCATATTCATTATTTGATAAAATTCTGATTGATTTACAATTTGTTTCAAGTAAAGATTCAGTAAGATAAGATCCAATGGAACCAGAACCACCAGTAATAAGAATAGTTTTATTGTCAAATTCTTTATAATTAATCATTCAATCGCTTTACAAAAAACCGAATATAAAAGTCTCTAGGGTTAAAGAAATTAGTAGACAGATTGTATTTCACGAATTTTCAAAAATGCTTCAGCATAATTTAGATTAATTGTAGAACCCCAATATTTTGCTCTATTTTGAATTGCTTCAACAGATCTAGGATGAGGGGATTTTGGAATTTCGTTTTTGTATTGTTTTACAGCTTTTATTTTAGTTGTAACAACTTTTTGTATATCAACAAAATAATTTGGATTGAAATTATTAAATTCCATAGGATTATCTGTTGATGATGGTGTTTCATAGCAAATTAGTTCTTTGATACTAGAATTTTTTTTAGGTCTTGTTGCAATAATTGATGCTTCATAAACTCTACGATGATCTTGGTTCATATCTCCCCAAAAATGAGTATAAACAGTATTAGGCTTTAATTTTTTTATGAATGATTCAATATGATTTGTTAATTCAGTCAGATTAACAAATTCAAGTTTTTGATCATCATAATTAAGAAACTCAATAGTTTTAACTCCTAATATTTTACAAGCTCTTTCACATTCTAATTTTCTTGTTTCAATTCCTTTTTTTGATTCATCTCTACCAAATTGACCAGTCGTGAAAATTATTACATGAACATTGTCTTTATTATTTTTATGAATTGCTAAAGTTCCTCCCAAACCTAAAGTTTCATCATCAGGATGAGCACAAAGAATTAAAATATTTTTCATGATTGTAATATGAATAAAATGTTAGATTTTAAGTATTTCATTTGCAACTCTTTTTGCACCAAACCCATCAATAAGGTTAGAATTTTTTTTGTAATGAATTAAATCATCTAGAAAATCCTGAATTAATTTATTAATTTTTCCTTTCGTCCGATAATTAACTAATCCAAGATTTTTTGCAATTTTATATTTTGACCATTCTTTAGCAGTAACTAATTGATGTTTTTCATCACAAATAATAGCAAAAGGAATTCCCATTGAAGCAAATTCGTATGTAGTCAAACCACCAGTACAAATACCAAATTTTGAATGACTAATTTCTTTTGCCATATTATTTGTTTTTGGAATAATCACGATATTTTTAGGATATTTTTTTTGTAATGATAACAATTTTTTAGATTTTAATGCAACTGGACCTAAAATAATTTTTATTTTTAAATTGGATGTATAAGATTCTAGTGAATCTGCTAGTGAATCTGCTAGTGAATCTGCTAGTGAATCTGCTAATATATCTGAAATATTTTTTTCGTCAAATCCACCAAATGTTGCTAAAATATCAAATGACTTTTGTTTTTTAAAATGCTTTTGAGAAAAATTATTATTAAGAATTTGATATTTAGGTCCTAGCAGACATTTTGTTCCATTTTTATTGGTAAATATTTGATTTTTAAATCCTATAAACCCATTAATTAAAAGATCAGCTTGTAAGTTTTTATTCTTAAGATCTTGAATTAATACAACTTTTGTATAATTTTGTAATTTATTTACATGAGACTGAGAAATTTTATATTTATCTATTACAACTGTATTAATTAAATTATTTTTGATAATTTTTTTGGTTATGTTGAAATCATCCTTAATTAATAAATCAGATTTAATAAAAAAAATATTTTTTTTAAAACCATAATCTAAAAAAATATTTTTGGCACCACCAAAATCTTCAATTAAAAAAAATACATTATTTTTAGGGAATTGATTTGCTAAATTTATTGTTCTAAAAATATGTCCTAATCCCAATTCTTGTTTTTTTGCTTTTCCTCCTGCAGTTCTAAATAAAATCTTGTTTTCCTTCATAATATCATACCAAAAAATGCTAATCTGTAAATGTTACTCATAATATTTTTAATCAGATAAAATATTTTTAGAGTTCTCAATTATGGATTTAGAATTTTCTCCTTCGTTAAAAAGTAGATCAACGATAGATAAATTTGGAATGAATTTATTAGAAATTTGAGAATATTTGGGATGAATGAATTTTTCATAAATCACTTGTATTCCAGCATTATGAAATAAATCCTCATCCAGATACTCTTTTCCCATAATTCCAGAAAGATAACAATCAGAATTTAGTTTTTTACAAATATTTAATAATTTTTGAGAACTATTACCCGTCACTCCTAATTCAGAAGATTTAACAGTTTTAGTTGTAATACCGAGTATTTTCATAAAATGTTGAATCAGAGTAAGATTCAGATCAATAAGTTTTGTCCATTTTTTATTTAAAATAAATTCAATATCATTCCAATAATCATCAAAATATGGAGTATTTTGATAACTATCTTTCATCATCTTAATGTGTTTAATATTCCAATTTTCAGAACTAATGTTAACTTCATTCAATAATTTTTTGAATGGTTTTATTACAGGAACAGATATCCAAATTCCGCCATCATTGTGTGCTATTTTATTTCTATTATCCCAAGATCTAATTGCATATTGAACATCATCAAAAAAAACAAAGATATCTGAAGATTGAATTTTTTTGAAAAGTCCCATATATGGAAAATATCCGGGTTGTCGGATAGAAATTAAAGTCATAAAAATGTACTTCCCAAGAAATAAAATTTTTTCATAATAATTTACCAGAATTAGAGCGAATCAAAGAACCATTATCAATTATATTTATCAATTGATTAAATGTTACAGATTTATCTATTGAATGTGATTCAATAAATTTTTTTATAAAATTAAAATCTTCTTTTGTATCTACTACCAATCTCAAATCAGATTTATTATTTTCATTTTCAACATAATCTAAATTAAAAAATTTACTATTTTTCCAAATATATTCAGTCACGTGTTCCCGATCAGATAAAGAGGAAGATTCCCTCCATGCTTTTTCAAGTGCTTTAAATCGAAAAACCTCTACAGCAATTCCTATTGGAAATCCATTATAGTTTTCACACCAATAATTATTTTTTTTATTTATTGTATTACTTAAATAATCAAGTTTTTTGTTTTCATGGAATTTTGAAATACATTTATCTATAATTAAAGGATCAATTAATGGAGAATCAGCAGAGATACGTATTATTATATTTGCTTTAAACAATTTTGAACATCTATAAAATCGATCTAGAACATCATTAGAATCACCTCGAAATATTTTTATTTTATTTTTTTTAGAATAGGATTCAATTTCATCATCTAATGATAAAGTAGTTGTTGCTACAACTAAATCAGATATTAATTTTGATTCCAATACTCTCTCAATTACATGTTCCAATATTGGTTTTCCATTAATTTTCATCATTACTTTTCCAGGCAATCTAGTAGAACCCATTCTTGCCTGAATAATAGCAATAATTTTTTTTGACATAATAAAATTTGGAAAAAACAAAGATATAGATATTGTTAATAATAATTTTAATAAAAAATATAGATATTGTTAGGAAAAAAGAAGTTATTTTAGATTTAATCAATTTACTTGAAATTATAGTAAATATCTCTAAAAGAAAAAAGGAAAATATATGTGATACAAAATGAAAGTTTATTCACAAAAATGAAATTTTCTGATGATAAATTAGGAGGATCGGGTTGGAGCTCACATTATAAACGAGTAAATTCATCTGTATCTTTTGAAAAATACAAAGAATACAATACAAATGAAACTTACATTAAAAGAATTTTAAAATTTGGAAAAAATGTTGGGCGATCATTAGAATTTGGTTCAGGAAAAGGAGGACTTTCGCTAGTATTAAAACGAGAATCACCCAAAACAGAAATTCATTTATTAGATTTGGATAAACATGCAATTGAATTTAGTAAAAAACTTTATGCACATTATAATTTAAATGCAAAATTTCATGTAAATAGTTTTTTAGATTTACCATTTGAAGATGAATATTTTGATTTTATACATGGGAATACAGCTTTAGAACATGTAAAAGATACGAATCAAGCTGTTTCAGAATTAACACGAGTACTTCGAAAGGGAGGACATATTTTGGTTACAGTTCCAAATAGTTATAGAAAATTTGATGGAAATGATTTGTATCATACTATTTCTAGAATAGATTATTACAATGGTACATTTTTTCCAAAAGATTTAAAAAAATTTTTTGAAAATAATTCATGTGAGATAGTTGATTATTTTGGAAGAGGATTGGTATATCACTATCCATCATATTTACCACGATACTTTGCCGAAAAAATTAGACAATACAAAAAATCAAAAAATCAAAAAATACAAAATATAGAATCAATTAATGAAAACGATTCAAATATTAGCGTATATAATAATAATGAAAGAAAATTATATAAATTAACATTTGACAAATTAGATCAATTATGGGATCCAGTTCAAATGAAATTAAATAATTTTGTAAATCATCATGAAGTTTTACCACCATTTATGAATTTAGTTATAGGAATTATTGCAAAAAAACAATAATTTTAAAAATTAAAATAAAATTTTTGTAAAAAATTACTTTTAGTCATATTTTTTATCCAAAAAATTAAAATTTGGAGGATCAAATGTATTAAAAAATTCAGTTAAAAATTCATGTCTGTGTTTAGAGAAAGAATCAGTTATTAATAATTTATTTAAAATAGAATTTAATTTAATTTGAAGTTCATTAATATTTACTAGTTCTGCCACACCATATTCAATCATTTTGAGATGAACTTGATCAATTGTACTATATTTTGGAATACATGTATCAACTAAAATTGTAGGTTTTTCAAAAATTATAGATTCTGTAGCAACGGTTGAACCAATGATTACAGTAACAATATCACAAAGAATAAAATCTTCAATTAATGAATTTTTACTAATATGAAAATTTTTTGATGGATATAATTTGTTAATAATATCTTTACTTTGTAAATCACCAGGGTGAGGTCTTATCAAAATTATTATATTTTCAAATTCTTTAAAATTTTGATATAAAAAATCTAATAAAATCTTGTCAGAATTATTATGAACTGATGTTAATCTAAAAGATAAGGGAACTAAAATGATTTTTTTATTCTCAAAAGTAAATTTTTGTCGTAAATTATTAGTTGAAAAATAATTTTTTATTGTTTCAAGCTGAAAATATGTTGGATGACCAAATATAGAAACAGCATTTTGTGGATATGAACCATTTTTAGTTAAAAGATCTTTGTAATATTTGCCATATACAAGGGTGGTATCAGGAATAATATTACCAAAACTATCATTACTTTTAATTTCTTTAAACATATAATCAGGATAATCAGATGGGATTAACCCATGTTGAATAGACATAGTTTTAATTCCCATTTTTTTTGCAACAAATTCAAAAGCTTTTGCATAGGGACCAGCTTCATATGTTTGAACAATAAATTTAGGTCTGTTTTTTCTAAAAGATAATTCTAAACATTCTATCAGATTAAGATATGTCGGGAGATTAGGTTCTAAGAGCATTTCATCAAAAGTGCTTACTAAAAAATTCCACATAGATACGTCATGATATTCAAAAGATTCTGACGGTTCAATACGCTTCAATTCTTTAATTGAATTTTTGATATAGTCAAGTTTTTTATTAGTATCAGGTGATCGTGGATGATTTGAAAAAAATAATTCAACTGGAATCCATTTAAATTTTGATTTTAATCGTTCATTTAGTATTTTATTAGAACCCTTTAAAGTATAATCTAAATCAATACACAGTAATTGAATACTTTTTTTATCATAAAAATCTAAGAAATCTTTTATAAAAAATTCTTCTTTTTTTGTTCCACCATTTTTTAAATCAAAAGTTGATCTTCTATAAATTCCAGGAGATGTGATTAGAATATAATCATCTTTTAATTCATCAAAAATTTCAAACTTATTTGTTTTCAATCTTTTTTTAATTTTTTTATTTGTAAGATAACGATATCTAAATTTCTTTGTGAAAGATTTCAACAAATTTTTTATTTTAAAAGAGAGAAAAGATAATCTTGCAATTTTAAATTGTATGTTATTATTTTTACAAATCTGATAAACTAAATCTTTTTTATCAAAATTTCCATTCATTTTTAAAATAGTAAAATTTTGATTTTCAATAAAATTATTAAATCGATTGATAAACAAGGCTGCCTCTTTGAATTTTGAATGTATGGAAGGGGCAATAAACCACCATAAAGATATATCAAATGCAAAAAACCATTCCAAAAGTCTTTTGTTGTTAATTTTTTTACTAGGTAAATCTAAAAATTCTTTGACATGAGTATAACTTCCATATTGTTCTATATCACTTATGTCAAAAAACAGATTAGTATTTGATTCAAAAATAGGTTTTTTTTCACAAAATATTCCAATGAATTTGGAATTTTTATTTTTTTTATCAATATTATTGTTAGAGGTATTATGTAAAAAATTCATTTTAATTGAATTCCATAATAATCAAATAAATCACCACCCCATTTTTTTTTATAACGAAAAATTCCATTTTCTTTTTTTGTAGAGGGATTTGGATTAAATCCAGCTAAATTATATCCTTTCATATTATTATCTACTCCCCATTCAATAATTTTCCAACGAATAAGATCTTGAGAATATAACATGTTAGTTTTATCAGTTATAGAACGTGCAACTCCAGCTTCTATAATATGTCCACTAATACATGAAAATAATAGTCCACTAATAGGTTTTGAATCTTTTTTAGCTAAAAATCCATATTGACCAAATGGTCTGAATGATTTCCAAACTTGAGAAAAATAATCATAATTAGATTTTAAACCACCACGGTTTTGCTTAGAGGAATTTAAAAGGGTAAAATAATCAAATAAATTATTTTCATTGATTTCTTCAATTTCAATTCCTCTTTTTATTGCACGTTTGATATTTTTTTGTCCACTATGTTTTTCAATGTTATTAAATAATTCATCTTTTGTTTTTGATAGATCAATAATATACGTATTCCATTTAATAATATTAAAAAAATTTTTTAATCCTGAAAGTCCAGAAATAGAATAAGGGTGTTGCCAACCTAAGACTTGATGTTGGCCATCAGATAGTAGAAATTTTCTTAATGCAGAATATACATCTAAAGACAATTCATCATTAAAAATTACTGGCCCATATGACCATCGATAAAGTTTTGTTTTTACCTTTAACAAATTTAATAATTTAGAAAATTTATTTAATTTATTTGTAAAATTTTTTTCCCTATGAGGATTTTCTTGAAATCTCTGAACTTCAGATAATAATAATTGCCCAACAATATTTCCTTTATTATCAATAAATTTAAGGAAAATTGGATTTTGATTATTTTTAATAAATTGAAAAGAAGATTCACTCATTTGTGAGGGGGTTCCAAATTTTGATTCAATTAATCTTTTATTCCAATTTTTATCGGCAACACGATGAATTTCAGTACTAATAACCATACATAATTTTAAAAAATAATTCCTATAAAAAGTAGCGATAGTTCAATTAGTAAAAAATCATTAAAGCACATTCAATCTATTTTAATACTCAAATTAATGAAAAAATTTTGTAGACAATTTTAATTAATAAATTTTAATTTAAAGAAATCATAGGGAAAAAGATGATGACTGAAAGTGAAAGCAAACATATTTTCATAATTTGGGAAAATTCACGTGATAAGTCAGATCAAGTTTTAAATTTAATGAGTAAAAAATTCCAAATAATCAAAATTTATGAAATTGAATGGGAAAAAGAATTTGTGATAGAAAACATGCGTAGATTTTATGGTGCAACTCTACCTGATCCTGCAAAAAAAGCTAATCTATGTGGATTTGGCCCATTTTTATTAATTTTTGTAATAGATCAACATCCAAAATTAGAAAAGAGAAGGACATCATATGGGTTACAAACTGTAAATTCTAATATTTATGATGAAAAATTTACATATAGAAAATTAATTGGAGGAGATTTTCCAATACATGGATCAAATACAGAAAAAGAAACTAATCATGATTTAACTCTACTATTAGGAAAAAATATGTCTGAAATGTTTATTGAAATTTTTCAAAAATCTGATCAAAAAATTGAAAAAATTAAAAGAAATATTTCAGGATTTAATGGATGGGAAAATATTGAAGAGTTATTTTTTACATTAAATAATACAACAGAATACATAGTATTGAGAAATTTTGAAACATTAGATAATGAATATACATCAAAATTGCACAGAGATATCGATATTTTAACAAATGATCTATGGCAAATTCCATACATTGTTAATAAAAAAAATTTTGAAATAAATGGGAAAATAATTTCAAGAGTAAAAATAAATGATCAATTAATTGCATTTGATTTTAAATATCCTGGAGATCATTATTATGATAAAAAATGGGCAAAAAATATGTTAAAAAATAAAATTTACAAAAATGATATGTACATTCCATACTATGAAGATTATTTTTATGGTTTGATTTATCATATGTTAATACACAAGGAAAAAATTTCTAAAGACTATGTTGAAAAAATTAAAAAAAATGAAAAAAATAATTTTGAAGGCAACCAATTATCAGATAAAAAATTTCTTAAAAAAATTCTGGATGACTTTCTTATTCTAAATAATTATCAATATACAAATTCATGGAAATATAAAATATTTAATAATGAAAATACTAGAATGATTTTAGTTGCAGTAAAAATAGCTAAAAGAAAAGGAATTAGAAGTTTATTTAGATCTGTAAAGGGAAAAATGTATAGAACTAATTTAATAAAATCAGGACAAATTTAATTTTTTTATTTGTCTACAAATTAGAAATTAGAAAATACTTTAATTATTATTTTTATCATAAAAAACAAATGATAAAAAAAAATGAATGTTCAAATTGTGAAAAAAATGTTAAAAATAAGATATGTGTTAATTGTGAAAAATTAATAAGTAAAAAAAATACAATTGTAGATTATTTAGACCTCAAAAATAAAAAACAAGAATTTGAATTTATAATAGATTTAAATAAAAAAATCAATAAATACGGATACAAAAAAGGAATGTTAAAATTTTTTGAGGAATTTCCATCAGTTAAAACAGAATTTAATGATGCAAAAACACTCCAAAGTGGAGATGGAATTTTTCATTGTTATGAAGAAAATTTAGAAAATTGTTTGGAAATTGGTAGTGGGTTGGGAAATATTATTGAAATATTATCTCATAATTTTACTAATGTATTTTCACTAGATAAAAGCATGGATAATCTCCAATTTCAAAAAAACAAATTTGAATATTTTAACAGAAACAATATAACATATTTTAGATCTGAATATGATAAATTACCATTTCCAGATAATTATTTTGACTTTATAATATGTGATGATCTAATCAAAAAAACATTATCTAAAAATAATATGGATTTAGAACAAATAATTATTTGGATCAAAGAAGTAAAAAGGATTTTGAAAAACAACGGAACTCTTTATTTTAGTATAGATAATGAATTAAAATTCAAATTTTTAGATCTAAAAAATTGTAATATTTTAAATAATAAAAAAAGGATTTTGAAATATAAAGAATGTTGTAAAATTTTAAAAAATAATGGATTTAAATTTCAAACATATTGGGCATTTCCATCATTTGAAAATCAATTGTATTCAGGCACTTTTAATGATAAGAAAGTCATTTTATGGTTATTCAAAAATTTAGATAAATTTTTAGGGAAAAATAAAAAAATTAGTCTAAAAAAAAAGGTATTTTTAATTTTTTTGAAATATTGTAATGCCAGAATTTTGAAAAGTTTAATTTTAAAATATACACCAGCATACCAATTCTGTTGTATAAAAAATGGAACATTTGAAAATACAATGGAATCAAAAATGTTAAAGAAAGTAAATTCAAAAGGATTTCTTACATTAAGTAGACGTTTAAAAATAATTTATTTTATTTTTGATAAAAAAAGACCAGTCAAGGTTGTAAAAATAAAAAAACTAAGTTATGAAACATCAAATTTAGAAATTAATGAATTAAGAGAAAACAATAAAATTAATGACAAAGAACCAAGATTATCTTTTGAAAATTGGTTTTCAGGTAGAATGTTAAATCCCAATGATCAAAATGAAATCATAAAAGCATTAGAATGGATTTTTAAATTTCAAATAAAAACAAAAAAAAGTAAATTAGATAATGAGGAAATAGAAAATGAAGTGAATGAAGTGAAGGTTGATTTGGACAAATATATACCAAAAAATTCTTTTTATAAACAATGGATTATCGATTATGAGTCATATTTAAAAAATAATCCAGTTTTTAAAACAGCAGAACATGGAGATCCTTCTTTTCATAACTTTATCATAGATACTTCTAAGGATAAAATGAATTTAATAGATTGGGAAAATTTTAAAGAAGAAGGAAATCCAATGAATGATTTCATGATATTCACATTTAGAAGCATATTATTCCAAAGAGATCATTCTCTAAAAACAATTAAAAGAAAATTGGAGGGAGAAGATAAAAAATTTAATAGAATTTTAAAAATATTCCAAAATAAATTTTTTGAACACTATAAATTTAAAATGAATTTATTAATTTTAATTCGTTTTCACATTCTAAAGACACTTGTCAATAAAGGAAAATATGGTGTTAATTATGAAAAAGAATTAAAAATTGTAAAATTATTAGAAATGTCTTCAAATTATAATTACAAAAATGATTCAAGGAAAACATAATGTCTAACATAAGAGTAACATATTCAGGATTAATTTCATTAGGAACAAAATTTTCCAGTATCATTACAGGATTAGTATTTACTTTAATTGTTACTAGAAGTTTATCTCCAGAAGAATTTGGGACTTGGGCATTAATTGGAAGTTTAATAGTTTATGCCACAATTATCAATCCCATCATATCGTATTGGACAACCAGAGAAACTGCAAGAGATATTGAATCAGGAAAAACATCCATCATTTCATCAGCAATGTTATCAGCTGTAGGTATGACAATTTACATAATAGTTGCAGTTTTTGTTGGATCTCAAACTAATGTTGATCAGAACATACTGATATTTGCAATAATTTTAATTCCTGTTTTGTTCATTAATCAGATTCTTGAAGCAATTAATTTAGGATGGAAACCACATGCTACGAGTATAGGTTTTATTGTTTTTGAAATTGTAAAAATTCCCTTTGCATTATTATTAGTGTATTTCATGGATTGGGGATTATATGGAGTCATTTTATCTACATTCTTTTCTTATTTACTAAGCATCATAGTTTTAACAATTTATGCTAAAGAAAAAATTAATGGAAAATTTGACATTAATAGTTTAAAAAAATGGGTAAAATTATCATGGCTACCACTTTATAGAAAAGCACCAGCAATAATTTATCTTTCAGATGCAGTAATATTTTCCGTAATTACGGGTTCAGTTACTGGAGTAGCATATTATGCAGCAGCAAAAACAATTGGCATGTTAGTAAGTAATACAAGATCAATTTCAACAGCAGTTTATCCGAAACTTCTTTCAGGGGGAAAAGAAGAACATTTTCAAGAAAATTTAATTAGAATATTTTATTTTGCATTTCCTATTAGTGCATTTTCCATCATATTTGCAGAACCAATTTTATTTGCTTTAAATCCAGCATATCAGATTGCATCGTTTATAGTAATTCTTTTAACTTTTCGTTCATTTTTAATTAATTTGAGTAAAGTATCATTTTCAGCTCTATTAGGAATTGAAAATGTAGACAAAAATGAAAATTCAACATTTCGGGATTACATAAAAAGTAATATTTTCATGTTTCCAACATTTCAATTTATCAAAGATGGATTATACATTGCAATTCTAGTAATAATTTTTCATTTAAATGAAAATTCAAAAGAGTTAGACCTAGTCTATATTTGGGCCATAATAGGCATGATAATGGAAATTCCTTTAGTCATTTACGCATTTTCTTTAATTAAAAAAAATTTCTCTTTAAAAATAGATATCAAAAGTATTATAAAATATTTTTTTAGCAGTATACTTTCTTTTGGAATTATTTACATTTTAATTGAAAAGTTTTTGGAATATCAAAATAAAATTATTGAATTTTTACCTAATGTCATATTATTTGCAATATTAGGAATTAGTATGTATATTGGCATTACATATATTATTGATAGTAGAACTCGTAAATTAACGAAAGCCATTTTATATGAATTAAAGAAAAAGAGAAAATAATGAAAATTTGTATTTTTCCAAATGATCCAATAATTGCATATTACGAGAAAGGTGAAATTAAAAATAGATATTTTAATCCAAAAAATATTTTTGATGAAATTCACATTATTTCATTTATAGATAAAGATATAGAAGTGAAAAAAGTACAAAAAATTGCAGGTAACGCAAAATTAATTATTTATCCAGTAGGAAAAATAAATATTAAAAATAGAAAAAAGGAAATTTTAAAAATTATTGAAATAGTAAAAGAAATAAAACCAGATGTAATTAGATCATATAATTCTAGATTAGAAGGATGGTTTGCAGCAACCTGTGCAGAAAAATTGAATATTCCATTTTTTTTATCTATTCATACTCAAATGGATCACAATAGAAAAATTGCAAAAAAAACAAATTTTAAAAAATATCTGAGATTAAAATATCTAGAAAAATTTATTGAACCATTTGTTATACAACAGGCAAATAAAATCACAATAGTATACAGAATTATTGAGCCATATATAATAAAAAAAGGAGGAAAAAATTTTGAATTACTCTATAATAGAATAGATTTATCACAATTTTCAAATGGAAGAAAAATAGAAAATATACCAACTCCATTAGTTTTATCAGTAGGCAATTTGGTTAAAGAAAAAAATCATGAATGTGTAATTAGAGCAATGAAAAATTTGGATGCACATTGTTTGATTATTGGAAAGGGGAATGATTTTGAAAGATTACAAAAAATAATTATAGAGGAGAATCTAGGAAATAAAATTAAGATTATTGATTCTGTTGCATACAATGAAATCCAAAATTATTATAAATCAGCATCTGTTTTTGCTTTAGCTTATGATCCAGAACTTGAAGGGTTGCCAATGCCCGTAATAGAGGCAATGGCATCAGGATTACCAATAGTAATACCTTTTCAAAAAGAAGGGTTTTCAGATGGATTAGAAAATTCTGTAGTATTTTCTGAGAGAAATTCTGTTGAATTCCACAATAATATTAAAAAAATACTCGATAATCAAAATATTTCTCATGAATTATCCATCAATTGTATTAACAAATCAAAAGATTTTGATGAAAAGATAATTGAAAAACGAGAAGCTGAAATATATGCAAAATTAATACAAAAGAAATAAGTTAAGAAATACAAAAAGTTAAGAATTAATAAAAAAAGTGATATTTAATGCAACTTAAAAAAACTCTAGAATATTTGAAAAAACAGAAAATTATTGTTGAAATTTATGGTTTAGGTTATGTGGGATTTCCATTAGCAGTGAAATTAGCAAAAGAAGGCATAACAATTCATGGAATAGATGTAAATGATAATAGAATTCAACGATTAAAGAAAAATGAACTATTAGATTCAGAAATAAATTTGAAAGATGAATTTATTAAATCTGTAACAAATGGGAGTTTAGAACTTAAAAAAATTCCAGATAAATTAGATACATCCAAAATAGGAATTATTTGTGTTCCAACTCCAATTCCAAACGAAAAAATACAATCAGATATTTATGTAAGATCTGCAGTTGAAACATTTCTTTCTACTTCAAATCCAGGAGATGTAATAATTTTGGAAAGTAGTATAGAAGTAGGAACTACTGAAAAGATGATTGAGTTAATTGAGTCTAAAGGATTGAAAGTTGGAACTGATTATGGAGTATGTTTTTGTCCAGAAAGAATAGATCCAGCTAATAAAGAATGGAAAATAGAAAATATACCCAGAGTAATTTACTGTTCAGATGATGAAAGTTTTCTCATTGCAAAAGAAATTTACAAATTTGTTAATGGTGCAAATCTAATTCGTGTGGATTCACCAAAAATTGCAGAAGTTGTAAAATCATTTGAAAATGCATTCCGACTTGTAAATATTTCATTAGTAAATGAACTCGCAATGTTATGTGATAAATTAAAAATAAATGTAAAGGATGTCATAGATGCAGCAGCAACCAAGCCTTTTGGATTTATGCCACATTATCCGGGGGCAGGGGCAGGTGGACATTGCATACCTAAAGATCCAAGATTTTTATTAGAATCAGCTAAAAAGTTTAAATCAAATTTTGCAACAATTGAAAATGCTTTAAAAATTAATTTACAAATGCCAAATTATATTGCAAACAGTCTTGAAAAATCATTATCTCAAAAAAGTTTAGAAAAATCAGTCATTGTGTGTGGTTTATCTTATAAACCAAATGTAGAAGACATGAGAGATTCTGCTAGTTTCAAGCTTATTTTAGATTTAAAAAAGAAAAATTTTAAGGTGTTTGGGTATGATCCATATTTCAGTAACGAATCAACTAAGAAATATCTGATAGAAAATAATCTTAATGAGTTAAATTTTAAAAAAATAGAGAATCTAAACGATGAAAACTTGAGAGGAATTTCATGTTTATGTGTTGTACAACATCATGATAGTGTTAAAGAGCAGGTATCAGAGATTTACAAACAAGGAATAATTCCTTTAATCTATGATTGTCAGCACAAAATTTCAAAAGAATCTAACTCCAAATCTATTCTAGAATTTTTAGGTGAATAAAAATTTCTAATAGAGATATTTAGTTGCATTTTCAAATGTAATATTTTCATAATTTTCTAACCAATTAATTCCTTGTAATGCAAACATTGTTGTCCATGAATTCAATCTCATTCTTTTTTTCCAACCAAAAAGAAATTTGTAGTATTCTTCATAAAAACCGCCGTTAATTTTAGGATTAGAGTTTAACCCATGTAATGTCTTAAGAAATTCATAGAGAACTTTGGTTTGAGGTTTATACTTGGAATTATTATTAATTTTATCTAATAAAATCAATATACGAATAAGTTGAGATATAGGATATGCTGCTTTACTCTTATATTTTGAATTAAACCATAGTGAAATACTGCCATCATCATTAATCTGATTTAAGCACCAATCTATAGCTCTTTCACATCTATTATGATATTCTTCATTATTAGTGATATAGAAACCATATAGCAACCCTTCCAAGGCATAGCACAACGTATGAAGATTAATAATTTCTGAATTAGCATGTAATTTAATAGATCCATCAGAATTTTGATAAGTATCAATTTTTTTACAGATTTTTTCTCCAATTTTTAATTGCTTTTCATCATTAGTTATTTTATATAATTGAAAAAAAGGAATTGCTGTTTTAATGTGCAAACATCCTTCTTGTTTATACCAAACTTGATTGCTTTCTTGATATTTATTTGTAGAAATATCTTTGAAAGGTTTTACAGAACCATCAGAACTTATAGCTTCAGTAATTAAATCAGTCATAATTTGTTCTCCATAATCTAAATATTTTTTTTCATTATTCAATTCATAACAATCCAATAATCCTTTTGCACATATAGCTGAATCAAAAGAATATGAAAAATTATTTTTAGAATTAGAATTTATGCCTTGAATTATTGCACCGTATTCTTCATATATTTTGATTAACCAGTCAGAAGAATATTTTGCATATTGTAAAAATATTTCTTTATGTTGTTGATTATTTAAAAATCTTAGACAACTAATAAAATAACCAGTTATTTCTGGATAAAGAAATCCATATTGATTTTTTTTTTCATCATAAAAAGAATGAACACCACCACAATTTTTATCATTTACATCTGAAACAAAAAGTCCTGATGTCGTTAACCAATTTTGAATTCTTTCATAAGAACTTCCCAACTTAGCATAACATTTTTGTGCTTCTTTAAAAAGATAAACATAGTGCAAATTCTCTTTATGGTATTTCATTTTCCACCCATAAGCGGAGGAGGGGTTGTGGTAATTGTTGAATTAGCAAATAAATTTGCAGAACTTGGACATGATGTTACTATTTTAACACCAGATTTAGAATGGAAAGGTGAAAAATATGAACCTCAATTAAATGAAAAAATAATTATTCAAAAAGTTTCAACACCATCAAGATCAAATTTAAAAATTGCAGCTAGAAGATGTCAGGACAATATGAGAAAAAAAGGAATTGAACTAGGTAAACAAAACAATTATGATTTTATTTTATCAATTTTTCATCCTTTTCATTTAGTTCCAAAAGCAGCAGTAGATTGTGGAAAAGAATTACAAAAACCAGTTATAATAAAAATTGATGATGCAGTTTATGAGAAAGCTAAAGGAATAAAAAAAATTCAAAGAAAAATTGAAAAAATGTATAATTCAAAAACTTTACAAAATGCAGACAAAATATTAGTAATGAATAATTTTACTAAAAAATTAGTTAATGAATATTACAGTGTATCAGATAATAAAATTTCCATTGTAACTAATGGAACGGATTTAGAAAAATTTTACAATATTAGAGAAAATAATAGAAGAGTAATTTTTTCGGGTGCAATGTATCATCATAGAGGAGTAGATATTTTGCTAGATTGTGCATCAGAAGTCATTGATAAAATTAATGATGTTGAATTCCTGTTATTGGGAGATGGACCAGAAATGATGAAATTACAAGAATTTGTTAATAAAAACAATCTTTCAAAAAATATTATTTTTAAAGGGTGGATTCAGCGAGAAGAGATTCCCCAATTTCTAGCCAAGAGTTCTATTGGAATTGGACCATTAAGAAGTACTGATGTAACAAAAGGAGCATTACCAATCAAAGTCCTAGAATATATGGCATCATCTTTACCAATTTTAGCTATGAAAGAAACACTTCCTGAGGATATTTTGAAAGATGAGATTAATGGATATGTGATTAAAAATTCTAAGGAATTAGCACAAAAGATTATTTACATATTAAAAAATGATGATTTAAGAAATCAAATGGGCAAAAATTCAAACAAAATGGTTCAAAAATTTGATTGGAAAAATGTTGCTGAATCAATAATTAGGGAATATCAATTAATTAATTCTTAGTTAGAATAAATGATGTATCCTTCATATTTCTATTAGAATAATCATATGCAACTTTTTTAATTATATTTTGTAAAGATTTTGGCCAAGAATAGAATTTGAATTTGCCAAGTTTTCCACGAAGTGCCATCATTTCATGTGGACTAAATTTTGTTACGTTAAAATTTCTATCTTCAAAAATTTTTTTCCATTCTTCAAATGTATTTGTAAAAACATCAGTTTCATTTCGTTGTTCTAAACCTTCATTTGGAGTGAGAAACCATGCAATACCATCATCTTTTAAAATTCTTTGTAACTCTTTTGCAAAAAAGTTAATATCATGAATATGTTCAACAGAATAAAAACTTCCAACAACATCAAATGTTTTATCATCAAATGGAAATTTATCAGAATTCAGGTTTACCTTAAATAATTTTGAACTGATTAATGGATCAGAATTGTTAATTGCATAATCAGATCCATCTACCCCATATGCATCAACACCCATATCAACAAGTCCTTTGACAAGTTCTCCATATGCACAACCAACATCTAAAACAGTTTTAGGATGAAATTTTTCTATGATAAATTCTGCTCTCCTAATCCACATGGGTGGTCGTGAACGAGTTGAAAAATACGTTTTATCATATAATCTTTGTAAATCTTCATCATCATACATATCTTTCATAATTTTCACTATCAATTATTCAAATTAAAATTGGATTATTAAATGATATAAAATTAAAGATTTTTCTTCAAATGTTGAATTATTAATTTTGTAGAATTTCCATCACCATAAGGAGATTTTTTCTTAGGAATTGAAGGATTTTTAGCAGTTTTCCTTAGAGATTTCAAAATTCCATTATAAGTTGTGCCTGCAATTTCAGAAAAACCTTTCAAAATTGCTTCTGGTCTATCAGTAGTTTTTCGTACAACGATTACTTTTTTTCCAATAGATGGTGCAGTGGCCTCTTCTTGAATACCCCCCGAATCAGTAACAATATACTGACAATTTTTCATTAATTCCAACATTTCAAAATATCCCACTGAATCAAACATCAAAATATTTTTTGAATTTTTTAATTTTGTATACAAATTAAACTCATGAAGTCGTTTTTGTGTACGAGGATGGATTGGAAAAACAAATTCTTGATTTGAATCAAGAATTGCTTTTATTATAGATGATAAGATTTGTTTATTATCAACATTTTCAGATCTATGTAAAGTTAGTAATACATAATCATCATATTCCATAGAAAGTTTTGATTGTTTTTTTGAGATTTTAGAAAATTGATTTATAGCATCTATAACAGTATTACCAGTAACAAAAATTTTTCCATGAACTTTTTCTGAAATTAAATTTTGTTTGTTAATTTGAGTTGGTGCAAAAAGAAAATCAGAAAAATGATCAACAGTGATTCTATTATGTTCTTCTGGCATTCTCCAATCATAACTACGTAATCCAGATTCAATATGAGATATTGAAATTTGGGATTTAATGGATGCAATTCCTGCTGCTAAAACAGTATTTGTGTCACCTTGAACAATTACAGTTTCAGGTTTTTCTTTTTCAAGTATTTTAGATAATTTTTTTATTATTTCAGCTATTTGCAGAGAAGGTTTTGTAGGAGAGATTTTCATAGAATAATTTGGTTTATCCAAACCAAGTTGATCAATAAAACGCATACCCATATTGTAATCATAATGTTGACCAGTGAAGATTACCGAAGTGTTTTTTTTATTTAACTGCTTAATTAGAGGCGAAAGTTTGATGATTTCAGGTCTAGTACCCAAAACTATTGCTGTTTTCATATAATTCAAAATTCTTTAACTTATGGTACTATTATGAGTATAGGAAATTACTTTTTGCAAAAATTGACATAATTTATCCATAAATTATTAGATCAAATTCATTAAGGGATAGAGTAAAAATAACAGTATATTATGAAAATCTTATTTATTGCTCCAAAATATTCTGGGGGAATTGGTGGTCATGCTTACAGAGTTGCTGAAAAATTACGGGAATATGGTTTTGATATTAAATTAATGTGTGTACCTCACATACCAATAAACAAGCTCAAAAACCCGAGTTTTGCTATTTTTAGTTCATTCAAAGCTTTAGTTGGAAATGAAAAATATGATGTAGTTCATGCTTTTAACATTCCATCTGCATTTGCTATGAAACATACCAAAGCTAAGAAAAAAGTTTTATCTGTACACGGAATGTATTCTGAACAAGTAAATTCTTTACATTCAGATACCACTGCAAAAGCTGCTAGCATTACAGAGTCTAAAGTTTTAAAATGGGCAGATAAGTTAACTACAGATTCTAAAACAGTCAAAAATGTCTATAAAGAAAAATTAGGAATAGATTTTGAATTTTTGTATGCACCATTAGATATTTCTAAATTTAATAATATTCAACAAATTCCTAAAAAAGAAAACCAAATTGTCTACATAGGGAGAGATAGTTATGAGAAAGGAATTGATATTCTTAAAAAAATTGAAAATGAAGTGAATGGAAAAGTCGTTTATTGTACAGAGCTAAAATGGGAAGATGCAATGAATCATCTTAAAGCATCCAGCATCATAGTAATTCCTTCAAGAATGGAGAGCATTCCACAGGTGATTAAAGAAGCATTTTATCTTAAAGTACCGATTATTGCAACTAATGTTGGCGGAATTCCAGAATTAATTACAGACAATGTAAATGGAATTCTTGTTCCACCTAATAGTCCGGAATTATTACAAAATGCCATAAACAAGTTACTTTTAGATGATGAAACTTCAAAAAGACTCTCAGATGCAGGGTATGAATTTGTGATGAATCATCTCACGTGGGAAATTTTACTTCCCGAATATGTTAAATTTTATGAAAATTTGGTAAATTCTTAAAAAAAGAATTTTTTTAAACCATCTTTTATGGATGTTTCATAATTCCAGCCGATTAGTTTTTTTGCAAGAGATGCATCAGCAAGACTTTCTTTAACATCACCTTGTGGTAGTTCATCATATTTGATTTCCAATTTTTTTCCAGAAAGATTAATCATTAATTGTGCTAATTCATTAACAGATGTTGGAATTCCAGTTCCAATGTTTAGAAATGAAAAATCAGCATTACTTTGCATTGAAAGTAAGTTAGCTTGTGCAACATCCTCTACTGAAATAAAATCTCGTGTATGAGAACCATTACCAAAAACTATTGGGAATTGATTTAGTTTGATCTGTTCAAAGAATTTTGTTATCACTCCAGCATAATCATTAGTTTGACCAATTCCATACACATTAAAATATCTCAAACCAATTATCGGAACTCCTAAATCATGATATTTTTTTGCTAGTTTTTCATCATCCAATTTTGTAATTCCGTATGGATTGATGGGATTTTTATCAAAATTTTCCGTGATAGGCGTTAAAACAGTATTACCGTATACACTTGAACTGCTTGCAAAAACAACTTTTTTTTCAAATTCTTTTGCCAATTTGAAAATATTTTCAGTTCCGTCTACATTCACATTGTAATATTTTTCCTTCTGAAGAAACGACTCAGGTACGGATGTCAAAGCAGCTTGATGAAAAATTCCATCAGAATCAGAAATTATTTTTCTTAATGAATTTAAATCCAAAATATCAATTTTATGAATTTCAATAATTTCTTCTAATCCAGATAAATTTTCTAATCGTCCTCGTGAAAAATCATCAACAACAGATACTTCATAGTTTTTGCTAACGAGATGTTTTACAATATGACTTCCAATGAATCCCGCACCACCAGTAATTACAAATTTCACGTGTTTGTTAAATCTAGCACATCTTTAAATCTTGACTAATAAAAAAATAGAATCTTATAAACATGGAAAAATAGGAATAATCGTTAGGTATTGAATCTTGGAAATTAACAATAATTCTTCAATAATTAAAGAAGTGTTAAGTTTAAGATATTGTCCATCACTACAAATTAATAAAAATAAATTTGTTGCAAATGATTTCTTGCCGGAAAAAAAATCAAATTATTTACAACACATTGAAAATTTAATTTCTTCAGAAATTGAAAAAGAAGTTACCGAACAACATATTTCAGTTGCGCTGAGTGGAGGAGTGGATTCAACTCTTGTAATGGCATTACTTCGTAAAACAATGCCAGACATCAAAATTGATGCCATATCTTTAAAATTTGCAGACAGTGTGGATGAAACAGGAATTGCAGCCAATATTGCAAGTAAATTTGATACTGATCACCACATTGTTTCAATTGAAAATTTTCTAGAAGAACTCCCCAAAGCAATCAGTATAATCAAAATGCCATTTTGGGATACTCATTGGTTTCATATGGTAAAAACTGCTACAAAATTTTCAACTGCTTTAGTATCAGGAGATGGGGGGGATGAATTATTTGGAGGATATACTTTCAGATACAAAAAATTTCTAACCAACTTTAATTCAAATATGACACCATTGGATAAAACAAAATTATATTTAGAATGTCATGAACGCGACTGGGTTCCTGATCAAATGGAATTATTTGGATCAAAGGCGAATTTTTCATGGGATGAGATTTATTCAAAAATTATCCCATATTTTGATAATTCATTATCTCCATTGGATCAAGTGTTTTTGGCAGACATTAATGGGAAATTGTTGTATAACTGGATTCCACTAAACAGTAGTTTTCATAAATTTTTTAATCTCAAACCAATTACACCCATTTTATCAAAAGAATTAATGAAATATGCACCACATTTAAAAAATTCTATTAAATACAATGGAAATGACAACATTGGGAAAGTTCCATTACGGGAAATATTATCTAAACATATTTCTTCCAATTTAATTACGCCAAATAAACAGGGATTCTCAGTAAATACAATAAACCTATGGAATTCTCACGGGAAAAAGATTTGTGAGTATTATTTAGACAATGCAAGAATTGTTAAGGATAGATGGATCAATGGGGAGTGGGTTGAGAGACATCTTAAGAAGCTTGATGAGAAACCAAATGTCAGATATGTCAATAAATTCTTAGGGTTATTAGCATTTGAGATTTGGTATAGAATTTTTGTTACAAAAGAAATGAATCCAGAAACAAAATTATCTGTTTAAAAAAACCATAACTAGTGAAGTAGATACAACTATTTTTATTTGCCCAAAAAATTATACTAGTTATTGAAATCAGATCTAGTAGAACAAATTGTTTGTCCAGAATGTCATACAAATTTTTCATTGAAAATAAAGAAAAAACAAAAGGAAGAGATTATTGAAGGGGTTTTAACATGTTCTAAAAAACATTGTTTTCCGATTATTAGAGGAATACCTCGTCTTGTTTCAGATAAACAGAAGGATTTTGTGAAGACAGAAGATGCATTTTCATCAAAATGGAGAAATTTTAACAAAACGTATCATAATAAAAAATGGGTGGAAAATCAAAAAAAGTGGTTTTTGGAAAGGTTTGGTTGGAAATCAATTTCAAAATTAAATAGTTTCTTAGAAACACGTTCTAAAATTCTTGATGCCGGGACAGGGGTTGGAAATAGTGCTAAACTATTTTCATCAAACCCAAATGCACAAGTATTTGGAATTGATGCCAGTGAAAGCATAGAATTTGCCTATAAAAAATATGGTAAAATAAAAAACATTCATTTTTTGCAAGCAGATATCAGAAAATTGCCATTTAAAAAAAAAATCTTTGATTTCATTTGTTCTGATCAAGTATTACATCACACCAAAGATACGGAGTCTTCATTCAAAATGCTCTCAAAATTACTAGCTAAGAAGGGCATGATTTCAATTTACGTTTATAGAAAAAAGGGTCCTTTGCGTGAATTTGCAGATGATCACATTAGAGAATCCACAGTTCAAATGACTGAAAAACAATGTATGGAATTTTCTAAGAGCATGGCATTGTTAGGAAAAAATTTATCTCAATTAAGAAAGAATATTACAATCACTGAAGATATTCCTCTTCTCAAAATTAAAGCAGGGACATATGATGTGCAACGATTTTTGTATTGGAATTTTTTGAAATGCTGGTGGTCTCCAGATGTTCCTTTTGATCAAAGTGTAGCAACAAATTATGATTGGTATTTTCCAAAATTTGCATATAGACATTCAGAAAAAGAAGTTAGAAAGTGGTTTAAAGATGTAAAATTAAAAATTGCCCATTTTAATGAAATTGAAAGTGGTTTTAGTGTTAATGGGGAAAAATAGATATCACATCATCTAAAAAATTAAACTGATTAGTTCTTAGTTCTCTTTTAATTTATTACTAAACATGAACGAAACATGGGTTAGAAGGCGTTGGTATGATTTCCGCCAAGGCCATGGAATGTATCTAGTATTTGCAATGTCATTTGTAAATTTTGTTTTAATTTTTTATAGATTGTTAATAGAACAAATTGATTTTTTGGGAGATCTTTTTTCAA
>Ga0233434_1000570_pt1 | contig 40869 bp, 25 predicted proteins | sample SI_122_August201_4_FD_182738 | JGI IMG/M metagenome (GOLD analysis project Ga0233434, IMG submission 182738) | Seawater microbial communities from Saanich Inlet, British Columbia, Canada - SI_122_August2016_120_MG | ecosystem: Environmental > Aquatic > Marine > Inlet | place: Canada: British...
ATTCTTCGGCCCCGATCGATGTCAGCAGATAGTCGATCGCAGAGGCCACCAGCTGTGTCTCACTCAGCCCACCAAGGATCAGCGCCCGCAGCAAATCGCATCGATCTTTCAGGCTTGTGTCGCCGCGCACCTCACGCAACGCCTGATCGATCAACCCCTGCGCCTGGTGCTCGGTTGTTGCCGTCAGAAGTCGTTCGGCCGCTTTCAAACGACACTCTCCTGTACCGCGCGACGAGAAGACCAGAGCTTCGTGGACACACCCGGCATCTGGTCACTGAGTCGGCGCGAGTGAATCAGTCCGGCAGGTCGAGGATTGGCTTCGAGCAATACCGCCACGGGAGACTGGTCAACCAGGTCGAGGACGAGATCGACTCCTACCAGATCAATTCCCGAAAAGACACTGGCCGCAGCGATGGCCGTCTGCCTCAGATCAGCAAGCAGTGCAGCGCCGTCGACATGCAGCTGATCGCCACCACGACGGGACAGGCCTTCCAGCGCCTGCGGTAGGCCCATCGTGTGGCCCCCATGAAGTTTCGTCGCCGGCGTGTGGGTGTCGATGCCGACTGTGGCATACCCCGATTCAACTTCAACACCCTCATCGTCTGACACGACATGGAGTCGAAGCGCCAGGGAGTGCTGTGCCCCATCTGCGTCGCGCCATGAGATCCCGTCACGACGGGACTCAAGCACACCGTCGCCATAGCGCCAGCAGGATCGCAAGAGCTCTGCTACGTGCTCTGGAGAGGCCACTGCCGGCACAAGGGAAACGCCCTGCCCAAGAGAAGATGCAACGGGTTTCAGGACCCATTCGCTTGCATCTCGTAAGATCGGCTTGATTGTCGATGCATTCACGGGGTACGAGTGTTGTTCGGGTACGGCAAGACCGAGTCTGTGCCATGCCGATATCGTGTTGATTTTGTTGTCGAGTTTCTGCGCCTCGACCCATGGGTTGCGGCAACGCGCACCAAATACCTGATCGAGTTGGCGATGCAGCTGTTGTTCTTGAGGTCCAAGGGACAGCAACAGCACGCGATCGAGTGCGAGAGGGGTGGCAAGGGGCGTCTCGACAAAGAGATCTTGTTCTACATCGTATGTCACCACGCGCGAAGCACAATCACCAACGAGCCAATCCACGTCTACGCCAACCAGCGTCTGATCAAGACCGTTGGCGACACAGGCATCAACAACGAGGGGATACAATTCGTGCTTGATGAGTTGGTGATCCGCGAAAACGATGGCGTCGCAAAAGCAGTCGGGCCCGCTGCTCCAGGCCCGTGGCGCGGGCGACGGGGCAAGGCAGATCTCCGGTGCCACAGGTTCGCTCAGCAACAGGTCGGCGGCGACCTCGGCGAGTCGCCGGGAATAGACTGGATCAGACAAGGCTTCTGCCAGTTGTCGCGGCACGCCCGGCTGCAGGAATGGTGCAAGCTGCGCCAGCTCGCAGATCAGATGTGGTAAGACGTTGCGAGTTCGGTTGCTGGCAGATGGCGTCGAGTCTTTCTGCGCCCACTGCGCAAGACATCGTCGCAGCAGAGCTGTCGCCTGGGTTGCATCAAGACGCGTTCCCGCAGGGACGCCCAATGCGTGCGTCGCCCGATGCCAGGTCGGCAGATACGGCGAATCACTGACCCCGAGTCGGGTCATGAGGTCTGCTCTTGCAGAGCCGCCAGATACTGCTCGCCACCTCGACTCAGATCACGCAATACGATACGGGCGTTTTCGCCGACTCGATCCCACTCGAAAGGGCGATCCTCGGTGCGACTTGCGGCAAGTTCATGTGCCTCCTCGCGCAGGGCGACCCGATCCCACAAGCCGACGCCGATGTTGGGCTCAATCAGGACGATGCGCCAGCCATCGACCGTTCCCTGGATCCGCTGCTCTGCTTGCTGCAGGATGAAAGTGGCACCGTCCTCGTCATGACGGACCTCGACCAGATCACCATCTTCAACAAAGTCCGGTGTAACGAGATAGTCGAGCATCAGATAGCGGGGCATACCATAGGAGACGCCGGCGAGGTCCTTGCCAACCTGGCGCCCCTGTTCGGCCTCGTACGTGTGTCCCTGTCGAACCTCGTAAGCGGCGAGGGCTTCCATTGCGGCCCGAGCCGCATCACGCAGGCCAGTGAACAACGCCTCGTGGTGTCTGGGTTCGATGTATCTGGGCAGGAACTGCTCCAGGCAGCCACCACGGCCCACATTCGTGATCAACTGCTTGCTGTTCAGGGTGATCCAATGTGACAAGTGCCAACGCTCAGGATCGTCTGCGAGCGGATCATCCGTCGACACGATGACTCGGTGCGAACCATAGAGTGGTGATTTTGGCCGACGATCGCGTTCGACCGCTGATCCCCACTCGATGATCTGACGGCGAACGAAGTCATCGAGAAAGGCGGGGGTCGCCCAATACTCAGGTGACGAAACGATGACTTCCTGAATTGCCACATTGTGTCGCAGCGACACCTGATAGATGAAGTCCACTGCTTCTTCGAGTGCCTCTTCATCTATCGTGCTCGAACCAACCGTGCGCAAAACAAAGGCACGGGCATTGCGTCCACCCGATTCGGCGGCATCCTTGATCATGACCAATCGATGCACGCCGGCAAATTCACGTAGGCCGGTGTAGCCACCATCGATCCCGTCCGTGATCCAGCGGCGCGCAGTGACTTCGTCCGGGGCCCGCGAGGTATCCACGGCGAGCCAGTCAATCTCCTGTGGTGTATCGACGCCGTCCTGAGGCTCAAAAATATCGGGATACTTGGCCTTGTCGTACGTCGTCCACGTGTGGAAGAGAGACTGCACAGAATAGGGAAGGCCACAGTCCTCGAGTTTTCCGCTGGCGTAGTCGGGATCTCCATGGAATGGATAGACGACAGAGGCGCGCACTGGACGGGAAAAACGCGCCGCGATTCTGCGCCCCTTGGCATGGGTCGCTTGCGCCGCCGCCCGTGCCGCGGTGGCGCTCACACCCTTGTGACGGGTGAGCGCTTCGGCATACGCCTCGGCACTCAGATACAGATGCCCACCCTCGACCACGACCTGAGCACGCGGCTTGTCCTCGGTGAATTCGACTCGCCGAGTGATGATCAGATTCGCCCCGGGGCGTCCCTGCTCGGTCAACTCACGAGCAAGGGTTGGTGCCTCTCGCAGAGCCCGCGAGTAGTGTGTCCGGCCTACGGGAAGGGCGATGACGTGATTGACGCGTTTGTCGGCATCGATCAGATCAGGATCAAAAGCGTCGAAGACTTCAGGAAGCGGGAAGCCATCATTGCGAATAAAGGCCAACTCCCGTAATTGCCCGTAGGAGCGCCAATGGCGTTCGACCTGTGTTGCAGCACCTGCACCGATGGCACCGACCTGTGCATCGTCGAGGTAATTGCCAAGCAGCAGGTCCTGCTCATCGACTGGCAGCGCCGCAACCTCGGTGAAACCGGTGACGACTCGACGTAGAAATCGGTAGAGCCACCCATGGTGCCGAAGAGAGAACGCATACAGTTCGTCTCCTTCCAGTGCAGCGAAACCGATCCCACGAGAGTAGATCCAGGGGCGATACTCGTGGAAGTGGTCGTTGATGGTCTCTGCAAAGAAGTCTGCCAGGGCCCGCCAGAGCGACGGTGCATCGCCTTCGCCGCGGATGTGTGGAAGAACGCTGTCGACGGCGAGCAAGATGTAGAATAACTCTCCGCCACGTGCAATCATCTCGAGTTGCCGTTGGCGCAATGGTTCATCACTGCTCTGCTCGGCAACGACTTGAGCGAGTCGACCAAAGTCACCGAGGTCCTCATACCCGCCGGCAATCTGCCGCCAGTGCTCATTGTCGATCTGCCGACCCATGAACAACTGCGACAGGTGCTCGACAAAACGTTGCGCGTCATCCGCATTGTCTTCTTCGTACAACTGGCTGACCAGGGCAAACAAGGCATTGCGCGCGTAACCCAGGAAGGTGCCGAAGGCTGCCTCGCTGACTTCGTCACCCCCGGTGCCAAGGGATGCTTTGGCGCAGCTGTATGCTTCATCGAAGGAGATGCTGTCTGCGTCGACTGCCTGGTAGGCGAACTGTCTTTCGTTTAGGGCACGGGCCTGCTCGACTCGTGCTGCGAGCTGACTGCGTGCCTCAAGCGCGACAACGGGTCGGTCCTCGGAAGCCTTGTTCGAGCTTTCCAACCCTTTCTCTTCGCGGAAATCCTCCACAGCGGGTGGTAATTGTGCATTAACAAGAGTCGCTGCCGGCTCATCATCCCAGCTGGGCCAGTCATTGCGGCCGAGCCTCGCCAGGCCCTCTCCCAACGCACTATGTGTCGACAAGATCTGCGGCAGCTTGGCGCCGTCGAGCAGAAACAACCCACCGAGGGCGAGGAAGTCGAGAAAGGTCAGCTCCTGCAGCGCACGACCTGCTGCCAGATCTGCCAGAGAGCGCGTCAGTGCCTCGTCGCGGCTCCGCAGACGACCGAAACGCCGCAGTTTCGCGACTTCCGCCAGCTGTAACTGCGCTTCCTGCTCCTCGTGCATTTCATCGACGATGCGGCGATAGCAGGTTTCTGCCTCTTGCGTGTCTCCTGATTCCAGGGCGGCAAGCAAGCCACTGGCACGCTCACGCTGTCGACGCATTGCCACGCGCCACGATTCGACAGTGCCGGCTCCGAGTCCGATCGACACATACGTCGATTCGCGCCCCAGGCGCTCGGCAACGGCAAACCAGAGCATCACATCGATGCGGTTGAGAGCACGTCGTCGTGCGCCAGATGCTCCGTCGACGATGACCAACGCACTGTCAGGTCGATCTTCAAGCATCAATCGCGCCACGCGAGATGGGTCTGCAAGCATGTCGAGCAATTCCTGGTGCGGAATACCCAGATCCAGCACATCGGCGCCTTGCAAGGCACGATCATAGGAGCGCTCTGGACCGGCAACCTGCAAAGCCAGCGCATGAATCCCCATGCCCACGCGTTCGGCCAGGGTGTTGAGGTCCGCCTCCTCGAGAGGCGCTGACGTCGCCCAGCGATCGATACGTGGCCCGAAAGAGAGGACATTCGCCTCCAACTCGGCTTCCGTTATCCCTGCCTTCAGCAGGATGGCTCGGGCGTCCTCGGCGATTGCTTCCAGTGGCGTGTCGCTGGTGTAGGAAAGCAGATCCTGAGTTGACAAACCGGTCGGGGAAACGACGCGCAACTCAGCCGCCGCACGTGGCGCCGGAAACAGCCCAGACAACTGGTCTGTGTCACCCTCGGCGAGTCCGAGCATACGCGCTACTCTCGGTCCGCGGCCGTCGGCGGCGAGGACTTCGAAGCCGGAGGACAACAGGGTCGCCAGCAATTGGCCGTCTGAGTCCAGCGCATACAACAGATGCTGCGCGCTGCCCGTGAGAATCTCAAATTTCCGCATGCCGGCAGCGAAGCGACCGTCCTGCGTGTCCGGTTTGTATTCGGCACTAAAGACGCCGACAAAGGGCCTCCCAGGGGAGGATCCAGAAGGTCCCGCTGTCCCGGCCCGGCGCTCTGCCTCGTTGAGGCCACGACGCAACAGCCAGGCTTTGTAGAAAGGCATGAATCGATTCACATGTTCGGCGCCGGCGACCATCTTGTGGATTCCCCAGCGTGCCACGAGGGCTGCCGTCACCCGTTCCGGGTCTCTCAACTCGGGTTGCCCAAGGCCAACCAGCACTTCCGCCAGACGCGTCACCTGGAAGACGGGAATCGGTGCCGCCCCGGGACTCGCGCCGCTGCGTATCTGCATGAGTTCGCCAAGGGCGCTCTCGTCAGCCAACAGCTCTGTCGCCCAGGCATCCCAGGCGAAGCGTGTGTCGAAATCGTCGCGACGATCGAGCAGGGAATTGGCCAAGCTGGCGACACGATCGTGGTGCTCGGTGGGTATACCCAACTGCCGCAACTTTTCCCGACGTCCCAGGGTCAGGACAAACTCAAGAAACAGGCCATCCTTTGGAACGCAGTACCCTCCGTAACCCTCGCCAGCAGGGTGGATGATTCGATCACCCCGACGACTCATCTGATCACCCATTTCCTCCACATCGCCATGTCCGGATGCTGATACCATCAATGACATGGCATTGGAGTAGGCGAAGTGTGACGCCATGGATGCGTTTTCGCCGGTCTTCAACACCTCAGGCTCAGTCAGGCTGTCGAAACTCCGCACGGACTTGTTGATCAGTCCGTAGATCTGACGGCCGGCGCGGGCGGCAGCACGATCGGCGCCTCCCACCCATTGTGCCCAGGTTTCGACGGATTCACGCTCCCGATGCCCCAGATCGACGCGGCTCGGTGTATAGAGCAGGTGGTAGCCCTTGCCAGCTCCCTTGGCGGCCAAACGATGAGCAGAGTGCAGGGTCTGCGCCTGTAGGCCTTTCTCGAGCACGATCTGCTTGCGTGCCGTGGTCTTGGCCAGCCTGCCATACCGACGGGTATAGGTGGCAATGCGATCCTCTGCATCGATCCCCTGAGCGGCGGCCCATGATTGCAGCAGGTGGCGACGTGCGAGGAAGCGGGTAAAAGTCGTTCGATCCTGGCGAAAGTCTTCATCAGTGTCGACTACGTGTCGCAGCGCTTCGTCGCGATCCAAAGAGGTGTGCCGGTGCAATAAATCGTCGATGGCTGCTTCAAGATTTGCCCCATTGCGGTCAGCAACACGCACCAGGGCATCTTCTGCAAGGCTCTGCTCGTGGTCGACAAGAGTCTGGGCAACCTCTACGGGATCATCGATATCTGTCGCCTCTCGAACGACACCAAGCTGCTCCTGTAATTCGAGCAACGCGCCCAGAACACCCACCTCTTCCTGGACCGTCCGATTGCGCCCCACGACGCGCCCCACGGCGGACATCTCTTCGATCCCCTCCTCGGCGGCCGTCTCTTCGACTTCTACCCAGATGCCTAGCTCGCGGATAATGCACGCGCCAAGTGCGCCGAGTCGCTGACGGAAGCGCCGTTGGCGCTCTTCAACCTCACCGGCAAGTCCGGCAGCCTCCACGACCTGGTGCAATGCCATGGATTCCTCAAGCCATGTGCGCACATATCCCTCGGTCATGCCTGCCGATTGGGTCGTCAGCACATGCAACACAGGTAGTGCCCGTCGCGGTGCCAGCGCGTGCGGCCCGAAGCGTTCCCACGCAATAGACTGGCTGCTGCCCAGAGCGCTGAGTCGCTGGTCGGTCTGCTCAGCCTCAATAGCCTCCAGGATACCGGTGACAGCCTGTGGTCGTGCTGTAGTGAGCCACGTACACAGGGCCTGATATGGCTCCTGTTCCGCTGTCTCGACCGGGATCTGCGCCGCGACAGGGTCGGCCAAATAAGCGGCTTGAATGGCGGCGGCGATGGCACAGATGCTGTCAGTGATATTGTCGTTTTGCGCCTGATCCTTCGCCCAGTTGAGAATCGTGCTCTCGTCGCCCAAGGGGGACGAGCCATCAGCCGTCTCAGGATTCTGTCTGGCCGTCCAGAGTAAACCGCGTGCGGCAGCGGCGAACTCACTGCGCAGCACATCCTGAATGTTGGCGGCCCAGTGATCGGACATCTCTTCACGGAAGGACTCTTCCATGCCAGCGATATCGATGACGGTTCGCGTCTGTTCGTGACCATCTACGATCAGCACTTCCTCTTTGATGAAGAGGGGAATTGCCTCAATCCAATGGTCGGCCAGTCTCAACCAACGATAGTCTGGGCTGGAGTAGACTCGGTCTCCTGCGAGGCGCACAAGTTTGCGCAGATTCGCTGCTTTACCCAGATACGGTTCATCGAATTCGTTGATCTTGACCAGTAGATGAGATCCCGTCGGCGACGGCCGCTGGCTGATAACGACGTAGGCAGCGTCGCGTGACGGCGCACTGAGCAACTCACGTCGAACCTCATCGACGATTTCCAGTCGATTCTGCGTTGCCTTTACGACGCCGGCCTCAGCCATGGCCGGTAGCAGCGGCTGGACGAGTTCATCGCCGTGGTCTTCAATCAGACGGCGGGCGTCGAGAATCCGTCCCATGAGCTCGTCGCGTTGGGCGTCGAGGACGGCTTCCTCAAAACGTTCACAGGCGCCCTCAATCTGTGTGAGAGCCACTTCCCTGGAGCCCTGCAGAAGCAACTTGAGTTCAAGGGCGACCGTTTCGAGCTCGGCATTGCCTGACACAGCCTGCCAAAGTTGATCACCCAGTTGCGCCCAGGTTGGTTGTGGTGCCAAGAGGGAGGCGTTCGCAAACAAGGTTCCCTGGTTGTGGAAGGCCCGACTCATACGGCCAAAGACAAGCTGCTGTCCACGATCGCGTACCTCTGCAGCAATACGCAGGATATTGTCGCCTTCGAGGTCGCGATCATAATCGCGCACCACGTCGTAGAGCAGGAAGCGCTTGTCATCGACGTCCGCTTCGGACATCAGTACATCGATTGCCGCGCGGCGATTGTACGGCAGATCCAGGCGATCCTGCCCCAGAAGCCAGGTGATCTGCTGTTCACGCCAGTGCCCGGCGTCGGCGCCTTGCTCGCTGACACGACGTAGAAAAACGGACACATGGTTGCCGGCATCGAGATGACGTGATTCGAGCAGATGATGCAAGTGCGAGCGTTCGCGTCGTGCGAGCTGGTCGTAGAGCCCCGCAATCCAGCGCATCGCTTGCCGTGGTGAATCGCCCGACTCGACAGCGAAACTGTAGAACAGGACGAAGGCGAGCAGCATTTCGAAGGCGCGCAATTGCTCCGGCGCCTCGGCGACGAGATCATCCTTCGTCGCGTCGATGGAAACCCCAAGAGCCGGAGCAATGTCTGTGCAGATCAGCAAAGATGTCGCTCGCCGTTGTTCAATATGGGCGAGGCGGTGATGTTGCCGCATGAAGCGGACGTTGATACGGCGACTTGCCAGGCTGCCAACCAATTCCACAAGACGTGCGTCGGTGTCGAAGCGTCGTGGCACAAGGCGCAGGGCACGCTCTATGAGGCGCGCCGTCAACTCGACATCGTCTGGGGCCCGATCCAGGGAGTCCCAGGCCAATTCGGCCAGGGAAGTTCCACCGATGCGTAATTCGGCCTCAGCGCCGAGCTCTCCGGCTCTTCGCCGGGCGCGCCAAACACCCGTGCGCGCGTTGAATTGCTCGACCAGCCGGAGGGGGAATCCGCCGTCGTTCACGGGCGATCCTTGTAGGTGGTAGTGTGAGAGGTGAGTGCCGCTATGCGGTCTGCTGGAGAAAACCGATGGTCGCGCTTTTGATTTTCGGCGCCAGCACGTAAACCAGCTTGAAGAAGCTCTTGAAGTCGACTAGCTCCCACAGATGGTTCGGCAAATCGAGTCGATTCAGCACGTCAACGAGATCTTCGAAGATCTCTTCACTGATGATCTCGTCAAGGGCTTCAGCTCCCTGTTTGGTCGACTTCTTCATCGCCTTATCGATCCGATCAAAGAGGATCGGAAAGGGATGCTGAGTGTCGGTTGCCGGATAAGGGAACAGGCAATTGCCGGCGATATCTGCCAGGGCGGCCAATTTGACAATATGTGGAGCGTGCTCTGCCACCTGATGGTGGTTGGCAATCACCTGCTGGATCGAAGGTGCCACTTCCCATTTGTCGGCGAGACGCGTGCCGATGACCTGGTGGTCGATATCTTTCATGAGAAAGCGTTCGATATCCACCACCTGGTGGGCCCACATTTTGTTCTCGGCCTGTGCTTCCTGAACTTCCTGCTCGATGAGGGCCATAACCAACTCGAGGGAATCTTCCAGACACATCAACATCGTTACCTTGCCAATATCATGGAGCAGGCCGGAGGTAAATGGATCGTCTTCTTCACCGAGTTCGATCTTCTCCCAGAGTTTGACGTCCTGCATGACCGCAACCTGGTCTTCATCGAGTTGGAAGCGCTCTAATTCTGTCTTTTGCTGTGAGTCCTGAGCGGCCGGATCAGCAGGCAGGCACAGGAGTTTGGCGAAGTTGGCCACTGCAAGAGAGTGCTTCCAAAACTGGTCGATCGTGCCTTCAGACGTCTTCGAGAAGATCTGACTAATCTGGCAGGCCGTAACGATTTCGCGAATCGTACGTGCACTTGCCAGGGCCACGGCCTGGTCGATCGTCTCCACCCGTGAACGGAAACCATACCGAGCACTGTTGAGAATACGCAGGATGACCGTTTTGGTCGGCAGATCGTCGTCGATCGCCTCTGCCCATTTCTTTGGCGGGTCGAGATCGTCGAGGGCCGCGACTTTTCGCTGCGTGTCAGGCAGAGACGGGAAGGCATTCACCGCATCAAGACGCTTGTCGATCATCTTGGCACGTTCTTCCGGTGACATGGACTCGAGATCGGTACCCGCCGCCATGCCGGAGATGACGTATTCCTTGATCAGGGGCTGAAAGAAGGCCTCATCCGCGTCTTTGGTCAGCGACAGGATGACATTCAGCTCTTCAAGGTTTGCCTGCACTTGCGCGTAGGTGGCAGGATCATCGCCAAGAGGATTTACCCGTGGATCGATGATCATGACAATGTGTGCCTTCGTGGCCAGCATACGGGCAACGGTGACGCCATTGCCACCCAACCCGGGGCCGATGAGCACCATTTTTACATCGTCGGCGTACTTCTTCAGCGTTGTGGCGACCTCGCTGCTGTCACCACATATGGCATACTTCACCTGCTCGCCGGGATCAAGCAGGGAATTCTCCTGCTTCAGATCTTTGACAAAGGCAGTCAGATGACGGGTCGCGGAGATCCTGTCTCCGAGAATAATCAGCGGGTTGCCAGCTGGCTGGGCTTCTTCTGTCACCAATCCCTCTCCTGCCGTCAGGCAGGACATCTCAAGGGGAAAATCCAATGCCTGGGGACCTCGAATACAGAATAAGTAAGGTAGGTGGCCTCATCAGAGAGCGCAACGAATCCGAGATCGGCAGACTGTCACAAAAAAGGGCCCTCCACGCGTTGCGCGGGGGGCCCTTTTTAGAGAGAGAAAGTGGTCGATCTGCTCAGATACTTTCGACCATCTCAGGAGGGTAGGGTGCATGACCACTCTTGAAAGCATCCATGGCGCCATATTCGTGCAATTTGTTACGCAGTGTGCGCGTGCTGATACCCAGTTGCGCCGCTGCATCGGTCCGATTGCCCCCCAGGGACTCCAGGGTCTTCATGATCAGCCGCCGCTCCATCTCATGAACCGTGAGGCCAACTTGCAGGCCGTCGCCGCCCTCGAGGGCTGGACCTTGAGCGAGCTTGCGAGGGAAGTCTGCTGGCGTGAGGCGATTGCCCGGGGCGACCACGACGGCTCGCTCCACGTAGTTCTCGAGTTCACGCACATTTCCGGGCCAATCGTAACCGGCGAGCAACTCGAGCGTCTCGTCCTCAAAGCCCTCGATCTGCTTGCCATTTTCCTCGTTGTAGCGCTCGACGAATAGATGAGCAAGAGCCGTAACATCTTCAATGCGCTCCCGAAGAGGAGGTAGGCTGACTTCGATGACGTTGAGACGATAGTAGAGATCCTCGCGGAAATTTCCTTCCTCTACCTCTTTCTGCAGGTCACGATTCGTGGTGGCGACGATGCGCACGTCCACCTTGATCGTTTCCGTGCTGCCCACGCGCTCGAATTCGCGCTCCTGCAATACCCGCAAGAGCTTGGCCTGCAGGGAGGGGTCGATCTCGGAGATCTCATCGAGAAGCAGCGTTCCACCATCGGCCATCTCGAAGCGACCACGTGTTTGCTTGTGAGCGCCTGTGAAGGCGCCTTTCTCGTGCCCGAACAGCTCACTCTCCATCAAGTCCTTTGGTAGGGCAGCGCAATTGAGGCGGATGAAGGCCCCTGTGCGACGACCGGAGCCGTAGTGCAGTGCCTTGGCGACCAGTTCCTTGCCTGTGCCGCTCTCGCCCGTGACCAGCACGGTGGCACGACTCTCGGCAACTGTACCGATCAGGTCGAAGACCGGAGCCATGCTCGCGGCTTTGCCGATCATACCGCCATCGCCATAGCGGCCCTGCAATTCCGACCGCAGGCGACGATTCTCCCGCTCTGTCTCCTGCATCTTCAGTGCCTGTTCGACGATGATTTCCATCTCTTCCGTCGTCGATTCTGAGCCCTTTTGTATGTAGTTGTAGGCGCCATTACGCATGGCGTGGACCGCATCTTCGATGGTGCCATAGGCTGTCATGAGAATGACTGTCAGATCCGCCCAGCGATTGCGTACCTGCTCGAGCAACTCGAGACCACTCATGCCGGGCATTTTGATGTCAGACAACAGCAGATCGTAGTCAGCGTCTTCGAGCTTGCGTAGTGCACTGCCGGCGTCGCCGGCGGTGTCGACACTATATCCCTTGCGGATCAGGATTTCTTCGGTTGCTCCGCGGACGTAGGAGTCATCATCGACAACGAGGATTCTCTTGGTAGCCATTTGCGTCTCTTCCCTGGATGCGGTTTCAGCTGGCAGTTGATCTACAGTGGTAGGGCGATGGTGAAGCACGTGCCATCGCCAGGTGTGCTGTCCACGACAATGCTACCGCCGTGGGCTTCAATGATTTTGCGTGACGTCACCAGGCCGAGGCCGGTGCCATCTTCCTTGGTCGTAACGAAGGGGGTGAACAAGCGGTCCTTGATCTCTTCGCTGATCCCCATGCCCGTGTCCCGCACGTGGACGATGACCCAGTCCCCATCGGTATCACTGGCCTGCGTGACTTCCAGATCGATTGTGCCACCCTCTGGCATGGCCTGTGTCGCATTCAGCAGAAGATTGAGGATGACCTGGTGACATTGCTCCGTATCTACGGGGCAGATACAGGGCTTAGCAGGGAACATCCGGCGGATTTCCACCGCTTGCTGCTTGCGTTCGAGATCGATCTCGAAGAAAGCAGCTGCTTCTTCCACCGTCTGCAGGATGTCGACTGGATGTGTGTTGAGGTTGAGTGGGCGTGTGTAGGACAGCAGGCTGGAAACGATTCTGTTCAGTCGGGCAACACCTTCGGTAATCTTGCGCACCAAGCGCCGACTCGGGTCATCTGTCTCAAGGTCACGTTCCAGCAAATTGGCAAAGCTGGCGATCCCGCCGAGGGGATTGCGGATTTCGTGGGCGACGGTTGCTGCCATCTCGCCAAGGGCCGCCAGTGTATGCATGCGGCGCACCTGCTCTTCAAGGCGCTTCATCTCTGTCAGATCGTTGAAGACCTCCGCTGCACCCAGAATGTGACCATCGGCATCCTGAACGAGAGAGGTGGAGAATCCCAGCGGAATTCTGCGGCCATCGGCGCGCTTCAGGTCCTTCTCTTTGCTCGCCAGGCCTTCGCCCGTCTCCAGTGTGTGCAGAATGGTCTTCTCACGCCCCGCGTCGAGGCCGACGACCTCTTCATAACTCTTGCCCAGGACTTCCTCCTGGCTACGACCTGTGATCGCCTCGGCCGCACGATTGAAGACGGTGATATTGCCGTCCAGATCGGTGACCAAAACGCCACCGCTCATGCTTTCGAGGATATTGTTGAGATAGTTGCTGACCCGATCCTTCTCTTCGAGGCTGATGCGCAACTCGCGATTGGTTTCCTCGAGTTTGACATTCAGATACTCGAATTGCTCTTCGAGTTGTTTGTATGCCTCCATGTAGCGCCGCGTCGTTTCGTTGAACAACACGAAGGAGTCGGCGAAAGCTTCCTCCAGAGGCGCAGCGTCGCTGGAAGGGGACATTTGCAGCACGTGCTCGGGTGGGTGTTCGGAAGGTGTTGTCATCAGTCAGCGGATCCGTCGTTGCAGGCCACTGAGGCGCACGCCGCGTGACGACAGGCAGTCAACACTCGTGTCATGCAGTTGCAGTAGTTCGCGCAATTGCTTGCCGAGTTGATCGCGACGTTGGGTCTGGCCGGGGTGGGGGAGCGCAACAAGGCTTCCGAGAGCGCTCTGCAACTCGGTCACGGCATCGCGCTGTTGGTGCAGCAGTGGCACCAAGTCATTGGCATCCACGCCCTCATCGACGTGGTGTCGTACCTGCTGCGACAAGGAAAGGGCAGTCGCGCAGGCGTCTTCCACCTGCATCCAAGGATCAACGGCACTGGCCGTCTGCATCTGATCGTTCATGTCTTCACGTTCGCTCTGAGTGCCGGGGCTCTGATTCGGAATCACCTTGCCTTGGGTCATTCCACCGGTTCATTAGGCAGGAAAGCAAAAGCGGTGCCTTTCGTGACGGTCCCCTGAGAATTCGGTCAACGCCGCATACAAAGCGGGTCCGTGCCGTCAGAAATCACGCTAGACGGGGAAGATTCTTCCCTGCAATGGGAAAAAGCTGCTGCCAATATAGGGTGGCTGGCGCCACCGAGGCAATCAGAAAAGCCCTAACAGCATCTGGAGCAAGTACTTAGGGCAGGGGAAGCAAATGCCCCCTTGGCCCCGGGCGTTCCTTGCGCCGGTCAGGTCAGGCCTGGAATTGTTCATGGCCTTGTGTTCATGGCCCTAGAATCTCGCACCGGGGCGAGGGTCCCTGCGTCGGGATGTTTTTCTGAGATCTCTGCTGATCGCGGGGCGTGCCGATCGAAATACCGCACCACGCGATGGTCGCCCAGGTGCTTCGGCCGGGAGCGCAGTCTTTTCGGGCAGACCTTCGGCGCGAAGAGCAGATGCCACGACCGTGACATGGGATCTGCGAATTCTGGCCAAACCCCTGGCCCACAGGACGAATGTCGGCAGGGCGATGCCGGCGATCCCGGCGGCGACGGTGAGGCGATAGGTCTCGTAGGTCACGTCGCCAAGGATCAATACCAGTGCCAGCAGGCCACAGAATGCCAGTAGCAGGCCCCCAGTGGTGCTGGTGTAACCGCGCCAGAACTGAGCCGCACTTGCCTCAAGTCCTGTTGGGCGATCGATCAGCTGGTCCGTAGGGGGAGCGTCCGCCTCCGGTGCCTGTTTGGCATCCAGGAGGCCGGCAAGTCTAGCCGACTGCTTCTCAAAACCTTCAGCCAGGCCGAGCATACCTGTTACAAACAGGGCTGCTCCGACGGCGAGGGCGATACACGCCTCCACGACGGCCGTCAAAGGGACGAGACGCTCAGGGTGCAGGCCCAGACTCAAAGAAGCGTGTCCGACGAGAGCGGACAGACCACCAAGAAAAGTGAGTAAAAGGAAACGTCTCATCGCCGCTCTAGGCGGCCAGGATCACGCCTTGGGTGCGGGTGATTCCTCGTCGCCACTGTTAGGGCCGGCCTTCAAATCGATGCGGCCGACGGAGTAGTCGCTGAAGGCACCGATGGTCGGATTGGGTTGCTCGCCATCGGATCCTTCTGGAAGCTGCCTGAATTTCACGTTGATATCACGAGCTCGAACTGAAAGAGCCCGACAAGCTGCATAGGGGTTGATCGTGACTTCAAGTTTGAAATCTACTTCACGTGCAAACATCGACTGTAGGTCCTGCATTCGAAGCATGCCTCCTAAAGAGTCGTCGGCGACAAGTTCCCTATGTCACCCAATAAGTGGGTGACAAGGGTGTTGCCGTCCGTACCGCCGCAGTCCGCCGTGTCTTTCGTGCGATCTGGACAGAATCGAAAGAAGATATGCCACTGACCGTCAGTGAGCAAGATCTGGACCAGTTAAAGTCTCACCTGCCTGGACCCGAAAATCCAAACGATTTTGAGGCGGAGGCAAAGGACAGGTATAGGCCGGATTGTAAGCACAGTACGGACTGTAAGCGCTATTAAAATCAAGAAGATATGTTCCATCTTCCGTGCGCAGGATTGGTGCGTATCTGCCTGCAGGATAGGTGGTAATCCCATTGGTCTCGTCGGTAAAATAAACCGACAGGTCATCATCTCGGGTGGAGCCCATGACCTCAAGCCAGAAGGGTTTTCCATCATACTGGAAATGAAAGCGGCCAATTCGTTCAACTGACATCTGCGTTCCATTCGTATCTGGAATCCGCACCTGACGGATGCGTGCATAGCGATGCAGGCGACCGGTTAGACGGAAACGCAGGTCAATCGGGAAATACTTCAGGCCACCAAAGTTCGCCCGATCTTCAGCCAACAAGGGCGACGCCTCTCCCTGCCGGAACATGCTGTCCTTCAGGGCTCGCGATGTAGTGATTTCCTGAGTCAGTTGCGTCGCTACCTGAACGTCTTGTGCCTGAACGTCTTGTGTCTGCGCGGCTCCGACCGGTGTACTGATTGCGACACCGAGAACCAGGAGATACCCCAGTTGTGTTCCGAGATGTTTCATCGCATTGCCTCTTCGCTGATTGACTGACGTGTCAGGCAGCGGTTGATTTTCGCATACCGCTTGTTCCATGCACCACACATGCTCAGCAGGATTCCTTCAGGAGAGTCGTCCATGCGCCTCGATCAACGTGTTGCCATCGTCACGGGCGGTAGTTCCGGCATCGGCAGAGCCGTATGCCTGGATTTCGCCCAGTCAGGTGCGAACGTGGTCGTTGCAGATATCCAGGAGGCTCCCAAACAGGGAATTTACCACGAACAAGACACCGTCACGACCACGACGCAGGAGGTGGAGAATCTCGGTGGCAAGGCCGTCTTCGTCCAGACAGATGTGGCGAATGAAGAGAGTGTTCGGTCTCTGGTCGATGCGACGGTTGCCAGCTATGGTGGCGTTGATATCGTCGTCAATAATGCGGGGATCTATATCCCGGGAGACAGCCAGCAGTTGTCGACGCAGGACTGGGATCGCGTCATTGGTGTCGACTTTCGCTCGGTTTTTCTACTGACGAAGTATGCTGCACCGCATCTGATGAGGTCCCGGGCGGGGCGCATCATCAACATCGGTTCAGTCCATTCTTTTCGTGGCGGTGCCGGGCCCGCCTACGCCCCGGCGAAGGCGGCAGTCGTGAATCTCACCCGCGATTCGGCGACGGAATTGGCGCCTCACGGTGTGACGGTGAATGCGATCTGCCCCGGCTATGTTGAGACGGCGATCCAGGATTACCTCACGCCAGAGCAGATTGACGAAGCACGGCAGCGCACACCCCTGCCAAGACTCGGCGTGCCCACAGACATTTCTCGGGCCTGCACATTCCTGGCCTCCGATGACGCCGAATGGATCACCGGTGTCGCTCTGCCGATCGACGGCGGCTGGCTTGCACCCATCATCTAGGAACATCCAAGCATGAGCGTGATTTCGCTGAGCACCGAACAGGCCGCGACTGCCCTTCAGATCCAACGTCATATCGATGCCCTCGCCAGCGACGGGGGCGGGAGAATCGTCTTACCCGTCATGGATCTGACACTGGACCGAGGTCTGACGCTGCGCAATGGTATCGAACTCACCGGACAGGGAGATGACACTATCCTGCGCAAAGGGCCAGGGCAGATCTATCCTCTCTCCGGATACCATAACTACGGCATGTGCGACGTGCCGCTCGCCGATGCGACGGGTCTTGAGGTAGGGATGACGGTCTCCGTCCACGATAGCAAGACCCACGGCGGTTTTTATGAAACTTTCGCCACGATCACCTGGATCCAGGACAACTGGGTTGGCTTGGATCACGGCATTGAGGCCGATTACCGCGCCGAGGACAAACCGGCTCTGACCACGGTGTATCCGCTGGTTTTCGGCCACCGTATCCAATCGGCTGCAGTGCGTGATCTACGCCTGGAGGGCAATCGGGCCGCGAGCGATCGCAACATGGGTGGCTGTCGTGGTGGTGCCATTTACTTCTACCAGAGTCGAGACCTGGAGATCACCGGGATTCGTGAGGCGGACTACGATGGTGAGGGGCTGAGCTTTCAGATGTGCCGCGATGTCTTGATCCGAGACTGTCGCTTTGATGGCAATTCCGGCAACGGTCTGCACCCGGGGGCGGGCAGCACGAACGTCCTGTTCGAATCCTGTGGCGGGCGAGACAACGCCAAGAGTGGATTCTTCTTCTGTGTTCGCGCCAATCACATCACAGTGAGGGACTGCGATTTCGAACACAACGATTCCGGCATGTCGATCGGAACCCGTGATTGCCACAATCTGATCGAGGATTGCCGTATCCGTGACAACCGCCGAGTGGGGTTATTGGTGCGGCCGTCGCCACGCCCGGTCGAGGTGCACACCTGTCATATCCGTCGCTGTCAGATCAGCGCAAATGGCGACGCCCAGGTGGATATTACCAGCGATGCCCACGATTTGCTCTTTGAGGACAATCGGATCGACGGCGAGGGGCAGGGCATTGGAATTCGAGTCGCCGCGACGGCATCGTCCATCGGCCTGGTGGACAATCAGATCTCTCAATGCGAACACGACGTCCAGATCAAGAACGAAGCCAGTATCGGGGCACCGCCGCAGGTCTCCACCTGCGGCTACGCAGACGCACCGGCAAGCGCATTTCTGCATCTGTCCGTTCCCGACCTGTCGCCGACGTGAGTTTAGTGGTGGAAGAGGCGCACACCGGAGAACACGACAACCATGCCGTATTCATTGGCCGCCGTAATGACCGAGTCATCGCCAATGGAACCGCCCGCCTCGACGACATATTCGACGCCCGAGCGACTGGCACGGTCGATGTTGTCGCGAAAGGGAAAAAACGCGTCGGAACTGAGGGCGACGCCCTGCATCGAATCCAACCAACTTCTGCGTTCGCTCGCTGACAATCTGTCGGGGACTGAGCGAAAACAAGCCTCCCATGCACCTTGTTCGGCACCTGTCAGTTCCTGCTCGAAGTACAAGTCGATCGCATTGTCCCTGTCGGCCCGCCTGAGTCCCTTGGCGAAGCGAATGTCACGCACAACTGGATGTTGACGCAGATACCAGCGGTCAGCTTTGTCAGCGGCGAGCCGCACACAGTGGATCCTTGACTGCTGGCCGGCGCCGACGCCCACCAGTTGGCCATCCATAGCGAGCACGACAGAATTCGACTGAGTGTATTTCACGCCAATCGTTGCGACCGTCAGATCTCTGATGGCATCAGCACTCAACTGCGTATTCTGTGTGACCACATTGCTGAAAAAATCAGCATCGGGTATGAAGTCATTCCGATGTTGTTCCAGTTCCAGGCCGAAAATCTGCCGACGCTCGAGTGGTTCGGGTTCATATTCCGGGTCGATTTTGACCACTCGATACTTGCCACCCTTCTTCTTCCTGAGAATTTCTAGGGCACCCTCTTCGTAGTCAGGGGCGATGATACCATCGGATGTCTCCACACGGATGAGTTCAGCCGTCGAGACATCGACGGGATCACTCACGGCAATCCAATCGCCAAAACTGGCCATTCTGTCCGCCCCACGGGCACGCGCGTAGGCACAGGCCAATGGACTTGGGTCGTCCTGATTGACGAACAGTGCCTGTCGCAACTGATCACTCAGCGGGATCCCGACGGCGGCACCTGCAGGACTGACATGTTTGAATGACGCCGCCGCTGGCAAGTTCGTCGCCTGACGCAACTCCCGCACCAGCTGCCAGGAATTGAGGGCGTCCATCAGATTGATGTAGCTGGGCGCATCATTGAGGGCTTCGATCGGCAGTTCGCCGGACGCTATACAGCGGGCAGCCGCCTGATGTGGGTTGCACCCATATCGCATGCTCAGCTCGTTGCTCATCTTCGGAATCTTCCTCTGCAGTTTCTGTGTCACGTCATAAGTGAGTGCGTGGTGTTGAGTTACGACATCTGGATCGCGTTGACACTGTGTTCACGTCACTTTATCATCGCCGCTTCAACAATGCTGCGTTGCAATCTTCCAACGACCGGCTGGATTTTGACGACCGGTCTTCGAAGACTCGCCTAGTTCCTGCACCTTCGCAAGACCAATGAACCACACCCACGGCCGGTCCGCCATCCGGCGACGGAGAGCGTCATGTTTAAGGGCTGTTACACCGCTTCGATTACGCCAATGCGTGCCGACGGGTCCGTCGACTACGATGGCTTGGAGCGGTTGGTTGAATTTCAGATCAGTAGCGGTATCGAAGGAGTGCTGGCCGTCGGTACCACCGGCGAAAGCCCCACTCTGTTGTGGGAAGAACACAATCAGGTGACCAAGCAGATTGCGCAGGCCTGCAAGGGGCGCTGCAAATCGATCGCAGGCACGGGGTCTAATTCGACGCGCGAGACCATCGCAGGAACCGAGCACGCATCTCATCTGGGTGTCGACGCGGTGTTGCTCGTCGACCCCTATTACAATGGCCCTTCTTCTCTCGAGATTCGCCGCGAATACGTGTCGCCTGTCGCCGCAGAATTTCCACAGATGCCCATCATCCCCTATGTAATTCCAGGACGCACAGGCACCATGATGTATCCGGAGGACCTGGCCATCCTCTATGCGGAGCACCCGAATGTCTGTGCCGTGAAGGAAGCAACCGGCGACTACGACAACATGGCGCACACGCGGGCTGTATGTGGTGACGATTACATCATTCTATCGGGTGACGATGATCGAACGGTGGAGATGATGACGCGTGCTGATATCCGTGCGGCCGGTGTCATCTCTGTCATGTCGAATATTCTGCCGGGTCCCATTCAGCGACTCGCTGAGGCGATCACCGCCGGTGACATGACGGCAGCCGACAAACTCGCCGCCGATATGAAGCCTCTGTTTGGCATTGTCGGAGTGACCACAACAGAGACGTCGCCGCATGGGACTGTGCAGTGCAAGTCGAGGAATCCCGTGCCGGTGAAGACGCTGATGAATATTCTCGGTATGCCATCGGGACCTTGCCGGCGCCCACTCGGAAAGCTGACACGCCAAGGCATTGATGTGACGCTGGCTGCGGCTCGGCAGCTGTTTGCCAATGATCCGGAACTACTGACGCCAATCGGTGATTTCTTCAGCGTCGACATCGAAGCACGCCTTCAGGATGCAAGTCTGATCGACCAACTTATCTACACCGGCAGCTATTAGGTGCACGTCTGATGACTGATCTGATTGTTTGCGGTGCAAGTGGTCGTATGGGGCAGCGGCTGATTGCCCTGGCCACAGAGGCGGATGACCTGCGATTGGTCGGGGCGACGGAGAGGCCGGGGCACTCAGACCTGGGCCGCGATGCAGGTGTCATCGCTGGCGCTGGTGAACTGGGTGTAGAACTGGTCGACGATCTGAGCAAGGTCGATGGTGGGGACGTCGCCATCGCCTTCACCATGCCCGCGGCGACCTTGCAGGATGCAGCTACCTGTGCCGCCGCTGGTCGGGCGATGGTCGTTGGAACGACGGGCTTCACCGACACGGAACTGACCACTTTCAAGACCAGCGTTGCCCCGATTCCTTGCGTTTTTGCGCCAAATTTCTCCACGGCGATGAATGTGCTGTTTCGTCTGGTTGAACAAGCTGCGGCCATTCTGGGGGACGACTACGACGTTGAGGTTGTAGAGGCCCATCATCGATTGAAAGTGGATGCCCCTTCAGGCTCAGCCTTGCGTCTGGCTGAGCGTGCCGCGGCCGGCCTGGACCGCAATCTACCTGATGTCGTCGTCCACGGGAGAGAAGGGGTGACGGGTGAGCGAACGCGCAAGGAGATCGGGATGCATGCCCTGCGATTGGGAGATTTGGCGGGCGATCACTCCGTGTTCTATGGTGCCCCCGGCGAGTATCTCGAACTGCGGCACCACGCAACCAGTCGCGATGCCTTCGCTTCCGGCGCGTTGCGGGCGGCTCGCTACGCAGCCGCCGCGCAGCCAGGCTTGTATGACATGGGAGATGTGTTGGGCTTGTAGATTCGCCGCATTCCAAGCATGACGAAAACAGGCCCACCCCTCATTGGGGATGGGCCTGTTGTCATATATAGTCGGCAAGACGCGAAGCGGCATGGCGGCGCCAGAGTACATACCCATGCTACATCGACGAGCGCTCCGTCGACTGCCCGAGAAAGGCGGGACGCATGGTGCGTAGTTTGTCCCGCAATCTGGCGGCCTCTTCGAAGTTCTCCGCCTCCACTGCCACGTGAAGATCGCGCTCGAGCTGTTCCTTGTCGGACAGTGGACGGTCCTTCTCCAACTCATCGTACCAGTCCTTCAGGAACGTCAATTCGGGCAGATCGCCTTCCATGACGTCTGTATCGCCCTCCCATTCACCTGAGAACTCGTCGATGCGCTCTATGCCGGCGCGAACGCGTCTCAGGGCCGTCGGGTAATCGTTGCGCTCCAGCGCTTGCATCGCCTGAGCACGAACCTGCATCATCACCGCATGTGGGAAATACTGCTCGAAATACCACTTTACTTCATCCGAATCTGCGTATTCATACACGAGATCGAAGATCTCGAGATTGTGGCCTGTGTCGCGTATGACGCTGGCGTAGTCTTCCAGATAGAACAGGGCAAGATATCGCTGGTAATACTGCCAGGCCTCCTGAAACAGATCCTCGCAAGCTTCCTCATCGAGAACCCCGTCACGGGTCACGCGAGCGACACGGCCCTTCTGCGCCGCCCGGTAGAACTCGAGCAACGACTCGCAGCCATGTGGCTTCTGACCATCGGGACGACCCTCCAATTCGAGCTGGAGCATCCCCATGTCGATGCGGATCTGTACTTTCTCAGAGCCGTCACGGGCCGTGATGCGACGGGCGATGAATTCATCGGGATCGAAGGGCCAGGAATTCAGCAGATCCCCGATGTCGTATCTCATATAGAAGCCTTTTGCTGCCTCTCTAAGTTCGCCGGACGTCGATGCCTCGTGCGTGCGTGCTGCAATCTCAATAGCGAACGCCTGACAATATACGGGATGCCCAAACAGGCCGCTACTGCAGCCCATTGAGTCATTTCAGCGGCGCGATACCTTGATACTACCTACGGCGACGCCGATGACAAGTGCAATCACTGCCCCGATAATCAAAGCATTGCGAATGACATCCGCCCGCTCCTCGACGCGAATCGTAATGTCCTTCTCCTGTGCCTCGATACGTTCCTCACCCTCGTAGCCAGCGGCCTCGATGCGCACATCGTATTCACTGACACCAATCTCCTCAGGCGGAACCAGGGTGATGTTGACCGGTTCCTTTTCGCCGGGAAGAATCCTGTCGATCGTGTCGGGTCGACTGGACCAGGTCCAGTCGAGAGGCGGTGTCAGGACCAAATGCGCCTTGAGCACTTCGAGGGTTCCCGTGTTATACAGGTCGACGCGCACGGACACTTCTTCGCCCGTTCGGATCTCCTGGTAGCGATTGGCGATAATCGTTTCCAACGCACCTCGACCGCGCGGAATTAGTTCGAACAGTTCCTTGCTGCCGGGGATCGTGTTGATTTCTTCCAGCGGAATCGGTTCAGATCCATGCGTTCGGTTGAGCTCGCCAATGCGCTTGAAGCCGTCAGCATCTGTGACAAAGACATAGAATTCGAGGGTCTCATCGACATAGTGGCGGCTGAGTTTCTCCGGTATCTGTAGTTCAAGTTCCAGTTGTTGCCGCGTCACCTGCTCGGAAAATTTCACCTGCGTGAGACTTGCATTCGTCGACGGATCCATGAAGGCTGGCGTAATCTCCCGTGGTAGATTCACCAGTGCGAGACGGAAGGTCTTTTCGTCCTCTGCCAGTCGCTCAAGGATCAGATCGTAACGAATACGTTCATTCAGGTTCCCCTCCTGCGAGAATTGCACGGAGTTCACTGTCGGCAAGTCCTGTGTCGATTCACGACGAAGGACAATTTCCCGGTTCTCCTGATACTGATCGATGAAGGTAAGGTTGACATTCAATTCGTCATCGTCATCGAGCAAGCGGAAGGTCAACTTGGCCTGATCGCCAAGGGGTAGGGTCTCGACAAGGCTTTCATACGGTTCGGCGATGATTGTGCCAAAGGTGTTGGTCAGGGAAACCCTCAGACCTTGAATCTCCAGCAGGGGTCGTACTGCGGCTTCATCACTATCCGGATTCAGTGACATGGCCTGATCGAGCTGTGATGCATTGCGCAGGACGATGTCAACCTGCCGTCGACCACTGAGGGTCCGATATTTCCGCGCCTCTACAATGGCTACATGGGTCGCGTCGCGCAGGAATTCGAGACGAGTACGTTCCTTCTCGAAGGAAGCTTCTTGAAACCGCATCTCAGCTTGTTGAAATGCGCGCCGAGATGAATTGAGCCGGTCGAGGGTCTCGATTTTCTCTTCATACAGGGCGGTGATGGCGTCGTATTCGGTTTCCTTGTTCGTCATCTCCAACCGCCGTCGTTCCACTTCCCAACTGGCCCGACGCAACTTGATGTCGTAGAGGCGTTGTTCCTTGGTGCGCAAATCCGTGAAGATCGAATCTGCTGCTGGTGCGCCAGAGACAACGACAGTGTCGGCGGCTGTCACTGCTGCAGCGGTTGATCCCGATAGCAAGGCAGCGCACCCAAGCTGGAGTGCGAATCTGAGGAGTCTGTTGTGGTTGTTCATCGGCGACTGATCCTCACGCTTGCCACGCCAATGCCGACGACGAGGAAAATGAGAATGCCAATGAGGATGACATTGCCCGCAACATTGGAACTCGCCGTCACGTGGATATTCATGTTCTTCTCCAGAGACTCGATATTCTCGTTACCTACCTGTCCCTGTGCTTCGATACCCAATTCATAGTTGCCGACAGCAATGTCGACGGGGGCCCGCGCGAGAATGTTGATCGTGCCCCGTTCGTCCGGTTCGAGTCGCTTGATTGTCAGCGGCTCCACTTCACTCTCCCACTGATACGGCAGATCGAGGGCGGCTTTAATGTTCTGCACCGCCACAGAGCCGCGATTAAGAAATTCGACGCGGATCCTCAGCTCTTCGCCTACATCGATCTCCTGATACTTGTTGGCGACCAACACCTCGAGCTTACCCTTGCCCTTGGGGATCAGCTCCAGTTTCACATACTGGCAACGCAGGGCCTTCACCTCTGCCTCGGGCACCGCGTCGTCGCCATACTTGGCGCGCAGATCGCGAATCAGGCCGTATTGATTGGTCTCAGTGACAAGGGCGAAGAATGTCCGTGTACGGCCGATATAGCGTCGATCGAGTTTCTCCGGGATTTCCAGTTGCAGGGCCAGCGTATCGCGTGCCTTATTCTCGTCGAATTTGACCTGGTTGACCTTCGCGCCATCATCGACGAAGGACGTCTCGATGCGTTGCGGCAACCCGATCACTGCGAGAGCGAAACTCCGCTCTTCGTCCGACAAGCGCTCGAGAGTCAGATCGAAACGCACGTTCTGCTGCAGCTCACCCGATTGGGAGAACTGAGCGGAGTTGATGTTCGGCAACTCCTGGTCGCCTCCCTTGCGCAGGATCACAGGGATGCGATCGCTCTTGATGTCGAGATAACTGAGATCGATGGCGACGGAGGACTCGTCACGCAGCAATCTGAATGTGAGTGTCCGCCGCTCGCCCACCGCCAATGCCGGTATACGTGTCTCATAGGGCTCACCGACGATGGCACCATTCACCAGAGACACAAAAATGTTTTCTACCTTCAACAGGCTGCGTAACTGGCTTTCGTCGAGCCCAGGATTCACGATCAACGCTTCCTCTACATCGGAGGCATTTTCAAGCACGATATCTACCATACTCTTGCCATCCGGACTTCTGTACTTGCGCGCATCCCGCACGAGGATGCGGGTCGCATTCTTCAGCAGGTCGAGTTTGGTCTCTTCCAGCAGAATCTGCGCTTCTTCCAATTGCAGGCGCGCATCTTCGTAGCTGTTGTTGGTCTGGTTGAATGTCAGCAGGGGCACAAAACCTCGATCAAACAGGTCGCGAGTTGCCTCCAACTCGCTGCGAGCTGTCTGCAGCGCCGCCGCCCGCTGTTGCAACTGAAACTGGCGTTCATCGAGCAGCAACTTGCTCAATTGTTGCTGACGCGTCAGACCCGCCGCCGCAGCGCCTTGTCGTGGCGACTGCGAGTGGGCGATGCCGAGGCAGATGAAGACGAGGCCGATGTGAACAAGACGGCTCATTCGACGTAGCCCATCAGGCGCCGCAACTGTGCCTGGCGTGTGATATAGGTTCTCTGATTGCTGAACAAACGATCCTGAGCACTGAAGAAGGCAGAGCGAACTGCCTCGAGCTTGGCTTCGTCTGCCTGGCCCTTCTCCTGCAAGAATTGGTTGATCTCAAGTCGACGTCGTGCAATGCGCACGAAACGCTCCTGAAGGCGCGCCTCTTCTTCGGCTTCAAGCATAGACTGGAAGGCCTGGCGAACCCGCAATTCGACACCAGCTTTCAGGTCGCGCAGACGGATTTCGATCTGCCGCAGGCGCGCCCGTTCGAGGGTCTCCTGCCCAATACGAATGCCGCCCTCAAATAGCGGAATCCGTGCCTGAAGTTGCGTGCGCCACGTGGCGCCGTCCTCTGGGACGTGGGTCCGCGCTTCGTCAAGACTGAGACCCGCTGCCATATCGACACCCCACGTTTTGCTCTCACGATCGATGGTGACAGAAGCACTGCGACGGCCATCATCGACACCGGCCTGCAATGACAGATCGGGGGCGTATTCCCATCGCTGTTCGCGCACGACCCTCTGCTGCTCTGCCAGCAACTGCGTGTTCAAGCCGATTTGCACGTCGCGCGTCAAGGCGATTTGAACCGCTTCATTCTGATCGATGGTCATTGGCGCGAGGGAGCCACTTGGACTGATCGATGCGCCGATGGGGCGGCCCACGAGACGAAGCAACTCCATCTTGTCGTTGAACTGCTGTCGCTGCAGGCTGTTGATCTGCAATTCTTCATTCAGCACGTTGAGTTCAGCCTGCAGCATATCCTCTTCGGAGGCGAGGCGCTCATCGAAGCGTGCTGTCTGTTTCTGCAGGAACACCTCGAAGCTGTCACGCGAGGCTTGTCGCAGGGTGATCTGTTCGTTCTTCAGCAGGATGAGGTGGTACACCTCCCATACCCTCGATAGCACGGTGTACACCTGATCTTCGTATTCGAACATCGCATTGCGAAGATCGCTGCGCAGCCGAACCTCTTGCGCCGCATGAGGACCAAATTCAAACAAACGCTGCTGATACAGCAGTTGCGACGACACATCGTCCTCTATCTCACCCCGGGCTCCGGTGCGCAGACCATCGTAGGATGCCGACAGACTCACGTGCGGCATCAGGCGTGATCTGACGACCACCTGATCGGCATGAACTTCGTCGATGCGCTCGCGGGCCACCTGCAGATCGCGATTGCCCGCCAATGCCGCCTCGATCATCCCGGGCAGGACCGGGGGCGAGTCTCGCAGAGGAACGGAATCTGCTAGTGGATCTGAAACGGCGAGGGGATCCGTGTCGGCAGACAGGGCCTGACAAGGTAACCAGACGCAGACGCTCAGGATCAGGAGGAAGGAGTGATTAGGTCGCAAGTTCAAGAAAATCAGAGGTTTGGTTGTCGTTGACTTGGATACGTTAGACGTGCAAGGCGGACCCTGTCAAGATTGAGTGTGACCCCAACTTTTCCACCCTTGCTGGGCGTAGATGAAGGGGCCTTCTTTGACGTTCAACCATGGTGAAACGCTTGACATAGGTCACCTTTGCCAGCCACTGTTACGTCGAATTCCTTTTTGGACTATCCCTCGGAGGTCGTGTCAGATGCTCGAGATCATCAATCTGTCCAAACACTACGGAGATGTTCACGCCGTCAATGATCTTTCCCTGACGATTGAGCCAGGGGAGATCTTTACCATGCTTGGTGCCAACGGCGCGGGCAAGACGACGACACTGATGGTGTCGCTGGGCTTCACGGAGCCGACACAAGGCACCGTCAAGATCTGTGGTATCGACGTGACAAAGGATCCGTTGGAAGCGAAGAAACACGTCGCCTATGTGTCGGAGAATGTCATGCTCTATGGCAATTTCACGGCGCGACAGAATCTGGAATTCTTCACGAAGTTGGGTGGTCGCAAGGACGTCAGTGACGACGAATACCGGGAAGTCATGGGGCGTGTCGGACTGCAGCAGGATGCGTTCGATCGTCGGGTGAAGGGATTCTCGAAGGGCATGCGGCAGAAACTTGGTATTGCTATCGCGATCATGAAGAATGCCGAAGTGATCCTCCTCGATGAGCCGACGTCAGGTCTCGATCCCAAGAGTGGCGCGGAGTTTCTGCAACTACTTGCAGAGTTACGTGAGGAGAACAAGGCGATCTGGATGACGACTCATGACATCTTTCGAGCCAAGCAGATCGCCGATCGAGTTGGCATCATGGTCGAGGGAAATCTCATGCGGACCTTTACAAGCAGCGAACTGGAAAAAGAAGATCTCGAAAAGATCTACGTCGAGTATGTGAGTCAACCGGCCGAACAGGCTGCCTGACCCCTACCAGGAGGCAGCCCGTGACTGCCATGAAGTGGCGGCGAGGATTCGTCTGCATCTACGGGATGATTTTCGTCACCCTGCTGGGCGCCTGTGCCCCAGGGCCAGAAGATTTCATCGACGATCTGTCCGGATCGCAAGATGAGCGCGAAGCGGCCGCGCAGGAATTGCTTCTCGCCAAGGAGAAGGCTGTTGGCCCCCTGCTGGCAGCACTGGCCGATCCTGAGAAAGGCCAGGCGCAAGCGGCCCTCGTCGAAATCCTCGTGAGTCTCATGATGCGTGTCGAAGATGCACGTATCGCGACGGCCTTGACGGGGCTCCTCGATGGTGGTTCGGATGCGGATCTGAAAGCGCGGATCATCCGCCTTGTCGGTATGCACCGTCGCACGCAATTACTTGATGCAGTGATCAAGGGGCTCAGTGATCCCGAGGCACGTGTCCGTCTTCAGGCACTGATCGCCATCGATAGCTTTGCCGGCAAGATGCATCCTGAGCAGGAGGTCGAGATCGATCTCATGGCGCGCAAGCTGCTGACGGACGAGAGTCTACCTGTCAGGCGTGAAGCGATGATCCGCGTTGCCAGTCAGGTGGACGCGCTGCTCGATAAGGCGAATCAGGCGGCCCTCGCAGCACGACTCGCAGAAGCGGAATCTCTATTTGTAGCGGCCCTCGAGATTGATCCTTCCAGTCAACGAGCTCACTATCGGCTGGCGCGGTTCATGTACGACAACGACAGTGCCGAACGTGGAATCGACTCGCTACGAGCCCACGGACTGTTACTCGATGTGCCGCTCCTGCCGCAGGCACCGGCTCTTGACGGTCGTCTCGACGAAGCCGCCTGGTCGCACGCGGCGCGAGCTGATGGGGCTTATCAGTTTTCCTTTTCGCATACTGCGGCGACCCCGTCAGACCACGCGTCCCACTTCTTCATCGGACGAACAGCGAGATCGCTCTGGATCGGCTTCTACGGTGAGGATGCCGATCCACAGGATCTGGTTGCCAAAGTCACACCCGATATGCAGGACGAGGCCGACAGTTACGAGGGGGGGCCTGTCGGTGACGCGAGTATCTGGACTGACGATATTATCGAATTGTTCATCGATACGAATTTCGATCACAGCTCTTACGCACACATCGGCATCAACAGCCTCGGCGTCAGGGTAGACGAATGGATCGCGCGCTCTCGACAGGAGGCATTCGAGAGTGGTGATTTCAGCGCCGACTTCAGCGATGAGGCCTGGCGGGCGAACGACGCACTCGCTGTCAACGTCGGTGCCGATCACTGGTCCATCGAGTACCGTATCGACTTCGATGATTCCAACATTCCAGCTCCTGCACCGGGTACCATCTGGGGATTCAATCTGATCCGCGTCTACCGCGGCGAAGAGTACAATCAGTGGGTTCGTACCTACAGTGGTGGCCACAGTCCCGATGACTTCGGGGTCCTCCTTTTCCAATGAGCGGATCATCATGCTGCTGTTGAGAATTATCCGCAAAGAAATTGTTCACAACGTCCTCAGTTTTCGTTTTGCCGTGACCTATGTCCTGCTCTTCGTTGTGGTCGTTGTGTCCATGTTTCTCATGGGATCACAGCATCGGACGAAGGTCGATGAGTATATCCAGGCAGAGGCACAATTTACGTCTCAGATGGACGAGCTCGTCGCCATCCCGGATGCGAACGAACAATTCCAGAAGGTGACACAGGCGGATCTACCTGGGGCGCGGGCACCGCGTCCCTTGGCCGTTCTGGCTCGCGGCCTGGAAGGAAGTCTGCCGACGCAGGTTTCATCTCGAAGTCGCTTCGTCTTACGATCGAGTGACGATCGACTCGGGCGCAACGTTCTCTACGACGTATTCCAGACACCCGACTACGCCTACGTCGTAAACATCGTTCTTAGCCTGCTGGCTCTGCTGTTCGTCTTTGATTCCATCTGTGGAGAAAAGGAGCGGGGCACCCTGAAGGTGTTGTTGTCCAACTCGATTCCACGCGACACTGTGCTATTGGCGAAGTGGATCGGGGGATATCTGTCGATTGTCACGCCCTTTCTTGTCGCGACTCTTGGTGGATTCGTCTATCTGTCCGTGTCGGGTGCATTGGAATTGCGACCAGACGATGTGGTTCGCTTTGCCCTGATCACGACGATCTCGTTGCTCTACGTGGCCGTCTTCTTCAGTCTGGGTCTGTTTATCTCTGCTGCGACTCACCGTGGCTCGACTGCCTTGCTGTTGTCCTTGCTGGTTTGGATCGTCTGGATCCTCATCGTGCCAAATCTGGCCCCCATTACGGCGCGTCTCGTGGCACCGGTACCATCACGCCAGGTGATCGATGCCGAACAGCAAGCGATCGATCGTGAAGCGCAACTCCTGCAGGAATCCATTCGTAAACGCAAGGTATATGGCGACCAAGAAGAGAGTGAGCGCATCCAACAGGACGCCGAACGCAAGCGGCGCAAACTTGATCAATTCTACAACGATCGCATGACACGGCAGGTCTCGTTCAGCCAGGGATTGGCGCGATTGTCGCCTTCTGCCAGCTATCTGTTCGCCGTGACGCGACTGGCGGGTACAGGACCGGTTCTGTTTGACCGATTCCGCGACGCCAACGATAGATTTCAGGAGGCACAGGACGACTGGCGCAACGATCTGTACAGATCGGGCAACGTCGAATTCACCCGCACCGGACCCCAGGTGAAAGACAAGAACTGGTTTGATCCAGATTCAATACCGCGCTTCCAGATTTATGCTGAGACTACATGGCAGGCCTTTGATGCTGCCATGTTCGATATCCTTCTGCTCGTCATCTTCGCCGTGCTTTTCTTCATGCTTTCCTTTGCGTTTTTCCTGCGCTACGACGTTACGTAGCGCCTGACAGACCAGGCCATCTATGCTGCTGCATATCGTTCGCAAAGAACTCCTTGATCAGTTGCGCTCACTGCGTTTCGCTATCGCGTGCGCCGTCTGTCTACTGGTGATGTTGCTGAGCTGTGTTGTGCTCACTCGAGACTACGGTGAGGCGTTGTCGACATACAACATGAACCGTGTCATGCACCGCAACGAACTCGAGCAACGCACTCAGATCTGGTCCGTCAACGAGGGAATGACCGTTGATCGACCGCTGAATCTGATGAATACCATGGTCAGGGGCCTGTCTCAGGAACTGACGGAAAGTGTGAAGATTCAGCCCGGCAACCGACTGGATTTCCCCGAGTCCTGGGATGGCAATCCCGTCCTACCGCTGTTTCCTGCGGTCGACTTCGTCTTCATCGTCGGCGTCATCGTCTCCCTGTTGGCGCTGGCCTTTGGCTACGACGCCGTATCCGGTGAGGCCGAGTCGGGTGTGCTCAAACTCCTGCTCTCCTATAGCGTACCTCGAGACTTGGTTCTGCTTGGAAAGTGGATCGGTGGATATCTCGCGCTCATCGCACCTTTCACCGTCTCCTTCCTGCTTGCTTTGCTCTTGATGCTGCTGTTTCCCGAAGTCGAGCCGGACCTGGACAGTTCGCTGTCTCTGCTCGCACTGTTCTGTCTGGCTCTGCTGTATCTGGCGGCGATCTTTTCCCTCGGTCTATTCATCAGTAGCAGGACGCGACTCGCGTCGACGTCGATCACCGTCTTGCTGCTGTTGTGGGTCGCCTTTGTCCTGGCTCTGCCGAACATGGCTCCCTATGCGGTATCACAGATTGTGCCGATTCCATCGCAGGAGAGTGTGAGGCGAGAGAAGGCGGCGATCCAGCAGGACTGGAGTGAGCGTTTCCAGACGATCTGGCGTGAGGAGCAGGAAAAGCAAGGCCGCGATGATGTCTACGACGACGCTCTGCGACAGCGTTTTGATGACATGCGTCTGGAAATGGAGGCCGAGGTGCAGAAAATTTCTGACAACCAGACCGCCCAGGTCCGACACCAGATGCGCTGGTCGGCCATCATCGCGCGTATCTCACCGATGACTTCCTTCACCCTCGCGAGCCTCGATTTGGCGGCAGCTGGCATCACACAGGAGGAGAGATATGTCGATGCACTGCAGGCCTTTTCAGAAAAATGGGGCGTCTACGCCGAAGAGAAACAGGTAGACTTCCGTCGCGTGATGGAAGAGAATCGTGGTCGCATGACGCAGGAACTGATGGAACAGTTCAACAATGTGGATCTGAGCGATGCGCCACAGTTCCAGTTCTCGCATATGCCTGTCGAGGATCGACTGACACTCGTCTATCCCGATCTACTGCTTCTTGTGCTGTGGAATGTCATTTTCTTCATGGGCGCCTGGCTTTCCTTCGTTCGCTACGACGTACAGTAGGTCGCCCTGTCTCTAAGGCGACTAGTCTAAGGAGACTAAATCTCCAGTTGGCGTTATCTCTTTGGTGCGTCCTTTGCACGATTTCACTATAGGACATCCTGCGTGGTTAGCTTCTACGTTGCGGTAGAGGACGTTACGGGATTACCTTCGGCCATCGCATTGTTCCTGTCAGAATCCCACCTCCAGACCCGGTAGCATGGCCAAGAGCTCCAGCGACGGTCTCGCCCGTCTACAGAACGAGAGTCGCATTCCTGCTACCACCTGGCGGCAGTGGTGTAATCTGCTGAAGATGGACCCTCTCGAGGCCATCGACGTGTGGGAGGAGATTTGCCATCCGATTATGGTGGCAAATGGCAAGACACCCGAAATCCCTTACATCCTGCAACTGCGCTCGGGTCGTCTCGACCTCGACATCTTCGAATTCAAAGAAGAGGTCGCCAAGGTCCTGCACTTCATGACCTTCATCTACAGCCTCAATGACGATCGACTGACAAAGGGTAAGATCAAGACTGCTTTGCTCAAGCTGTATCGGACAACGAGCCAACGTGTCGTCTCTGATCGACCGCGCGACTACATCGAACGTTTCATCGCCGACGCCTGTGCCCTGGTTATCGTCGCCAAGATTCTCAAGGGCGCCAACATCACCCTCACCAGTGTTCTAAAACCCGTGATCGACGGGGCTGCGTCCCTGCCGCAGGTGCTTCAGCTTGGTCTCAAATCTCTTGAGCCAGGCGATCTATCTGATTCGATCCGCGAGTTTTTTGATGATCCCTTCCTCAATCCCAATGCGGCCGCTGCAGCGTCGAAGGTAGTTGAGAATCAGGAGGAGGATGAAGAAGTCAACGAGGTTGAGGCGTCCGAGGTTGGTTCAGCAAACACCGATGAATACGATGATGATGACGATGATGACGATGATGACGATGAGGAGGACGAAGAGGAGGAGGACGACGATGAAGATGACGACGATGAAGATGACGACGATGAAGATGACGACGATGATGACGATGACGATGATGACGATGACGATGATGATGATGACGAGCAGGAGGTCGACGCGTCTGACGACTATGATGATGACGATGATGATGACGAGGAGGACGTAGCAGCGATCGACACGGTCCTGCTGAAATTCAAGACGGCAATTCACGCTCTCTACGAGGCGGAGGACTTTTCCGGAGGGTCTGCGGAAGATGACGACGAAGCCGAAGGCGAGAGCCCTTTGGTGAAACGACTGAAGATCATCGCCGCATTCAATCCGCTGCGAGCGACGATCCCTTCCATGGAGGAAGCGCAGAAAATCGCCATGCGCCTTGAGCGTGCTCGTAACGCCGGACGCCATCGTCCCGCTCTGAATGCGCCGGCTGCACCTGCGAAAGCGGCTGCGGGAGGTGGAGGCAAAGCCGGCGGCGGTGGGAAAAGTGCTGGCGGTGGAAAGAGTGGTGGCGGTGGTGCGACCGTCATCAAGGGCGGTGGTGGCGGAACCAGTGCAGCCACGTCGGCGGGTGGTGGTGGTGGAAGTGGCGAAGCGCCAACAGCGGGTCCCCGTCCTACACCGCGCTCCGACGGCAAAGGCTCGGACAGAGTCGATATGAACAAGGTCGAAGGGGTCACCGTTGAACCGACGGACTTCGTCGATGCGGCGGATGTCACATTTGGTGAATTCAGCGAGCGTCTGAAACAGGTGTGCAACGGCTTGGCCAGTGTCGAGTCAGCAGATCAGATCGTCTGGAGTCTGTTTGTCGACCCCGCCGGTGCCATCGGGGATGTTCCCGGTCTTGCACGGGCCCTTACCCGTGAGAACACACCAACCTTCAAGGCCTATACCGTCATTCGCATGGCGGCGCAGTTCATGGGGCTGAAAAATCTGCTAACGGTCTCCGATCAGGCTCTAAAAAAAGAGCGCAATTTCACAGTTGAGTTGAATCAGCTATTCAACTACGTGAAGAACTCGAATCGCGAGATCCAACCTGATACTCGACAGGTCTCACCACTGGCAAAGGTCCTCGACCATGCGGCGAGCGCCCTGGTTCGGTTGGAAGCACTGCGGGTGAATGTCGAATTCGCCGAGACTCACGGTGAGCAGTACACGCGTGAGGCAGTCATCGTCTATTTCGAGGAAGCTCTGCGTCAGATTACGGATGAGACGGATCGTGACATACTCAACCTCGCACGCGAGCGCGCCGATGCGGATACGGCAACGATGCTTGCCTCCCACGAAGCGCAGGAATTTGTCGATTCGATCCTGAAGACGAGTCGGGGCTTCGCCATGGAATTGGTTGCGGAAGACCACGCTGCATCAGAAGAGAAACTACAGGCCGCGCTGGCTGCAGCGCCGCTGACCTTCGAAGGGGCAGAACCTTCGCAAGCGGGTGACGTCCCCGTCGAATTGCTGAAGCCCAGTGACCTGGGAGCGATCTACGACGAGACGGCGAAGCATATCTGTGGCCAGGTCTGGGCGGTGCTGACAGCGGTGCATCAGCCTGAAAAGGTCGTCCCGCAGATCCTGGACATGCTGCGCGAGGTTCTGATGGCCTGTTTCCGTTTCAAACCGGAGAAACGGCGTCATCAGGACAATGCTCGTCTGGCCTTGTCCGTTGTCAGTCTCGATAAGGTCTCTGGAAATGCGAATCTCAAGGATCTCTACGTTCGCGTCAGCGACGATGGACAGATGCACTACGTAGATGACTACGAAGACGGCACATTCGTAGATCTCTTTGAACTGCGCGAATACAAGCCCGCCCGACTTGCCTCGGCGGCAAAGAAAGAGGCCGAGGCAAATGACACGGAGGCCCTGCAGACGGGGCGGAAGTATCTGTGCACCGTGGGCAGGACGAATCGGCTCATCGGTGAGGCACCGGCAGACATCATCAATGGCTGTGTTCGCGACGACGCAGGTGCGACCAAGGTGTTCCCCGCCTTCTGAGTGACTTAGCTTCTCGCAGCAACTTGGAATCTTCCTCTGACCTTCGCATACGTGCGGCATCGCATAATACATGCGCATCGCCGCCCGCTGGAGTTTGCCATGTCCGCTGAAATCGGATTCGCCGTCGTTGGCCTGGGTATGGGTCGTCATCACTGTAAGGCAGTGCAGAGTGCGCCTGGGGCTCGACTCGTCGGCGTCTGTGATCTGGACCCAGAACGTCTGGCGCCTGCAGCCGAGGAGTATGACTGCAAGGCCTGGAATCGTCTCGATGAACTGTTGGCCGATGATGCTGTCGATGTCGTCAACATTGCCACCCCGTCTGGAACCCACGTAGAGCTCGCGCTGAAAGTCGCAGCTGCGGGTAAGCACTTGATTGTCGAGAAACCGGCGGACATTCGCGTCGATCGCATCGACGAGTTGATCGCCGCTGTCGACAAGGCGGGCGTCAAGGCGGCAGGTATTTTCCAGTCACGACTTGATCCGCTCAATGGGCAGATCCGTGATGCCGTTGCCGATGGCAAACTTGGAAATCTGATCGGCGTACACGGCCATCTGCCCTGGTATCGCAAACAGGCCTACTACGATGGTGACCACGGGTCGTGGAAGGGCACGTGGGATATGGACGGTGGTGGTTCGTTGATGAATCAGGGCGTCCACACAGTGGATCTGCTGCAATGGTTCGCCGGGCCTGTCGCCTCGGTGATGGGGATGTTCGGTGTCTTTGCCCATGATATCGAGGCTGAGGATCAAGCTGTCGCACTGCTGAAGTTCGAGTGCGGTGCCATTGGCACCCTGTTCACCACGACATGTGCTTTCCCTGGCTTCGACCAGCGCATCATGCTCTATGGCAGTGAAGGCTCCGTCAGCAAACGCGAAGGGGCGCTCGATGGCTGGAAGCTGATCAATGACGAAGATGGCTCGCAGGAAGCGCAAATGCTGGAGAGTTTCGGTCTAAAGGCAGACAAGAAGAGCGGCTCTGCCGACCCGCTGGCTGTGAGCTTTGATGGCCATACACAGATCGTCATCGACCTGATGGATGCGATCCGTGAAGGGCGTGATCCGCATATCAGCCTGGACAGTGCGCGTCATGCGGTTGAGATCATCAACGCGATCTATGAATCCGGTCGAACAGGCAAGGAAGTAACGCTCGGCAAGGGAGCCTAGACCGATGGCACATCACGACTTCTCACCGACCCACTACCACACGACGATTGGATGGCATGATCCAGTTCTGGAGATCGACTCGGGTGACACGGTTGCCACGACGACAGTCGATGCGCGTGGACGGGATCATTCCGGCGAGCGCGTGACCCCGCGCGGCAATCCGCAGACAGGCCCCTTCTACATTCGTGGCGCTGAGGAGGGGGACACCCTCATTGTTCGTTTCGATCAACTGAAGCCAAATCGGCCCTGGGGTTGGACTGGCGGTCAGGTGGCGGCCAACGTCGTGGATCCCGGTTTTCGACCGGTTTTCACTGATGACCCAAAGCCACAATTCGACGATGACAGTAACCCAAGCTTCCTGTGGGATGTCGATATCGACGCGGGCACCGTCCAGCTGGCGACCGGTGATGGCCCTATGACAAAGACACCCATCAAGCTCGATCCAATGGTCGGCTGTTTCGGTGTGGCTCCCGCCGGCGGGCAGGCGATTTCGACGGCAACGTCCTCGACCAACGGTGGCAACATGGACTATCGTGGGTTCCGGCAGGGCGTCGAAGTGCAATTCCCCGTGTACGCCCCGGGCGCGCTCTTTCACCTGGGCGATGGACATGCTGCGCAGGGAGATGGCGAGATCGTCGGCACGGGTGTTGAGATCTCCTTTGACGTGAAATTCTCAGTTGAACTGATCAAGGGGCGAACCATCTACTGGCCGCGGGCAATCGACGAGACATGGATGATGACGGTCGGCAATGCTCGTCCACTGGACCAATGCGTACAACACGCCACGACGGAGATGCTCGCCTGGCTCACCAGTGATGAGATCGGGCTCGAGGCGCGAACGGCGCACCATTTCCTAGGGCAGTGCGTTGAATACGATCTGGGGAATATCTTCGATCCAGCCTACACCATGGTGTGCAAGGTGCGGCGTGAGCAGGTAGAGGCTTTGCGTAGAAGCTGAACCCTACCGGCGGGCCTAGGCTAGTCGAGAGGGGCGATGGAGTCGAGGCCTTCAGGTTGGGGCAGCACATAGCGGACGGGCTGAACTGAACCGTCACGCCGCAACACGCGGTGCACGTGGCGGCTTTTGATCACTGAGTGCTCGATGGTCACATCGTCATCGACCTGACAGCCGTAGAGGTAACTGGTGCCCTTGATGGTGACGCCCTTGCCCACACGCATGGGGTGTGTGTCGCTGCCTGTCATCAATACGCCAGACTCGATGCGGCTGCCCTCGCCCAGATCGAGATTGCCTTTCAGTACGCTGCGAGCCAATACCTGAGATCCGGCGCGCAGGTGCATCGTCTGTTCAGGATAGGTGCTGAGTTCGACACCTGGGCCGATCTGGACACCCTCCCCAAGCAGAACGCCCCCAGAGAGGCGACAGCGGTCGCCCAGGTGGACTTTCGGGGCCAACTGCACGCCGGCACCGACCTGCACGCCTTTACCAATGACGATATCGAGAGGCCCGCTGCGTTCATCGAGCGCGATGATCTGATCGATGACATCGTCATCGAGAAAGAAGTCCTCCTCATCAACAATGGTGACAATATCCATGAGACGTTCGTAGGATCGTCTTGTCGCGATCGTCTCCATCTGTCGCCAGACACTCTTGACGTTGAAGCCCAGGATTTCCTCTTCGCTGACGGCGGGGACGGCACGCACGATCAGGCCATTGCGATTGAATATCTCCACCAAGTCGGTGAGCATTAGCTCGCCCTGCACATTGTCTGTGTCCATGGCACCGATATGCTCACGCAGAGCAGACTCTCGGAAGGCAACGACGAGGGTGTTGATTTCGTTGATATGGAGCAGTTCGTCACGGGTGAATGTGAAACTCTGCCCCTTGTAGTCGAGTTGCTCGCTGCCGCCGATGGGTAATCCGAGAATATCCTTGTGTTCTTTGATGGCGACCACCCGTCCCGCGTCCTCACCTGTCGGCGAGCCTTGAGCATCGACATCGGGTACGCGAACGATTCTGCCGTAGTAGTTGCTTTCCGCCGCACCGTCGTACAGCCCGGTGAGAACCATCATGTCGCATGACTGGGCCTCGAAGTCCTGGCGGAATTGGGCGACGACTCGCTGTGTCAGCAAACCCATGTCACCGGGAAAGACGTAGACCGTGCGGTCACCGGAGTCGAACTGCTCGAGAGCGACGCGAACAGCGTCTCCCGTGCCGCCGGGTAGACCGAGGACTGGACTCTCCTGATAGGCGAAGCTTCTGCCCTCACGGGCGTCAAGGGTGCGGGCGACTTCCTCGCCTTTGATCCCAACGACGATCACCTGATTGGGACTCTCAACACCCTTGGCGACGGCGTCGGCGACCCGCTGGACCGTGGAGCGTCCCCAGATTTCGTGGAGCATCTTGGACGTCGCAGAGCGGATGCGTTTGCCGTGACCTGCGGCCAGCACGATCCCCAGGCGTGGATTGTCCGCAGCCAGAGGCCGCTGCAGTTGTTCAAGAAGTCTTCGCGTGTCAGTGGCCACGATCAGTCTCGTCTCGCCGTCTCTTCGCCATGTGCCACCGGAGGCCAACCGGCCAGTTGTGGCAGATCGGCTGGCGGTGCTGATCCATGGGTGATCGACATGAGCACGTCCTGCATCGCAAAGGCGTCTTCGCCTTCCTTTGCATCGATGCGAAGATACCTGCCGTCCGCCTGACAAGCGCGTGATTTGACCCGGTCTGCCAGTGTCAGTCGAAGAAACTGCACGAGTCGTTCCTGCAAGTCTCGGTCTTCAATGGGAAAGACAACCTCTACTCGATTGCGCAGATTTCGCGTCATCCAATCAGCGCTGCCAGCCCATAGTTCGGGAGAACCACCATTGGCGAAGTAATACAGTCGACTGTGCTCAAGAAAACGTCCGATGATACTGGTGACACGAATGCGTTCGCTGATTCCCAACATTCCGGGCCGCAAACGGCAGACACCGCGGACAATCAAGTCGATCTCGACACCCGCCATGGATGCATGGTACAAAGCTTTGATGATCTTGGCGTCTGTGAGGCCATTCATTTTTGCAACAATCGCCGCCGGTTGGCCGGCGCGTGCGAATTCAGTCTCGCGTTCGATCCGTTGCAGCATGCCATCCATCAGCGTCGTCGGCGCGACCAGCAATTGCCGGAAGGTTTCGCCCGATCGGGCCGTGAGCATATTGAATACTTCCGCCACTTCGTGCGTAATCTCCTCACGTGACGTCAGTAGACCGATGTCAGTATACAATCGCGCCGTCGTGTGATTGTAGTTGCCCGTCCCGAGGTGGACATATCGTCGCAGACGGTCTTCATCACGGCGCACGAGCATCGATAGCTTGCAGTGTGTTTTCATGCCGATCAGTCCATACACAACATGGACCCCGCTCTCCTCCAACTGCTTCGCCCACTCGATGTTGGAGGCTTCGTCGAAACGTGCCTTCAGTTCTATCAGTGCCGTCACTTCCTTGCCACCCTCGGAGGCCTTGATCAGGGCCTGCACGACGCGCGAATCCTCGCCTGTCCGATAGAGGGTCTGTTTGATTGCCAATACCTTCGGGTCTGTGGCTGCTTTGTCGATGAAATCCGTGACGGTGCTGAAGGATTCATAAGGGTGATGCAGGAGGATATCACGTTGTCGAAGGCTCTCGAAGAAGGTGTCTGAATCCTCGGGAAGCTGTACTTCGGTCGCCGTGTAGGGACGGTCCTTCAGGTCTGGACGCTGGACCAGACTATACACAGCGAAGATGCGGTTCAGATTGACCGGTCCATGGGCGTAGTACACCTGATCGGCAACAATCTCGAACTGACGGCAAAGGAAATTGACGAGGCGTTCCGGTGCACCACGATCGACCTCGAGGCGCACTACGTCCCCTTTGCGTCGCTTCTCCAGGGATTCTTCAATCTCTTCCAGAAGATTGTCCGCTTCTTCTTCGTTGACATACAGTTCGCCATTGCGCGTGACACGGAATGCCCCGTGGCCGGTGACGGTGTAGCCCTCAAACATTTCACTGATCTGATGCTCAACGATGCCCGCCAGGGTGACCATATGGACCGAACCATCGTCGAGATCCGGTAGTGGCAAGATCCGTGGCAGCACACGTGGCACGGTGACCACGCCGACGGCTGTTTGGCCATCATGCTCTAACAGAACGCCAATGCACAGGGCCTTGTTGAGGACGCGAGGGAAGGGGTGTGCCGGGTCGATGACAATCGGCGTCAGAATCGGCTCAAGTTCACCACGCCAGTAGCTGTGGATATAGGCGAGGTGTTCGCCCTGCAATTGCTCCACGTCCCACAGGTGGATTTTCTCGGCCGCAAGGGCAGGCAGTAGATCGTCATTCCAGCAGGCATACTGCGCGTCCACCTGCGCATGGGCTGTCCGCGAAATGGCCTGCAGTTGCTCTGCCGGTGTCAGGCCGTCAGGTCCGGTGGGGCCGCCGCCACTC
>Ga0233434_1000571_pt1 | contig 40836 bp, 40 predicted proteins | sample SI_122_August201_4_FD_182738 | JGI IMG/M metagenome (GOLD analysis project Ga0233434, IMG submission 182738) | Seawater microbial communities from Saanich Inlet, British Columbia, Canada - SI_122_August2016_120_MG | ecosystem: Environmental > Aquatic > Marine > Inlet | place: Canada: British...
AACCAAAACCATTCTCAACGATTACTAAAGAGGATTGGAATAAATACCACAATCAATTATTTGTAGGATTTTGTACCATATTACAAAATATCAAAATAAATGATTATGGTTACATTTTTTTGATTAGTTCTAATGTAATAAAAGAACCAAATTCAAAATTAATAATTTCATCCGCATATAGAGCAGCATTTTCAGAAGTTTTCAAAGTATTAAGTAAAGAATATGCTGGAAAAAATATCAGTTGCATCAATATTGCACCTGGACCAATCAATACAGATAGAACTCAAGAATTAATAGAAAATGTAAAAGAATTTGAAAAAACATTACCTATGAAAAAATTGGGAGAACCTGAAGAAATTGGTAATTTTGTGAAAGGAATAATTGAAAATAAGATAAAATATCTATCTGGAGTTACAATAAACTTTGATGGGGCAAATTCTAATTACATTTTTTAAAAAGGATATCTAAGAAGTTATTAGTATAGAATACTTTTCAAAGGTATGACAGAATGGAATACACTTAGGGCAAGATTTCCCAGTGATGAAATGGAAGAGATTGAAAGAATAAAAGACAAGTATGAATTAAGTTATAATGAAATTATCCGTTCGGGAGTAAAATTTTATGTTGGTATTACATTAGCAAAAGAATTAGTTGCAGATACTCTAGAAGAAAAAGATATTACAATTGGTGGAAAAAATTTAGGTGAAATATTAAACAACCCAGAATATCAAAAAAATCTAGAACAAAAAATTTCTAAATTAATAAAAATAGGAATGTTAGAAATATTTGAAAAAGGAATAGATTTTAAAGAAAAAACTAAAACAATTAGAAAAGAACGTAAAGTGGGAAGACCAAAGTCAGATTAGTCAATTAATTATTTTTTGAATTCAACATTTGGTGCATCAGGTTGACCTGCTATTGCAATTAATCCACCATCACGTAATTGTTGTAGTAATTGCATTACTTCTTTTTCAACTTGATTTCTTTGTAGTCCTGTTTGTTGTGCAAATACTTCAACTAGATCTGTGACTTTACGCTCTCCATTACAAGATTTCCAAAAGTCAACAATTGCCTGATTTACCATGAACCCTTGTTCATGTTCGTTAGCTAATACCATAGAACCATCTTCCTGTTGTACTAATTTTCCAACACCTTGAGGTAATGCAGTTTCATAATTAATGGGTGCAGGAGTATTCAAACCAGCTGCTCCCATTTCTTTAATTTTGAGTTTACCTTCTTCAGTCATTTTATCCATTGTCCATGCAGGCTCCCACACGATTTCAATATTGACATTATTTACTCCAGGAACTTTTTTAGCAAATCTTGTTGCATCAGCAACCAAAGTTTCATGTAATGGACAACCTTGTGTAGTCATAGTCATTTTAATATCAACATCGTTATTTTCTTTAACATCAATCCCATAAATTAATCCCATTTCTACAATATTAAGAGGAACTTCAGGATCCATACATTGTTTTAAAGAATCCTCAATTGCTTGTGTAGAAACAGTGCTCATATTTTATAATGCAGTTTGAAAAACAATAAAAACTTTGTATTAATTAGCTTGGAATAATTTTGTAAGAGATTCTTCAAATGGTGCTGTAGCCACGCCTTTTTCCGTAATAATTCCAGCAATTAATTCAGGTGGAGTCAGATCAAAAGCAGGATTAATTACTCCAATATCATCAGGGGCAGTCTTTTTTTCACCAATACCAGTTACTTCAGAACCTTTACGCATCTCAATAACAACATCATCAGCTTTTGTTTCCATATCAATTGTGGATAATGGAGCTGCAACATAAAATGGAATTCCATGTTGTTTTGCCATTGTTGCTACTTGATATGTTCCAATTTTATTAAAAACATGACCAGTTTTAACAATTCTGTCAGCACCAACTACAACTTTGTTTACCAATCCATTTGCCATTGAGTATCCAACTGCAGTATCAGGAACTAAACTAACATCAAATCCATCATGTTTTAATTCAAATGCTGTTAATCTTGAACCTTGCTGAATTGGTCTTGTTTCAGTTGCAATTACTTTGACATTTTTTCCACTTTCTCTAGTTGCACGAATTACACCTAATGCAGTCCCATATGCAACAGTTGCTAATGCACCTGCATTGCAATGAGTCATTATAGTATCATTGTCATTAAAAAGAACTGAACCGTTCTTTCCCATAGCTTTGTTGATCTCAATATCTTCATCTGCCATTTTTTTAGCAGTTGAAATTACTAATTCTTTAATTTCATCTACTGAGTTTCCAGTTTTTGCAACATTCATTACTTTTTCTAATCCCCAACCCAAGTTTACTGCAGTTGGTCTTGTTGCATATAGAATTTTTCTTGCATCCTCTAAATCAGATAGTAATTGTTCTTTGGTAATTGCCTTACTCTGCAAAGCAGCTAATCCTAATCCAAATGCACCAGATACACCAATTGCAGGTGCCCCCCTAACTATCAAAGTTTTGATAGCATTTGCAACTTGATTAAAATCATCATATTCTACAAAAATTAATTCATTAGGAAGCTTGGTTTGCTCAATCATTATCACTTTGTTATCTTTCCATTCAACAGTTCTTAGTGAAGAATCCATAATGATTTTTTTATTCATAAAAATCAAAAAATTTCTTCCATATTTAAAATAATTAGTTATTATCTAATTGAACTGTTATATCATCAAAAATATTATCAGAATTATTGATTAATAAAAAATCATTCAAGAAATTTGATTCTCAAAAAATGTATCAGGCATATGAAAAATGGCCTGATTTTGCTCAAGAATTTTTTAATTTAGATATTGAACCAATAGATTTCAAAAATCCTTCACATTTAGTTTTAGTAGGAATGGGAGGTTCAGGAGCAATTTGTGATATTTTTGAATCTATTTTATCTAAAACCAATATACATACTGAAGTAGTTAAGGGGTACCATCTCCCAAAAACTGTAGATTCAAAAACAGTAATTATCATTGCAAGCGTTTCAGGAAATACAGATGAAAGTTTGAGTGTATTAAAACAATCAAAAAATATTACAAAAAAAATTGTTTGTTTTTCAAGTGGGGGTAAAATAGAAAAATTTTGTTTAAAAAATAATATAAAATATAGAAAAATACCTATGGTCCATTCTCCTAGAGCATCTTTTGTTGTTTATTTATATTCAATGCTTAAAGTATTACTTCCAATTTTACCTATCAAGAAATCAAATATTGATGAATCAATAAAGGGGTTAAAAACAATTAGTAAAAAAATTTTAATTGATAATCTTTCAGAAAAAAATCCTGCAATTAATTTAGCAAAATGCATTAAAGGAACACCAATTATCTATTATCCATTTGGATTACAATCAGCAGCTATACGATTTAAAAATTCATTACAAGAAAATTCAAAGCATCACGCAATTACTGAAGACATAATCGAATCTTGTCATAATGGAATAGTTTCTTGGGAAAGGAAAAGTAACATCATTCCAATTCTAATTCAAGGTAAAGATGATCATATAAAAACAAAACAAAGATGGAAAATTATTAAACAATATTTTAAGGAAAATCAGATCCAATACATTGAAATCATTTCTAATAATGGAAATATTTTAACAAAATTAATAGAATTAGTCTATATTTTAGATTTAGCAACAATTTATCTTTCAATAATTAAAAAAACAGATCCATCACCAGTTAATTCAATTGATTATGTTAAAAGAAAATTGAATTAGATTCTGAAATAATCAGTTATGAAGAGTTATTATTTAAAATATTTAATAAAAGCAATATTGAAAAATCATCATACTAAATTAATTCAATATATTAAAAACTATACAGTATAAATTAAAACCCAGAATTTCTAAAAATATTTAGTTTACATTTTTTTCATTTATATTGAAATATCTGTTTAATTTTATTTGAACTTCTTTTCAACAGATCCTCAAATATGATTTATTTTTTTCAAAATAAAATCATCATGAATAAATTTTTTATCTCCACTGACACATATTTTATTTAGAAATTCACTAGTTAATTTGTTATTTTTTAAATCAAAAAAATCATAACCTTTAGATTTCATATATTCTACATAATCTGATGGATTGAGATCATTTAATTGCATTGCCCATGGCCAAAACTCAGAAATAATAATGCAATCTTTTTCCAGTAATTTTGATGCACCTTTCATGACATCTAATTCTGCCCCTTGAACATCAATTTTAATAAAACATTTTTCATTAATTCCAATTTTTTCACACATTCTATCTAATGTTTCAACTTTAACTTCTACTTCAACAAAATTTTCATTTTTTTCCACGTTGAATCTATTATCTAAATTTGAAGTTTTTGAAACAAAGAATTTTTTCTTACCGAATTCTTTTCCTAATGCATAGTCATAAATTTTTATATTTTTAAAATCAGATTCTTCTATTCTTTTTTGTAATTTTTTAAAATTCTTTTTTTCGGGTTCAAAACATACACAATTAGAGAAATATTTACAAGAAGATAATGTAATATCTCCTACTGCTGCACCAATATCTATAAATTTTTTATAATCATTTGAGTATTTTTTGATGTTTTTTTTAATTTCAACATCAGGATCTGTTAAGAATCGTCTATACGATCTAGTGATAAATTTTTTAAATCCTTGAGATTCAAGAATTTCTTTTGCTCCTTTAATTTGCTTTAATCTAAAAGACCTCATATTCTCTAACTCATTTTAATCTATTTTTAGGTTTTAATTTACTTAACCATGTGTATTAATCTAGTAAAATACATATGAATTGGGATAAAATATTTAATTAATGAATTGTGTTGGTATTTCCTTACCTCAGAATTCTTTAGATTGGATAATTCTTTTAACAAAAATTTCCATAATTATTTTTATTTCATTTTATCTTATTACTAATTTTAATCCATATTACGAAGGTAATGATGCATACAGTTATGCAATTACTGCAAAACTATTAGCTAATGGAACTCCATTCTATTCCAATAGTTTATCTGAATCTACTGGAAATATTGAGTTTATTCCCCAGGATCATTTTTACATAAACGATGAAAATATAGCGTTGCCTGCTGGCTATGTAGGATTTTTTGGATTAACTACATTTGTATATTTAATTGCAGGTAATTATGGACTTTTTTTATTAGGACCAATTAGCGGAATAATTTTTTTAATTGTTTCAGAACGAATTACATCTCATTTTTTTGGTAAATATGTTAGTCTTTTAACATTATTATTTTTATCAACAAATCATTATATTTTCCGTACTTCATTAAATCTACAAACAGAAGCTATTTTTTCAATATTTTTTATACTAGGTTGTTATTTCTTAATTTCCTACTTTAAAAATAATAAACCTTTATTCATTTTTGTCGCTTCTTCTTTTTTTGTCCTTTCTACAACTATAAGAACAAATGGAATAATGTATTTTCCAATTGAAATAGTTTGTATTGTTGGTATATTTTTATTATTGAAATTTAAACCAGACATTTTTAAAATGAATCAAAATAAATTATACTTTCAAAATTTCACAAAAATTAATCAAATATCAAAAAATCACTTCATTAAAATTATTTTAATTTCAACTCTACCATGGCTTATTTTCCTTATATTCTGGTTTAGTTATTATGGCTATTTTTATGATGATCCTTTTACAAATCATATAGAAGTTATGAAGGGTGTGGAAAATGCTGAGGGACATTTTTCATCACTTTTTGAAATTAATTCTAAAAATTTTGAAAACATAAAACAATATTCAAAATATATTTTGCCTTATCAATTGCCCAGAGTAGTAGATCTAACATCTAATTTTGATAGCATAAATAATTTCTTAGGAAAGGACTGGCTGGGAATTGTATCTCTTCTTGTTTTATCTTTGGTAAATTTTGTTTCTTTTAAAACTAAAAAGAAAAGATTACAAATTTCTATTTTTTCATTAATGATTTTAGGAACAATTTGGTTTTTTGCTTCTATCACCACAGAAGCTAGATCTTTACATGGTGTGCCTGGTAGATACATGTTTCCTGCATTCACATTGCATTACATGTTGATAGGATTTTTAATCTATCAATTATTTGGATTTATGAAAGAACGCATTCCTTCCAAATTTTCAATTTCTCTTAGGCTTGTATTATTTGCTATTCTTGTAATATTCTTTTCTTTTGCATTTTATTTTTCACCCCCTGTTCAAGCAATTTTTGATGAAACTTTTCAAATTAATAATCCACAAATGTATAATGAAATATATCCAATAGATATGGAAGGTTTATCTTCTAATGATGTTTTAATTTCAATTCATACTTATGATGTACTAGATTATGGTTTGATTCCATTTAATGCTAGAACAGTTGAATCAAAAATTAGTGATGATTCATTTGAACTTTTACAAAAAATTGATGAACAAGGTTATGATGTATACATATTTAAAAATACAATATTGCAGAACAAAATGCTTTACGAAAGTATATTAAATAAAAAAAGTATTTCGTTTATTGATTTTTCTCCTTCATTTTGTAAGGTTATTTTTTATGATATCAATATTGAACCCGAAATTAATTTAAAAACAGATACAACATGTATGTAAATATTAATCCTTTAATGCGTATACTCTATTTTGAACTCCTACAAATACTTTGAAATGATTTTTTTCTAATATGCTAACTAGTTTTTTAAATGAAAGTTCATTATTATGTTCATACCATCCTGCAGCAATTATTCGTAATTTATTTTGAGATAATATTTTTTCCATACCTTGAAGTGCTTCTATTTCTGCACCATTAATTTCCATTGAAATTAAATCAACACTATCTAAATTATTTGATATTAGAATATTATCTAATGTATCTATATCAATTTCATCTTTGCTGTTATTTTTTAAAAATTCTGGAACAAGAGAATTACCTTGATTTTTAATTTTATATAATGTCCCTTTACCTGATTCATTCCAAACACCTTTGTTTACTGTAACAACATTTGAAATATTATTCATGTCAATATTCTTTTTTAAAATTTGAAAATTTTTTTTATCTGCCTCTATTGCAATTACTTTACCCTTATTTCCTACCATATCAGATAATTTCATTGTCCCAAATCCATAAAATGCACCTAGTTCCACTACTGTCTCTCCTTTTTTAATTGGCATTTTATCTATTAACATTTTTTTTGTAATACTGTCAATTTTGATATTTGTTAAATTATCAATATGATTTCTATGTATCCCATATTTTTTATGTGCAGGTTGATTAATTTCATAATGTGAAAATTCATATCTTGAAAAAATATCTAATAAAATATTTTTGATATTATTATAATAAAAAATTCTATTAGAATTTGTTTTTACAAAAGAAAATTCATCAATTCCTGTTTCAATAATTTTTATCCTATTATCTTCTTTGGTACTCCAATTAAATTTTTGATATAACTTAGATCTTATTATATGAAATAAACTGGAATTCAAATTGATATTTTGATTATGTGTACTAGTTTTAATTTTCATATCTTTTTAAATTGTTTTTTTCAGCATATATTATTTCTTGAGTTTTTTCTTTTCCCATGTTAAATAACATATCAATTATACTAAGATCTGGAATAAATTCATCAAATAATTGAGAATATTGAGGTGTTACAAATTTTTGATAAATTACATCAATACCTTCTCTTTCATATAGATTCTCTTTTCCAATTGTATACTTACTAGAACCTTTTCCAATTCCTGACAAGAATTGTTTTGTATTTAACGATTTTAATATTTCAATTATTTTTTCAGTACCATTATTTTTTATATTTAATTCTGATGACATCACAATTTTTGTTTTAATTTCTAAGATATCTAAAATTATTTTTAATAATGAAACATTTAGCTGTATCAGTTTTTCAGTTTTTTCCATTAAAGCAGATTCAAATAATTCATAATAGTTTAAAAAATATTCTGTATTTCTATAATTTGATTTGATAGTATTGCATTGTTTTTTTGCCCAATCAATTTCATTATTTAATTCAATTTGATTAATATTCAATAAACTACTCTTATTTTTTACAGGTACTGTTAACCATTTAATCCCTCCAATTGTCTTAATTCTTGTTCTAATAACAAAGCTTTTTCCTCGGACTAATTGTACATCGTCAAAAACTACAAAAATATCAGATGAAGCAATTTTATGTATTAGTGTAGTCCATGGTAAATAATTGGGTTGATGGATTGATACTATCAATTTACAATCTTTTTAATTTTATAGGCAAAATAATGAGTCATATCCTGATTTTTGTAGAATACTCTTATTATGTTAAAGCAAAACTCTATTTGAAATCCTAATTGTTGAAAAAATTCTTTATAAAAATTTAATAAAAATTTAATTGACATATTTTCTGTATTTTCAATTTTATAAAATTCATTTCTACGTAATTTCCATGATGGATTATTATTATAATCAAATGGTTTTCGATTAACATTAAAAATAATAATTGCTTCACTTTTAATTAATTTTTGAATATTTTTCATTATATCAAAATGTTCACAGTATCCTTTGTTTTTTATTTTTTCATTTACTGAACCAAAAATATTCATTGGATTATCTATCAAGATAAGATCAAATTTTGGTAAATCGTGATATTTTTCTAAAACATCTATTGAATCTTGAATTTTGATAGTTGCATTAGGGAGATTTTTTTTTAAATCTATTTCATATTCTTGATTAATTTCCCAGACTTCAAGCATTTTTACTTTTTTATAAAATATTGTAGTTTGCCAGTCCCCCTTTCTGCCAAATATTTCTAAAGTTTTAAGATTGTTTAATTTTACATTTCTTTTTTCTAATTGTTCTATCAATTCGTTTGTTGCTTCCTTCCACCTAGGACATAATTTTTCCATTTATGAATAATCTCTATTTTATTTTTATATAAATTCTAAAGTATAACTTGTCTGATCACTTCAAATGCTTCTGCATATTTTTGACCTATGTTTATGGCTCTAGTTCTAGCTAATCCTTTGATAAAATCAGGCATCATGTATTCTTTTATTGATTGTGATTTGTATTGTTGAATTGCTTCAATTTTAGTTTGAATATGTTTCTCATCTAAAGGAACAAAGCCTACTGTATCAAATGTAAAACAATTCCATGGTTGCTCATATCCATAAATTGAAAAACTTGTTTTTTTAAATGCCCTTAATGCTTCACGTGTAACCACTTCATGATCTTGATGAGTATCTTTTTGCGAAGGTATCATGACAATATGTGGATTAAAATCATTTCTTATTTTGATTAGTGAATCCAATATTTCTTGTCTAAATTTAGAAAAAATTCTTACCTCAAAATCTAACACTGTAATATTTTCATCCTTTAATCCTAAAATATTACAAGCTCTAAACATTTCTTTTTTTGTACTATCTGATTCGAATCCATCTGGTAGTGACTTTTCTGCTGTTGAAAATGCAACTAATTTTACTTCTTTACCCATTTCTACAAATTTTGAAATTGTTCCACCACAGCCTAGTTCTCCATCATCTGTATGAGGGCTCAGAACCAAAACACGGTCATTCATATAATTTAGATATTTTTCTAAGAAATAACTGTATTTGTTTTACAAAAAATTTCAAATAATCCTTTATGAAAAATTTAGAAGTACATCTTCATATTTACAAAATTCAGCATTAATATTTTTGATAATGTCGTTCAAGTCATAAAAAAATCTATTATTTTGATTGTAAAAACTATTATCATAAGGATGAAGAACTAAACCCAAAAAATGCTCTTTGTTATTCTCTTCAGATATACTTATGGCTTTCTGAAATAATTCTTTATAATAATTGATTATTTCTTCATATGTTTCAGGGGGTTTTTCTTTTGTAGGTGTTTTTGATGTTTTTGAAAAAACTGTATCCTGCCATCCTATTGAAGGAATTTCTAATAAACCATTTTTGTAATAGTAAGGTTGTCTAGGTGTATTATCTTTATTTAATAAAGGTGGGTTCAAACCATCATCTGCATCTCTTAAATCTGAACTAACATATTTGACACCAATTTTCTTTAATTTTTCTTGTAATTTCTCATTATCTTTTAATCCATCAGCGTGTCCTAAAGGAGTTCTATAAGATCTATTTGGAATATTTAATCCAAAAATATTCTTGAAAATATCTGTATTTTTTTTAAATTCATTTTCTACTTCTTCTGGAGATATTGGAATTTTATCTGGTCTTGTTAAAATTTTTTTTACAGTATTATGTGAATAACTATGGTCCCCTATTTCCACATATGGTGAATTTATACAAAAAGATTTTTTCATTTCTTCTTTGCCAAACATCATGGCCATACTTTCAAGAAATTGACCACAAATAAAAAAAGTTCTAGGAATCTCTAATTCTTCAAGTGTTTCAGAAATACAATGTAAAGAATTAAATTTTGTTTTTGCCATGTATGCCCCTTCTTCAGTTTTGATAAATTTACCTCTAGGACGATCACAATCAAATCCTAACATTATTTTTAAATTTGATTTTTTTGAATTTTTCAATTTATTTTTCAACTATACCCTAATCAATATCTATAATTATTTTTGTAATTTATCAGTTGTTTTTACTTTTCTTGTTATTTTTCCTAATATATGGCAAATTTTTTTATACAAACAGAAATAAGTCTGTGCTTGGGAGAATTTTCAGATTGAAATTAGTACTTTTAATGTGTGCATATGATGAGGAAAAAAATATTGCTAAAGCAATTTCTAATATACCTAAAACTATTCAAGGAATAGATCAAATTGAAATTTTAGTTATTGATGATGGCTCTACCGATAAAACTATAGAAATTGCAAAAAAACATAATGTTGCTAGAATTATTTCTCATAAAACAAACCTGGGAATTGGTGCAGCATTCATGACGGGTATAAGAAATGCTATTTCTATGAATGCAGATGTTGTTGTTTCAATTGATGCTGATGGTGAAGCAAATGCTGATGAAATTCCGGATTTAATTACTCCCATACTAAACAATCAATTTGATGTTGTCATAGGTACTAGATTCTTAAAAAATATCCCTTCTAATTATTCCAAAATCCACTTAATTGGAAATCGTTTTTTTACTAGACTTGTTTCTTTTGCTGCAGGACATCGTTTTTCTGATACACAAACTGGATATCGGGCATACTCTAAAAATGCAATTAAAAATATTTCAGTAATTAACAATTTTACTTATACTCAAGAAGTTCTTCTTGATTTATTTTTTAAAGGCTTTAGAATAGGAGATGTTCCAATATCTTTTGTATATCGTGGATCTAATGAATCAAAAGTTGCAAAAAATGTGTTCAAATATTCATTTAGAGCACTTTCTGTAATTGCTAGAAGTGTCGTTTATCATAGACCACTTATGACTTTTGGATTATTTGGAGGGTTTCTATCTGCTATTGGAATAGCTGCAAAAATTATCTCAGGATATACTCCATTTCTTAGTGTACATGCTACTTTATCATCTGGTTTAATTCTATTAGGAGCTGTTTGTTTTATTATGGGATTATTTGCAAGTGTGGTATTTCGAAGACAGAAATTTCTAGAAAAAGATTTTCGACACCATTTACAGGCATTAGAAGACTCTAAAAGTGATAGTCAAAAAAATCGTTAGATAATTAAATTAGTTCGTAATTTTGATTACAGTAAAAACTCTTATTTTAGTTAAAAAAATACAACTTATCTAGAATTAATGTATGAATCAAACTTAATATTATGAATAACAAAAATTTAACATCATTTTCACATGTATTTTTTGGAAAAACAGCTTCAACTGTTTCACAAGCAACATTTTATTTTCTTTTTGCCTTTCTACTAGAACCTGAAATTTTTGGTATGATGAGTTATTTTATTGCTTTTGCTGGTGTCACTTCAATTATTTCAAGATTTGGTCTTAATCATTCAATTGTAGTATACCAAGCAAAAAACAATGAATTATTTGTAAATAATTTAAATTCTCTATCCATCATTATAATTTCCTTCATTTCAATTATTATATTATTTTTTGATCCATTAATCGCATTATTATCTTTTTCAAGTTCACTATTTCTTATGTCAATTCAAAATCAATTAGGTAAAAAAGAATATAAAAAATATTTACTATTAAATATTTTAAGAGGTACACTAATGTTATCTTTACCAATAACATTATACTTCTATTTTGATATTTCAGGAGTTCTAGCTGGTATGTCTTTAGCATATATAATTTCGAGTTTCAGTTTTTTTAAAATCTGGAAAATAAAATATTTTTCAATTAAATTTTTTAAAAAAAATTTTCTTGTTTTGCTACATAATTTTGGGGTAGATTCATCTACAAATTTTGTTAGATTTGTTGATAAATTAGTAATTGTACCAATTTTGGGATTTACTTCTTTGGGTATTTATCAATTGAATCTTCAAATTTTGGTTGGACTTGAATTATTTCCATTAGCGTTACATTCATTTTTACTATCTGAAGAATCAAGTGGAAATAGGCATAAAAAAATCAGTATTTTTGTGGTTCTGATTTCTGTTTTCATTGTGTTGCTTGTTTACTTTTTGGCTCCATCAATCATCTTTACACTTTTACCGGAATATTCTGAAGGTATACCTAGTTTACAAATTTTAATTATATCTTTAATCCCTCTTTCTTTAGCCTCAATTTTTAATGCAAAATTACAATCTAGAGAATCTACAAAAGTTGGTTATTCTGCATTAGTGAGAATTGGTTCATTAATATTTTTCATTGCTATTCTTGGAAGTCAATATGATTTAATTGGATTATCTTTAGCTGTATTATTTTCATCTGTATTATATTCAGGTTTTGTAATATTTCTCTTTAAATTTGAATCAAAAAATAGATTTTTGTAACTTTTTTGATTAATTGTTATAACATATATCATACCAAAATTTTTATTTTATGTTAATTTTTTAAATATGAATATATTAAATGGAAATTTGGCCAAATTTTTTTATTGTTGGAGCACCACGTGCAGGAACCACATCACTTTATGAGTATTTAAAAAATTGTGAAAATGTGTTCATGTCTCCTGTAAAGGAAACATATTTCTTCTCCCCTAATGTAAACATGAACTTAATTCTTTCAAAACCAGTAAAGGATCAAAAAGATTATCAAAAACTTTTTCATAATGTGAAAACTGAAAAAGCCATTGGTGAAGCAACTCCCAGTTATTTATGGGATCCAGATTCAGCAAAGTTAATTCATGAGAAAATTCCAAAAGCACGCATAATAATTATGCTAAGAAATCCAATAGACCGGGCATTTTCACATTATCTATGGTTAGTTAGTTTAGGAAAAGAAAATCTATCGTTCTATGAAGCTATAAAAAAATCACTTTCTGCAAAACCTGATTTTTCAGGTCGCATAATAGATGGTGGTATGTATTATAATCAAATAAAAAGATATTATAATGAATTTGATAAAAAACAAATTAAAATAATTATTTTTGAGGAATTTTCAAAAAATCCTAAAAGAATTATTGAAGATGTTTTAAGATTTTTAGATGTTGATTCTAATCCTCCAGAAATATTTGAAACATTTAATTCATATGTTGAACCTAGAGGGAAACTTGCAAAAAGTATTATTCAAAATAAATTTTTACAAAAAATTGGTACTAGATTACCACAAAATCTTGCTTCTCAAGCTACAAAAATATTAGATAAAAAAGCAATAAAACCTAATATATCTAAATCCGATAAACAGACACTTAAAAAAATTTATTTTGAAGATGTAAAAGAACTTGAAAATATTTTAAATAGAAAAATTCCTTGGGATTTAATTCCTTGAAATGTTATAACCAATAATTTCCAGTATTTACTTTTTCATATTAAAAAAAGTTGTGATAAGATTAATTCTTCATTAATATTTTAAATAAATATAAAAATGGATTAACTCATTTTTGAATTTACAATTGGTAAAATTAATTCATATGTTTTTTCAGAAATTATTTTATTTCCAAAATCACCTAAATGAACAGAATCTAAATACAATGGTTGATTGAAATCATCAAAAATATTTCTTAGATCTTCAGTTCCTGAGCAATGATTATTTATTTCATTTAACTTTTGAGAATAAATTTCTAAAGCAGGTAATCTACGTTCATTTTCTTTCCATTCAAACTGATTTTTTTCAAATTGGGATAAAGTTCTTTCACTACTGCCTAAAATTGGCTGAAGAGTTACAATAACGTCAAAATCTTTAGTTTTTCCTAATTCACAAATTTCAATCCATCTTTTACTCCAAATATCAGCTTTTTCATTAATTTCTGTACCTTCAAAATAATAGACTGCAGGGCCTGCAAAGGACATTGGAAGGTAATCTAGATTAGTATAGATAATCTTTGCAAATACTGAAAAATCAAAAATTAATTCACCGAATTCATAAAATGTGTCTCTTTCTTTAGATACAGGTAAATTTTTAGTATTAGTTACACCATCATAATAATGATCAATATTTTTTCCAATATCATTCCATCCATCATAAATTATTAAAAGATCAGGATTAAAATTTAGAATTTTTTGTTTTATCAATCCAACTTCAGTTCCAGAAAATAAACCTGAAATTCCAGCATTGATTACTTCAATTTTTTTAGGAAATTGTTCATTATCAAATTTTTCTTGTAAAAATCCAGGAATAGTAGTTGAATCAGAAGTTGTACCAGTTCCAAAAGTAGTAGAACCTCCAACCACGAAAATTCTATACGTATTTTCTGGTTTGATAGATGAAAAATCAGGACCACGAAATCCATGTGAGTTAATATTAATTGTTTCATAATGTTGATCAGGTAACATTTGATAAAATGGCCAATTACCAAATTCTAAGTTTCGAAAATCATCACAAATATCTCTTTTATTTTCTAATTCAAGACTTTTGTAAATATCACTTTTAATTAAGATACATCCAGAAGGAGACCAAATATCATATACTCTAGCAATTCCCTCCAAAGAAAATACTATTAATAAAATAAAAATTATTCCTAATGAAAATTGTTTTGAGTATGAAACCTGTACAGACAATTTATTTCTCTCTAGAAATTAAGTAATTTCCCATTACTAAGTTATCCATATCAGGTTTAACGATTATCTAATATGTATATTATTCCAAATGGCAATATTAGAATTATTTTATATCTGAATATTAAAACACATAATTCCTAGATATTAAAATAATTCATTTTTAATAGAAAATTTATTCACATTAGTTCAAAAAAAAGAACATCATAATTTTATAATCAAAATTATTAGATATGATATGAATTGTAAAGTATATCATTTAGAAGATAATAATATTTCATCAACATCTTTATCAAAAATTCCTAATTGTAATAATTTCAAAATAATAACTGATGATCTAAATGTAAAAAATACCCTATACAGTTTAAATTATAATTGTGAAGATTTAACAGAATTATTTCCAAATGTGGATTCAACCACATTTGAAATATATGAATCAGTAACTAAATCAATTGACAAATACAGAAAATCGTTAAAAGAAATAAAGTTTTTAGATATTTCAATTTTTAATATTCTAGAACCGTTATTAAGAGATGATTTTGTTTTATTAGAAAAAATTTCATATATTTTACAAAAAAAACAAAATGTGATTTTTTTACTAAAAAATAATTCTCACATTCTTTTTTTAATTAATAAATTATCAAAACAATTTGAATATGAAACAGAAAATAAAATAAATACTATTAAAAATGAAAAAATTCATCAAATTAATAGTCTAAAAAAATCTAAATCTATTAAAAGTAAATTATTTTTAAAATTTAACAAAAAATCAAAAAAAACAATATTTAGATCAATTGAAGAAAAATTACAGAATAAAAAAAATTCATGTACAATATTTCTTACACCTTCAACAAAATATGTGTTAAATCCAATTTTTTCAGTAGTAAATGAATTTAAAAAGAATTCAAAACCATATTCTTTAATTTCATTTGATCATGAACTAATTAAAGAACTTAAAAAAGATAATTTATCCATTATAGATTTCTCAAGAGATGCTTTAATTTTATCCTCAATTATAGAAAATAGTACAGAAGGGAAGGAATTATTTAATAAAATATTACAAATTTCAAAAAATAAAAATTTAGAAATTATTTATTATAATGGAATCATAAATGAAAAAATTAGTAAAATATTCAGGTTTTTAGCAATGTTAGAAATTAGTTTAGAAATTTTTAAAAACATAGAAACAAAATCTACAGTAATAGCATTTGATGGTAATAGTATGGGCAATGCAATCACATTAGCAGCAAAAAACCAAGATGTAAAATCTTATTCTATTTGTTCTCTATACATATTGCCTCATGCCATTATGAAATTAGATTTTTTGGTGGATTTCATTTTAGTATATGGTACACATGCTTATGAAACATTGATCACATTAGGTTATCCTCCAGAAAAAATTATCATTACAGGTAATGTAATGTATGATTATTTTAAAAAAATAGATTTTAAAAAATCAAAAAAAGAAGTTACAACTAAATTAGAATTAGAACAAAATAAGCCTTTAATTGTAATTGGTTGCGGTCGTTGGTATCCAAAAGATGAAATTTGGATTTCAAAATTTATCAAATTCTGTAATTTAAAAAATTTTAACTTAATAATTAAAGTTCATCCAATATATTTAACAACCCAAAATCATATTCATAAAAAAATTGTTGATGAAATTCAAAAAAAATGTAGTGATCTAAAATATACCATTAATATAGAAATGAACGCATCAACTTTAGTATCAGCAGCAGATTTAGTAATTACTGATCAAACAAATCTAGGAATTGAGGCTGGATTATTAGGAAAACCTTGGTTAACAGTAAATTTTCAAAATGAAAATAAAGATTTTCTTTTTAAAACTTCAGAACAAATGAAATATTCAATTTATTTATCTAATTACAATGATTTAGAAATAAAATCATTAGAAATTCTTCATGAACATAAACATGAGAAGTTGTTCCTAATTAATCAACAAGAAATGATTAAAAAATTTAATTTTATTAAAGAAGTAAATTCTAGGCAGAAGATTTTTTCAATTTTAAATAACTTGTAATGTAATAATAAAATTAATACAAATCAATTTAAAGATGAAATTTAGATCCTTGATTAATATTGAAAACTAATTTAGAATATCCAAAATATCAATTTAAGCATGGACTTATGTTTCATCATTTTCACAATGATAAATTTTTAAAATCTCAAGGTTCCATCACAAAAAATGATCTCATAAATATTATTGAATATGTTGGCCCAAAAAATATTTTAAGTGCTGAATTATGGCTTGAAAAATTTTTGAAAAATCAACTAAATCCTTCTGAAGTTTGCATAACATTTGACCATGGATTAAAATGTCAATTTGAAATTGCATTACCAGTTTTAGATTCATATAATTTAACTGCATTTTGGTTTGTATACTCGTCTCCATTAGATGCATGTTTTGATACATTAGAAATTTATCGTGATTTTAGAATGAAACGATTTGAAAACATTGAAAAGTTTTATCAATTCTTTTTTGATGAAGTAAAGAAATCACAATTTGCAGATATTATTAAATCAGGTCTTGAAAAATTTAATTCTTCTAATTTTTTAAAAAATATGTCATTTTATACAGAAAATGATCGAAAATTTAGATATATTCGGGATAAAATTCTATCCGAATCAGATTATTTTTTAATTATGGATAATATTTTAAAATCTTATAAGATAAATCCAAAAAAACTTACAAAAGAACTTTTTATGAATGATAATGATTTGAAAATTTTGAAAAGTAAAAATCACATAATTGGCCTACATTCTTATTCACATCCTACTGTGATTTCAAATCTTTCATTTAAAAAACAGAAAGAAGAATATCAAAAAAATAAAAATCATTTAGAAAATATTATTGGAGAAATTAATACTATGTCTCACCCTTCAAATTCTTATGATAAAAATACATTAAATGCACTAAAAGAATTAGGAATTCAGGTGGGTTTTATTGCAGATATGAATTCCCATAATTCATCTTTAGAAATTCCGAGACAAGATCACACTAATATTATGAATATGTTAAAAAAATCATCATGAAAATTACTATTTTTACAAGCAATCAACCTAGACATCTTGCATTTATCAAAAAACTTTCAAAAATTTCTGATGAAGTTCATGCCATAATTGAAGTTAATACAGTTTTTCCTGGAAGTAATACAGATTTTTTTAAAAAATCAGATATAATGCAAAAATATTTTCATAATGTGTTATCTGCAGAAAAAAAAATTTTTGGAAATATTGATTTTCTTCCGCAAAATGTTTCAAGTTTAATTCTAAAATTAGGAGATTTAAATAATTTGGATCCAATAATTCTTAAAAAAGCAATAGATGCCGATTTAATTATTATTTTTGGTTCTAGTTATATTAAAGGAGAATTAATTGATAAACTAGTAGAAAAAAAAGCGATAAACATACACATGGGAATATCACCATATTATCGAGGAAGTTCATGTAATTTTTGGGCACTATATGATAAAAAACCAGAATTAGTTGGCGCTACAGTTCATTATATTAGCAAAGGCTTAGATTCAGGTAAAATTTTATTTCATGCGTTACCAAAACCTGCAAGAATTAATTCATTTGAATTAGGAATGCAAGCTGTATGGGCAACTCAAGAATCTTTAATTGAAAAAATTGGAAATAATGAATTATTTGATTTAATACCAATACAACAAAATAAAAACTTAGAAATTAGATATAGTAAAAATATTGAATTTACTGACGAAGTTGCATCTGATTATTTAATTTCAATGCCTCAAATTGAAGATATTTTTAATTCTTTATCTCAACGAAATATTGAAAATTTTATTAATCCTTCAATTAAATAATTTGATCGATCAAAATTTTTAAAAATATTAAAACCAGTGTCACATATTTACTGAAATCATACTATTTCAGGTGTGGCTTTTCCAGATGATTTAGACATAGGCAAATAACACTCTCTACATAAATCCACATCTCTATATTTTCCATTTATCTGCAACTCTCTCATTTTTGTTAATTTTTCTCCATGCCAAATATCAGATACAGTATTTTCATAAGCATTTCCAACTACATATTGTCTTTTAGCATCTAAACAGCATGGAACACATAATCCATTGTATGTTATGAATAATCTTTGAAATGGCATTGCACAAACAAAATTTGGATTATATTCTGAATATTCACCATGTCCAGAAGAATGATTAATCCATTCATCAAATCCTACAGTTTCAACAATTGGTAGCCAGAATTTTTTATAAGCTTCAATTTCATCAGTTTTAGTTCCAGGTAAGACTACCATTGATACTCTAGTTTGAACATGTTTGTATTGTTCTTCTTTTTTAATACGCATGAAATTTTTAATATTTTCAACAACTTCATGATATTCTGCCCCTACACGAATTTTATTAAATTTTTCTGGAATAATTGAATCTACAGAAAAAAAGATATCATCCAATCCTGCTTCCAATAAGTCATATGACATTTTTTCAGTTAGATAAGTTGCATTAGTATTAATCATAGTATCTATAATTCCTTTATCTTTAGCATATTTTATTCTCTCAATAATCTTTGAATCTGCAAGAGGTTCACTAAGGTATTGAAATTTAATTGATTTTAATCCATTTTCAGCACCCTCATCAACAACTCTTTTGAATAAATCCATGGGAATTTCAACATCCTCTCCAGGAAGGTAATCTTTCCCGTCTTTCATCAAAACTGTTCTAGGGCACATTGGACATTCTAAATTACAATAACTAGTAGTTTCTATGTCTAAATGTAACGGAAATTTACTTACAAAATAATTTTTCGGGTATTCTGTCCAATTTTTTCTATATTCCCAATATTCTTCACTACGATGTTCTGTCCATACTGCATCCTTCGATCTAATTTCAGTATAAGTTGGCCAAGGTTTAATCTCTTTAACTTCACTCACATTTACAAATTAAATTTAATACATATATACTATTTTGTGGACATATATTTTCAAAAATTATTACACGTAAGTAAAATAGTCTAATTAGATTTCTCAAGATTTAAGGTCAATTAATTAATCTGATAATTCTAAAAACTATATGATTGGTTGTATTATTCAAGCTCGTGTTGGTTCAACTAGATTACCTAAGAAAGTACTTTTGCCTATTAATCAATTTGAAACCATATTGTCATTTGGAATTAAACAAATTCAACAATCTAATTTAATTGATAGAATAGTTATTGCAACTACAGATCTTCAAAAAGATGATGAATTAGTTGAACATATAAAAAAATTAAACATATCTTTATTCAGAGGTAATTCAACTGATGTTCTTGATAGATATTATCAATGTGCAAAAAAATTTTCATTTTCAACTATTATACGCATAACATCTGATTGTCCTCTCATAGATCCAATAATTGTAGATGAAATAATTTCAAATTTCATAAATAATAAAAATTCATTTGATTATGCAAGTAATGTACATCCTCAAAGAACATTTCCTCACGGTTCAGATATTGAAATATTTACATTTGAAGCATTGCAAACTGCTTGGAAAGAAGCAAAAAAATCTTCTGAACGTGAACATGTAACACCTTACATTTACAATAATCAGAAATTCAAATTATTTAATCATACATCTAAAAATGATCTATCTAATTTTCGCTGGACTGTAGATTATTTAGAAGATCTAGAACTAGTAAGGCAAATTATTTCAAGAATACAAGCAAGACCAATTTTAATCAAAGATATTATTACTTTAATGTCAGAAAATCCTAAATTAAAGAAAATTAATCAAATTCACTCTAAAAAATGAAATAGATAATAAAGAGTTTTTAAAAGTCATTCAATTTCAAAGGAGATATGGAAAAAATTAAGCTATTTGATCCATCTACCAATAAATCAGAAGAAAAGTCTATGATTAATGTTTTAAAAAGTCATTTTTGGGCTTCTGGATCTGGAGTGAATTATGTATATGAATTTGAAAAACAATTTCAAAAATATGTCAAATCAAACAATACTGTGGCTGTAAATAGTGGAACTGCTGCACTTCATCTTGCTCTTTCTTTATTAGACATATCAAAAAAAGAAGTTATACTTCCATCATTATCATTTGTATCTACTGCCCATTCAATCATTTTAAATAATGCAAAACCCATTTTTGTTGATGTAGATCCATACACAATGTGTATAGATCCTGAAAAAATTGAAAAAGCAATTACTAAAAAAACTGGAGCAATTTTACCGGTACATTTTGGAGGATTTTCTTGTGACCTTGATTCAATTTCAAAACTTTGTTTAAAACATAATATTCCATTCGTTGAAGATGCAGCACATGCAGTAGGTACATCATACAAAAATAAAAAAATTGGTACTCACGGAAAATTTACTTGTTTCAGTTTTCATCCGGTAAAAAATCTAGCTATGCCATCAGGAGGATTGATTTCAATTAATGATTCAAATCATAAAAAACTTAAAAAAATTTTAAACTCTAAACGATGGTGTGGAATAACAAATAGAATTAATTCTGAATATGATGTTAAAGAAATGGGTTGGAATTATTATATGAATGAATTTTCAGCTGCTTTAGGTTTAGATCAATTAAATAAATTAGATAAAATGAATAAAAAGAGAAAATCAATTGCAAAAAAATATTTTACAAAAATTAATCTAGAAGAAAAAATGCCATATAATGAAGAATGTTCTTATCATTTGTATTGGATATTAATTAAAAATCGAACAAAATTTCGTAAAAAATTAGATAATTTAGGAATAGAAACTGGTATTCATTACAAACCAATTCATTTGTTATCTATGTATAAAAATAAGAAAAAACTTCCAATAACTGAAAAAATTGGAAAACAAATTGTATCAATTCCAATACACCCAAATCTATCAAATAATCAAATTAATAAAATTATAACAGCAATTAATAAATTTGCAGAAATATAATTTACTAAATTTTTAATTTTTCAATATTTCTAATACAACATATAAGTTCAGATAATTGATTCGTATCAATTGAAGTTGATGCATCGGGACCTTTAGATTCTTTCAATTTTACATGTTTTTCAATCATGATTTGTTTTGAATTCATTTGTTTTTTTAAAGTAGCAAACAAAATAGGAGCAGTTATTCCTAATGTATGATCTGAAAAACCATCAAATTTTACTGCAGTCTTCCAGTTTATTTTTTTAATTTCAGTTGGGTATTCAGAAATACAATAACAAAAAGTTATGTTAGAATTTTTAAAAAGTTTTTCTAAGTATTTTTTATTTCCACCCATTCCCATACTAATAAAAACAGGTTTTTTTGTAATAGATTTTTTAAAAAGTGTCTCTTTTGAATTTGGATCTTCTAACAGACAAGTTCTTGAAGCAATTTTATAATTTTTCACATTTAGAGTTTCTAAAAAATCAACCGCCTCTGGATAAAAACAACTACAGAAAAAATCTATTCCTTGTTCATCTGCCATTTTTTTAATTTTTTCAGTTTTATCAAAAGTTAATTCTGATTTTTTTATAAAATCCCATTCAGGGTGATCATTTGAATATAGATCTGTTGCTCTCCACATTTGAAATTTTACTGCATCAGCACCAGCCTTTTTTGCCTTTTCAATTAATTTTTTAGCTTTAACTAAACTTCCTTCCCAATTTGATGCAATTTCAGCAACAATTAAAGTTTGCATAAAAGATTCAAAAATTCTTAAAAATTTAACTGTTTAATAATACTCATTTATTTTGTAAATTAAATGATTATTTTAAGAAAAGTTTCAGAAAATGATAATAAATTTTTGTATAACTTACTTAAAGAAAGAGATTCAAATGTAAATATTTCTCATAAAAAAATGCCAAAATATAGCGAACATATTAAATTTCTAGCATCAAAACCGTATTCTAAATGGTATATTATTGAATATAATAAAAAAAAATCAGGTTCAATTTATTTATCAAAAAATAATGAAATTGGAATATTTGTTAAAAAATCATTTAGAGGAAATAAAATAGGAGAAAATGCTGTAAAATTATTAATAGAAAAATATCCAAAATCAAGATATCTTGCTAATATTAATCCAAAAAATAAAGAATCAATTAAATTTTTTAAAAAATTTAAATTTAAATTAATTCAACATACATTTGAATTAATTCCAGAAAATTAAACTATTTTACAAGTTCTGATTGTTTTAATGTATTAATAATTTCTTTTTTAGAAAGTGTTTGTACTTTATCTGAAGAATATACATCAGTTTTTTTAATTTTTTTAATTCCATTATACACTTTTTCAATTTTTTTTCCATAAAATGTTGGATAAAATGGATTTGAAATTAAATACATATTTTTATATTCCCAACTATATCTCATCTCATCTTTATCAATTAAAGTTTCATGTAATTTTTCTCCAGGTCTTATTCCAATTGTTTCTTGTTTAATTTTTCCATAGATATCTGACAACGCATCATTGATAGTTAAAATTGAATATGCTTTTAGACGGGGTACAAAAATTTCAGAACCCTTTCCAAATTTTATTGCATTTATAATGAAATTTAATGCATCATCCATGGTTATACTAAATCTAGTCATTTTAGGATCAGTGATTGTGATTTTTTGATTTAATTTGATTTGTTCAATAAATTTAGGAAATACAGAACCACTACTTCCAAAAACATTTCCATATCTAGCTGTAATAAATTGTGTTTTATGTTGTTTAGTACTTGCATGGTTATTTGCAGATACAAATAATTTTTCCATTAATCTTTTTGTTGCACCATATGCATTCAATGGAGACACAGCTTTATCTGTACTAATGCAGATAGCCTTCTTTACTTTGTTAACAACACATGCTTCAATTACATTTTGAGATCCAATTACATTTGTTTTGATTGCTTCAAATGGATTGTATTCAATTTTTGGAACATGTTTTAATGCAGCAGCATGAAAAACAAAATCTACATCTTCTAATGCTTTAATCAATCGTGGTAAGTCATTAATATCGCCTAAAAAATAACGTAATCTTTTATCATTAAATTTGGATTCCATTTCAACTTGTTTACTTTCATTTCTACTAAAAATTCGAATTGTGTTTACATCTAATTTTAAAAGTTTTTTTGTTAATGCTTGACCTAATGATCCTGTTCCACCAGTGATTAAGATTTTTTTATCTTTAAACATAATCTATTTGTTTAAACTATTGTAAAAAACCTTACTTTGAAAATTATTATTTTAAAAATTAGATATTTTGTTTAAGATGTAGGCTCAGTATCTTCATTTTCCATATGAATTCCCTGATCTGCATCTACAGCTTTACCACAAGTAGCACATGCAGGTATTTTATAGAATTCTCCTTTTTCCAATATGTTTCTAATATGATTCATTTCGTTGGATTCCCAAATAGATTTCAAACTTTGTTTACTGACATCGCCTACAACTAATTCTTGATCATAATCTAAACAACAAGGCGAAACTCTTCCATCTTCAATTATAGAAAGACGTGTGAATGGTTGGTGACATACAAAATCTGACTTGTAACCATTTGGATATTTTTTATCTTTTCCAATTTCCTTTGTTGGATCTACATATTGTTGAAATCCTATTGCATCAGAAAATTGTAAAAATAGATTTTTTGCATCATCTAATTCCTTTAGCGTTGTATCTGGAAATTGAATAAAACTTACTCTTATTACAGGATTAAGTAATCCTTTTGCATCCCTATTTTCTTTGAATTTTTTTAGATTATTCATCACAAGATCAAAATCAGATAACACTCGAATTTTGTTATATTTTTCTTTGTATGGGGAATCTATTGAGATTAGTAATCTATCCAATCCAGATTCTAATAATTTTTCAGCTTTATCACCGGTCAATAATCCACCATGTGAATGAAAGAATACATCAATTATTCCTTTTTCCTTTGCATAACGTACCATTTCAATTAATTTAGGATGAATTAACGGTTCATTAAGTAAATTAAGATTAATAGAATATGTTCCTAATTCAACTGCTTCATCAATAATCTTTTTAAATAAATCTAAACTCATATGTTCAGATTTTCTCCATTTACCTTCTTCTACTCTAACAGTTCGTGCACAAAAAGTACATTCTAAATTACAAACATTAGTAATTGCAATATCTAAATGCAAGGGATATTTTTCTAAAACTAATTTTTCTGCATTTTCTGTCCATTTCTTACGATATTCAAAATATCTTGTAGATTGAGATTTTTCCCATTTGTTATAATGTTCTGTTCTAAATTCTTTATATCCTAAAAAAACATCTGCGTTTTTTTCCATGATACTGTATTCTTATGATATTATAAATACTTCTTTACTTTATTCCAATATTTTTTTGTAGACAAATATCATACAAAAATTAATTCCAGTGTATTCAAATAAATTTTTATTTATTGTTTAATTTTTGTGTGTATTGAAAATAAAATTATATCTAGCATTTCATTTGCAATAATTTCATTGCCTTTTGATACAACATGCCCACCATCATAAAGAATTGTTTCTGTATAATCATCAAAAGCAAATCTCAAATCTTTTACGTTTGTACAAGAATTATTTAATTCAGTTAATGCTTCTCCATAAAGAGAATAGTAATCCATAAAATGTCTCATTCGTTTTTCATAATAGATATTTTCTTGTTCTGATAGTTGCTTATTTCCACTTCCAGCTAGAGGTTGAAGAGTAATTATTACATCAAAACCTTCTTTGCTTCCCATATTACAAATATCAGTCCATCTTTCTTTCCATAACTTTATTTTTTTAGGAATTGATTCCCCATCAAATACAAATTGAGAATTAGTTTCTTGATCTGTATTCATTTGTTTAAATTTTGCTTGGATACTACGTAAAATTTTTGGTGATTGGTAGTCTGGTACAATTTCATTCAAATTTTGTATTGAATCATCAATGAATGATGTTTGGTAAGTTTCTCCCAAATGAAAATCAATATCTGTTTCTATATCATTCCATCCATCATAAACAATAATTAAATCAGGTTTAAAATCTAATAATTTATTTTTTATGAGATTTGTTTCAGTTAAAGAAAAATATGCTGAAATTCCAGCATTAATCACTTCAATATTATATTTTAAGCTTTTTTGATTAAGAAGTGTTTTAAGATATCCAGGTATTGTTGTATTGTCATTTGTTGAGCCTGCACCATATGTAGTTGAACCTCCAACTACAAAAATTCTATAGGTATTTTCTGGTTTCTCATAACTTATGTCAATACCTCTAAACCCAAAATTATTTATGTTAAGAGTAGAAGTATGCTGATTTTCAATATAATGTGGTATAGGGGTATGCTTTGTATGAATATAATAGAAATCAGTACAAATCTGTTTTTTCTCAAAATAATTTAATTCAGGATATACATCTGATTTCATAAATGCACATGTTGCATCTACATATGCATAGCCTCTCAGAACCCCTTCTAGAGCAAAAATAAAAATTATTAAAATTAAAAAATAAAACATAATTTGTTTTTTTCCAGACACTTGTACTGACAATTTATTTCTCTCTAGAAATTAAATAATTTCCCATTACTAAATAATCCATATCAGTTTTAACGATCATCTGATATGCTTGTTCAGGGGTATTAACTATGGGTTCTCCCATTACATTCATTGAAGTATTAATAATAACTGGTACTTGTGTAATTTTATAAAATTCATTAATTAAATCATAATATAATGAATTACTTGTTTTTGACACTGATTGTAATCTACCAGTACCATCAACATGAGTAACTGCGGGAATATCTTTTGATTTTTTTACTGGAGATACCATTAACATATACGGACTTGGAATATCCATTTCAAAATATTCTGAAATATATTCTTCCATTATAGATGGAGCAAATGGTCTAAATGATTCACGGTGTTTAATTTTAGCATTAAGAATATCTTTCATATCTTCACGCCTAGGATCAGCTAAAATACTCCTATTTCCAAGTGCTCTCGGACCCCATTCCATTTTTCCTTGATACCAACCAACAACATTACCATCTGCAATTAATTGTGCAGTGGTTTTTAGTAGTGATTCTCTATCAAATGATTCGTATGTTATGTTATGAGAATCTAAAAAGTCTATAATGTCTTCATTACTAAATGACGGTCCAACATAGATATTTTCTTGAATTAACTCTGTTTTATCTGTAAAAATATTTTTAGAATTTTTGTGATAAACATGATACAAGTATTGTGCTGCACCTACAGCGCTACCAGCATCACCAGGAGATGGCGGGATATGAATATTATCAAAAGGACTTTCTTTGAGAATTTTATAATTTGCAACTCCATTAAGAGCAACTCCACCACCAATGCACAAATTTTTCATCTTTGTTTTTTTATAAACATGATTAACCATCTTTAAAATTATATCCTCTAAAACTTTTTGAGCACTTGCTCCAATATCAAAATGAATTTGTAATGTTTTTTCATCTTTTGTTTTTGGTAAAATTCCAAATAAATCTGAAAATGCTTTATTTGTCATTACTTTATCATAAGTAAATGCAAAATATTTCATATTGAGATGTATACTACCGTCATCCTTTACATCAATAAGATTATTCAATATTAGATCATAATATTTCGGAGTTCCATATGATGAAAGTCCCATTAACTTGTATTCACCTTCATTTACTTTGAATCCTAGAAAATATGTAAATGCAGAATAAAATAATCCTAAGGAATGAGGCCATCTAATATCATTTGTAATTTTTATTGAATCATTTTGGGCATGACCAAATGATGTAGTACTCCATTCGCCAACACCATCAAGTGTAAGAATTGCAGATTCTTCAAAAGAGGATGTATAAAACGCATGTGCAGCATGAGACATGTGATGGTCTGGAAATATGATTTCACCGTTAAATCCTTTTAATGATTTTTTAATATCATTTTTAACCCATAGTCTTTTGTGAATCCATTTTGGAATAACATCTAAAAAACTATACAAACCACGTGGTGCTACAGCAATATAATTATCAAGTAATCTTTCAAATTTTAAAACGGGTTTATCATAAAATGCAACAGAATCAATCTGTGATGGAGTAATTTTTGCCTCATTCAAACACCACTCTATAGCCTTGTGTGGGAAATCGTCATCAAATTTTTTTCTTGAAAAACGCTCTTCCTCTACAGCTGCAATAACATGACCATCTTTGAGTAATGCTGCAGCTGAATCATGATAATAACATGATATTCCTAAATTATACATTAGTATTGTTTCCTAATTCTATCGAATTTAGTTTCTTCAACATCTAGCCAGTAAGAATTACTTTGTTTTTTTAATCGTAATAAATCAATTTTTAATAATCTAAATAAAATACCATAAATGGAAATTACCAGACCAAAAAGTATTCCTAAAAAAATTTTTGTGTTAATTATTGCAAAAATATCTAATCCTTTTGAAATTTTTTTAGCAAAAACCTGAGTCACTGTTAAAACAGTTAAAATAAAAAATATCAGTAATTCTAAAGAGAACAATCCAGTTGTAGAAGTAATAATGAAAAACCAAAAGGACAATCCTGCAGTTACAGCAAGTGATTTGAATCTTGGAGATGATGAATTCATTTTATATCGGATAAATAAAGGCAACCAAGCCTGATTGTGCAAGAGCTGTTACTCCAATTAATGCAATTAGCAAAATAATAATTGGGAACATATGAAATTTACGTCTGTGAATAAATAATTCAAAAATCTCTTTGATTGTAGATAATCGTAACAAATTAACCTAATAATTGTTAAAATTATTCGATTATTAATTTTTATGTTTGATATTGGATAACTGGAGTTCTCAATAAAAATTGAAATTGTAAATGTTTTGTTGCTTTTGATAAACCAGTAGTTGTTTCACCATATCGATCAATTTCATTTTGTACCACTTGATATTGTTCATCAGATATTTTGAAAATAATGTTTTGAGGCTCTTGAAATACGAATTTGTTAAGAGGAAGTTCAGAATTATCAGATAACCATTTTGATACATCATATTCAAAAACATGTTTAAAAATTGAAGATAGTCTATCTTTGCCTAAAATATTATGTGTAAGCCCTCTACAATAATTTGCAATATCATCAAATTGTTTTTCTAAAGTTTTATTAAAATCACAATTATTTTTAATGATATTTTTAGATACTTTGAGAACATTCTCAGTCCAAGATTCCATATGTTTAGACATTACAATTGCATGATGAAATTGAATTACATTAATCCCTGCTTCCTCATTTAGTAATTTTTCATATTCAACATTATTTTGAAAGTATTCAATTATCTCTTCAGAGGAATTCCATAATTCAGATTTAGTTGCTTCACGGTAACTACCAATAACTTGCTGAACTCCAGGTAGTGAAGATTTATGAGTTTTTAATATCTGGAAAAATAAATCAAAAATATCTAATCCTAATTCAGAAAATAATTTCTTAATAGCATCATAAGCGACTGGAACATTTGTTGTCCATAAAATAAATGCCAATATACGAAGTTCGACATATTCTTCAAAGGATAGAGTATCAGAGGATATTACACATTCTTCAGTTTCCAATACGACATTTCCATTTTTTAATTTAGTAAAATCCCTAGGTAAAATTCTAAATCTAGTTTCTAAGTTCCATTTTTTACGTTCTTCCGGAGTAGCTAATTCCGATCCAGGTAACATCATACATGTAAAAACCTGAATGTTGTCAATCTTGGCACGTACCAAATTTCTTAATGTATCAACATGACTTTGGAATGTTTCTCCAGGTAAACCCAAAATACATTCAGACATAGTACTTAAACCAACTTCTTTAATGGCAGGAATTAACCCCATCATTTGGTCTAAACTAATATTATCACGTCGAATATTTTTTAAAACTACTGGATCCATTGATTGAACAGACATTAACATTTGTAATGAACCATTAAGTTCTTTGATAGCATGAATTATTTTTTCTTTAGAATTTTTACCAGTACTTGCTTCAATAAAATGTGGAAATCCATATTTTTCTTGAATATTTTTTATGTATTGACATGTTTTAATATCATCTGGAATCATTCCAAAATTTAAGTCACTGATATACATATTATGAATATTTTTAGAAATATGTTTACCGATATACTCTAGTTCTTCTTGAGTCCTTTGATTTCCAAATTTATTGACTTTTCTTACTAGATTTGTACCATCTACGCAATAAGAGCACATGTATGGACATCCTCGATTTGTTTGTAACATAGGACTAAGTCTTCCATCAAAAAATTTATCCATTAATCCGGATAAATAAGGGGATGGAATTTCATCTAAATTAGAAATACGTTGAACGGATTCTTTATACTTAATTTCATTATTATGATCTCTCACTATACATCCTTCAATAGGTTTTAACAAAATATTACGAAGTTGATTTTTCTCTAAATTAATACATTGTTCAATTGCATTTGAGAATCCAATTTCACCTTCAACAGGTACATAAATATCAATAATATTGTGTTTATGAAGATATTTTTGTTGTGATTCAATATCTAATGGAAAGTTAGGACCACCCGAAATTGTCAATCCATTTGGGTTTTCTTCTTTGAAAATTTTGAAAAGTTCAAGGCTAATATTTTGACACCACACATAATTACTCATTGCCAAAATATCTGGTGGCGAAGTATGAATGGCTTCTTCTAATTCTTCTATGTATTTGAATAAAGTAATGTCAACATTTTTTCCAAATTTTTTCTGACAATATGATGCAATGAATCCAATATTTAATGGAAAAGTTTCTGTAGAAAGAGTAATTGTATCATAAGTCATGTCTCCAAGATAAATTTTTAAATTATTCATATCAAAAACAATTCATTTTAGATTTCATATAAGTATTTTAAATTAAATTTTCACGTAATTTCTTCATAGCAGGTTTTTCAGAATCCCAAATTTGTTTTATTCCATCACCCATAATTTTATCTAAATTGCGAATATCCTTAACCATTCTAAACAAACCTGGTCCCTCTAATGATGCAGCTTGATCAGAACCATACATAGCTCTATCTAAAGTAATATGCCTTTCAATGGATTTAGCACCTAAAACAACTGCACTGACACAAATGAGATATGAACCTGTTTCATGTCCACTATAACCCACATTACATTTGAATTTCTTTTGTAAAGTTTCAATGACTTTAAGATTAGCTTCATTTGGAGTCATCGGATAAGCACTATGAGAATGCATTAATTCAAAAGGACACGAATAGCTTTTGAAAATTTTAATGGCATCACTAATTTGTTTTATAGTACTCATACCTGTAGAAATAAAAGTATGTTTTTTTTCTTTAGCAATTTCATGCAATAATTTTTTATGAATAAGCATTGCAGATGCAACTTTGTTGTATTTGAGATTAAATTTTCTCATTTTGATTTGACTATCAACATCCCAGCAACTTACAAACCACGGAATTTTTTTCTTTTTACAATAAGAATCAATTATTTTATAATTATTTAATGAAAATTCTAATCCTAATTTTTGTTGTCTTGTAGTAGTACCCCAAGGACTATCTCTAGAAGAATCTAAAACATCAGATGAATAGACTTTTTCAACAGTTCGCTTTTGAAATTTAACTGCATCACATCCAGCAACAACAGCTAAATCAATTAATTTCTTAGCAATTTTTAAATCACCATTATGATTTATTCCAATTTCTGCAACAATAAAGGTCAATTAAATAATTATTTTATTATTTTGTTATAAACTTTAGTAAGTAATCATTTCTACCAACTTGTCCAACCACCATCTATAACAAAATTAGCACCTGTTACATATGATGATTTTTCACTGCAAAGATATTCAATTATATCATTTAATTCATCTTTTTTCATCATTCTTCGCATAGGAGTTAATTTTGAATATTTTTCTTTGAATGACTCATCTTGATTATGTTCAACTCCACCAGGAGAAACACAATTTACTCTAAAATTAGGAGCCATATGAGTAGCTAAATATTTTGTTAAATTAATCACACCAGATTTTGAAATAGAATATCCTATATCCTTATGAGCACCATCATAAATATCTGGTCTTGCTGAAACAATTCCAGTGGTAGCTGAAAAATTAATTATGGAGCCTTTAGAATTATTGCGAGCAAATTCTCTACATACGGAAAATAATGATACAAGATTTACTTGAAAATATTTTGAAAGTTTTTCTAAATCTTGGTCAAATAACGTGCCACGTTTTTCTCCCTCCTTTACATGATCATTTAAAGCAAAACAATTCACAAGTGCATCTGCCTTATACTTGCTAAACCAATCTTTAACAAATGATTCATTATTCAAATCATGACCTAATACTAAATCAATTTTAATTATTTCATGGTTTTTTTCCAAAAATCTAGATAATTCAGAACCAATCAAACCCTCAGAACCAGTAATAATAATTTTCATCGTATTCATTACTCCACTAAATATTTGGATACATAATGTTTTACAAAATTAAGGTATTTAGAACAAGTTTGTTCTGGAGAAATTTGGTTATTTTCAAGATCTTCTCTTGCTCCTTGAATAATTAATGACTTAGTATAATGAATTTTTGATAAATTAGAAAAAAATAGATCAAAATCAACATCACCAGTTCCTAGGGGAACAGTATTAGAATGGTATAATCTATCTTTGATATGGATATTTTTTATCCATTCTGATAAAGTAGATAATTCTAAAGAAGGATCATATCCCAAAGATATACTATTTCCAATATCATAATTTATTTTAATATTTGGATGATCAAAATCTAAAACAAGTTTTTTAAAAGATTCTGGAGATAAATCAGTTTCTAATGTTAGAAAAACTTGATTTTCTTCTGCAATAGACAATGATGAAGTTAAATTAGAAATAAATTCATTTCTAAACTTTTCATTTTGTATTGAAGATGAATCAACGAGAGGTATTTCTAAAATTTCTATATTCAATTTATTACAATTTTTAATTAATTGATGTAATTTTTTTAAATTCAAATATAGATCATGTTGAGATACATTAAACAATTTTTTTACCATAAAATAATCAGCACATACAGAATTAATTCTGATATCATTTTTTACTGAAAGTGTGTTTAATTCATCTAAATTATTTATTATAGGATTATTTTCAGTTAAATCATAAATCCATTCAATTGAATCAAACCCTAAATTATTTGCTTGTTCAAATTCATTTCTCCAAAAGTTTAATGGAAATTGTTGTATATTCTCATCTATTGATGGAGATAAACGTCCACACATTATACCAATTTTATTATTCATTACTAATTATGTTCAAAAAATCTTATAATAATTTTTTTTAAAATTTTAAAAAGTGTAGACAGATTTGTTCATATAATAAGAAAATTTTAAAATATCTAAGAGAGTTTAGAGGTGACACATATTATCAAATATTAGAGTAACATATTCTGGATTAATTTCATTAATCATAACTTTTTCAACAGTCATCACTGGAACAATATTTACATTAATTGTTACCAGAAAACTTTCACCAGAAGAATTTGGCACATGGGGATTAATTGGTGCATTAACAACATATGTAATTGTAATTGAACCAATCATCTCAACATGGGCAATTAGAGAAACAGCTAGAGGTGAAAAATCGGGTAAAACGGCAGTATTTAGTAGTGGGATGTTTTCAATTGTAGGAATTTTAGCATATATTGTAATAGCATATTTTGTTGGAATACAGGCAAATGCAAATGTAAATTTAATTTTATTTTCAGCAATTTTAATTCCATTTTTATTTTTGAGTAGAACGCTTTCAGTAATTAATATGGGTTGGAAACCCCAGGCTGCAAGTTATGGATTAATTGGTTTTGAAATTTCAAAAATTCCAGCAGGTTTAGCGTTTGTTTATTTTTTAGATATGGGTCTACAAGGTGCAATTATTGCAACTGTATTTGCATATTCGATTAGTATAGGAATTCTTCTTTATCAAGCTAAAGAAAAGATCATGGTTCCTTTAAAAAAAGAATTTTTAATTAAATGGATTAAACTTTCTTGGTTAGCATTATACACTGGTAGAATATATTCAATGATACAACATTTTGACGTAGCTGTATTTTCATTAATTGTTGGAAATGTTGTTGGTTTAGCGTATTGGAGTTCAGCTTTTGCAATAAGTAGTGTTGTTGCTCATTCTAGCGCAGTTTCTGAAGGCCTATATGGAAAATTATTGGGAGGCAGTAAGAAAGAATATTTTCAGGAAAATTTCAGATTAGTACTTTATTTTATAATTCCATTATTTGCATTTGTAATTACTTTTGCAAGACCAGGCTTATTTACGTTAAATCCAATATACGAGACTGCAGTTTTAGTTGTAATTTTTCTTGCAGTTCACATGTTAGTTCAAACATTTAGTAATATTTTTGATGCTGCATTAAAAGGAATAGAAAAAGTAGATCTTAACGAAAAAGCAAGTTTAAAGGATTATACAAAAAGTAGTTTATTTTACTTACCAACTTTAACAATAATTCAAAGAGGAACATACATTACAAGTTTAGCTATAGTTCTATTCTTAACTTTGGGTAAATCAGATTTAGAGTTAGTAATAAATTGGTCAATTGTTGCAGCAGTAGTTCCAATCCCATTTATGTTTTATAGATTAATTTTAGTAAGAAAAAATTTTACTATTAAAATTAATTATTATATAATTTTGAAATATGTTATAACTGCCAGTCTAGTATTTGGAATTACTTATGTCTTAATGGATGAATATCTAACATATAATGAACAAATAATATTATTTTTCCCACAAGTACTGTTATATGTAATTTTTAGTGTTGGGGGATATCTAGCAATTACATTTTTTATTGATACAAATACTAAACAACTTGTTAAAGCTATTTTTAATGAATTAAAATCAATTCAAAAATAAATTTTAAGTTATTAACATTGAAATATCATAACAGATTTGAAATTATAGTGACAGTCAAAAATAATATTTCCAAAATCAAAGTTGTGTTAACTGATGTTGATGGTGTTTTGACAGATGGTGGTATGTATTATTCAAATAAAGGTGACATCATGAAAAAATTTCATGCTAGAGATGGAATGGGTGTCACATTACTTCGTAAGAAGCAAATACCCACAATTATAGTAACAAAAGAACAAACTGAGATGGTTAAACAATGGTCTAAAAGAATGAAAATAAAAGACCTAATGGACGGTATAGAAAATAAAGAATTAGTTTTAGATAAAATTTGTAAAAAGTATCAAATTACTTCAAATCAAATTGCATTCATTGGAGATGATGTTAACGATATTAATTTATTAAAAAAAGTTGGATTTTCAGCTTGTCCCAAAGATGCAATGGATCAAGTCAAAAAAATATGTGACTACACATGCAAAACAGTAGGTGGAAAAGGAGCATTCAGAGAGTTAGTTGAATTAGTTTTAAAGAATAAATGATCAATTATGATAAAAAATAATACGTAGGTAATTAAAATTAAAGATATGGAAGAAAATAACAAAATTTCAAAATTAATTGAAGAATCAATTATGCCTATTTTAAAATGTAAAGAAATCTCAAATGAAATCAATCAAGTTAAAGATATTATTCTTGATGCTTTAAAAAATAAAAATAAAATAATTTTATTTGGTAATGGTGGGAGTGCTGCAGATTCTCAACATATGGCAGCAGAATTTATTGGAAGATTTTTAGTAGATAGACAAAGCATTCCTGCAATATCACTAACAACAGATACTTCAATTTTAACTGCAGTAGGAAATGATTTTGGATTTGAAAATATTTTCTCCAGACAATGTGAATCTTTAGTTTCCAAAGGCGATATTATAATAGCAATATCTACAAGTGGAAATTCCATTAATGTAATAAACGGTATCAAAACTGCAAAGGAAAAGGGAGGAATCATTATTAGTTTAACTGGAAATAATGGTGGAAAATTAAACAATATATCTGACAAAATATTGAAAGTTCCTACAGAGCATATTCCACACATACAAGAATGTCACAGAGTCATTATCCACATATTATGTGATCTCATAGAAAAAGAATTGATGAATGACTTAAACTAATGTAATTTTTTGTATAAATAGAAATGAATTTAAAAATTGTATCAGGAGTTTGTATAGCATTTGTAATTTCATTTGGTATGCTATATGTTGCAATAAATTTGTCAGAGAATTCCGATAGAGTAGATTACAAAACAGAATTTTTTTCAAATCAAGTTGAAATAAGTAAAAATAAAATTTTACTTTTAGGTTCAAGTCATATTGGACATCTAAACATGAGTCATATCATTACTCAAATTGAAAATGAAAATTTAGATTTTACTGTTTATAATCTTGCAGATAATGGTGATAGTCCAAAATTTAGATATAATGATTTAGAACAAATCATCAATTTAGAACCTAAAATAGTATTTTATGGAATTTCATATAGAGATTTTGATCAATCAATAGGATCAACAGATTCTAAAACAAATAATTCAGATATTAAAAATTCTATTGACGAAATAATTCCCGAAGAATTAAAATCTATTAATCCTCAATTATTAACTCGAAAGGTAATCAGAAATATCTTAGATGACACTGGAGTAAGTGAAAAACCATCATATGAAATCAAACCACCAAATACACCATTTTTTGCATTAGGAGACATACAAACTAAAATTAGCGATAAAAATGAATTACAAAGACAATTACTAATTGTTTTACCACCACCTGCAAAAATTCAATTTGATTCTAATAATGAAGAAATAGAAAAATTTTATGAAATAATTAAAACATTACAAGATGAAGAAATTACAGTTGTAATATTTACAACACCGCTAAGTAGAGTGTATTTAGATGAACTTCCAAAATCTACTAAAATTTCATTAGACAATGTTTTAAAAAGTATTTCAGAAAAATATGATGTTGAAATTTATGAATTTGAAGAGAAATATGCAGATTTAGAGATTTGGAACAACGTAGATCATGTTGCATATAATAATAAATCAATTATTTTTAGTAATCAAATTGCAGAGATGATTTTAAAGGAGATTATTCCATAATGCTCTTTAATTCTTATGAATTTGTAATATTTTTTGTTTTAGTTTTAACTGCACTTGCAATTATTCGACAAAGACAATTTCAACATTTGTTACTTGTTGCAGTTAGTTACTTTTTCTTTTATTTCTCAAGTAACTATCTTTTGAGCCTGTTGATTGCATCAACAATTTTGGATTTTTACATTGCAAAAGAAATTTGGAATACCAAAAATATCAAAAGAAAAAAGATTTTACTCTCAATTAGCCTTGCAGGAAATCTAGGATTACTGGGATTCTTCAAGTATGCAGATTTTGCAATAGATCAGTTCAATATTTTAGGAAATCATTTTGATCTTGGAGCATCCATTCCATATCTTGATTTGGTATTGCCAATTGGAATTTCATTTTACACATTTCAAACAATCAGTTACACAGTTGATGTTTATCGTGGACATTTAGAACCAAGTAAATCATTTAGAGAATTTGCATTGTTTGTTGCATTTTTCCCTCAATTAGTTGCAGGACCAATCTTGCGAGCAAAAGACTTCTTGCCGCAGCTACGAGAAAAGATAGACAACAGTAATGGAATTTCAAAACTAAGACAAATCACAATACATCCTACAAATTTAAAAGTTGGAATCACGTTGATGGCATTTGGTTTTTTGAAAAAGATGTTTTTTGCAGATAACATTGCTCCTATGGTAAATGAAATTTTTGCAAGTCCAATAGGTTTGAGTTCGTTTGAAATTTGGATGGGAACTATCGCATTTGGAATTCAAATTTACGGTGATTTCTCTGGATATTCAGACATTGCAATTGGTGCTGCACTAATTTTGGGCTTTAAGATTCCATTGAATTTTAACAAACCATACTTTGCTACTTCCCCATCTGACTTTTGGCGCAGATGGCACATTTCATTATCTTCATGGCTTCGAGACTATCTATACATTCCACTCGGTGGAAACAAAAAATCACCAAACAGAACGTATCTGAATTTAGCAACTGTAATGTTTCTAGGAGGTTTGTGGCACGGAGCTTCCTGGAATTTTGTAGTGTGGGGAATGCTGCATGGAGGATATCTTGCAATTCACAAGGTGATTTCAGACAAATTCCCAGGACTCAAGATTCATCCGTTTTTTAAAAGTAGATTTGGAAAAATTGTATCTATTTTGATAACACAGTATTTTGTATTTCTTGCTTGGATTCCGTTTAGAGTACATGATACTGCTGACATGTGGTATTCAATTCAAAAATATGTCTTGTTTGATTTTCAAATGAGTGAATCATTTACATTCCTACTAGAACATAAATGGCCTGTAGGTTTGATGGTGTTGTTTGTTACATTACATTTTGTGATTTATTTGCGCCCAAACATTATGGAAAGAATTAAGAATTGTAATTTAAAGTGGTGGACGCTAGTATTAACAATAATTCTTGTATCAATAATATTTTTCTATAATGGTGATCCAGAAGATTTCATATATTTCAGATTTTAATTAAAAAATAAAAATTTTATAAAAGTAAAATATATGATTTAATTTTATTTTTTTCTATAAATTGCATTTACTTTGAAACCCATTCCTAATTCACAGATTTTTCTAGGAGGTAAAAGATCTTTCATTAATGCTGAATCCCCAAATTCGGGATTTTTGAAATTCATCCAATTAGAAATCCAGTTTAATTCTGAAACATAAGATTCAGAATATATTAATTCATAATCTTTCATCAAGAGATTCAATTGATTGATACCATAATGCATTGTATGATGTGGACCAATAAAAATTGGTGATCGTTCATGCATAATTCTTGTAGACAGACTATCTCTATTATTTATTGCAAAAAAGAATAATCCATCTTTTTTAAGTGATTTTCCAAGATTTTCAATCATTGCTTTAGGATTTAAAACATGATCAATGTAATCCCAGCATGTTATTAGATCAACTTCATCAATCTCTATTGTTTCAAGATTATCATTTAGAACTGCATGACCTTTAGCTACACATCCTTTTCTTAATGCATCATGAAATTCATGTCCAGTAATTGAATAATTTTTTAATTTGCACCAGTCTAAAAAAACTCCTGCATTACTTCCAAAATCAAATATTTTATTGATTTTTGTATGTTTTTTTAATTCTTCAAATACAATTTCATATTTTTTTTTATCATGATCACTAACAACCGGATCCTCTTTGTAATCTCCATAATTGTCTCCTTCCTTTCCAACTGCAAGAAATTTAATTTTTTCATGATCAAGTATCTGTAAAGTAAAAATTAAATCACATTCATTACATAGTGCATGATCAAATCCATGTTTAGTAAATAGGAAGTCAAAATTTTGAGAATCACAAAGAGGACACATAGATCTATTGATAATAAGTTCATTTTTGGCTTTGCCTGTAAAACGATCTATGTATTTTGATGGTTCCATATTTTCAATTTGAGATTGAAGGGCATAATTATTAATTTTTGAAATCATTTCTTTGCAGGTTAACGAACTGGATAAAGAATAGATTTCATCAAGTTTAGAAATTTGCATATCTAAAAATCAGATTACTTGTATATATATGACTAAGTAAAAAATCAAAATAATTAAAACCGTCAAATCTAAATTCATCTAAAATTATGTTTTACTAAGAATGAAAATAGTAGCAATAATTTTGGCAAGAGGAGGTTCAAAAGGAATTCCAAAAAAAAATATGATAAATTTTTGTGGTAAACCACTTGTAACTTGGTCTATAAAACAAGCAAAAAATTCAAGATATATTTCATCAGTATGGGTAAGCTCAGATAGTGATGAAATTTTAGAAATTGCTAAAAAAGAAAAAGTTGGAATTATTAAAAGACCAAAAAAAATATCTTCAGACAAATCATCATCTGAAATTGGATGGATTCATGCTATAAATGAAATAGAAAAAAATGAAAAAATAGATTTAGTGATTGGGTTACAACCAACATCACCAATTAGAGAAGTAAAAGATTTAGAAAAAGCAATTAAAAAGTTTAAAAAAAATAATGCAGATTCAATGTTTTCATGTTCTAAATTAGATGATTTTTTCTTATGGAAAAAGAATAATAAAAAATATTTAAGTTTGAATTATGATTATAGAAATCGTAAAAGAAGACAAGATGTAAAAAATCAATATTTAGAAAACGGATCTTTCTACATATTCAAACCAGAAATAATAAAAAAGATTAAAAATAGATTAGGTGGAAAAATTGAAATAATAGAACAAGAATTTTGGAAATCTTTTGAAATAGATTCTATAGAAAATTTAAAATTTTCTGAAATAATAATGAAAAATTATTTGTTAAAAAATGACTATGACTAATTGCTACTCTAAGTTTTTAAAATAGAGTTTAATTAACAAATTACTTGAACAATATAAAATTAAACGTTGGTCCAAGTCCTGTTTGGAAAAAAGAGGGTTGGGTTACATTAGATCATAAACTTAGTCGTGTTGACCAAAAAGCTATTCTAGGAGATGCGGACAATATTCCTTTAGAAAATTCAACATGTGAAACAGTTTTTTGTAGTCATGTAATAGAGCATATTCCAAATTATAAATTTGAGAAAGTTCTGCTAGAATTTAATCGAGTATTAAAAAAAGATGGTATTGTAAGAATTTTATCTCCGGATTTATTTTTATTAGCAAAATCATATGTAGAAAAAGATCAAACATTTTATAAAAAATTACTAGAAGAAGATGAAAATCTTAGAACAGATCTTGGATATGGTGGAACGTTTATGAATTGTATTGTATCACCAGGTCAAGATACAGTAGTTTTCAATAATTCGCTTTCTGAATTTATAGGAGGATTAGGACACATTTACCTATATGATTTTGAAATGTTAAAAATTCTATTAGAAAGATATGGATTTT
>Ga0233434_1000572_pt1 | contig 40812 bp, 42 predicted proteins | sample SI_122_August201_4_FD_182738 | JGI IMG/M metagenome (GOLD analysis project Ga0233434, IMG submission 182738) | Seawater microbial communities from Saanich Inlet, British Columbia, Canada - SI_122_August2016_120_MG | ecosystem: Environmental > Aquatic > Marine > Inlet | place: Canada: British...
TTGTCTTGAAAAAAAAAATTAAGAAAATAATTTTAATATCTACTATCAATGTTTATGGTGAAAATTTAGAACAACCCTCAAAAGAAAATGATCCTTTAAAACCAAAAACAACCTATGGCATTGTAAAAATGATTACTGAACAAATGTATGAATATTTTTCAAAAATGTATGGAATTGATATAGTAATTTTACGTCTTGCAGATATTTATGGCCCAGATAAAAAAAATGGATTCTTAACTCAGATTATCAATTCACTTAATGATAAAACTATAGTTCCAGTTTGTTATAATAATGGAAAACAACAACGTGATATGCTATACATTGATGATGCAATTGATTGCATCTTAAACGTAATAAATAATCCAAATCATGGATTTAATTCTTTTAATGTTTCATCAGGAAAAAGATATTCAATAAATGAATTGATTTCAAAAATTGAACAAATTTCTAAATCAAAACTCATTGTAAATTACAGTTCAGAAATCCCTGATGAACAATGCATTTGGGCTGATAATGAAAAAGCTAAAAAGTTTTTAAAATTTGAGCCTAAAATTGATATTGAAATTGGATTAAAATCAACAATTAATCACTTTAATTCAAAAAAATAAACATTTTCTATTTTGTTTTAACTTATATTTTTTTTAATAAACTCAATTGATTTTACCGGAGTTGGATCAATATTGAATTTTATTGCAAGATATATTGTTGCATAGTCTAATAAATAAATAAGACTTACTAATTTTGATAAAATTCCTCCTTTTATTGATTTAATTTCTTTATACTCTACATTATTTTGTGATAATAGTTTTTTAAGCACTTGCCATCTCTCTTTAGTTTTAATATGATCGTCTTCACCTTCAATTAAAATAGGTTGAATCATTGATTTTTTTTCCCAAGCTACAACGCCATTATGACATGCTTCTAGCATATCTTCTGTACTTGCATGAATCTTTGAATTTTCATTAAGACAATTTTTAAATCTAATTCCAACTGATTGTAGTCCAAAAGGATAGTAAATTATAGGAATATTAGTTATCCATTTTGCCAAATTTAGTGCTACATTGTTATTGGTTAGATTTGATGAATTAATTTTTGTATGTATTTTTTCTAATTCCATTATTGATTCCAAAATATCTTTTTGATTAATTGCAAGTGTAACATGTAAAACTTTCAATATAGAATATAAATAATTAATAAATGAAGCACGAGGTGAGTGAATTTTAGAAATAATTCTATATTGAATTTTATTTTTTTTACAAAAATCTAGCATTTTGCCACCAGAAGTAAAACAAATAATTTTACAATTAATTTTTTGAGCTGATTCCAAAACTGATAATGTTTCAGCCGTATTTCCAGAAACACTAATTCCCACAACTAATGTGTTTGAATTAGAAGTTTTAGGCAAAACATATCCTTTTACCACATTCACATGAATTTTTGATTTTGATAGAACGGATGAAAATATATCTCCAATTGTGCCAGAACCCCCCATTCCTGCAAATACTATATGATTGACGTTCTCATAGCGAACCATTTCTTGGTTAGTTTCAAAGGTTTTACGTGCAATTTCCGGCCATTTATCATAAACTTCAAACATTTTATGTGAATCTATTTTTTTTAAAATGGAATGATAACTCAATGTATAAAATTAAGAAAATAATAGTTATAAAATGTACTCTAAATAGATAATACCTTTTTTACTGAACCAAATTTGAAATCCTTCAATAAACTTTCAAATTTTTTAGAGGCAGATTTTAAATTATAATAATAATACCAGTTATACTCTTTAATTCTTGGCATTTCTGGATCTAAATCTTTTGGGTGAATGTACAACATAGCTGGATTGCCTTCCTTATTCATTTTTTTAATCCCCCATTTCATATACCAATATGGAAAAAGTCTAAGATAAAATCCACCTGCAATTGGAATATTTCCAATTAATGGAATTTTATGTGTCGCCATTGGAATTTCAATTAATTTACCATGTTTATCATCTTCAATGATATTTTCTAATGATGGCTTGTAAATTGTTCTTGGAGCTTTAGGAATTCCATATAGTTGAGTTTTTACAGGAAATATACTTGAATCATAAGTTAAATTTTTACTTAAAATTTCAAAAACCCAATAATTATTTTTATTAATTGAGAAAAATGGAGCTCTAAACCCTTCCACTTTCCCCCCAGTAATTTTCTCTAAAATATTAATTGATTTAAAAAAATCTTCTTTAAATTCTTCTTTACTGACTTTTCTTAAATCAATGTGTGAATAAGTGTGACTAGATATCTCATGTCCTAAATCTGATATTTTTTTTATCAGTTCTGGAAATTTTTCAGCAATATATCCTAATACAAAAAATGTGGCATTTACATTGTATTTTTCAAATAACTCTAAAATTTTTTCTGTATTTTCAACTACTCTGCTATCATATTTTGACCATTCTGAAAATGGTAAATCACAATAGTAATCTTCCAAGTCTACAGACATAATGTTTGTAACTGACATATCTTTAGAGTATTTTTTCTGTATAATAACTAATTATTGTATTAAAAAAATATAGATATACTGATGAATGTTTTATTTTTAATATGTTGAAATTAGTATGCATACCTGCATTTAATGAAGAACAACCAATCACAGATGTTATAAAAAAATCTTTGAGTTATGTTGATAAGGTTATTGTATGTGATGATGGTTCTTCAGATTTAACTGCTGAAAAAGCCAAAATTGCTGGTGCTGTTGTAATAAAACATGAAAAAAATATGGGTAAGGGTCATGCCATGAAAAGTCTTTTTGATTATGCAAAGAATGTTGATGCTGATGTTGTAGTTACTATAGATGGTGATGGTCAATTCTTGCCAGAACAAATTCCCAGATTACTAAAACCCATTCTAGAAAATTCCTATGATGTTGTAATTGGAAATAGATTTTCTGATGATGAAGAGATGCCTTCGTATAGAAAAATTGGAAATAAAATGTTAGACAAAATTACTAAATTAGCAGCTGATCTTCCTTTTTCAGATACCCAAAGTGGCTATCGTTCTTATTCAAAAAAAGCTATTCAATCTATTAATTTTTCAACAAGTGGATTTGGAGTTGATTCTGAAATTTTAATAAATGCAGTAGATAAAGGATTAAAAATTACTGAATCAAAAGTTACTGTGCTTTATGATACTGGACTAAAAACATCTACAAAAGATCCTGTATCTCATACTATGAGTGTAATTGCTTCTTTACTTGAATCCATTGCAATACATCATCCCTTGAAATATCTTGGAATTCCTGGAATGATTTTGTTGCTAATTGGTTTGGGATTTACAGGATATTCGATATCTAATTTTAACGAAACAGGAAATTTTTCTCTACCCTCTATTCTAACTGCAATGAGTTCTTTGATAATTGGGTTGATTTTATTATTGATGTCTGTCGTTTTGTATAGTATATCTTATAATCGAAAAATACAGTAATTTCATTTTTAAAACAATATGACTATCTACGTTTTTACAAATTTTCCTAAATTGAGAAAAAGTATGTAAAAACAATATTTTTCAATTGATTTTTAAAAAGCCTAATTTTTTAATATTGTATGCAAAATGTAACTGGCTTACGTACAGTAGAATGGAAAGATAACAAAGTGGTAATGATTGAGCAAACAAAGCTTCCAAATGAATTAATTTTTGTAGAATATGATGATTTTAATCAAGTTGCAAATGCTATCAAAACTTTGATAGTCAGAGGTGCTCCTGCAATTGGAGTATCTGGTGCATTTGGATTGGGGTTAGCTGTTTTACAAAGTAAAGCAACAACAAAAGAGGAATTACTCTCTGATTTAGAAGATGCAAGAAAAATACTTTTTGCAACTAGACCTACTGCAGTAAATTTGGGATGGGGCTTAGAAAAAATAATGAATGTGGCAAAAACTGGAGAAACAGTAGAGCAAATTATAGAATTAGTAATTTCTACTGCTAAAAAAATGGCAGATGAGGATATTGAGATTAACAAAGCAATGGGAAAGAATGGTGCACCTCTCTTTGATGATAATGATACTATAATGACTCATTGTAATGCAGGTGCACTTGCAACTGTTGCGTATGGAACTGCATTGGGTGTAATTAGAGCAACTAGAGAGAGTGGAAAAAATGTTAAAGTAATTGCTACTGAAACAAGACCAATCCAACAAGGTTCTCGTTTAACTGCATTTGAGTTAAAACATGATGGATTTGATGTTAGTTTGGTTCCTGATACTGCAGTTGGTTATTCAATGGCAAATGGATTGGTAAACAAAGTTGTAGTTGGTGCTGATAGAATTGTAAAAACTGGTCATGTCTTTAATAAAATTGGAACATACCAAGTAGCAACAATGGCAAAACAACACGGAATTCCATTTTATGTTGCAGCACCATTATCCACAATTGATTTGGAGACAAAAGCTGATGATGTTATTATTGAAATGCGAAAAGGCAGTGAAGTTACTGGAATTGGTGATAAAAAAACTGCACCTGATGATATAGGTGTGATAAATCCAGCATTTGATATGACTCCTCCTGAATTAATTGCAGGAATTATTACTGAAAAAGGTGTGGCTACAGCTCCATATGAAAAATCCATTCCAAAATTATTCAAAACTAATAATTAGAAAGTTTTTATTGTTTTTCAAACTGCTGTATAAAATATGAGTACTGTTTCTGCACAAGCAATTGAAGATTCGCTTAAACAATGCATGGATCCTGAAGTTCCTCTAAACATTGTAGAAATGGGGTTAATCTATGGAATTGATGTTAAAGAAAATAATGATGTTGATATTAAAATGACAATGACTACACAGGGTTGTCCTTTACATGAGACTTTGGTTTCAGATGCAACAAGATTTGCTAAAAAAGTTCCAGGAGTAAATAATGTTAATATTGAAATCGTATGGGAGCCTGCATGGTCAATGGATAAAATGACTGAAGAAGGAAAACTCAAAATTAAAGAAATGGGTGCTGCTGGTTTAAACACTCCTGCACCAATTAATTATGAAACTGCATTACCTCAAGGTGTTGGAAAATTAGTTCAACAAGAAGATGGTTCTATGGTATTAGCTAATGAACATGATCAAGGATTTATGGTAAATCAAGCAATTGTTGACTTTTGGAAGTCTTGTAATGGTCAACGTAAAGTTACAGATTTGGTAGAAGTATTTGCACAACAAACAGGATTACAAAGAAATCAAGTTGAAAAAGAAGTTATGCAGTTACTACAACAACTTCGTGATGGTGGATTAATTGCAATTGCAGGTCAACCTGATACACCAAATGTTGAATTTAAAAAATAATTTTAATTTGTGTCGTCAAAGTTTATTGTAATTCTTATTAAATAGGTTATATTCAATAATTGTTTTAATAAATTCTTAATTTCTTTCTAATTATCATTTTTTAGATTCATTTGAAGATATAATTTTTAAATGTGCATTAATTAAATTTGAAAACAGATCTTTATTTTTATTTAAAAAATTAATCATAGTTTGATTTGATATTGAAACATTAGAAAAAGTTTTACCAACAAAAAAAGTTTCATTTCTATTTTCTTCATATTCAAACATATTAAATTCAAATAATCTATCTCCCAATAATTCCACATATTTTCTATAGTCTAATGGATCAACCTGATGTTTCAATGCTTTTTTAATTAATTCTGGAAGAACATTAATAGAATCTACACGGAATACACTGGGCATAATTTCAATAGGATATTCACCAAAAAGAATTACGGGTTTAGCATATTTCATAGCTTGGAATGAAGATGTGCCTCTAATTGTTATGACTAACTCTGAATTTTTTAATAATTCATTATGATTAAACTGAGGATCGATAAGTATAACATTTGGAATATCCATTATTTGTTTATAATAATCAATATCGTGCCAACCTCTCAGTTTTGCAGCAATATGTTCCTTAACATATAATGAATAATTAATTGGCATTGATTTGGCAATATGGCGAATTACTTCAATTTGATTTGTAAAATAAGGTGCATAGTGTAAAATATTCATTTCTTCATCTATAGCCATTGGATAATAAATATATGGATTTTTTAGATTAGGAGAAGATTCAGAAACTTTTTGAAGAAAACTATGATTTTTCTTTCGTTTTAATTCTAAAAATATTGCATCTTTTACAACTTTAAATTTACTTCTTCCATAATACATGAAATTTGAATCTGCATCATTTGAATTAAAATCTAATAAATATTTCATTAAACCTCTAAATTTATTCATAAAACTCACATTTGATTTTTTATCAGTAATTTTTTTGATAATAGATCCATATACATCATCATCTTCGAGGTTAGTAGTACTAGTAAAATTATTTGTAATATGATTTTGATCTATGTCATATGTTGCACCATTTTCAACTATAATGGTTTTATTTTGAATTCCAGCAGCAATCATTAGTGATAGAACTTTAATTCCTTTTAATCTACATAATTCTAATAATAATTTTTGATGATGAAATACGGGTTCGTATGTAAGAAAATAATCAGGTTTGATTTCATCTAACATCGATTCAAATAGTTTTAATTCTTGTTCAAGAATTAATAAAATTTCTTCTTTTGTAAATTTATAAAACCGATTATGTATGTAAAAAAATCTTTCATTAAGGGCATATTTCCATAAATCAATTTTATATTTTTTCTCAAAATTTATTAAATATTCAAGATCAGGTTTTTGTTGAGTTTTTTTAATATGATCATGAAAAAACCATATTTTTTGGAATTTTACTAATGTTTGATTTTGAAAGAATTTTTGTGGTTTTGAATTTATATCTATTATTCCAAAAAAATCTGCATTTAGAGTAGATTGAAGATAATATGCTAAAGAAAAATGTAAGTGAAAACCGTTAAGCCAGAACAATATTTTTGGTTTTGTATTCATAAAAATGAATTTTTTTTAGGTAGATATAAAACATGACTCAAAACAAATTGAAAGTCTAATTTAATCCTAAAAATTTAATTTATGATCTACAGACATCAAAATACTATAATTAATTATGATAAAAATTACTTAAAACACAATTGACCTAAAATGATATTTTTGAAGTCATGTTTAAGATAAATTGAACAATCAGAAAAGTAATAATGCTTTAAGTTGGATATACTGAGTAGAATTTTACAAATAGAAGTGAATAGAAGAGCAGTTAATTGAAGCTTAAGGGGTTATTATCAATAGGAGTTACAGATATCCTAGGAACTGGAATATCAGGCATATTTTGGTTTTTTTTGGCTGCCTTAATTGATCCTGAAAATTTTGGAGAAATTTTTTACTATATTGGAATTGCATCACTTGTTTCGTATATCTCACTAATTGGTACACAAGATACGATAATAGTTTATGTTGCAAAAAAAATTAAAATTCAATCGACTTTAAATGTAATTTCATTAGTAATTGGTGGAATTTCACTAGTAGTAATAGTTACAATCTTTGATAGAATAGATGTAGGGTTTTTACTTTTAGCTTTTGTAATTAATACATTAGCAATAGGAGATTTGTTAGGAAGAAATCTTTACAGCAGTTATTCAAAATATTTTTTAATACAAAAAATTCTTACATTAGTTTTAGGTTTTGGATTTTATTATTTATTTGGTGTAGAAGGAATTGTCTTTGCTTTAGCAATTAGTTATTTTGTATATATTATTAGAATTTTGAAATCATTCAATGAACATAAAATTAATTTTTCATTATTAAAACCACGTATTGGATTTATCACAAATAATTACATGGTAGTATTATTACACGGTTCAAAAAGTCATATAGATAAATTAATCATAGCACCGCTACTAGGATTTTCGCTTCTAGGGAATTATGCTTTAGCATTACAAATGATAGGATTAATGCTAATACTCACGACAATTTTATTCAAGTATACATTATCACAAGATGCAGCTGGAAATAGAAATAGTAAATTAAAAAAAATTACGTTGTTAATTTCAGTATTGATTGCAATAATTAGTTATATATTCACACCAATTATAATTCCAGAAGTTTTTCCTAAATATACTGATGCAATAGATGCAATTCAAATAATGGGTTTCGGTATAATTCCAATTACAATTAGTACAATATATACATCAAAATTTTTGGGATTAGAAAAAAGCAGATATGTTCTTGTTAGTAAACTCATATCACTGATTACAATTGTATGTGGTACAATTATTCTTGGTTCCAATTATGGAATTATAGGTTTATCACTTGCTTTCATATTAGCAGTGTCAATAGAGGCATTAGTTTTTCTCTTAATAAATATAAAAGTAAAAAAGGAATAAAATATGTCTAATCCGTATTCAAAAAATGAAGAAGATAATAAAAAAATAAATTATATTATTAAATTAATAAAAAAACCAATTTTTTTCTTATTCATAATTGGAACAATTGGATTAATTATTAGATTGTATTATTTTCCATTTGATTTGCCAGTTACTTATGACAGTATTGATTATTTCTCATATGCAGTAGTTACAAGTCAACAAGGTCATCTACCAGTAGATTGGGGTTTAACAAATAACGGTTGGCCAATATTTGTTTCATTTTTCTTTTCAATTTTTGAACCACAAAAATTTTTAGAATTAACGTATTTGCAACGATTTTTATCAATTACAATTTCTGTTTTAACAATTATACCAGTATATTTTTTATGTTCAAGATTTGTTAAAAAACAATTTGCAGTAATAGGTGCGGCATTATTTGTATTGGAGCCAAGAATAATAATAAATTCCCTACTTGGAATTACAGAACCAGCTTATCTTTTACTTGGCATAATCTCTTTATTTCTATTTTTAAGTAAACGTCCCACAGTAATTCTAATATCATTTTTTACGTTAGCCTTATGTTCTACTATTCGTTATGAAGGATTTCTTCTATTATTCCCATTTTTAATGATATTTTTCATCAGATTTAGAAAAGATGAAAGAATTATTCAAAAAATATTTTTAGCAATTGGAATATTTTTCATAACAATTGCTCCAATAGCATTTGCCACCTATGAAGCTACAGGAGAAGATGGAATAATTACTCCAATATTTGAAGGAGGAATGGCTTATGTGTTGACTCATGTGATTCAAGGAATCCCAGATACAAATGATGTAATTTATGGGGAAAATATTGAAGAAGACAGAGTATCAACATTTGTAAGTTTAGGCATAATTAATACAATAAAATATTTTGGTTGGGTACTTATTCCAACATTTTTAATATTTATTCCAATTGGGGTTATTTTATTATTTCAAAAAAGAGATGACACAACTTTAACAATAATTTTATTTGGAATTACAATGTTAATTCCAGCATTTTATGCATATGGTAGAGGAATAGAAGAAACAAGATATCTATACATGATATTTCCAATTTTATGCATAATATCATCATTAACAATTAAAAAAATTTCTGAAAAATTTAAAAAAGAAAATTTGATTCTCATTACAATAGTTATTGGAATAATATTATCATCAGTGATATTTCTTGATTATAAAAAAATTGATCGTGATCATGAAATAGAATCCTATCTAATTGCAAAAGATATTACAAGTATTGCAGGAGGAATTAATCACTATAGTCCAGGTGGTAAATATATCCATATTACAGAGATAGAAAATAGCTGGCCTATTATTCCATTACCATCTCAAGAAGAAAATTATAATCAATCATGGGATATTAAAAAAATTTCACCTAGAGAGTATTCTTCACTAAAAGATTATATCAAAAATTCTAATGAAAAGGGATTAACTCACATAGTAATCAGAGAGAGAAACGATGTTGAATTTTTTAATGATATTTTTTATCATGAAGAAAAATACCCATACTTAATAAAAAAATATGATTCGTTAGATCATGGATTTAATTTACAAATTATAATGTATGAAATTGATTATAAAATATTTCAAAATTTTTATAATATCCTGAATTAAAACAGAATATTTTTTTATTAACTTAATTTAGATTTTATTTTTTCAGAAATAACCATACCTATAGCATATTCATTTTCATGACTAATAGAACCCAAAACTTTGTACTTGGTATTCCAATTTTTATGTAATTTAATTTTTAATTTAGATTTAGAATGAAAAGTTTCAATATCAAGAAATGATATTGGTTCATTAACAGATTTCTTAACTGATTCTTTAATAGCAAACTTTCCTGCAAAATGTTCAGCAGGTTTTTTAAATTTTAAACAATATTTAATTTCAGAAGGAAGAAATGTCTTCTTGTAAAAACTAGGTTTTTTTAAATAAGTTATTTTTTCAAATTTTTGTATATGAACTAAATCAATTCCAATACCAAAATGTTCAATCATATAATTTCATAATATTTGACATCATTGACGTATAATGATTTTTGCAATTCCATCAATTAAACATATTCCAGTTTGATTATGAATAGTTGTTTTAATAGTAATTAATTTCATATTGGATTTTTTTTCAATAATTTCACCTTCTATAGTTATAGTATCATCAATAAAGCAAGGATTTCTAAAATTCAATGTTTGTGAAAAATATAATGAATTTTTTCCAGGTAGATGCATACCTACAAGTTGTGAAAAAAATGAAGCTAAAAGCATTCCGTGACATACTCTTTTTCCAAAATTTGTAGTAGATGCATATTCTTTATTCATATGTAGAGGATTAAAATCTCCACTAATTTTTGCAAAATCATTCAGCAATGTTTCATCTATTTTTTTTAAAAAATTAGCTTTTTGACCTATAAAAAGATCTTCAAAACTATAGTCTAAAGGTGATTCAATCATCTAAATTAATTCCATGAGCATGTAGATATTTTTTGATATCAGATACATTTTTTGTTTCAGTTACTTCATCAATTGTAAATTCAGTTTTAAATTCAGATTCTAATTCATCTAACAAAATATACGAATTAAAAGAATCCCAACTTGGAATTGTTTCAGGACTAGAATTATCAGTTATTTCATCAATTGAAATATCCATTACTTTTGCAATAATTCCATAGAGTTTTTTAGACATTATTTTTCCTCAATTTTAATAAAATTAGGTGCCATAAATGAATCATTGAGAGAAATTGACCAAAAATCTTTTTCTTTTTTAAATCCACAATTAGGTAGAAAATTTTCAATTGGTTGATTCTTTTTTGTTGGAATAAAATTTGCAATTATTTTATTCACATTATTTTGTTTAGCAATTTTTATTATATAACCTAAAATGCTTTTTTCAATTTGTCTACCCATAACTCTACAACTTAAAAGAAAAGTATCAAGAATCCATTCTTTGGCTCCATTCTTTTCAACAATAAAGGCGGCAGTAATTCCATTATCCCCAAATTTATCTTCAACTTGTACACATCCTATCAGCATATGATCATTTTGAGACATTTTTTGAATTTCTTCTAACGAATATCTCTTTGTAGTCAAATTGAATTGATTGGTTTTAAGAATTAGTTGAGAAATTCTAGGAATAGTAAAACTATCAGCTTTTTTTATTGTAATTTTTAAATCCATATTTTTAAGAAAATCTTCAAGATTATCTGAGGATTTTTCAAGAGTTTTTCTATCTCTTTGTTGCGAATACATTACACCTCTCTGATTGTCTTCATCAGTAATTTTCAATAAATTAAATTCATTCATTTCTTGTATAGTTCTAACATATTTTGAAGGGTCAGCAGGCAAATCAACAGTAAGTACTTGAGGTAGGCTTGATTTCATAAATTCTCTATTTAATGGATCATCATCAAAAAAGACAAAATTTTCAAGACCAAAATTTAATTCATCTGAAATTTCTTTAATGTTTGAAACTTTATCATTCCAATTAATTTTGATAGAAGCAAAATGTTCTTTTTTAAGAATCATATCGGGATGTTCTTCAATTACTTTAATTGCATCATCAAAATTATTTTTACTATTAATAGCAAGTAAAATTCCCCTATTATGTAATCCTAACAAATATTTCTGAAATTCAACAAAAGATTTTCCAGATGGATCAGAACCAAGTTTTATTCCATCAAATTCATCTTCACCTACAATACCGCCCCATAAGGTATTATCAAGATCTAAAACAATACATCTTTTGGACATACCTAAAGTTGCAATTACATATCCCATTAAATCATTAACAAGATATGGAATGAAATCAAGTGAAATTTTAATGTCTCCAAAAAGAAATTGTTTAGGATCAAAAACATTATTTTCTCCATGTCTAGATATGAATCCATTCATATCAAACAGATAAACAGAATCTAAATTCTGAATATAATCTTGTAAATTATTATTCAATGTATTAATCATTTTTTGTAAGCCAAAATTTGATTTTGTTTCAAAAATTCCATAATTAGAAATTGTAGGAATAAAAAAATTAGAAATAATTAATTTTGAATTAGAATTTTTAAGAAAAATTATAATTAAGTTTTGAATTTCTTTAAATTTTTTTTCAATAAAATTTTGTCGCTGTTTTTCATCAATTGAATATGGAAAATGCCATAAATCATCCAAAATACTTCTAGTATCTAAAATTAAAAAGGTAAGATTTGGTTGAAATTGATAAAGTTGACTATGTGGATCTAAAATTTCTTGATTGTATTGATTATAACCACCTAAACAAGCATTACATGAAATATTTTTTTCATCACATTTAACTTGAAAAATCTCTTCAATTCCATTTAATGTAAAACTACTCAAAATGGATATACGTATTTTTTTTTCAAAATTGTTTCTAATTGCTTTAGATTTTTTTAAATAGTAAGAAATTTTTTCTTCTTCAGTCATGAAAGAATAATTCAATTTTTACTATTTGTTACTTATGATTAACTTAAGAGTACGGTTCATGCGTAAAGTTTAGATTTAAAATTAAGGTAAATTAGGATTAACATATGAAAGATGAAGATCCTATTTCAGTAAATGAAAGAGAATTAATGGAATTTTACGGATATAAGGGATCTTTTGGAAATTTTAAATTAAAAATGAAATTTATTCGTTCATGGATATTACATTCTTTATCATATTCTTGTCCACATTCAGAAACTACAGCAAAAATTCAACGATCAAGAGGAGTTAAAATTGGGAAAAATTGTCATTTTTCGGCATATGTTCAATTAGATTTGATTTATCCACAGTTAATAGATATTGGAGATAATGTAACTTTTGGTTCTAACGTAATGGTTTTTGCACATAATAATCCCGCTGCAAATTTATTTTTAAAAAAGGGAATATTTCCTAGAAAAGTTGCAGAAGTAAAAATAAAAGATGGGGCAGTATTATTTCCAGGATCAATCATCACAGCTGGAGTTACTATTGGAAAAAATAGTGTAATATCAGTTGGAAGTGTAGTTACAAGTGATGTACCAGATTATTGTGTAGTAGTTGGAAATCCAGGAAGAATAATTAAAAAAATTGATCATTAAATTACAATATAAAAATAAATTATAATTTCATTAAATCTTTAACAATTTTTCTATATTTAGGATAAACTGTATCCTCATAATTTTCAAAAACTTCAAAAAATAATGAATTTTCTTTTGCAATTAGTAAATGAGCTATGTATGACTTAGTATTAATTATACAAGGGGATTCAATTATAGATATTTTTTCCATTCCTGTTTCAATATTTTCTTCACAGTATTGAATTTTTCCAGAAATTAAAAAATGGTTTGTATTAGTTTTATGAAAATGTCCACCTCTTGCAAAACCATTCTTAATTTCAATTAAATTAATATTTTTATGGTCATATTTTAAAAATAAAATTTTTCCCCTATCATCTTCAACATATTTTACAAATTTTAGACTCAAATCAATTTAAGTAATGATAAATATTATTTAAATTATTTATCCCAATCAAATGTTTGTCCAATCATAGTAAATAATTCAGCATTACTTTTTTTGTATAAATCAATCAAAAACTTCCTTGTTTCATCTTTTATTTTAGGATATGATGCAATCTTTTGTTTTTCTGGAATTAATACATGATTTTTTGGAATCTTTAAAAAATCATAAATATTATCTAAAGTTTTTTGAGGATTAGATTCAAGATCTTCGGTTGAGATAATGATTAATTGTTCAAATCTAAATAGTTCTAGCCAAATTTTTAATTGATCGGCATAAAATCCTTTTGCAATATATGATCTAGCAATAGCATATTTGTTTACATCTTGTTTAATATTATCATTAATTTTATCCAGATTTTTTAATTCAACTTGTATTGCATCTTCAAATGACAAATTTTCAGAACCTTCTCTAACAGCTAAATGATAATTTGAATATGCACGATCTACAGGGTTTCTAAAGAGTACAATTAATTTTATGTTTGGAAGAATTTTTAAAATACGTTTTGCAACTAAAGGATTCCAAATATAGAAAGGAGTATCCTCACCCGTAATTGCAAATTGTGTTTTTTGTTTTACTGCCCATTTTGAAAATAATGTTGGAAATAATGAACGATACCAATTTAAGCCTAAATGATAATTACTATCAAAAAAGCCTAATTCATCATATGCTGCAGTAAGTACACATTCATGTTGACAAATATTATAGTATAATGATGTAGTTCCACTTCTAACTGTACCAATAATAATAAAATCAGGTAAAGATCTTATCGGTCCAGTAATTCCAAATATATGTCGTTTAAAAAATTGAAAATAGGAACGTTGGACAAAACTATAAAGTTTTGGATATGTCTTAATCCAGTTTTTCATATAACACTCACGCCAATATCAGATGTTTTATTAAAAATTAATTTCATTTTTTACTAAATTAATATCATTAATCCATTCATAAAAATTTTTCAAAAATAGGATTAGTAAAAAATGATGTTTAAAGAATTGTTTAAATTAAAATGAAATTCAGGAAAGGTATTGTTAAAAAAATATCTTTTAGATGAATATTTAAAAAAGTTAGGTGTAAATTTACCTAATGAAGGAAAGTTTGAAAAATTAATTGATGAGTTATCATACTTTAAAAGTTCAGTAGGGGATAATGAAATTATTAATTTCAATTATGAACGCGGCTATATTTTGTATTCCCTTGTAGCGCATTTAAAACCTAAAAACATACTTGAATATGGAACTGCTCAGGGTTTTGGTACTTTATGTATGGCCTGGGCAATGAATGATTTTGGAATTGATGGTAAGATTCATACTATTGATTATGTTACTCATGATCAAAAATTTTTACAATATTTCAAAAAATCTGAAAAAATTAATCAGAGAATAACATCAAGGAGAAAACTTTGGAAAGGATTAGCAGAGAAATCATGGACGGATAAAATACAGGTGTTAAGTGGATATACTGCCAACATAGTTGCCAATAAAAAATTACCACCGATAGATTTTTTCTTTATAGATGGACCTCACTTTTACAGAGGTTTTAAGCACGATTTTATGTCTAGTATTTTATTATCAAATTCGAACCCATTTTTTTTGTTTGATGATTATATTGATAGACCGGATTATGGAGTAAAAAAATTCGTTGATAAAGAACTTATCAATAAATTTAAAACAACTTTGATTAAAAATGATCAATCTGAACGTCCTATCAGAAATGGTATTACAAAATCAGATTATGGCATGTGTACATTAGAAGCATCTAAAAATGAATTAATAGATAATTTTGGTTTAAATAATATTAAAAATTATTTAAAGGAATACAAGCATTATGAAAATAGATTAAAATTAAGAAATGCTCTTAATAAAAAAATTCCATTTTTAAAAAATATTCGTTTTAGTAAAATCTTTAAACCAAAAATTTAAGTAATTTTATATTTAAAATACAAGCACAATTATCTTTTGGGTATAACTATTTTAATTATGTATAATAAATGAACACTTACTTTTAATTAAAAAATTAAATAAAATTATTTTTATAAATAAAATTTTATTTTTTATCTATTACTTCATTCATTAAATCAACTAATGATTCAACTGCTTTATCATTATTCAATTCCTCCATCGTGAATTTTCTTCCTGCATTTGCAATTTTTTCCCATTTGGGGTTATCAGGATCGGATAAAAAAAGTTCAAATTTACTTTCATAGTTTTTTTCATTAATAAAAATTGCAGTTTTATTATCCTCATATCCTAAATATACCCCTTTATTTTTATCAGTAATTTCCATAAATGTCATACATCCTGCAGCTGGGATTTCCCAATATTTTATTGTAGGATAAAAGGTGGTAGCTGCAATTGATACCCTATATCGCGATAATAAAGAGGAATAATTATCATCAATGTACTTGTTTCCAACCATACCAGTATGATCAACATAGGATAAATTGTTACATAATGTTCTTAATTTGTAGAAATGCCAACTAGAACGTTTTGGATTTAATATTCTATTTGCCACTCTTGATTTAATAGTAGATTTACCTACTGCACCAGAATTTAAAATTTTATGTTTTATTCTATCTTTAAAGTTTCTAACATTTTGATTTAATTTGGGTTCAAGTCCAAAAATAATAGTTTTATATTTAAAGTCTTTTGGATAAAATTTATAAAAATAGCTTTCATGCATGAAATTAAAATAATAATCAATTTTATATTTTTCATGAAAAGGGATTTTTTGTTTTCTTTCTGCATCATGAGGATCACCAACTCTTGAAATTACAGGAATGTTTAGATTAGAAATACCTTGTAATTCATCGGGAGTTCCCCAACTATGATTATCAGGTAAAAGTATGACATCATGTGTATCTTTAAGTTTTGTAGTATCAAAACTTTTTTCAGCGTTAAAATAAGATACATCAAGAGAATTATTTCGAAGTAAAGCTTTCATAAAAAAATCATATGTTGTGTTATCAAAATAATTTCCAGTTAAGAATTCATTTGAACCTTTATAGATAAAAGCAACTTTTATTTTTTTAATATTTTTCATGTTATTAAGACCATAAAAATTACTTATAAAGTAATTTTTGTTCCTTCTCCAAGTAGAAAAATTTTTTCATCTTGTTCATTGTTATGTTTAGAAATTTTTGAATGAGATGCAATAATACTATGTTTTATTTTTACATTACAATTGATTTTACAGTTTGACATAATTATTGAATTCTCAATGTGACACGTAGATATTTCTGAATTATCACCAATACTGGTGTTTGGACCAATATACACATTATCATCAATTAAACAATTTTTTCCAATGATCACAGGTCCAATTATTTTTGAATGATTTTTAATTATTGTTCCTTCTCCAATCATGACATTTCCTTGAATTGTAACATCTTCTTCTTTTGTTCCATTGAAATAAGTCTCCATTTTTTCTAGAATGATTTGATTTGCCTTAAGAATATCATCAGGGGTTCCAGTATCTTTCCAAAAATCAGTAATTACATAATATCTAATTTTTTTATTTATATTCAATAGCATTTGAAGGGCATCAACAATTTCATATTCATTTCTCCATGATGGTTTAAGAGTATCAATTAGATCAAAAATTATCGGAGTTAAAAAATAAATTCCAGTAACTGCTAAATTTGTTTTAGGGATTTTAGGTTTTTCAACTAATTTAATAATTTTATTATTATCAATTTCTGCAATTCCAAATTGTGAGGGGTTATCAACTTCGCATAACAAAATAGAAGCATCATCATTAGAATTTTTAAAATCATCAGCATATTCATGTATATTTTTTTGAATTATATTATCACCTAAAAAAACTACAAACTTTTCTTTTCCAACAAAAGTTTTACAGAGTCTTACTGCATGAGCTATTCCTTTTGGAGAATCCTGTTGGATGTAAGATAATTTTACACCAAAATCTTTACCATCACCGTAATATTCTTCAACTTTATTTGAACCAATTCCACCAATTATTATTACAATATCTGTAATTCCTGCATCTCGTAAAGACTCTAAACAATATTCAGACATGGGCTTATTTGCAATAGGAAGAAGCTGTTTAGGACCAGTATGAGTTAGAGGTCGTAATCTAGTCCCATGACCACCATGTAGAATAATTCCTTTCATTTTTTTAAAATAGTTTTATCTATAATTAAATTCATCTTTAAATAATTTATTATTTCCAATTTAATGTCCAAGGTTGTGGGTGAAGTGTTTTTTCATTAATTAATGGTTCCCACCATTGTTTATTTGATAAATACCAATTCACAGTTTCTTTTAAGGCATCATCAAAATTAAATTTTGGACTCCAATTAATTTCATTTTTTATTTTTGATGAATTAATAGAATAATGTTTATCATGACCAGGTCTATCAGGTACAAATTCAATGAGATCAGATGGTTTATTCATAATTTTTAAAATTTTTTCAACCATATCTCTATTTGAAATTTCATTCCATGCAGCAATATTATAAATTTCACCAGATTTCCCTTTAGAAATCAAAGCATCAATTGCTGTAACATGATCAAGAACATGTATCCAACTTCTAATTTGATTACCATCCCCATAAAGAGGAATTTTTAGATCTTTTGATGCACGAATAATTGTTTTTGGAATAAGTTTTTCCGGAAATTGATTTGTACCAAAATTATTGGTGCATCTAGTGATTATGCAATCAATTCCATAAGTTCGTTGATAGGATCCAACTAAAAGATCTGCTGCTGCTTTAGTCGCTGAATAAGGATTACTTGGTTTTAAAATATCATTTTCGCTAAATGATTCTTTATTTTCTAAATCTCCATAAATTTCATCAGTAGAAATATGAATAAACTTTTTATCATATTTTCGTGAAGATTCAAGAAGAGAATATGTACCTAAAATATTTGTTTCAATGAATGGTTTTGAATTTGAAATACTTCTATCTACATGAGTTTCAGCAGCAAAATTAATAATTATATCAACATCTTTAGAGATTTTTTCAATTACATCAAAATTTTTAATATCTTCCTTAACAAAAGAATAATTTTTATTATTAATTTCAGATAAATTAAATTTATTTGAACCGATTGCAAGATTATCAATATTGATAATCTCATCATTAGAAAAATTATTTAGATGATTTTTGATGAATGTACTTCCAATAAAACCATACCCACCACAAACAAGAAGTTTCATAACTCAATCACAGAATTCCAATCATACACTTGTTTAGTTCTAGGATCAATAATAGATGAATCATTCCAAGGGATTCGTTGTTCATCAGGATTTTCATAGTCATACAAATTATTAATAAAATATACAGTGAATGATTCATCAGAGCCAATTGTTTTTGTTCCATGCCAAAAATGACCAGGGACTTTAATAATTTGTAATTGTTTATCGCTAGAAATGATTTCAACTAATGTTCCAAAAGTTTTGGATTCGGGATTATTATCACATATACAAATTTTGACAGTTCCTTTTAGTACAGTAAAAAAATCAACTTGATTTTTCAAATGTTTATGCCAAGCACGAATTACACCAGGATTACTTTTAGAAATATTAATTTGATTAGGTTTTTCATTTCCAAAAAATCCATTCCAATCATTTCTGAAAATTTCAGTAACAAATCCACGATCATCAGAATTTATTTTTGGTGTCAGAACTTGAACCCCAAGATCATAGTTTTTAATATCTAATTCCACATCATAATATCAAAATTATGAGTTAATATTGTTTAGTATCAATAAGCAGTTAATTTTAAATTTAAATGTTATATTTAAAAATAATTTTTCTTAAAATAGATTATTTTAAAAAGTTTTTATCACATCAAAATTTATTTTTAATTAATGAAAAAGAAAATGTTAGTAATAGGTGGAACTAGTTTATTAGGTTACAAGTTATTATCAAATACAAATGATTTTGAACTTTATGCATCATATAATAAAAATATAATTAATTTAAAAAATGTAGAAACTTTGAAAATAGATATCACAAATAAAAAAAATTGTGAAAAAATTTTTGATGTAAAACCAGATATAATTATCAATACTGCAGCAATTACAAATGTAGATTATTGTGAAAAATTTGAAAAAAATGCATTTGATGTAAATGTTACAGGTACAAAAAATATAGCAAAAATTGCAGAGAAATTAGGAAGTAAATTAATTCATATATCTACGGATGCAGTGTTTTCAGGAAGTAAAAAATTTTATGTAGAAGAAGATAAACCAAATCCCATCAGTGTTTATGGTAAAACAAAATTAGAAAGTGAAAAAATTATTTCTAAAGTTAATGATAGTGTAATATTACGACCTAGTGTTCTGTTTGGTTGGATTCCTTTTGAATATATTAAAACAAAAGATGAATCAAGAAAAACGATGAATTTTGGACTATGGGTTATAGATCAATTATATAAAAATAATAAAATATCAATAGTAAATGATCAGATCAATACACCTACTTTAGCAGATAATTTAGCAGAAAATATTATAGAAATTATTAAAACGGATCTGACAGGTATTTTCCATTTATCAGGACTTTCATGTATTAGTAGATTAGATTTTTCTAAAAAAATAGCAAAAACATTTGGATATTCAGATAATTTAATTTCTTCAATTTCTTCTGAAAAATTAAAACAAATTGCACCACGAACTTTAGAATCATGCTTAAAATGTGATAAAATAGTTCAAAATGGAGTTAATCTTTTGAACATAGATCAATCCATCGAAAAAATGCATAATCAAATTAAATTAGAAAAACCAGAAATTATAGGTAAAACATCATAAAAACAAAGGTTTTGATAACTACATGTCTAAAAAAGTGAATTTAAAAGAAGAATTAGTTTCAATTATTATATTAAATTACAATGGAAATGAATTTTTAGAAAATTGTATAGAATCAATATTTAGAGAAACAGAACAAAAATTTGAATTAATTATTGTAGATAATAATTCTCCAGATAAAAGTGGTGAAAAATTATCAAAAAAATATGAATCGTGCAAATTTATTTTAAATCAAAAAAATCTTGGAGTTTCAGAAGGACTAAACATTGGAATTAATAATTCTAGTGGTAGTCATATTATATTATTAAATAATGATTTAATTGTCGCTCCAAAATGGCTAGATTATTTATTTGAAGCGTATGAAGAAAAAGGAAGTGCGTTATATCAACCAAAATTTTTAAAAATGAAGGATAATAATATAATTGATAGTGCTGGAAATTTAATTAACGTATTTGGATTTGGTTTTTCTAGACAAAAAGGTAGAAAAGATAATTTACAATATAATACAATAGAAGAAATTGGATTTGCGGCAGGAACATGTTTATTTTGTTCAAAAGAAATATTTGATGAAATTGGATTATTTGATGAAAAATTATTTGCATATAATGAAGATTTAGATTTTGGATGGCGTGCAAAATTATCAAATTATAAATCGTATTATGTTCCAAAATCAATTGTTTATCATCATGGAAGTGCACAATGGAAATGGAGTGGTGAAAAATTTTATTTACTTGAAAGAAATAGATGGATTGTACTTTTATCAAATTATAATATTAAAACTATTTTAAAATTATTGCCATCGTTATTAATTATTGAAATATTATTATTACTATTTTTTACTAAAAAAAAGATGTTGATTAAAAAATTAAGAAGTTATGGAGGAATTATTAAATTTATAAATCATATTAAAGAAAAAAGAAAAGAAATAGAGAAGATAAGAAAAAAGGATGATCATGAAATTTTAAAATCATTTTCTAGCATAATTGAAACGCCATTAGAAGTATCAGAAAGTGAAAGTGTAGAAAAATTCAATAAATTATTAAAAATTCTATCTAAGTTTACTGGATTTAATGATATTTTAAAAGATGGGCAACAACATCTTAAAGTAGATAAAGGAAGGAATTCATAAATGTCAAAAATAAAATTATTTGATCAATATGTAGGTAATTCAGAAAAAATTGCTATCAAGAGGGTTTTTGACAGTCATTTCTGGGCATCCGGTGCAGGTGTTGCAAATGTAGAAAAATTTGAAAAGAAATTTTCAAACTATATTAAATGTAAAAACAGTATTGCAGTGAATAGTGGAACTTCTGCCTTAAATTTAGCCTTATCAATGTTTGATATAAAAAATAAAGAGGTTCTATTGCCATCACTTTCTTTTGTCTCTACAGCACATGCAATAGTTCTCAATGGCGGAAAACCTATTTTTGTAGATATTGATCCCAAAACACTTTGTATCGATCCAGACCAAATTGAAAAATTAATAACTAAAAAATCAATAATGATTTTGCCAGTTCATTTTGCAGGAATGCCTGCAAATTTAAAAAGAATAAAAAAAATTACGACCAAAAATAAAATTCACCTAATAGAAGATGCGGCACATGCAACAGGATCAACATATAATCAACAAAAGATCGGTAGTCATGGAGAACTAGTTTGTTTTAGTTTTCATCCAGTAAAAAATTTAGCAATGCCTACAGGAGGAATCATATCAATCAATACAAAAAATTCAAAAAAAATTAGTAAAATTTTAAAAGAAAAAAGATGGTGCGGCATTACAAATAGAAAAAATGTTAATTATGATGTAAAAAATATTGGCTGGAATTATTATATGGATGAATTTGCAGCAGCAATTGGATTAGAACAATTAAAGAAAATAGAAAATATGAATCAATTAAGGAAAAAAACTGCTAAAAAATATAGTGAATCAATATTATTAGAAAATAAAATGCCTTTTGATAATAATTGTAGTTATCATTTTTATTGGATTAGAACTAAAAATAGAAAAGAATTTCGTGAACGATTATTAAAAAATGGAATAGAGACAGGCACACATTATAAGCCAATTCATACTTTATCTTTTTATAAATCTAAAATTAAATTACCGATTACAGAAAAAATTGGAAAAGAAATTGTAACATTACCAACTCATCCAAATTTAACTAAAGAAAATATAGAAAAAATCATTAAAACTGTGAATAATTCAATATAATTAGATTCAAATAATAAAAATACATCATATGCTCCTAAAATTCTTAATTTAAAAAGTATGATCTAAAATAATAAGTACATAGTTTTTAATTTAAAATATAAAAAATGATTCTTACAGCACATCAACCTTCGTATCTACCTTGGTTAGGACTTTTTTCAAAAATTAATTCAAGTGACACATTTATCTATTTGGATACAGTACAATATTCAAAATGGGATTGGAGTTCAAGAAATAAAATTAGAACCTCTGAAGGATGGATATGGTTAACTGTTCCAGTATTGAGTGGAGGTAAACACGGACAAAAGTTTACAGAAGTTAAAATAGATAATAGTCAAAAATGGAATAAAAAACACCTTAAAGCCATTAAGATGAGTTACTCTCGTGCACCATACTTTGATCTTTACTATAATTTCTTTAAAGAAGTGTTTGAACAAGAATGGATTTATTTATCAAAATTAAACGAATTCGTTCTTCTTAATTTAATTAAAATTTTTGGAATTAATACCAAATTTGTAAAGGCAAGTGAGTCATTGAAATTAGAAGGAGAAAAATCTGAACTTGTACTTGATATGTGCATAAAAATGAATGCAGATGAATTTATTTTTGGTGGAGAAGGAAAAAATTATGCTGAAGTTGAAGATTTTGAGTCATCTGGAATAAAACCAATTTTTCAAGAATATGAACATCCAGTTTATTCACAAATTCATGGGGAATTCATACCGAATATGTCGGTAATTGATTTATTGTTTAATTGTGGGCCAAAAAGCTTAGATGTATTACTTGATAAAGATTCAGATTAAAAATTATTTTTTAAATCATTTGCAACAATAAAACTATTTTTTAATTTTCCGAATTATTTCAAATGCCTCTGCCGATTTTTGTCCACAAACACTGCCCCATCTTCCCGCAGTTATTCGTAAATTTTCAGATGATCGTGGATGTGGAAATTCTCTTATTTCACTTTTATATTCCTCCATTGCCTTAATTTTATTTTCTAACTGATCATCAATATTTACAAAGTAATTTGGTTTGAAACTGGGAGGATAATTCCATTCAGTTGAAGATGCAACTTCAAAACATATTAGTTCTTTAAGTGAATTATTTATTGGTCTAGAGGCAGTTAGAACTGCATTATAGATTGTTCTATGATCTATATTCAGATCACCATAATGATGAGTGTATATTATATCTGGATTCATATCAGTAATTTCACTTTCTACTATCTTAATTATTTTTAAAAGTGGAATAGAATCCATTTCGTTATCTGGAAATTTGTGAAATTTTATATCGTTAATTTTTAATATATTACATGCATTTTTTACATCATTTTGAATTATACGAATTTCATTATTCATTTTTTCTATTTCTGATTTATCATTTTCATATATTGCTACATTTTTGTATCCGGAACTTCTACGTGCACTAATTCCTGTTGCCATAAAAACAACTCTTACATGATCACCATTTTCAATATGTTTTAACATTGTTCCTCCAACGCCTAAAACCTCATCATCAGGATGAGCTACAATTACAAGGATTTTCATGTTACATTCAATATTATTTTTTATATATTAACTATTCTCATTATTTGAAGATATTTTTTAGGTATCATTTTTGACATTTCTTATAATGTAGAACATTTTAGGTATTTTGATGATTGTATGTATTATTCAAGCAAGAATGAGTTCTACTAGGCTTCCGGGAAAAGTGATGATGGAAATAAGAGGGAAACATTTACTTCATTATGTCATAAATCAAGTTAAACAAAGTAAAAAATTAGACAGTATAGTAATTGCAACTACCACACTTACCAAAGATGCACAGATTGTAAATTATGTTAATTCACTACAAGAAAATTTCTTTAGAGGTGATCCTGAAAACGTACTGGATAGATATTATGAATGTGCGAAGGAATACAATGCGGACATAATAGTAAGAATAACTGCTGATTGCCCATTCATTGATCATAAAATTATTGATAAGTGTATTAGTAAATTCCAAAATGGTGATTTTGATTATCTAAGTAACACTATAAAAAAAGAAAATGATGTATGGAATTATCATCATAATGGATTCCCTGTAGGTATGGCACTTGAAGTATTCACGTTTAATGCTCTCAAAAAAGCTAAAAATGAAGCAAAAAAACCATCTGAAAAAGAACATGTGTCACCATATATTGTAAATAATTCCAATTTGTTTAAATTAGGAAATATTGAGAACGATGAAAATCAATCAGACATAAGACTTACTGTTGATCATAAAATTGATTTTGATCTCATACAAATTATAATTGAACATTTTAAAGAATGTAAATATTTTTCAATGGAACAATTAGTATTATTTTTGAATAAAAATCCACAATTAAAAGAAATGAATTCAAATATATCTCATTACGAAGGTTATCTAAAGTCACTAAAAGAAGATAAAATATATCTAAAGTCACTAAAATAAAATGATTTTAAATTTAATTAGTAAATATTCTATAAATAATAAAATATTAATTTATTGTAGATGATTTTATTTTATCTAAATTTTTTGAATAGCTATATTCCACCATGCAGATTGATGTGAATTTTTAGGTATCTCAGTGTTTATGATTTTATGTTCTAAATTTAATATTTCAAAATCTGAGAATAATTCTAATAAATGATTTTTATCAGAAAAATGTACTCGTCCTACTTTTGAAAACATTCCTTTTTCATATCCGGTTTTAGTAAATTTATCGCCATCAATTGTCTGACCATTTAGAAAATCTGAATTAAGAGTAGAAAACCAATCTATTCCAACATATTTTCCATTTTTTTTTAATTTGTCATAAATATTACTTAAACAATTCTTAATACCATTAGTTGTATTATGTGTAATTGCAGATCTATCCACGATTAAATCAAAATTACCTTCAAAAGGAATTTTTGATGTAAAATCTCCCTGAATTATATTTTTAGATATTGAAGGAAATTTATTTTTTAACATTTCTATAATTGTAGAACTTCCATCAATTCCAAAATAATCTACCTCTAACGAAATGAAAAAAGGTATATTTGCACCTGCCCCACAGCCTAATTCTAACACACGAAAATTATTTCCAGTAGGGCATGCATACCGCATGACATAACTAACAAGATCCGACCAAGGCCATACACTAAGTTGTAAGTTTTCTTTGAAACATTTTTCCCATTCTTCAGAAATTGTCATTTATTATTCCTCTTTTTTTTTGAATAATATCCTTTTTTTACTTTCATGGGATTTCCAGATATGAGAGAATGCGGGGGTATTTTTACACCCTCCACAATTGTACCTGCTGCAATTACTGAATGATGACCAATATGAGCTCCTCCTTTTATGACACAATGAGAACCCACAAAAACATTATTTTCTAAAATTATATCTTTACGTTCAATATTTTTAGCTAATCCAATACATTTCTTGTGAGAGTCTGCAGTATTAATTGCGACAAATGATGCAATATCGCAATCATCTCCAATGATTATTTTAACATTTTTTGAATTAATTTCAGAAAAAAATCCAATAGTAACATTTTTCCCAATTTTTGGAGTTCCGTTGATCCAAATTAATGGATGAAATTTATTTTTTTTGAAATTGGTAAATTCAGAAAATATTGTCTGGAATTCAGAAATTTCCATTATTTGAAATCTCCAAATTTAAGAATACTTCCTTTTTTTATATTTCTAGTAGATTCAAGTCCAAAAATTTTATCAATCATAACTGGAGGCAATCCATTCCCAGGTCGTCTCATGCCAATATTATTTGAATTCAATACTTCTGATTGTAATATATCACTTAATGCCACTATGCTACGTCTTGCTATTTTTTTCATATTGTATTCAGCATTTGTTGCTTTAACTATGGCAGAACCCATCATTACAAAAGACATTCTAATAGAATCAACCCAGTTCTTTAAACCTGCTGGATCTTCAGAAAACCAATGGTCAGATCCGGGTAAATTATGATCCAATGTAAAATGTTTTTCAAAAAAACAAGATCCAAATCCAACTGCTAATGAAGATGCTAATGATCCTTGAGTGTGATCAGAAAATCCTATTGGAATTTTTGGAAATGTATCGGATAAAGTCTTCAACTTTAAAAGATTTACATCTTCTTGAGGAGTTGGATATTGTGAAGTAGTAAGAAGTAATATTGTAGGATACCCATCTAATGTACCAATTACATCAAATGCATCAAAAACTTCTGCAAGATTTGACATTCCACAAGAAATTATCATGGGTAATTTTGTTGAAGAATAACTTTTTAAAAGTGGCAAATTCGTAAAGTCGTCTGATCCTACCTTAATAGCGGGAATGTCTAACTCTAATAATAAATCCAAATCCGAATTATTTTGTGGTGTTGATAAAAACATAATTTTTTCTTCATCACATTTATTTTTTATGTCAATCCAAGCATCACGAGATAATTCACAACGTTTAAGCATCTCTAACATAGGTTCTGTTATTTCCTTATCTTGTGATTTGTAAGTAAACATTTGTTTTGAATCTGCAACAACTTCTTTTGCTTTAAAAGTTTGAAACTTAATGGCATCTACACCTGATTTTTTTGCTAATTTTATCATCTTGAATGCTGTATCCACATTACCGTTATGATTAATTCCTGCTTCAGCAACAATGAAAGGAGGGCACCCATGACCCACAAGATGATTTTTGATTTTAATTTGTGTCATATCTATTATTATTTATGATAGTGTTTAAAGCATATTTCTTTAACTATCTTTTGATTTCCTTCACAATCTACAAATTAAACATTTTTTTAAGATTAAGTACGATAAATTCAAGTATGCTTTTTCCAGATATTATTGTAAACAAATTATTGGTAGATAATATAATTGATCTATATTGATAGTAATTCATCTACAACACGATAAATTCCATTTCCATCTACCAACTTAATACATTTTTGAGACATTCGAATTAATGTTAAATTATCAATATTAGTAATTGCTTTTTGATAATCTCTTGAAGATAATTTATTAACGAATCCAAGATTTATGCTACATCCATTTTTAGCTACTGCTTCAGTCAATTTTTTCTGATTGTCAGCAGAAATTGAAACAATTGAAGGTAAACCTAAACAGCACCTCTCCCATGTTGTACTTCCTCCTGAACCAATTGAAAGATCAGCTTTCTCCATAAGCTGAGCTATTTTTGTTGATTGATAATGACAAGTAATATTTAATTTTTTAGAAAAGAATTTATCTATATTCTTAGAAGTCTTGTTTGGAATTCCAAGTACAAGATCTATCTTGATCTGCTTGTTATCAAGTTTATTAATTGCTTCAATTACTTTCGTAATTTCATTTGTAGGATCACTACTTCCAAAAGATACAAGAATTCTTTTTATTTTACCATCACGTTTCCTTAAATTTTTCCGAATTCGTAAAAAATCTTTTCGTAATAATGCAAATTTAGGACCAATCAATTTCTTACAGTTAACTGGAATTAACCCATCATAACATTTTTTCATATTTTCATAAAAATTTTGATCTAATATTAGATCACAATTATGTTTACGTTTTGTCATATCATCAATTACCATTATTTTTTTTGTGTATGGTTTGAGAATTGTTTCCCACGTATCATTTAATTCATAATTATCTACAACTAACCAATCAACGGGGTCTAAATTATTAATAATTTTAATTGTTTTTTCTGCATCATTTTTCCATTCTAGATCTTTATTTGGGAGATAATGTACATCATATCCATTTTCTTCAATAAATTTACAAAGACTTCCAGATAATTTTCTAGAAATAAATGATATTTTTACATTTTTAGAACTAAATGCTTCTGCCAGAGAAAAACAGCGCATCATATGACCCCATCCAATTCCGTTACCAGAATCTACACGAAATACAATATTTTTAAATTTCATATTTTATCAGAATATCTATTTACGGATAAATAAGAACATTAAACTTACTATAGATAAAAAATAATCTTAAAAATATACATAAAAAATTATTTTTACTCATTTTGTATATCGATATAATTTTCAATGATTTCCTTTAATTCGCTTGATGGAATTTTTCCAACATTATTTGAAGAATATACATCCATATTTACAATTTCTTTGATTCCATCATACATATCACTTATCAAATTTGGATGAAATGTTGAATGTAGAGGATTTGTAAGAATATACATATTTTTAAAATCCCAAGTATAACGCATTTCATCTTTACTAATTAAAATTTCATGTAATTTTTCACCTGGTTGTATTCCTATATTATTAGTTCCATAGTCACCAAAAATATTATTTAATGCAGTTTTTACATCAAGAAGAGAATAGGCTTTAAGTTTAGGTACAAATATTTCAGAACCCTGGCCTAATTCTGTTGCTTGTAAAATAAAATCTGATGCTTCATCCATAGTTATACTAAATCTAGTCATTTGTAAATCAGTAACAGTAAGTTCTCGTTTATTTTGTAATTGCTGTATAAATTTTGGAATTACAGAACCACTACTTCCAACAACATTTCCATAACGAAGTGCAATAAATTTTGTACGATGTTTGTCTGGATCAATATAATTATTTGCTGTAACAAATAATTTTTCTGCAAGTAATTTTGTGGCACCATATGTATTCAATGGAGAAACTGCTTTATCAGTACTAACACAAACTACTTTTTCAACATTATTTATTGTACATGCATTAATTACATTTTGAGAACCCATTACATTTGTTTTTATTCCTTCAAAAGGATTATACTCAATTTTTGTTACATGTTTTAATGCTGCAGTATGAAATACTATATCAATATCTTCTGTAGCTTTAACTAATCTATCCTCATCTCTAACATCACCTAAAAAAAATCTTAATCTAGAATCATCAAAAATATTTTCCATTTCAATTTGTTTACCTTCATTTCTACTTAGAATTCTAATAGTATCCACATCATCTTTTAACAATCGTTTTGTAAGAAATTGACCAAGAGAACCAGTACCTCCAGTAATTAGAATTTTTTTCCCTTCAAACATAGATTTTTCTTAATATCTTTTGTAAAAAACCTTATCATCAATAGATTTATCTAATAAGATTTGAGAATTTTTGCAAATTCTTCAGAAGCATTGCCCCTAAAACCTAAAAATTGTGTTATAAATTCATCTGCATTTTGTTTAATATCATGCTGAAATTTTTCATCAAATAAAATTTTTTTAATATTTTTCTCTAAATCTTGATTATCAGACACTGTCAAAACAGCTTCATCTATTACATGATCAGTTTGAGGTATTTTATCATCTAAGATAATATTCATAGTAGGTTTTCTCAAAATCATTGATTCTAAAAGCATTGTAGATGTTCCAAAACTTTCAGGTGAGATAACAATCACAATATCACTTTCATTTATTGTTTCAATTATTGAAAAAGACTGAATGATAGTTATACTTGGATCAATTTTTTGTATCAAAGATCTAATTTTTACATTATGAGGTAGTTGACTTGCATGTAATTTTACTACAGGTTTAATATTTTTAAATTGTTTAAGGATAGAAATAAGTTTAGTAATAATATTTTCAAATCTTAACTCTAATTTTGTATTTATAAATCCAGAAACATCAGTAATTGGATTAGGTGCCAATAATACGGTGATTTCTCTTTTTTGTATTGTTTCTCGTATTGATTCAAAATAATCATCATGTCTTGGACTACCTGAAATGAGAATTCTTGAAGGATCTATATCAAATTCATCAATCAAATATTTCTTTTTTAAATTTCCCCATACGGCAATTTTATCTGAAAAATCCCCATAAACATCCTGATGAAATCGTGCATGTTCAACATCATTTTCAATAAAACCATGTTCAAGTAAAATAAATGGGATTTTATTTTTATTAGATTCTAAAAATATCTTCTCAGTTTCGCCAGTTTCATTTAATGAAATAATACAACGGATATCCATATTTAAAAAAAGACTTTTTGTAGCTAATATAGAAAAAATAAAATTAGGTAATTTCTTTTTGTAACTTTTAATAATAATATCTTCAATTATATTCCAAAAACTGTAATTCTCTATCTGGAATAAGGTTTCAAAAAGTTTCGAATTTTTCCAAAAATTATCTAATTTTTGCGAATATTCTTCAACCAGTATGGGAATTCTTAATTTTTCACTAGTAGTTAGAATTTTATCAAAATTAAAAATTTTAGAATTAGATTTTTTTACTGCATCAATAGCCTTTTTATTCCATATTGCAGAACGTCTCTGATTTACTAAAATAATATTTCCAGGGTAATTTTTTAAACTAAGTAAAAGTTTTGAAAATAATGCAGTATTAAATTCTAAAAGAACAATAGATTTTCTACAATTTTTTTGATCTAACCAAAAATTAGAAAAAAATCCTATAAATAATTCAGCATATCTTTTTATTTTTAGAAAATTATTTTTAGAAAGATTTAGAGAAATTGGAATTTTCCCAAAATTAGATTTAATAGAAATATCATCCCAAAATAAATTAGTTTGTAAATTATTTTGAAAAAATTGAGTTTCAATATTCAAATTTTTAATTAATAATTCAACCATTTTAGACAATAAACTTGAACAAATAATTTTTGTAGGTTTTTCTTTATCAATAATTTTTTTAATTGTAATAAATTTAATTAAAATTGGCATCAATAATGAATGAAATTCGTGTTCATCCAAAATTTTTAATAAATTTACACCTTCTAATTCTAAATCTTTAGATGATAAATCAGAATACCACAAAAGAAATTCTAAGCCTTTATCAAATATTTGTAATCGTTCATTTTTGTCAAGTATATTATCTGCTAAATTATGTTCAATTTTTTCCAAATCAAGTTTTTTATGTACATCTAAATTAAATGAAAAAATTTTTGTATTATCATGATTAATCATTGATTTTGGAATTACATCAAAATCCGTAATATCAGATATTAGAATAATTTTGGAAATCAATTTATCTTGTGATTTTGCTTTTTTATAATTATTTAACTATATCCTGTTTTTATTTTAATATTGGAAATGGGATTGGAATTAAAAACTTTCCACCCTTAGATCTGAAACTTTTTTCTTTTTTTAATATCTCTGATTCATAATTCCATGCCAAAAGTAATCCGACATCATTATTTCCTTTATCAGAAATTTTTTCAGACGAAAGTATCGGAATATGTGTACCAGGAGTAAATTTTCCTTGTTTTAATGGTGTAGTATCAACAACATAATCTAAAATATTATAATCAATATTACAATAATTTAGCAAAACATTGCCCTTAGCAGAAGCACCATATCCAAATAAAGATTTTTTTTCATTTTTTAATTTATGTAATAGTTCTTTTATCTTATTTTTTAAATTTTGAACATCGTCAGAAAATTTATCATATGTTTTAATATTATTTATTCCAAATTCATATTCTAATTTAATAAATTTGTTAACATTATCTTTAATGTTAAAATTATTTTTTTTTGAAATAAAAATTCGCAAAGTTCCTCCATGTACACTTTGTTTTTGTATATCGAAAATTTCTAAATTAAATCGTTCTATTAAATTAATTATAGGTAATATAGAAAAATAGGATAAATGTTCATGATAAACTGTATCAAACTCTAATTTTTTTACTAAATCTAATAAGTATGGTACTTCAAAAATAAATACACCTTGTTTACCAATTAATATTTTAATTCCTTCCATTAAATCATGTAAATTTTCTACATGTCCAATTACATTATTAGCTACAACAATAGATGCATTTTTTGATTGTATAATATTTTTTGCGATATCTAATGAAAAAAAATCATTCAGTGTTGTTATATCTGAATCATTTGCTAATTTAGCTAAATTAGAAGCAGGCTCTATTCCCAATATGGAGGATCCTAGTTTTTTAAATTCTCTTAATAATGAACCATCATTGCTTCCTATTTCTACAACAAATGGATTTTCTTGTTTATTTAAAAATTTATTAAAAATATCCACAGCATATTTTTTAAAATGATCTACAATTGGTTTACTTGCACTGGTCATATACAAATAATGCTTGAAAAGATGTTCTTTATTTACAATATCTAATAATTGAACCAAAAAACAATCACCGCACCAAAACAATCTAAGAGGGAATTTTGGTTCAATTGTATTCAATTGTGATTTATCGATTAATGAATTGGCAGGAGGTTGTTCTCCCAAATCTAATATCAAGTGTAAGTTAGTACTATTACATATTCTACAATTTTTTACTAAATTATATTTTGACAAATTAATCCTACAGATAAATTTTATTTATCAATTTTTAAAAGTGTTTTACCAGGAAATCCACTAGAATCCATTCGTGCTTGTACAATACATCCAATCATATCAAACTAAACTTAAATTAATTAACATATTCTGTAATACGTTTTTCTTCATCACTAAAAATTACTCCAATTGTTCTTAAAAGAATTATTTTATTTTGAGCACAATATTCTACTAATTTATTTACATAAGAGACAAAATTTGTTGAAGATTCACCATTTTTTAACATAGAAGAATAGAGATCATCATGATCAAGCATTACTATTTTTTGATCGGAAGGAATAGAATTCATTGTATCTTCAATATTGTTCACACCTGTTGGACTTTCTATTTTAGGAATTAGGGTAATAGACTGGGGTAATACATCAAGATATTTTTTTAAATCATTTGAAGATTCAACGTTAGAGATTGCTAAATATTTTACATTAGGATTTAACTTAAAAATTGGAATAATATCATCTAGAGAATATTTATTGTTAGGAGGTTTTGTTCTATGTATTGGTAAATCAACAAAAATATCATGTGTTTGATGTTTTTGTAAAAGATCTTTTAATTCATCTAATGTATTAGTCCATGCTAAATTAATTCTAAAAATAGTATTTTTAGGTACAGGAACATTATAATTCAATAAATTTTGAGATGCAATTAACATAAAATGAGATTTTGTAAGTCTTATTTATCAGTTTTTCATAAATTATTCTTTTTTAGAATAAATTCAATTTCACATGATTGTTTTAGTTTAATTGATATAGTTCAAAAATAACTGTTGTTAAATGAAAATCAGAAATGTTATTTTCCGAGTTTGGTATTATTTTAGAAATGGATGGGCAACATATTTTTCATTTTTACTAGCAGCCATAAATTCACTAACGGTTACATATTATTTAGCTATTGAGAAAGCTTCATTTTTACAAGTTATATTTCCAACTTTTACATCATACATAGTTATCATAGGAGCAATTGGGATTCCATTATTAACAGGTATAGGTTATATTCATTTTAAAAAAACTCAGGCAAGAAAAGCAGAAGTAGATATTGGATTAGAAACAGATCCATATCGAAGAAGGTTCATAGTCAATACAGAAGCAATACTTACATTAAATCTAAAAATGTTAGAATTATTATTAATGATATCAGAAAATAGAAAAGTATCAGATGAAAATTTGCAGGAAATTCAATCTTATGAAAAAAAACTCATTTCATTAATAGCAAATAGAAGTTTTACTGATGGAAAAGATATGGATTTTATAAAAAAAATGAATAATGACAAATAAGATTAGTATATCAACAATCTAACAGAAATAAAAATAAATTAATAGCATATAAAAAATTACATTTATGGAAACACATGTTGGAGTTGGCGTAGGTAAATTTATTGAAATTGAATTTAAATCAGCTAAAAAATATATTTGGATATCTTCACCAACAATTTCTCAAGATATTGGTAAAAAATTATTTGAATTAAGTAATAAAAAAATTGAAATTCGTATCTTAACTAGTGAAAAGATTACTCAAGAATCGGAATCAACAAACCAGTTAGCACAAAAAATAATTCAAAATAATGATAAAAAATCAAATACGATTTATTTAGATTATAAAATTGTTAGTCCAAAAGAAATTCCAATGATTCATGCAAAAATATACATAATTGATGGAAAATGTGCAATAATTGGTTCTGCAAACCTTACAGAAAATCATTTTTGGAATTATGCTGAATATATTATTCTATTACGTGATGAAGAATCAATTAAAAAAATCAAAGAAGATTATGAAAAACTTTGGAATTCTTGTAGTTATACAAAAATAGACATGCCTGGAACCAAAAAAAATCTCAAAGATAAAGTTAGAAGAATTCGTAGATTCTTCACTAGATGATATTATTCATGAATTTGATACATCATGCACAATCACTTTCATTTTAATAGAAATTTTTATGACATGAGAATAAAAACGAGAGAATTTTATCTACAAAGCTTATAATGAATATGATAAATACAATTTTATAAATTGAAATCACTTAGAATTTTTATTCCTGTTTTTAGATTTATTTTAAAAAAATCAAGTAAAGGTTATGGAATTGGAAAAAAACAACCTGTAAAAACTATATTCAAATTAATGGAGAAATTTTTTAGAGCAGATATTGTTGATGTTCATGGTCACAAAATGCTATTACCTAAAAAAGGATTTGATGAATATTCCACTTTAGGAATATATGGAGAACTTGATACATCCAGCGTTGAAAATTTAATCAACAAAGGTGATCATGTAGTGGATGTGGGAGCTGCCATTGGCTATTACACTTTAATTCTTGCACGAGCGGTCGGCCCAAAAGGATTAGTATTTGCATTTGAACCAAAAATTGAAAGATTTGAAATTCTTAAAAAAAATATTGAATTGAATGGTTACACTAATGTAATTCTTGAAAATAAGGCTGTCCTCCCTTTAGAAATAAAACCAACTTTTTTTAACATGAAAAATCAACACGGTGGAATTAGATTGATTAAAAATTTTGAAACAAAGAATGATCATTTAGAACCTGTGATAACGGATGTAATTGATTTGGATACATATTTTATAAAAAAAAATAACCAAAATCAAATATCTTTTATAAAAATTGACGTTGATGGACCTGAATTATTTGTACTTCAAAGTAGTAAATCAATTTTAAACAATAAACATCTTAAAATTTTAATTGAATGGGATAAAAATTTGTCCAAAAAAAGTGACTGTGATCCAAATGAAATAATCGATTTATTATTTAAAAATGGGTTCAAAATTTATTATCCTGATTATTCTAATAAGAAATATTTTTTGGTAAATAAAGATGAATTATTAAAGCTTGAATCAACCGATACAATAAATCTATTGTGTAAAAAAGACTAGTACAAAGTCACAATTATTTTTATGGCTATTGAATCATTTTTCCCAATCAAATTTTTCATTTATCAAATTATATAATTTGTTATTTTTTAATTTATAAAATTTTAATAATTTTTCTCGGGTTTTTGAATTTAATTTTGTATATGTTCCTTTTTGCATTCTTTTAGAATTTTTAATATCATAATTTTCAAGATTAAGAAATTTAAAAATAATATTAAATGTATTATTTGCATCCTCACCAAATTTCTCTGTAGATAGAATCAAAATATTTTTTTTTGGAAATAATTCAAACCATGGTTTTAATTGATCAAAATAAATTCCTTTTTTTAAATAATATTTATTGTGAATTACTTCATTATCATTTTTGTTCTCCATATTATCAATTTCATTTTGAATTATTGTTTCAAATGATTGAATGTCTGGATTTACTTGTAAATCTACATTATATTCAGAATAAGCTCTATCAATAGGATTTCTAAGAATTGCAATAATTTTTTTATCAGGTAATGTTTGAAAAGTTTGGATAGCTGTTTGTGAATTTTGAATATATGAAGATGTTACATCGTTTGTAAGTAACTTTCTATTTTTAAATTCAAAAAACTTTTTTTCAAATATTGTGGGAAAAAATGATTTATAGAAACCTATTCCTAAATGAAAATTACTATCAAAAAATCCTATGTGGTCATGAGATGATTTTTTGATACATGGATGTTGTCCCAAATATTCATAAAGACTTGTAGTACCACAACGTTTTGCACCTATTACTAAAAAATCAGGCAGTACACGAAAGGATGAAGTTAATCCATAAATGTGTCTTTGGAGTAAATTATACTTAATTTTCCTATAAATATCAACTTTCAATGAATTTTTATTTTTGGATTGATGCACTTTATGAAATGTGGTTATTCCAAATATATAGTAAATAATTAATTTTTAAAATAATAATAAAATTATATAGAAATTAAATTAGTTTGTATTATGAGTTCTAATAAAAACTCCATTTGCTTTTCTCACATTGAAGATCCCGATGGAATAATCTCTGCATCTTTAATCAAACAAATTTTTGATTCTGATATTCATTTAGTAGATTATGATAATTTTATTAGTGAAATTGAAAAAATTGAAAAAAAAATGAATTTAAAAAATCTTATTATTTGTGATTTAGAAATTAAATTAAATAAGGTTGATACTTTTTTTGAAATAATAGAAAATTTATCAAAAAAAAAAATCTCAATTTTATATATTGATCATCATAATTTGAATTCTAATATTAGTGAACGATTAAAAAAATTTAATGTTAAAATAATTCATTCTGAAAATGAATGTACATCTTCACTTATTTATAATAATTTTATGGATAAATTAAAAAAAAATTCTTCACTTCTCACTGCATGTGCATGCATTACTGATAAAAAAGACAATACGGTTATTGCTAAAAAAATATTACAAAAAAATGATAAAATGTATATTTATCTAAATTCTTCATTAATTTGGTATTACATAAAAAATAATCAAAATCATCAAAAAAAATTATATGATATCGTTAATTTATTTTATAATAATCAATATCCATTAGAAATAATAAATATATGCAATGAAACAAAATCACTTTCAACAGATTTAAATAATTTAACTAAAAATATTTATGAATCAATAACACATTTAAAAAAAATTTCATATACTGAAATATTTAATAATAAATTAGAATTTGCAGCGAACGGAATACTCTCAATATCAGATAGAAATGTATCATTAGTTTTCAGAACAGTTTCAAATAAAAATATCAAAGAATTAGTAATTTTATCAAATAATATCTGTAAAAAAGATATTGGTAAAATTACTAATGTTATTGCATCTAACTTAAATGGATTTGGTGGGGGTGATCCAAAAAAATCTGCTGCAATTATTTCCAATGAAAATTTTGAAAAATTTTTGGAAGAATTTGATCATTCATTAAAATAATTTAGAATAATATTTAGTTTTTTAACAGTGCACGTAATTTTTTATAAATATATTTTTTAAATGGAATTTTTTGATTAAATGCAGTCAAATATTCACAATTTGGAGAATTTTTTCCATTCTTAAAATCAGATCTTGATTTTAATATATAATCAGTCAATGTAGGATACACAATATACTGTAATTTTAAAAAATATAAAAACATCACCTTAAATTATTTATTTACAAGTTAAAATTTTATTTGGTATATTGACTGATTCAATTTTTATCATTACTAAATATTATACCAATATTGTCTAAGTTACAATCTTTGAACCATTAGTAAATTCATTCACATATTATTTATAAGAATATAATAAATTTTAAATTAATAGAGTGTGCAATTATTTACAATGAAAAGAAGTTCTCTACTGTTAACAATTATACTAATTTCTATTTCTATTTTTATTTACGGTGTGTTAGTTGGTACATATAAAATTTTTCCATATGACTCAATAAATAATATAAAAACAATTGTGTTAAATGAAGAAAATATAATTTATGAAGAAAATATAATTTATGAAGAAAATGTTAAGTCATTAATTCATATTAATACTTCCGACGATATATCTAAATTAAGAAATGATCTCGTAAAGTTTATTTGGAAAAATGATGGATTTCCAAATTCAAAATTACCAAACAACATTCAAACAAATATTTCAAATCCATTATACAATAATTTTGTAAATCTAAAACAAATTGATCAAATTAATATTCTAATGGAATATGAAATTAATTCAATTTCTTATTTATTTATACCTCAAACTAGTAATAATAAATTAATAATTTACCATCAAGGTCATGCAGGAGATTTCTATAAAGGAAAAGAAACTATTCAATATTTTTTAGAAAAAGAGTACACAGTATTAGCATTTTCAATGCCACTAACAGGAATGAATAATCAACCCATAATAAAAATAGACAATATTGGTACAATAAAACTAAATTCTCATAAACATTTACAATTTTTAGAATCATCTAATTTTTCCCCAATCAAATTTTTTGTAGAACCCATTGCTGAATCTCTAAATTATATAGATGAACAATATAATTTTTCTTCTTATTATATGGTAGGTTTTTCGGGGGGTGGATGGACTACTACATTATATTCTGCAATAGATAATAGAATTGAACAAAGTTATTCGATTGCAGGATCTGTTCCAATTTATCTTCGCTCAATACCTGAAAATCGTGGAGATTATGAACAATTACTTCCAAAACTTTACCAAAATGCAAATTATTTAGATCTGTATATAATGAGTTCATTTGGAGATAATAGAAAATCTATTCAGATTTTTAATAAATATGATTCATGTTGTTTTTCTGGAGAATTCTATAAAACATATGAAAATGAAATTAAAGAAACAGTTTCTCAATTAAAAAAAGGTTATTTTGAAATTTATTTAGATGAAACTCATAAAACTCATAAAATTTCAGAATTAGCATTAAAAATAATGATTAAACATATGTCAAACTAAGATATTATTCATAATATAATCACAAAATATTCTGTGAAAATTATAATTTAAAATACACAAAATCTTATGGATTCATGGTATCTATGTAAAAATTATTGGATATCCAAATTTGTGTTTAAATAAGAAAATTTGATTTTATAATTAATTTTTTATTTCAATTTAAAATAATTAGAATTAATTATAAAAATTATGATCTTATTTTATTAATTTTAGATATTAATAAAAAAATGAGATGAATCTAAAAAAAATTAATATGATGAAGGAGTTGAGATAGAAATGAAAGAGATTTGAAAATATTAATAGCATATGGAAGTCTGGGAAAATTTTTTCATTTAAAGGAGTTTTCAGAGGCTTTACAAAAATTAGATGTACAAACCATGCTAGTAAAAGATTCAGATTATAGTACTGGTTTCCCAAGTAAAAAACCAAAAGAATGGATTGGAACAAATAAAAAATTTAAAAATTTAATTAGTGAGTTTAAACCTGATGCAGTTTTTATTGATAGACAATCCCATTTTGGGATTGATACAATTAAGTTTAAAATTCCATTATTCATTTTATTAAGAGGTCATTATTGGTCAGAAATTGAATGGGCAAAAAAAACATTGTATAAAGGACCATTAATGAGAACTGTAATTTGGTTTAGAAATAATATTGCAGAAAAATGTTTTAGAAACGCTACTGCAGTTTTACCAATTTGTGAATATTTAGAAGATGTTGTTAAAGAACATCATCCGAATCAATCAACTTTTCCATTTTTAGAAGGAATTGATGCAGAACGTTGGTACAATGTAGAAGGAACAAAGTTGAAACATCCATGTGTAGGATTACTTCAAGGTGCAGATTGGTGGGGTAAAACAAAAGAAATGTTAATTTTAAAAAAAGTAATGAAAGAACTTCCAGAGGTTAATTTCTACTGGGTAGGAGATGGAGTATATAGAGAGAAAATAATTTCAGAATTAGGAAAATATGAAAATTTTAATTGGTTAGGACATTTACAATATCCAGATAAAGTTAGAGAATTTCTAAGTGAAATAGATATTTACGCATTAGTGAGTGGAATGGATTTAGCTCCACTTACACTAAAAGAAGCACAGTTAATGGAAAAACCAGTAATTGCTACAAATACAGGAGGTATTTCAGAAATGATGAAACAGGGAAAAACAGGATTTTTAGTTGAGGAGGGAAATTCAAAAGATCTAATTGATAAAATTTCAGTTTTATTAAATGATAAAGAATTATCTATAGAAATGGGGAAAACAGGAAGACAGTTTGTGATCAAAAATTTTAGTTGGGAAATAATTGCAAAGAGATTTCTAAACTATGCTAAAAATAGATTAGAAATTAATTCAGAATAAGGATACATCATTCTATTAGTTCTTAGAATATTGTATC
>Ga0233434_1000579_pt1 | contig 40499 bp, 35 predicted proteins | sample SI_122_August201_4_FD_182738 | JGI IMG/M metagenome (GOLD analysis project Ga0233434, IMG submission 182738) | Seawater microbial communities from Saanich Inlet, British Columbia, Canada - SI_122_August2016_120_MG | ecosystem: Environmental > Aquatic > Marine > Inlet | place: Canada: British...
TCCACGGGTAGCAATGTGGCGTTGTTGTCTTGAACGTAACGCATGAACAGATCGCCTGCTGAAACCAGGCATTCTTTATTGGCCAGCCCGATCGAGGCCCCGCGTTGTACAGCGCGTAGTGTGGGCTCTAAACCGGCCGAGCCCACAATCGCAGCCATAACCAAATCAGCATCAAGGGATGCAGCCTCCAGCACGCCGGTCCGACCACTTGCAACCGCAATACCGGTTCCTGACAAGGCATCCTTCAATAATCCATAGCTCGCGTCATCGGCCACAACCGCCAGTTCCGCATTGAGGCGCCTGGCTTGCTCGGCAAGCAATGTCACATTGGTATTGGCGGTGAGTGCCTTGACCTGGAAATGTTCAGGGGAGCGCTCGATAAGATCAAGGGTGTTACACCCGACAGACCCGGTGGACCCCAGGACCGTTACACTGCGTGGCTTGCAATTTCGATCAACCGACGGTGCTGTCGCATGTAGGGGCGTAACATTCTGCTCCATTCTTTGGTCCATTCTTTGGCCCATTTGCGGGTCTGCTGAGGGCTTCATAACCATAACCCACTATGGTCCTGAAACGCCCATCTGGCAACGCCTGCACCAATGGCTGCAGCAGCCAGACCATCGATGCGGTCTAGCACGCCGCCATGGCCTGGAATTATGGAACCTGAATCCTTTACGCCGAAATGACGTTTCGCGTGGGATTCGATCAAATCGCCGATCTGCGACACGACGGCCAACGCAATACTGATCATGACAATACGGACTGCGGAGTCAGAAGCTCCGAAATAGCGATAGGCCAGATATCCAATACCAGCCGCCGTCACAATACCGCCGATAAGGCCCGCCCACGTCTTTTTTGGGCTGATACGTGGTGCCAGTTTCGGCCCGCCAATGGTGGAGCCCGCCAGATAAGCCCCGCTATCGGTTCCCCATACCAGCGCAAATAACCAGCACACAACAATCAACCCGGTATCATCCGACTGCCTGAGCCATATGAGACACAACCCACATATAATCAAATAGGTCACGCCCGTGATCAGCCACACCAATTTTTTTGATTTATCAGCCTCATGGGCGCACATGCTGAACCATTCGATGATACCGATCAGGATCACAATGGCGACAAGGGCCTGGAACCAGACTCCGCCCAAATACACGAGCCCCAATGCAACGGGCGCCATGACAAGTGAGGAGAGTACGCGGAGTAGAAGTGGTGGCACGGGCCGTCCTTTGATTAGCCGCTGGTCGCGCCAAATCGGCGCTCGCGGTTCTGAAAGGCACCGAGGGCCTGATTGAACTGCGCCTCATCGAACTCCGGCCAATGACAATCGAGGAACATAAGCTCGGTATACGCCATTTGCCATAACAGGAAATTGCTGATGCGTTGTTCACCACTGGTCCGGATCAGTAAATCCGGTGCGGGAATCTCGCCCGTGGCCAGATTGGTCGAAATCATTTGCTCATCCACATCTTCGGGAGAAATTTCACCCGCCGCCACACGCGCAGCAATGGCCTGAACAGCGGTAACAATGTCATCCCGGCCGCCGTAACTCAATGCCAGCACAAGGGTCAATCCGGTGTTGTCAGCCGTATGGCACTCGGCATCTTCGATCAAGGCAACAATATCATCGCCCAGCGCGGCACGATTGCCGATGACGCGGAAACGCACATTGTTCTTGTGTAACTCAGCAATTTCCTTACGCAGGTAGTATTTCAGCAATCCCATTAAGTCGCTGATTTCTTCTGCCGGTCGTTTCCAGTTCTCAGATGAGAACCCAAATAAAGTCAAATATTGAACACCGGATTCCGTCGCGGCCCGGACGACGGCCCGTACAGAGTCTGCTCCACGCCGGTGGCCTTCAATACGTGGTAATCCCCTCGCCCTCGCCCAGCGACCGTTACCATCCATAATGATGGCCACGTGTACCGGCGCGGGCGCTGGATCAGAAGTTTTGAGGCTTACCGTGGTCATGGTTCAGGGTCACACCTGCATAATTTCAGTTTCTTTGTTGGAAAGAGTCTCGTCAATTTTGGCAATGCTGGCATCCGTCAGGTCCTGGATTTCCTGATCATAATCCCTGTGTTCATCCTGTGATATATCGCCATCTTTCTCAGCTTTCTTCAAACCATCCATGGCATGTCGACGCACATTTCGTATGGCGATACGGGCTTCTTCTGAATACTTGCCAGCCACTTTGGCCAATTCGGCACGGCGATCTTCTGTCAACGCGGGAATCGGCACACGAACGGTCTGGCCATCGATTTGCGGGTTCAACCCCAAACTCGATTCGCGGATAGCCTTGTCGACGGCATTAACCAGCGACTTGTCCCATACCTGTACCGTGAGCAATCGCGGCTCCGGTACACCGATGGTCCCGACCTGATTCATAGGCGTAGGGCTGCCGTAGGCATCAACCGAAATTGGCTCTAACAGGCTTGTCGCTGCGCGACCGGTACGCAACCCACCAAATTCCTGATGCAGGACTTCAATGGCACCGTCCATACGGCGGCCAGTGTCCTTCTTTAAGGCTGAAAAATTGAAATCTGACACTTTATTCTCCCTGAAATCTTCTTGGCTAATAATACCCGGCAATTCACCGGGAGCCAACAATTCCGCCTGTGTGTTATTAGGGGCGGGTTATTTTGTGCACGCTATTTTACGGTGGTACAATGGCCTTGACCACAGACCACATCGGCAAACGATCCCTCGGCGTGGATTGCAAAGACCAAAATTGGAATATCATTTTCGCGTGCCAGCGCTATTGCTGATGTGTCCATGACTTTCAGGTTCTGACTAAGCACATCCTGATAGCTGAGTTCTTCATACCGTTCTGCGGTTGGATCGAGATGTGGATCAGCGCTGTACACACCGTCGACCTGTGTGCCTTTCAACAGCGCATCACAATTCATTTCTGCCGCCCGTAGTGCTGCGGCGGTGTCTGTTGTGAAAAACGGGTTCCCTGTACCGGCAGCAAAGATAACGATTCGCCCCTTTTCCATGTGCCGCTCAGCACGGCGGCGAATATAGGGCTCGCAAACCATGGACATAGGGATCGCGGACATGACCCGGGTTGGTGCGCCCTTTGCCTCTAGCACGCTTTGTACGGCCAATGCGTTAATCACGGTGGCCAACATGCCCATGTAATCGGCTGTGGTGCGCTCAATGCCTTGCGCCGCACCGGATACCCCGCGAAATATATTTCCGGCACCGATGACCAGGCTAATATCCACGCCCATTTTATGAACTGCAGCGATTTCTGTACAAATGCGATCGACGGTATCCGGATCCAACCCGTACTCCCGTTCGCCAAGCAGACCTTCGCCGGATAATTTCAGGAGAACGCGTTTGTAGACCGGTTGTGCAGCCATATTTTTATCCATTACTGTTATTTAACCACGGCAGAATCAGTGGTTAAGCGTTTATAGCACGCTTGGACGAACAGGTATTCAGAAATGGAAAACGCGCCCGAAGGCGCGTTTTCCTAAATCCGTTAACCGCCGGCGGCGGCGGCCACTTCAGCCGCGAAATCCGATTCGTCCTTCTCAATCCCCTCGCCCAGTTTGTAGGCAACAAAGCGATCAACAACAACCGGAGCGCCAGCGTCTTTGGCGGCACCTTCAAGAACCTTCTCGACCCGAGTTTCACCGTCAATGGCGAATACCTGATCCAGTAGACAGATTTCTTCGTAGTATTTGCGAATACGGCCTTCGACCATTTTCTCAATAATTTCTTCGGGCTTTCCGCTTTCGCGGGCCTGATCAGAAAGCACGGTGCGTTCGCGTTCAACCAGTGCCGGATCAAGATCATCACGAGAGATCGATGCCGGGTTGGATGCCGCAATATGCATGGCGATCTGTTTGCCAAGGCCACTCAGCACATCTGCGTCGCCTGAAGATTTCAAGGCTACCAGAACGCCAATTTTTCCAATGCCCGGTACCAGCTGGTTGTGCAGGTAAGCAGACATTGTGCCTTCGTCCACGGAAACAACTTCTGCACGTCGCAGAGACATGTTCTCGCCAATCGTGGCGATCAGGTGTGTCAGCTGTTCTTCAACGTTGCGTTCTTCACCGGGGTAGCTTGCGGCTTTGATTTTATCCATGTCGCCACCCTGTTCCAGAGCAACCTTGGCGACGGTCAGCACAAACTGCTGAAAGGTTTCGTTACGACCAACGAAATCCGTTTCAGCGTTGATTTCAACCATGGCTCCAGCATTACCATCCACATGAACGCCGATCAGGCCTTCGGACGCTGTACGACCAGCTTTCTTGGCCGCAGCGCCAAGGCCCTTTGTACGGAGCCAGTCTACAGCCTGTTCCAGGTCACCATCTGTTTCGGATAGTGCTTTTTTACAATCCATCATGCCTGCGCCAGATGTCTCGCGCAGTTCTTTCACTAAAGCAGCCGTTATTGCAGCCATTTCAAGACCTCATATCATTCATAAGTTCAGATGCCGCTCTCATGAGCGACACAGTACAATTGGTTACCCGGTAAACTTAGGCTTCCTTGGGGGCTTCAGCAGGTGCTTCTTCTGCAACAGCAGCTTCCGCTACAACCGCTTCAGGAGCAGCTTCTTCTACAACAACCTCTTCCACAGCAGCCTCAACCGGTACTTCTTCGGCTTCGCCCAGATCGACACCACGATCCGTCATGGATTCCTGAATACCGTCCAGCACAGCGCCGGAAAGCAATTCACAATACGTGTCGATTGCGCGGATGGCGTCATCGTTGCCCGGTACGGGGTACGCGATGCCTTTTGGATCGCTGTTTGAATCGATCACACCGACCACAGGGATGTTCAGACAACCAGCTTCGTTAACCGCAATGGCTTCCTTATTGGTGTCGATAACGACCAGAATATCCGGTAGACCGCCCATATCCTTGATACCGCCAAGGGCACGTTCCAGCTTGTCACGCTCGCGGGTCATGTTCAAAAGTTCTTTTTTGGTCATACCGGCCAGTTCGTCACCAGCCAGCAGCTTTTCCAGTTCGTGCAAACGACGGATAGAATTGGAAATTGTCTGCCAGTTCGTCATCATACCACCCAACCAGCGATGGTTGACGTAGTACTGACCACAGCGCTGTGCGGCTTCGGCGACGCGGTCAGCGGCCTGGCGCTTGGTGCCAACAAACAGAACGCGACCACCACCGGCCACAACATCACGAACGGCTTTCATCGCCGCGTGAAGCATGGGGACAGTCTGCTGTAGATCGATAATGTGAACTTTGTTGCGATCGCCGAAGAGGTACGGAGCCATCTTCGGGTTCCAACGACGGGTGCTATGACCAAAGTGTACGCCAGCTTCAAGCAATTGGCGCATAGTAAATGTTGGCAGTGCCATGTTTTAGTTCCTATTCCGGTTATGCCTCCGCAGACGAAGAGTTCATCACATGATGAACACCGGAGCGACGGTCCGACGAATTTGCGTCGGCGCCGCATGTCTGCGTGCGAATTAGGGCGATGTTTACTGCTCTCTCTCCCATATTGCAAGGAGATATTGAGGGTTTTCTTTACGGTTCCATTACCGGGCTATTACCGGGCCAGGCGAACAAATCTGAACGCCAGCAACGTACCGGTAACGACCAGTCCGCCAGCCAGTCCAGTAAATATACCGGTAAAGCCGTACCCCATCGGAAACGTGAATATGTAGCCGCCACCAATGCCCAGCACCCAGTATCCAAACGCAGCCAGCCACAACGGCACAATGGTGTCCCGAATACCGCGTAACGCGCGTGATGCAATAGCCTGAAGGCCATCAAAGACCTGAAAAATACTGACCACATAGATCATGCTGCGGAAAGTATCTGAAATGAACTCAAAACCGGGGTCGTCTGTTTCCAGAAAAATCTCTACAATTTGCCGGCTGAAATTCAGGGGTATGAACATCAATAAGATGAGAAAACCGACACCAATGACCATGCTGACAACGCCTGACTGGCGCGCTGATTCCATACTACCGCGCCCAATGCCAAAGGCCACACGGACCATGGCGGCCTCTGCCAATCCCAACGCGGCCATAAATGGCACACCAAACCAGCTCTTCATAATTTCATAGCTAGCCAGAATATCTGCACCCAGCGTGCCGCAAATGACTGAGACGGTGAAAAACAAACTCGCTTCCAAAGCAACAATGCCAGCGACCGGAATGCCAAGCTTGATGATGTCACGGCACACAGCGCCATCGAACCGTATGCGCCCCCGAAACAGACCATACCCACGAAGCGCCGGGGTCAGATAAACATACCCCACCAATGAAATGAACATGGCCCATGCAACCAGGGATGTGGCCCAACCGGCCCCCGCGACCCCAAGCTCAGGAAAACCAAATCGGCCATGGACCAACGCGACCGTGAGCACATAGTTCAGCCAAACGGCGGAAACCGTAATCACCATAATCACACCTGTCTTGGCGATGGCCGTGGTGAAGTTGCGGAAACTGGTGAACCACAGGGTTGGCAAAATCATCAAGCTGATGGGAGGCAGGTATTGTTCTGCCAACGCGACAACTTCGGGGGCCTGTCCCAGTATCGTCAGAACAGGTCCGAAATTCCACACCAGTATGGTGGCCGGAATACCGATGGCGGTTGCGATCAACAAGCCTTGCCGTGTGGCATGGCCGCCGGCGGGCTTATCCCTCGCCCCTTCTGCATTCGCCACAAGTACACCAACCACGGACAGCAAGCCCATGATGACAACAACCAGTTCCATGGTGAAATCACCAGCGATACCGACCGCGGCCAGTTCCTGATACCCCAACCGGCCCACCACGATTTTTGTGGTGATGAACATGGCCATTTCGGCCAAGTAAGCGGCCACCAACGGCATGGCAATCTTCAGCAATATGGAAGTTTCTTCCTTTTTGCTGGGAACCGAAGGCGCTGTGGTATGGCCTAATTCATCCGGTGTGGGCGTGGTCATTGGACACTTGCTCAAGATTGGGGTCGATCAGAACTGCACCGTTTTCATGGATTGGTGTGAGAAGCAAGCAGTGCATGAGGGATTAGGGGCTGACCCAACCGCCACTGGCATCCAAAATAGCGCCGGTAACATAGGATGATTCATCCGAAATCAGCCACATGGCTACATCTGCTATTTCACGAACTTCACCCGGGCGTTTCAAGGGCACTTGCGCCATGACCCAGTCTAGCCATTCAGGATGTTCAACCATCCATTTCTTATTCATCTCGGTCATGGTTGCTCCGGGGCGCAGGCAGTTGACCCGAATGCCTTCGGCCGCCTGCTCGCGCGCGAGACCGACGGTAAACACATCCACCGCTCCTTTTGAAGCCGCATAGTCCACGTAGGACCCCGCCCCGCCATGCTTGGCCGCCGCCGATGAGACGTTGACGATTACACCACCACCTCCGCCATGTCGTTTTGCCATGCGTCGAATAGCCGCACCGGCACATATGAATGGCCCCAGCACGTTGACTTCCATCAGTCGCTTCGTTTTAGCCACGTCCAGTTCATCAACGGGACCGGTGCTGCCCGATGTTCCCGCATTGTTGATAAGGGCTGTTACCGGACCGAGTTGTTCATCAACACTGGCAAACATGGCCTCGACTTCATCAGAAGAAGACACGTCGGCCTGTACAGCGATCGCTTTTCCGCCCGCATTCATGATGTCATCAACCACGACCTGCGCTTGGTCTGCGCCACTGGCATAATTCACAGCAACGTCCCACCCCTTGGTTGCAGCCACTCGGCAAATCTCCGCCCCGATCCCCCGACTGCCGCCGGTTACAAGCAAAACAGACATATAAACTCCCTTAACTGAAAATCAGATCAAAAATTTGGGCAAATCGGACACACGCATGCATCCAATCTGGGCCAAGGTTATCTCAAACTCGGCCTTCAACACGTTCATCACATGATCCGCCCCTTTTGGCCCCATGGCAGCCATAGCAAACATAAAGGCCCGGCCCAGTAAGACGAAGTCTGCCCCACTGGCCATCATACGGGCTACATCAAGGCCTGATCGAATACCACCATCAGCCAACAGCGCTATTTCAGGGCCAACCGCTTCACGCATTTGCGAGATCAGTTGTGGTGCCGTCAATGCAGCATCCAGTTGCCGCCCGCCATGATTGGAAATGATAATGGCATCGGCACCAATGCTTTTTGCCAACTGGGCGTCAGACGGATCCAGCAAACCTTTGACCACCAGCTTGCCTGGCCACAAATCACGAAACCGTTTCAGGCGATCTTGTGTCACCGGCACATTCACCAGATCGGCCAAATATTCCGCTGTTGAATCGAGGCTGGCATTCACGGGCATATAAGGTGTGAATGTGCGGAACTGAGGCACGCCTGCGGCCGCACTCGCCAAGGCCCAGGCAGGACGCTGAACGATTTGGCAAATTGTCTGCCAATCGAAATGTGGCGGCACCGATAAACCATTCTTCATGTCGCGACCGCGCCTTGTGGTGGTCGGAATATCCACCGTCACTACCAGGACCTCAGCCCCGGCAACGCCCGCGCGCTCAATAATCGACTGATTAACATCATCGTCCTTGGTGATATAGATCTGAAACCAGTGGCAGGTTCCCGCCGCCGCAGCGATGTCTTCCACACTGGACGTGGCAAAACCGCTTAACGTAAAGGGCAGATTATGGTTCTTGGCGGCAACGGCCAGGTGCTCAGGCGATTTAGGCCAGATCAGCCCACTAAACCCAATGGGCGCTACCCCGAAAGGTGCGTCGTAAACATGCCCGAACAAGGCATGACTACAATCCGGGTTATCTGTGCTTTCCCGCAAATAGTGCGGGCTAAATTTGATATCGGCCATGGAAGACCGGTTTGATTGCAAGCACGCCTCGTCACCAATTCCACCCACCAGATAATCATAGGCGAACTTCGGAATGCGTTTTTTCGCGATTCGCTCCATATCTGAGACGCACGGGAATTTCTGATCAAGAGTCACGACTTGCAAAACATCCGGTTGGTTTCCAGGGAAGCTCTTTTACTCAACGGTGGCGTCAACTGTACGCGCCGCGCAGTAGCGGATCAATGGACCGATCCTGTTGCAGTCGATCTGCGGTGATCCGAAGGGTGCTGTGGAAATCACCGCGCTCTACCTGTATCCACTGTAACCAACGGCGGCCATTGACGGTCAAGTCCGTGCGGCCGTGCAAAATACGGTGGTTATCAAACACCGCGATATCGCCGGGCTGCAGCGTTAAGTGGATCATGCGGTCCGGGTCTTCGGCCAACTGCAACAATCGTTTCATGCCGCGGTAATAGGCCGGTATCTGATCCGGTGATATAGACGCCGGTGCGGCAACCCGATCATTGATACGAATGCCGGTGACGTTGTGGAACTCATCCACCGATATGACCGGGAATTCCGCAATCAGGTCGACATCATCGGCAAAATGTCGTCTGAACATCTGTCGATTTTGGGCCAACGCCGCAAAACCCTCGGGGTCTTCGGTCCGTAAAACATCGGCAATTTCAAAGCCGTCCATAAAGATGGACGAGCCGGCCCCGGTGACGTCGGTCTCAACACAATGGAAAAGCAGGATGCCGGATGGAGAGGCCCGATAGGGTTCATCCGTGTGAGCTTTCAGGGCAACTGTTCTGTTGCCAACGCTTTGTTTGCTGTGATCCACGACCAGATCCTGCACCCGGCCAAAATTGCTTTCCTGGATATAACCGACCTTGCCAGCGAATGCCTCCAGCGTCCCCGCCTCAGCGGAAGCCCCTTTCAGGAAGCAAAGTCCGCAATCTCGCACATGGTGCAGCATTTCAAGAAACGAGCTGTCGCCTGAATTGACGGCATCAAATGACATGCTGGCGGGGGTTGCCCGAAAATCATCATCCCATAATGTGGGCACAAAGGCCCGAGCACGACGTGCATCGTCATCATAGGCATGCCGTGACAACCAAAGAGCCGTGAACTGGCTTTCGTGACCATCGGTCCAGGTAATCTGTAAATCGCCGCTACCTATATCGACAACTTCGGGCGCAACATTCAAATCGAGTTCGGAAAGGCGCAACGAACGACGCCCCGTTGATGGTTCACCACAATCGGTACAGCGACAGTTGTCGCGTAACCAAATATGATGAAATTGCGATGACCGACCATCTGACCATGTGAGTATGGTCGAGGCCGTATCCATATCTGCGCGGGTGAGTGTCTTCATGGGAAGTCAATGTATCGGAAGCGCGACGTTTGGCGAGTGAAAACGTTTTGTCCCAACGTGTTCACATATTCACGCGTCACATATTTACGTGTCACTGGTACCCTTACGACGCAGATCATCAGCCAGTTCTACCCAATCCACATGTTCATCCCAGTGCACGTGTCCTTGCGGTTTGATATCGGCATGCTGCTCATCCAGCGTGGCCAGATAGAAATGGATTTCATCTGGGTAGCGTGTGGCGGTAAAAGCCATGGGCGTGCCACAGGTAGAACAGAATAAACGGCGCACGCCTTCTGATGACGCATAGGCTGCCGGTTGTTCGCTGGTAAAGCTGTAGGCCTCGTTTGGTACGCCAATAAACGTGGTGAAGGCCGACGCTGTATTTCGCCGACAGCTTTCACAATGGCAATGAGCGCACCAGTTTACCGGGCCGCTGAACGCGTATGTTATAGCGCCACACAAGCAACGCCCTGTCTTGGCTGCATCGTCTCCTGCCATGCTCTATCGCTCCACTTCCTGCACATCCAGAACCCCTTGCAGGGACCGCACCGCCATCAAGACCTGCGGCGATACCATATAACGATCCTTCAAGGGGATAATGACGTCTTCCTCATTCCAGGCGCCTTCCTTGTCGCGAATTCTAGCCACGATCTCCACTTTGCCTTTCCCCTTTCCCCCGTAGGACAAAACTTCTTTCAAGGGTGACAAGGGGTGTTCGGAATCCACAATCACACGCATGGTCGCCGTGGTGTTCTTCGCCCGTTCGTCCAGCGGTTCCATAAGCTGAACCGTAAAACGCGGCATTTCGCCTTCGAACTGTACCGTCGCCTTCACGAACAACGATTGCCCGATCTCAAGAATGTCACGGGCCTGATTAAGCGTTTCAGAGAACACCGTGATTTCAAATACCCCGGTGGGGTCCGACATTTGCACGAACGCATACCGGTTGCCCTTAGCCGACACGCGTTCTTTTTTTCCGATGACTGTACCCGCAATAGTGACAGCACCATCTTCGCCAGCCGCCAGGATATCAGCCACCGGACGAACACGAAGGCGTTTCAGAACACTGTCATAAGCATCCAGCGGGTGGGCCGACAAATAAAACCCGATGGCATCAAACTCTTCACGCAACTTATCCATGGGCGACCAGTCAGCGATATTGGGTAACTCAATCGCAGGAACCTCGGCCCCTTCACCACCAAACAATCCCATCTGGTCATCGGTACGTTCGCTCATGGCCAAACTGGCATGACGCATGATCAGTTCAACATTGGTATTCAACTGGCGTCGGTTATAGCCAAAGCAATCGAGCCCCCCTGCCCTGATCAGGTTTTCGATTTGCCGTTTGTTGGTGTGACTGGTATTTAGTCGATTGATGAAATCGCTCAGGTCTTCGAATGGGCCATTTTCGTCACGTTCTGCCACCATTGACGACATCGCGGCTTCGCTCACATTTTTAACCGCCCCAAGGGCGTATCGGATCGCACTGGTTCCATCGCTGTTTTTTTCAACGGCAAACATGGGCTTGGATTTGTTTACATCTGGCTGAAGCAACTTGATCCCTAGGCGGTCCAGTTCCTGGCGAAAGATATTCAGTTTATCCGTGTTGCCCAAATCGAGGGTCATGGATGCGGCCATAAATTCAACCGGATACTGGGCTTTCATATAAGCGGTTTGGTAGGCAACCAAAGCGTAAGCCGCCGCATGTGATTTGTTGAAACCATAGCCGGCGAACTTATCCACCAGATCAAAAATTTCATCAGCCCGCTTTTCAGGCACACCCTTTTCACAAGCACCTTTCACAAAAATGGCCCGTTGTTGATCCATTTCCGCCTTGTCTTTTTTGCCCATGGCCCGACGTAGTATATCGGCACCGCCCAGAGTATAGCCCGCCAGCACCTGGGCGATCTGCATGACCTGTTCCTGGTAAATGATGATACCGCCGGTTTCAGTCAGGATGCCTTCCAGACTGGGGTAGAGATAATCGGGCTCCTCAACACCGTGTTTCCGGTTGATAAAGCTGGGGATGTTGTCCATGGGCCCCGGTCGGTACAGGGCCACCACAGCAATAATATCTTCAAACGTATCGGGCTTCAGGTTCCGCAACACATCGCGCATGCCCGCACTTTCCAACTGGAATACACCAGTGGTTTCCCCGCGCCCCATCATGGTAAAGCTATCTTCATCATCGAGTGGGATTTTGGATACATCTACGTCTGAGCCGTCGCCCCGTTCACGCACCAGCTTTTCCGCCGTGGAAAGTACGGTCAGGGTCTTGAGACCCAGAAAATCAAACTTCACCAAGCCCGCCGATTCGACGTACTTCATGTTATAGCCGGTTACCGGCATGTCGGAACGCGGGTCCCGGTAAAGCGGAATCAAGTTGTCCAACGGCCTGTCGCCAATCACCACGCCAGCCGCATGGGTCGACGCATGCCGGTTCAGGCCTTCCAGTTGCAGCGCAATTTTGATCAACCTGTCCACATCCGCATCTTCACGGATCAGACGGCGAAGCTCCTGCTCACTGGTTATGGCTTCGCTCAGCGTGACGGGGTTTGCCGGGTTATTGGGGACCATCTTACAGATACGGTCAACGTACCCATAAGGCATCTCCAGAACCCGCCCCACATCGCGAAGTACGGCGCGGGCCTGTAATTTACCAAAGGTGATGATCTGGGCCACGTGGTCGCGACCATATTTTTCCTGCACGTAACGAATGACCTCGTCACGGCGGTCCTGACAGAAATCTATATCGAAATCCGGCATGGACACACGTTCAGGGTTTAGGAACCGCTCGAACAGCAATCCCCAACGCAATGGATCCAGATCCGTAATCGTGAGCGACCAGGCCACCACTGATCCGGCGCCGGAACCACGCCCCGGCCCAACCGGAATGCCCTGTTCCTTGGACCAGTGGATGAAGTCCCAAACGATCAGGAAGTATCCGGGGAATCCCATATCCGAGATCACCTTAAGCTCAAAATCCAGGCGTTCTCTGTACGGCTTTGCGGTTTCTTCTTTTTCCGCCTCGCTCATGCCTTCTGTATACACATGGTCAGTAAGGCGCTGGTCCAGACCAGCAATAGAGTGAGCACGCAACTCATCCACTTCATTGCGGCCTTCACCACAATCAAAAGGCGGTAGCAGCGGATCAATCTTGTTCACCTTGAAGGCGCAACGCTGGGCAATGACCAACGTGTTATCGATCGCTTCGGGCAGGTCATCAAACAGTCGACGCATTTCGCGAGCGGATTTGAAGTAATGTTCAGGAGTCAGTCGGCGACGGTCTGCTTCTGCCACGTGCCGCCCTTCGGCAATGCAAACCAGCGCATCATGCGCCTCATACATATCACGGTTGGGGAAAAAGACCTCGTTGGTTGCCACGAGTGGTAAATCCATGTCGTAGGCAAATGCCAGGAAGGCCTCTTCTGTTTCCTGTTCCGCCTCGGTACCGTGGCGTTGCAACTCAACATACAGGTGGCCTTTAAAGGTTTCGGTCAACCTCTCCATGAGAGCCGTCGCCTCAACCTTGCGGCCAAACCGCAATAACTCACCCACCGGGCCTTCCGCCCCGCCGGTCAAAACGATCAGGCCATCGTTATATTGGGCTAGATGATCGAACGTCACATGCGGATCATGTGCATCATCCGTTTCCAGATAGGCGGCACTCAACAGCTTCAGTATATGGCCATACCCTGTCTCATTTTTGGCTAGGAACACCAGAGGTTGGGTAATGGAATCATCCTGGCCGAATGCAGCCGCCACAGCGGTGTTAGCTTTGGATTTTTCGCCTTCAACCCGGACCGACAACTGAATACCGATGATGGGTTGTATGCCACTGCCTACAACAGCACCGGAAAATTCCATGGCACCAAATAGATTGTTGCTGTCTGTTACGGCGACCGCGGGCATGTGGGCATCCCGGCATAGACTGCCAAGGTCCTTCAGACGCACAGCCCCTTCCGACAGGGAATAGGCGGAATGCACTCGTAAATGGACGAAATCAGCATGCTTGGTCATGCATAAGGATTCCACACTACGGTGCCGGAGTCTTGCGGGATTCTGCCCTCGGCTTGTGAATTCTGGGGATAAGGTTTGGATTCAACACATTGTCGGGCCCTGTTGAATGCCCAAAACCCAACACGTATTCTGAAACAACGCCCCAACGGTTCGAATAATGGCGAATCCCTTAGGGCCGTGACGCCAGCTATGAGTTGATTGCATACCTGTGGTGCAAACATGGCATTGGTGCATTTCTGACAATTACCTTACATATCACTTCATGAACAAACATCTGTTCACCTCATTTACCGAAAAGGACTAAAATCATGGCACTCGTAAAATTCATCAAAAATATTGTTTCTCCTTCTGCCAACGAAGAATTGGCAAAACTCGATGCACACCTACTGGCAGATATTGGTTTCAGCACCGCTTATGCGCGCACCAATTGTGTTCGCATGCCTGCTGATCTGGGTATTCGCCTGGTTTAATTCAGTACCCTCAAGAAATTTATCAACGGCCCGGTGTATTTGATCCGGGCCGTTTTTGTTTTTGGTGCTCTAATCGCCAACCATTAACTGGCGATTAGTACGGATCATGGCTTGAATTTCTCGCACGTACGCATCACCACGCTCGGAATACGATTCAAGACCAACAGCCAGTTCTATCCCTGTGGCTGTCCGGCCTTGCTGGCGTGCTTGCCACCTGATTTTACGTAACCGGTTATAGGCCCGGGTGCTATTGATATTCATGAGGTAGGCTCGGACGGAATCGTTAACTGAACGGTAAGCGGCGACCTCGTGGTTTTTATCCTCATCGCGCCTGTCGGGAACCAGGCCGCAGCCTGCCTGGAAGCACCACTGCCCGAACATATTGTTGCCCATTTGTGAAAATCGTGACTGCCCCCAGCTTGATTCATTAGCACTCTGGCCCAGAACGAGCGTAAGCGGAACAGCGTCAACGCGTTTCAAGAGTTGCGTCCACTCTTTCCCTGTCCAATCCACACCGTAGTCAGAGGCCACGTTGGTTAGCCAATTGGCGTTCTTGCCATTTTTTTTCATGACCAGTATTCGTGACCTTAACGCCAGAACGAGATCGTTTTCAGCTTCAATCACAGGGCGCATAAAGTCGAAAAATGCCTTTTTTCTGGCTTTGATAGCCATGCGGTCATCCAGCACCAAATCATCCGCATCGTGGAACCCGATGCCATTCGTGGCGGTGTATTCGTAACCCAGGTAGCCCATGCTGCCCGCCGTGATCACGAGCGCTAGTCCAACACCAACCACCAACCGGTCCGCACACCGCATGGCGCAGCAAATATAATGTCGGCATTTAAAAATTAGATCTGCGGACGTCACCAAGGTTGCTCCCTTAATTCTTTAGCAAGCAGCTATGCCGCCATCACATATCTGAAATGTAATAATGGCATTAGTGAAAATACACAAACCGTCGTACATGTTGGTTAACAGCGTTGCTTGTTCAAAGACTCATGCAGCCTATTCACACTCAACATATTTGCCAAAAGGATTAATGCCATGAAATTGATAACAGCACTCAAAAACTTCGTTGCCCCATCTGCTGCCGCCGACCTGGCAAAATTTGATGCCCACCTGCTGGCAGATATGGGATTTAACACAACCAATGCCCGGACCGCCGTTATTCGCACCCCTCTTGAGGCCGGTGTTCGTCTGGCCTGATGCCGGCATTGCCTAAGACGCCTAAGATGATGGTTATGTAAGACAATGACGGTCCGCCTATTCGGTGGGCCGTTTTGTTTAATAGATATACGAACCCAAAAGCGAGATTTCCGATGCCTGATGAAGAACACCCATTGAACGGTCCACACCCGACTGATTGAGTACGACGGTCTGCTGTTTTAACACTATTCCATGTGCATCCATTGTAATTGCTTGCTTTTTCGGTGATTAAGCATTCGAATTCGAAATGGAAGCTAAAACAGAGTGTGTTGAGGACGGTGGCCGTGAATAAGCCTGTGGCGCAAGAAACTATATTGATTGTTGATGATGAAAAAACAATCCGTACGGTATTATCCTGTTTTCTCAACGATATCGCCAATGTGCATACGGCTTCTGATGGCAAAATGGCCGTAGCGGCTGCCGTTGAACTCATGCCGAATTTAATTCTTCTCGATATTTCCATGCCGGACATGGATGGGTATGAAGTCTGTAGGCGACTAAAGGAAATTCCGCAAACATCCCAGATTCCGATTATCTTCATAACCGGAAATGATAGTTCGGATGATGAAGAGCGTGGACTTGCAATGGGCGCAGTGGACTTCATCAAAAAGCCATGTTCGCCCTCAGTTGTCCGTTTCCGGGTCACAAACGTTTTACGGCTGCATCAAATACAACGTGAACTGGAGCATCTTGCTGCAACCGATCCCTTGACCGGAACCAATAACCGTCGCCAGTTCATGATGGTAGGGCAGACCGAATTTCTCCGAAGTCGGCGGTATAAAAACCCACTCAGCATTCTGATGATGGATATCGATGATTTTAAATCTATCAACGACAATTATGGTCATGGCACCGGTGATGAAGCCTTGAAGATGGCGGTGAATACGTTCACCTCGGCACTGCGCGCAGAAGACACGCTGGGCAGACTTGGCGGTGAGGAATTTGCGGCCCTCCTGCCAGAATCAGGTATCGAGAGCGCCTGCGTGCTAGCCGAACGGCTACGTGCTGCCATTGGTGCCGCAGTGCTGGATACGTCAGAAGGCAGTGTGAGTTTTACCGTGAGCATCGGTGTTAGTGAATTGAAAGATGACGACGACGATATTCTTTCCGTGCTGGGCCGGGCTGACAAATTGTTATACGCCGCCAAGGAAAACGGTCGTGATCGAGTCGAATACACTGGACGATAAGTGACCTGTTAAAGACCATTGTCACGGCGACAATACTTTCGTTGACATGCAAGGGGAACGGGCTAAGTCATTCATCACATTAATTTTATCGGGATTTTTTTGTGAAGACTCATCGCCCCCACTCCGATTCATTAAAACAACAAGAGGCTCACGCCGGCTTTTTCTCTGGATGCCTCGATATTTTACCAATGGCCGTAGGTGCAGCCCCGTTTGGCGTTATCATCGGTGCCATGGCGATTCAAGCCGGTCTTGAACCGTGGGAAATCGTCTTTATGGGGGCTGTTGTGTTTGCCGGTGCGGCCCAGTTCATTGCCCTTGATATGTGGACCAGTGCCCTGCTACCGGGATCTGTGGCTTTGGCCATTATCGGCACCACGCTCATGGTCAATCTGCGTCATATCCTCATGGGGGCCGCCGCCGCTCCACACATTCGTGGCATTACGCCCTGGGTCCGGTATCCATATCTTTACGTGATGGCTGATGAGACTTGGGCCATGACCATCAGGCGAGCGCGCGTGAACAACGATCTCGGGCCCGCATACCTAGCCGGTTTAGCCTTGCCGTTTTATTTGAACTGGTTGGTCTGGAGTTACGTTGGCACCCAGATCGGGGATGTGATCAACGATCCGGCGGTATACGGGTTTGATTTCGTATTCACCGCTGTTTTCGTAACCCTCATATTCGGTTTCTGGAAAGCGGACAGGCATTTGCTACCCATCATTGTCAGCGCCATGATCGCATTGCTTGCCCGCGAAGTATTACCCGGGACCTGGTATATCTTTGCCGGCAGCGTCGCTGGTGTTCTGACGGCTATCATAACATACCGAGAACCGAGCCATGAATGACATGAGTCTGTTTCAGGAACTATACAGTGATGCGGGCGTTGCCCCGTGGTTAGTCATGGTTGGCATGGCGGTGGTTACGTCGGCCACAAGGTTTTCGGGGTACTGGGCCTTGGGTAGGCGGCGATTGAGCGCCCGTACTGAATCAGTTCTGGCTGCCGTGCCTGCATCCGTGTTGACGGCGATTGTCGCCCCCATGGTATTGGCGACCGGGTTTTCGGAAAGTCTGGCAGCATTGATCACAATCGCATTGGCATGGCGATTTCCAACATTGGTCGCTATTGCGGGTGGTGTGGCAAGTGTGGTGGTGCTCAGAAACCTGATCTAGACATCGACAAGAGTCCCATGTTCCAGCCGCACAATGCGGTCCATGGATCGAGCCAGTTCCGGATTGTGGGTCGCAATAACGCAGGCCAGTCCGGCACTTTTCGCAATCTTCACCAAAAGCGCAAAAACCTCACCCGACGTATCAGGATCCAGGTTACCCGTGGGTTCATCGGCCAGCAGAACACGCGGGGCATTGGCCAACGCACGCGCCATGGCCACCCGTTGTTGTTCACCACCCGACAAACGGGCCGGCCGATGTTTGGCCCGTTCGGAAAGCCCCATTAGCTTCAACAGCTTAGCGGCGCGGGTGCGGGCTTCTGATTTTTTCAGGCCGGTGATCATTTGCGGTACAATGATGTTTTCAAGCGCCGAGAATTCCGGCAATAAATGATGGTGCTGATAGACAAAACCCAGATACTCACGGCGGATACGAGTGCGCTCATCATCGTTCATGGTGGCACATTCTTCGCCGCACACAACAACACGGCCAGCATCCGGTTGTTCAAGCAGGCCAGCAATATGTAACAGGGTGGATTTGCCCGATCCTGACGGCCCCACAAGGGCCACCATTTCCCCGGCTCGTACAGACAGGTCGACCGATCGCAACACTTCCAGTTTGGTCCGCCCCTGACGGAAGGTGCGCTTTACCCCTTGCAGGGAAAATACAATATCGTTTTGTACCTCACTCATATCGCAGGGCCTCAGCCGGATCGGTACGGGCGGCGCGCCATGATGGGTAGAGCGTTGCCAAAATGGATAGCCCCAAGGCCATGAGTACGATAGCGGTGACTTCAACTGGATCAACAACGGCGGGTAGCTGTGACAGAAAGTAAATTTCGGCGGCAAACAGATCGCTACCGGTCAGGCCTTGAATCCACTGGCGGATGGTTTCGATATTGGCGGCAAATGATAATCCGGCGACGAAACCGCCCAATGTGCCTATCACCCCAATGCTGGTCCCACTGATAAAGAAAATTCGCATGATGGTGCCACGCGTAGCCCCCATGGTGCGCAGGATGGCAATATCGCTGCCCTTGTCCTTCACCAGCATGATCATGCTGGAAATGATGTTGAAGGCAGCCACCACAATGATCAGGGTCAGAATCAAAAACATCACATTCCGCTCTACCTGAATGGCGTTGAAGAAACTGGCGTTGGCCCGCTGCCAATCATGGATGCGCATGGACGGTCCGGTAACTTTGGCGATATCGCGGGTCATGGATGGCGCGTCCTGGGGATTGTCCAGGAAAACCTCCAGGTTGCTGATCCCTTTTTTCATGGAGAAATAAACTTGCGCGGCTTCAAGAGGCATGAACACAAAACCTGAATCGTACTCGTACATGCCCACGTCAAACAACGCCACAACCTGGTACGACTTCATGCGCGGCACCGTGCCGAAGGCTGTAACCGTGCCTTTGGGTGAAATCAGATTAACGTTGCCGCCCACCGGCACCCCTAATTTGCGGGCTAACCTTCTGCCGATAACGATGCTATTATTTCCTTCGAAGCTGCTTAGGTCGCCAGCGACGATGTTGCTTGCCACCAGTTCGCGTCCGCGCAGGTCACTGGGTTCCAGTCCCCGCACAACTGCACCTTGTGACACTCCGTTGTGGGTAGCCATGACCTGGCCTTCGACCAGCGGACTGACAGCAATAACACCGGGAACGGCTTGAAGTCGCTCGCGTAATGGCTCGTAATCGGTGAGAGAGCGTGATTGCGCTGAGACGTTCAGGTGGCCATTGATGCCGAGAATACGGCTCAGCAGTTCTTCTCGGAACCCGTTCATAACCGACATAACGATGATCAGGGTGGCAACGCCAAGTCCGATTCCCAGCAAAGAAAACCATGCAATAACCGAGATGAAGCCTTCCTGACGGCGGGCCCGCAGGTACCGCATGGCTAACATCCATTCAAAGGCTGAGAACATGGATATCCTTTCTGTGCCGTTATGCCGTCATGCGGGAAAGAGCTGATTCGATACTCAAATCTTCCCGTTCACCAGTGGCGCGGTTTTTCAATTCCACCATGCCGTCTTTCAGGCCGCGTGGACCGGCGATGATCTGCCATGGCAAACCGATCAGGTCCATGTCGGCGAACTTGCCGCCGGCTCTGATTTCCCGGTCATCCATGAGAACCTCCACACCGGCCGTCTGTAGATCATTATAGATACCGTCACAGGCGGCATCGCAGGCCTCGTCACCGGTTTTCAAATTGATCAGGCCGACCTTGAACGGCGCAATGCTTTCCGGCCAGATAATGCCGTCATCATCGTGGGATGCTTCAATCACGGCACCAACCAGGCGAGATACGCCAACACCGTATGAGCCCATCGACACAGTGGCTTCACCGCCTTCCGCCGTGGTTACCTTGGCCCCCAACGGTTCGGAATAATTGGTGCCGAAATGGAATATGTGGCCCACTTCGATGCCGCGCGCGGTGATCAGATCATCACCAAGCGCCGCTTCTTGTTCCGGATCCCGCATTTCATCTGTTGCGGCGTATTTGGATGTGAACGTATCAACCATCGGCTGGAGATCACTGTCATAGTCCACGTCTGTACCGACCCAGTCCATGCTGATGTAATCTCGGTGACAGGCGATTTCGCTTTCCCCTGTATCAGCGAGGATCAGGAACTCGTGGCTCATATCACCACCGATTGGACCTGTATCCGCCTTCATGGGAATGGCTTTCAGACCTAACCGGTCATAGATACGCAGGTAATTCACAAAAAACTTGTTATAGGAAACGCGACCGGCGGCGTCATCTATATCGAATGAATAGGCATCCTTCATCAAGAATTCACGCCCCCGCATGACACCAAACCGTGGCCGCACTTCGTCTCGGAATTTCCACTGTATATGATACAGCATCTTCGGAAGCTCTTTGTACGACTTGGCCGCATCGCGGAAAATTTCGGTAATCTGTTCTTCGTTGGTGGGTCCGTACAGCATATCACGACCATGGCGGTCCTGAATGCGTAGCATTTCCGGCCCATAGGCATCATAGCGCCCACTTTCCCGCCATAAATCAGCCAGCTGGATTGTTGGCATCAACATTTGCTGACAGCCCATGGCGGCCTGTTCTTCTTCGACTACGCGCTGAATATTCATCAGCACTTTGTGCCCCATCGGCAACCACGAGTAGATACCCGCACTGGATTGGCGGACCATGCCAGCGCGCAGCATCAAACGATGCGAGACAATCTGTGCTTCGGAAGGGTTTTCTTTCAGCGTGGGCAAGAAATAACGTGATAGGCGCATGGAACTACTTTCTAAGACTAACGGAACGGTTCAAATCAATAATGCCGGACTTTATGAAACCCCCCGCTTATTGTCCATGCATGAGATGGGATGAATGCGGTTATTTCAAGGCGTTTGCATGGCTACTGTGGCCAGTGATTTCAGCATATTTCGCACCCCGGCCAGACGGGCTTCCACGTCATCCCACTTGCGCATAAAGACCAGCTTGTGATCGGGCCGCAATTTAACGGTGCCCCGATGCTCCTGAATCAGGCTGACCAAGCCTGCTGGATTGGCGAAGTCGTCGTTTCGAAAACTGATGACAGCCCCTTTGGGGCCAGCGTCAACTTTCTCAACATTTGCTTCCCGGCACAGGGCTTTAATGGCGACGGTTTGTAACAGATTTTCGGTTTCTTCGGGCAGTGGTCCAAACCGGTCGATCATTTCGGCGGCCAGCCCATCAATCTCGTCACGATCACTAAGCTTGGCGATACGGCGGTACAGCCCCATCCGCACCGGCAGGTCGGCTATGTAGTAATCCGGAATCAGCACGGCCAGCCCCACATTGATCTGAGGGCTCCAGTCATCGCTGGTAGGATCATCGCTGACCAGCCCACGGGCTTCGGCTACGGCTTCTTCCAGCATTTGCTGGTAAAGCTCGAAACCAACCTCACGGATATGCCCCGATTGTTCATCACCCAACAGGTTGCCCGCGCCCCGGATATCCAGATCGTGACTCGCCAGTGAGAATCCAGCCCCCAGATGATCCAGTGTCTGCATGACTTCCAGGCGTTTTTCCGCCGCTGGCGTCAGCTTCATGCCGGGTGGTAGCGTGAGATAAGCATAAGCCCGGGTCTTGGACCGCCCCACGCGACCGCGCAACTGATACAACTGCGCCAACCCGAAGCGGTCTGATCGGTGAATAATGATGGTATTCACCCGCGGCATGTCGAGGCCGGATTCAATAATATTAGTGGCCAGCAGCAAATCAAACCCGCCGTCATAAAATGACGTAACAGCATCTTCTAATGCGCTCGGTGGCATTTGGCCGTTGACCACGGTTATGGTGATTTCCGGCACCAGTTCACGGATTTCCCGTTCTATCTTTTCCAGATCAGCGATGCGGGGGCATACATAGAATGTCTGACCACCCCGGTATCGTTCGCGCAGGATCGCCTCTCGAATGACCACTGGATCAAAGGGCAATACATAAGTTCGCACCGCCAACCGGTCCACAGGTGGTGTGGCGATCAGGCTCAGGTCCCGGATACCAGACAGCGCCAGTTGCAACGTGCGGGGTATGGGGGTCGCACTCAACGTCACCACATGCACATCGGCTTTAAGTTGTTTCAGGCGTTCTTTATGGGCCACCCCGAAGTGTTGTTCCTCATCAATGACCAGCAGCCCCAAATCACGAAACGCCACATCTTTAGCCATCAAGGCATGGGTACCGATCACAATATCGACGGTGCCCTCTTCCAGTCGTCGCTTGGTTTCCTTGGCGTCCTTGGCAGAAACCAGACGAGATAGCTGCCGGATTTCCACAGGAAACCCTTTAAACCGTTCAACGAAATTTTCGTAATGCTGACGGGCCAGCAATGTGGTGGGCACGACAACGGCAACCTGTTTACCTTCCATTGCCACCACGAATGCCGCCCGTAACGCGACCTCGGTTTTACCAAAGCCCACATCCCCACAAACCAAACGATCCGTATTGCCACCACTGGATAAATCACCGATCACCGCATCGATAGCCCGTTGCTGGTCTTCCGTTTCGACAAAGGGGAATCGGGCACAGAACTCATCGAATATTCCGGTTTGGGGATTAAGGGGCGCTGAGGTTTTGAGTGCCCGAGCGGCGGCAACGCGGATCAGTTCAGCCGCCATTTCCCGAATGCGGTCTTTCAGTTTGGATTTACGGGCCTGCCATGCGGCACCACCCAGACGGTCCAGTTGAGCGCCTGCGTCTTCTGACCCGTAACGCGAAATCAGCTCAATGTTCTCAACGGGCAAGAATAACCGGTCGTCACCGTGATAGGTAAGTTGAAGGCAATCATGTGGCGCGCCACCGGCTTCGATGGTGAACAGACCATCAAACTGGCCGATACCATGATCAGCATGAACCACCAGATCGCCCACATTCAGGGCAGCCGCATCGGCGATAATGTTTTCCGGTTTCACGCGCTGGTGACGGGGGCGGCTCATGCGCTCGCCCAGAATATCCTGTTCAGTGATAAGCGCGATGCCGGGCGCTACAAACCCACGCTCAAACTCGCTGATGCATAGGGATGTGAGCTGGGGTTTAAGGGACTGAACTTCTTGCCAACCAGCTACATCGACCAGACCGTCGAAGCCATGTTCTGTCAAAACCTTGCGAATACGATCGTGCGATCCTTCGCTGAAGGCAGACAGCACCACGCGCCGCTTTGCCGAATGTTGTTCCTTGATATGGTCGATGACGGCATCGAACAAATTCGCTTCGGGCTGAACCCGAATATCGGCAAAATCCCGCCCGGGTCGCCCTTCTGCATCGATCATCGGGCCTGTGGTGGTCGATTCGGGTGCATCAAAAGGTGATAGCGCAGCACCCGGCTGGCCCGATATCATGGCTTCAAATTCTGTGGCGTCCAGATACAGCATGGATTTTTCAACTGGACGGTATGGGGCGGCACCGGTGGATACGCCCCCACCCGGAACGTCCCGGCGAGCCGTGTAATAATCGTCGATCAGTTCCAACCGTGACACTTCAGCCTCGGTGACCTGATGGCCCATAACAATTGGAATGTCGCCCACGTAGTCCATGATCGTGTCCAGATGATCATGAAAGAATGGCAGCCAGTGCTCCATGCCAAGCGATCGACGCCCGGCGGAAATGGATTCGTATAACGGATCATCATCACCCGTGACGCCGAATTCTTCGCGGTAGCGACTTCGAAAGCGCGATATGGACGCATCGTCCAGAAAAACTTCGCTCACCGGAATGATACGGACCTTGTCAGTATCACCGGTGGTACGCTGCGTTTCTGCATCAAACAGACGCAATACATCAATTTCATCACCAAAGAAATCCATCCTGACGGGTGTGTCATGCCCGGCCGGGAAAACATCCAAAATCCCGCCCCGCCGGGCATATTCACCAGGCTCTAACACAGTATCAGCCCGCACGTACCCATTGCGGCTGAGGAACGTCACGATGTCATCCACCGGCACCTCGGCACCCTTGGTAATCACCAGTGACCGCCCATCAAGGCCTGCGCGTGGCACGAGGCGTTGCAAGGCGGCGGAAACCGTGGTCACCACCACGCACGGTGTGGATGTGTCGGTGTCTTCGATCAGTTTCGCCAGCACCCGTATGCGCTGATCCAGGACATCGCCACTGGGCGACACCCGGTCATACGGCAGGCAGTCCCATGCCGGAAACCTGAGCACGGGCATGGCCGGATCAAAAAAGGCAATGGTGGCTGCCAACTGGACCATGGACACATCATCAGGCGTAATGACCATGATGCGGCCTTGTGATGCGGCCCACTGGCTGATGATAAAGGCGTCGTGCCCCGGCGGCACACCATTCATCTGAAAGCGGCCGTCTGTATCCTGAATGCGTTGAATAAGGTTCACGGTCTACAGCGACTTTTAAACTGGATAAGGTTTTGCATCATGGTTTCATCCAGATGCGCTGGAAATGGCTCACGCTCAAGCAACCAGTTCATCAAATCATTGTCGCCTTCTTTCATGATCTGTTCGAACGCCGCCACCTGAGGTTCATCCATACTTTCAAGCTCGAGCGTAGCATAGCCGCCCAACAGGGTATCGGTTTCCTTCATGCCCATATGGTTTGCCTGATACAACAAACGCTTTCGACGATCATCCATGTGACGAATTACCTAACCAAACGGTGCCAAATGTTTCGTGGGTAGGATATAAGGGGAGAAACGCCAACTGTCATGTGTAGATTATGCGCTCTGAAATACTTTTTGATCTGTTTGCCCCCACGACCACCCTGACCGGTGTAGGACCGCGCATTGCCAAAGCCATTGAAACGTTGCGCGGTAACAGCCGCATCATTGATCTGTTATGGCATTTCCCGCAAGGTATCATCGACCGCCGGCATACACCGACCATCGAAGAAGCCATCCCCGGCACCATCGCCACCATTACCGTGACCGTGGATAAGCATCGTAAAGCACCCAACAAACGTGCGCCCTATCGCATTCCCTGTCACGATGATACAGGGCAAATGACACTGGTGTTCTTCCATGCCCGCGAGGATTACCTTAAAAGTATCCTGCCCGAAGGTGAAACCCGAATTATCAGTGGCACCATTGAGGATTTCAGTGGCGAAATTCAAATGACCCATCCGGATCACGTGGTCACGGTGGAAGAACGCGAAACGTTGGAGAAAGTAGAGCCCGTCTATGGGCTCACCGCCGGGTTATCGCAAAAGGTTTTAGGCAAAACCACCATGGCATGCCTTTCGCACCTGCCCGAGATGCCTGAATGGCTCGACCCGGCCCACCTGAAGCAACAACAGTGGTCGCCATGGAAGCTAAGCATGGAACAGGTTCATGCCCCCCAGTCCCTGAATGATATAGACCCGCAAGCCATACCGCGTTGCCGACTGGCCTATGATGAATTGCTGGCCAATCAATTAGCCCTGGCTGTGGTGCGGCGATCAGCCCGAAATTTCAAGGGTCGCAGTATTAACAGTAACGGGACTTTACGGGAAAGCGTCACCCGCGCCCTGCCCTTTACCCTGACCACATCACAACAGAACGCCTATCAGGAAATCAACGGTGATATGGCCAAGCCGGAACGCATGCTGCGCCTGTTACAGGGTGATGTAGGCAGTGGCAAAACCGTGGTTGCGCTCATGGCCATGTTGAACGCGGTAGAAGCTGGCCATCAGGCCTGTCTTATGGTGCCCACCGAAATACTGGCGCGACAGCACCATGCGACGATCACAGCACTCTGTACTGATGCGGACGTGAACATCGTAGTGCTTACAGGGCGTGATAAAGGAAAAGCCCGAAAAGCTGTTCTGGAGTCGATTGCCGACGGTTCGTCGCAAATCATCATTGGCACACATGCCCTGTTTCAGGATGATATTGCATTTAAGGATCTGGCTTTTGCCGTTATTGACGAACAGCACCGCTTTGGGGTCCATCAACGCCTCATGCTGGCCGGTAAAGGTGAGACGGTCGATGTGTTGGTTATGACGGCAACGCCCATCCCGCGCACCCTGACCCTGACCACCTATGGTGATATGGAGGTTTCGAGATTGACCGAGAAACCGGCCGGTCGCAAACCGGTGGATACCCGCATTATTCCGGGCACCCGCCTTGCCGATGTGGCCAGTGGCCTGAAGCGATCTATCGCCACGGGTGCGCGGGTGTACTGGGTCTGTCCACTGGTGGAGGAATCAGAAAAGATCGACGCGGCTGCTGCTGAAGAACGCTTTGATTACTTGCGCAAACAATACGGTGAAGACCGCGTGGGGCTTGTTCACGGTCGTATGAAGGGTGCCGAAAAAGATGCTGTGATGGCCGCGTTCAAAGACGGCTCCCTGGACATTTTGGTCGCGACAACCGTCATCGAAGTTGGTGTCGATGTGCCGGAAGCCTCTGTCATGATCATCGAGCACGCCGAACGGTTCGGCCTCGCCCAACTTCACCAGTTACGGGGCCGCATTGGTCGGGGCGAGAAGGCATCGGCTTGCGTACTAATGTATGGATCACCCGTAACCGAAACGGCAAAACAACGCCTGAAGGTCATGCGCGATACAGACGACGGCTTTGTTATCGCCGAGAAGGATCTCGAACTACGGGGCGCCGGGGAGCTTCTGGGGACGCGCCAAAGCGGCTTGCCGGTTTTTCAGGTGGCCGATCTGGCTGAGCACGGGGATTTACTAGCCACCGCCCGGCGCGATGCGCAGCTTATTCTGGAGAAAGATGCTGAGTTGGAGTCGCCGCGTGGTCAATCACTGCGGGTTCTGCTTTATCTGTTCGAGCGGGATAATGCGATCAGGAATCTTCGTTCTGGTTAGTGGATGAACTATCTGGTTCTTTCAGGCCCGCTTCCTCAATCTCTTGCAGGATATCCCTGCCCGTGGCGCGTTCCAACTTTTCGCCGGGTCGACTGCCCTCACCCACCAATACGGTGATGCCTTCTTTTTCACGCAGAACCTCCACGTTCTCGTACACTTTGGCTGACGTAAGTGCCACACTCTTGTCTGCGGTGGATCGCCTGTCCGGTGGGGTGACGATACCACCCGAAATCACCATTTTAATGGCCTCCTCCACCGACATGGAAAGAGGAATCAGGTCTTCTTTCGGCACAAACAACAGAAAGCCCGAGGTTGGATTTGGCGTTGTGGGCAAAAAGATGTTCACACAATCATCTTCGGTGATGCTCTGAACTTCGCCTTCGGTGGTTCCGGTGATAAAAGCGATGGCCCATATGCCACGGCGGGGATATTCAACCAGAACAGCTTCGCGAAATGCCTTGGACTGCTGGGCTAAAACTGTTTCCAGAATCTGTTTTACGGCATTGTAGACGCTTCTGATCACCGGCATGCGGTTCAACAGGCTTTCGCTAAGGCGGGTAAACAGCCGTCCCATAAACCCAGCCATAAACATCCCCACCATGGTCATGCTGATAAACAGCACAACCAGTCCCAGTCCAGGCAATGCGAAAGGCAGGTAGGTTTCCGGATTGTACGCTGGTGGAATTAACGGGGTGATGCTGTCATCAACGAAATTGATGAACAACCACGCCACATAACCGGTGATAAACAATGGCGCAGTGACCAAAATACCGGCAAAAAAGTAGGTGCGGATGCGCTGGCCAACGGCCGGCGCGGGTTTAGGGGTGCTGGTTGGCATCTATGATTTCTTTATTATTTATCGCCCGATTGCAGGCGGCGAATTGTATCAACAAAAATCTTGAGCAGTGTTCGTACAAATGGATCACACCCTGCCATCTTTGTCTCGAAAGTATTTCGGTTTACAACAATTAGCGTACCACCAACCCCCATCCTTGCCCCGGCCATGCGCGGTGCATCATCGATAAGCGCCATTTCACCAAAGATGCCGCCGGCCGGAATCGTCGCTATCACAACAAAATCTTGATCAGCTTGTTTTACGATTTCAATTTCGCCTGATTGCACAATATAGGCACAGTTGGCGGGCTCGCCTTCGCGAAACACAAAAGATCCTGCGGCAATTGTCTGTCGATCAATCAATCCGGATGTCATCGGCCCCTCCTCAGTGATCGCTATTCTAATCGGATGAGATCAAAAAGCACGCGTGTATTCTTGAATTCAAGAATCAAATTTAATGAAAATCGCTCCGACCTACCGTTCACGGAAAGATTCGTTTACAGACGACACAATTGGTTTCAGAAGATATTCCAGCAGGGTCTTGCGCCCGATATTGATATCAGCCTGAACCGTCATGCCTGGCAAAACCTTATTTTGTTCGGGATCTCCCCCCACGTAGCTCTGATTCAGCGTTATCATACCTTTATAATACGGGTTGCCCTCTTCATCGACAAATGTGGCCGCCGATATATCTTTCAGAGACCCGGTAATGCCGCCGTAACGGGCAAAATCAAAGGTCGTCACCTTAACACTCACGGGTTGGCCGACCTTAACATGGCCCACATCTCGGGTGGTGATCCGAGTTTCAATCAGCAATTCCTTATCGAGCGGCACAATCTCAAGCAATTGCCCGCCCGGGGGCAATACGCCGCCAATGGTGTTCGCCTGTAATCCTTTGATAATACCGCGTACAGGTGCCCGAACATCCAGACGATGAACCCGGTCGCTTGATCGGGCCAAACTTTCACGCAAAGCAGCAACTTCTGCCATCAAGTCGCCCATTTCGGCCAATGCAATTTCACGTTGATCTGAACGCTGCTCGATCAAACGGCTACGGGATTCTTCCAACGCCTCGGCTACTTTCTTACGTTCACTGGTCAGCTTTGCCAGATCACCAATGGCATCATTCAGTTGGCGTTGTACATCCAGATAATCCCCCTTGGTGGCAAGCCCCTGATTGTAGAGCGTTTCGCGCATGACAAACTCTTCCTCAAGAATTTGCAGGTTCCGCAAAAGTGTTTCTTCTTCTTCACGGAATGCGGATAACTCGGCTTCGCGTTGCCTGTTCTGATCAATCAGGACGTTCCGCCGGTTGTCGGCGGCCTCCAGCGCACTACTGTATATTTTCAGTTGATCCTCGACCATGTCGCGGTACGCCACACCAGCGAAGCTGAAATCCGGGAAATTACCTTCTCCCACGGCGCGCAGGCGTTCGGTTTGTATATCCAGAGACATAAGGCGGGCCTGTTGTTGGAGCAATTCTCCCTGGGCCATCGTTCGATCCAATTGAATGAGGATATCGCCGGCTGAGACAATGTCGCCTTCACGAACCATAATCGCTGAAATAATACCGCCTTCAAGGTGTTGGACGACCTGCACCTGGCCGGTGGGAACAACCTCACCGGATGTCACCGCAATTTCATCAACGGAGGTCAAATGCGCCCAAATCACGAAGGCTACGATAATGATACAAACCGTGATAATGGCCGTGCGTACCAGCCCTGAACTGCCCGCTTCTTCCAGAATGACAGATTGGGCCAGATAGCGCGTTTGTCGGTCGCCCCGGCGCACGCCTTCCTTGGCTTTTTCCTTGGCCTTGTCAGGCGCCGCGGTCTTTGCCACTGTATCTGTCGCTGGTTTTTGTGCCATTATGTTCATCTTATCATTATACGAAGTCTTTGGGTAACTGCTGCATCACAGCTTCTGTCGGCCCGAATGCCCGCAAGTGGCCTGCGTCCATCCAGGCAATCTTGTCCGCGATGCGCATATGGCTGGGGCGATGCGTGACGATTATGACTGTTGTATTGCCACGCATGCGCTCGATTTTCGCCATGAAATCCTGATCACCTTTATAGTCCAGTCCGTTGCCCGGCTCATCAAACAACATAATGGGTGAACGTTTCAGATAACCACGTGTGAGGTTTAGCTTCTGTAACAAAGTTGTGGGTAACTGGTTGGATGAAGATTCGCCCAGGCGAACGTCAAACCCGGTGCGTTTCCATTCTCCAGATCCCTGTTCCAATGCCAGGATGTCATCCAGCGCGCCTGCCTCGCCTGCCGCCCAATGCAGTTCCTCGTCCGACGCAGTGGGGTGTGTGAGGCGAAGATTCTGTGCGATGGTTCCATAAAAAAACTCGATGGTTTGAGGCACATAGGAGATAGCATGGCGCAGTTCAATCATATCGAGTTGCCGTAGATCCTGATCATCGATGCGGATACTACCCGCTTGCGGCACGTACATCCCGGCCAACAGCTTCAGGAGCGTGGATTTGCCTGAGCCATTGCCACCAATGATGGCGATAACCTCACCCGGCTCCACATCAAGGCTGACACCAACAACAGCCGGGTCGCTTTCCGGTGAATAACGCATGGATACCCGGCCAAAGGAAATCCTGCCCTTTAACCGGTTGAGGGGGTTGATAACGGCATCCGGTTCCCGTTCGGATTTCAAGTTCATCAGGGCATTAATCTGACCGATACTGGATTTAACCTGGTTGAGCCTGGAGAGTGATATAAAGGCTGTTTGCAAAGGGCCTAGAACGCGCCAAACCAAAATCATACAGGCAACCAGCGCGCCGATCGTCATGTCTCCGCTGAGCACTCGGAAAACACCGAATGCAACAGTCGCCAGACCGGCGCCGGTCATCATGGTGCTTGATAGAGTTTGGACCAACGCGCCGTACTGGGATGTATAGAACCCGTTTAGCGATGCCCGTGCCGAATCATCCCTGTAACGTTCAAGCCATACCTTCTCACCACCCGACGATTTGACCGCACGCATGGTGCTGAGCGTTTCAACAACTAATTCCTGACGCCGTGCAGCACCGCGCGATGCTCGTGAAACGCTTTTCTGGATGAGCGGCTGCATCACCAGGCTCAGCAGAAAGAACAGAACCATCATCACCATGGGGACGAATGCAACGGGTCCGCCGAGTATTGCGATAACAGTAATAAAAATGACGCTAAACGGTAACTCAATGAACGTGAGAGCCATATTGCCGGTGAAGAATTCCCGTACATTCTCGAAGTCTTTAATTCTGGCTACCTGGGACCCAACAGTAGCGCGTTCGGTAAAGGTCGGCGGCAGAAACAAGATGCGCTGGAACACAGCATTACCTACGATGTTATCAAGGCGTGCGCCGATCTGTGCCAAAACCTTGGCGCGTAGATTGCGAAGAACCATATCACCGCAGAGCGCCAGCATGACCCCGCCTGCAAAATACGAGAGCGTTTCCATTGACCCGGTGGCCACCACTTTGTCATACACTGCCATTACAAATATTGGTGTGGCGAGCGCAAACAGGTTGAGCACAAAAGTAAGAATCAAAGTTTGGTAGATCAACGGACGAAAACGCTCAATGACCACGCGGAACCAGCCGGATTTCAATCGTTGCGCGGTCGTCAGGTCAGCTTCCAATTGGTGAAATATATACGCCGTGCCCTGTACCTTCGGCGTGTCCACCACTTTGACCTGCTGCGTGCCACCATCAAAGAACCGTACTTTGCCGCCCTCGTTGCTGAGCACAACGATTGCATCGGCATTATCCGGTAAGAATAAGCATGGTGTCAGTCGGTTATCAATTTCGCCTAATGACAGCGTTAATGGCCAGCTTTCGTACCGTAAATTCGCCATCACATTGCGAAATGCGGTGATATCCAGTTCATCCACAAAGTGGGGAATGGCTTCAGCCACGTGACGGGGGTGGCCCCGCCATCCCATGTTGACCAGCAACGGAACCAAACAATTTGAGATATCCGTCATGTATTTCAGGCTGTGGAAAGCGGCAGCCAGATCACTGTGTTCCAGATAGTCGGTATCGGAAAGTTCGGGAAGATCACCTTCCAGAACGTCTTCGTCCACGGTATTTGTTCGCTCATTTGGTGCCACTTCGGGTGTCGGAACTTCCGACAGATCGGGTAATTGAACGCCAAGTTCGGGCAGCCGAGACAAAGGGTTTTGTTGATTGTTATCGTCCGCAATCTGAATAGGGGGAACCGGAAGGACGTCATCGCTGGCATCTCGCGCCCGTTTTTGCTCACGCAGGCGAGCCGCTGTTGTTTTCTTACGTGGACGGTCAGACGCCGGTGCTGGTGGTAACGGTTGTTCTGTAAGAATTCCGATAACAGCAGGATTCACATGATCACCGGGTTCACCAGCCGCGCCCTCAATCTTGGTGAACTCTGCCGGCATCAGGTACTCCCGCCATTGGACAGAGACCGGGGATCAACCCAGGGGATCAGGGCATGATCACTAATCTCGTAAACCACATCCGCTAATTCCAACAATGAAGGGCGCGCGGTCACCAATACCAACGTGACACGGCCTTGCAACCGCATCATCAAATCCTTCAACATGGCATCGCCGGCACTGTCCATGGCTGTATTGGCTTCGTCGAACAGAAGTACACGCGGCTTATCGACCAGTGCCCGGGCTATAGCTATACGCTGTTTTATTCCGCGCGGCATGGTATCACCTGCGCCATCCCCCACGGGGGTATCATAACCAAACGGCATGTGTGCGACCACTTGATCGAGACCCAGCAACCGAGCCATATCGAAGGCTGTCTCATTCAGTTGGGGACGAAACATGGTCAGATTTTCGAGCAAGGTGCCGTTAAACAACACCCCCTCTTGCGGTAGGTAGGCCACTTCCTGGCGAAGGACCGCGGGATCATATTCTGTGATATCCACGCCATCTACCGTCACGGTGCCTTTGACCGGCAACAACAAGCCGTTCATCAAATGTAACAATGATGTCTTACCACTGGCGTTACCGCCTCGAATACCAACCGTGGCCCCGGCAGGTACGTGTAACGACAGGTCTTCAAACACTGGCGGTAGATCATCGCCATCCCGGCTTTGACCAAAATCGAACCAGATTCCCTGCATTTTAAGCTCGCCATGCATATCTGATATATCGGTGATGTGTCCGACGGGTTCTGTGTTCAGTTTAAACAGGTCGCGCAATCGTTCGCGGGCAAGTGAGATGGATTGAAACCGCGTCCATATCCCCACCGCCTTTTGTAATGGCTGCATAGAACGGCCAGCCAGCATTGTACATGCGGCTAGGCCACCAACAGTCAGCGCCCCATCCACCACAAATGTTGAACCGAAGCCAACAACAGAAAACATCGTGAGTTGTGAAAACACGGCCCCGATACCGACAGCAGAGGCGCTGTTCAAAGCCACCTGTCGTTCGGCACCGGCGCAGGTTTCCTGTAAACGCTCATACCGCCGCAGCATCTGCTCTTCCATGGCGAGGCCCTTGATGGTGTGAACCCCACTGAGCACTTCAATGATGAAGCTGTAGCGACGATCATCGGCAAACATTCTATTTTCAAGAGATTTTTTCAACTTCTTACCGACCGTCGCAGCGCTGATTATGAAAAATACGATCAATAAGATGGGTACAAAAACAAGGTTTCCGGCCAGATAGAAAATAGCCCCAAGATAAATGACGGCGAACGGCAGATCACACATGGCCAAAACAGCCTGACCGGCGTAAAATTCTTTAAGCACACTCAGCGAATTCATGCGCTCCATGTGAACGCCTGCGCCCTGGCGCTCATAATCAATGATGGACGTGTGCAGCAGCCGCTCCATGGCATTGCAACCAGCGAGATGCTCGAACCGGGCGGCCATCCAGCCGCTGACGTAGGAACGTCCTAACTTGAGAATAGCTTCAAGTGCCAGTGCAACACCGACTCCGATAATCATGAGTGACAGGGTTTCCCGTCCATCATTGGGAATGATGCGGTCATAGACCTGTAATAACGTTAGTGGCAGTGCCAATGCCAGAATGTTGATAAACACGGATGCCAGAACGAGATCGAAAATACCACCTGGCATATAGGCGAAGGCCCCGAGTGCAGCATCGCCCTCGACCTTCTGTTTTTTGCCAAAGAAATTTCGGATTGCTGCCGTTGCCAACTCACATCTTCCGTTGAAAAATAAGATACACCCGCGGCGAGGCCTATTCCGCACCACCATATGTGTAACAGTACGGCCTTAATAAAGAGTTATCTTTCGGGAGCTCAAAGACGCATGATTCTGCGCATTTCTGTGGTTAACGAGGTGGAATCCTGGCAACCCAATCCGTGATCACGATCCGTGCCGTGTCCAGTGCCTCTGTTTTGTCCATTCCGGTACGCATACGGGGATCATACAGCGTTCTGATCAACACTTCATCGCTACGCGTTATCTTGGTTAGTTTGTCCTTATCACTAAAAACCGAAGGCCTGATCAAGTCGCTGTCATTGGGAATTCCCATACTCTGGATGAGTTCCTCCAACAGGCAATGATAGGTGGATTCTGTGTCCCGCTCGGCATTAACCACGATGATACTGCGACCGATTTCACCATGCTGGTCGGGAAATGACAGAAAATAGCACCCGCGCGGAGCGGCTAACAAATTCAGCATCTTTTGATCAACTGGTACGCCCGGTAAATTAGCCATTTCCATGGCCGCAACGAAGACAACGCGAACGTTTTCTGGCTCGTCGGTTCCCGTCACGAACCGGATTGAGCGGTTGGTGAGGCCCTGTAGGGTGTTAGCATGGCGCCGCAAAATTTTGTTGTTCAGGGCGGTTGCCTCGCCCACCACCCGAATGCGAAGGCTTTGTTCCCAGCGAATAATCTTGTCGGACCGTTCGTCATGTCCGGCTTCTTCACCAAAAATAATGACGTCAAATTGCTGTAGGAGGTCTTCCACAGTGGGCCCGGGATCGGTTGCCTGCGCGGGCTTGCACAAAAGTATTGCCATCACCGAAATGGTGCCAATAACAGTTAAAAAGCCATTTAAATTCAATCGGATACACAGCATTTTGTTAGCTTAGCGCGCCACGGGTATGACTGTCCATGAGCCGGCCATCTGTTCAGCCAAATCACGGGATGCTTCGAACTGGTCCGATGGTGCTATATAGGTCCACACATGAATCAGGCTAGCGCCTTGATTGTCGGCGGTACCGGGGCGGGCCATGGCAAGCGTCCATTGGCGAAAGTCCACTTGCCCACGACGGTAATCCGATACGAACTGCACAACCTGGATGGGCCCCATGGTGGATGGCAGAACAAATGGTTGGCCCTGCACGTGGTTCACGTTGGAAAGGCTGTATGCCATTTGAGCCCGTAAATCTTGAACAACAGCGTCCACCGCCAATTTGTCGGTGCTGGACCCTGCCGGGGCCACATTCTGTACCGCCACGGCTGCATAAGCCGATGGGCTGCCCGGCACGCCGGTAAACACCGTCGTTGAGTCGTTAGGTCGGCTAATTTTCCAGTTATCAGGATAAACCATGGAATAACCAAGGTTGCTGTCGTTATAACGGACCAGTTCACCCGATGCGCCCGTGGCAGCGGGTACGTCCGGTTGGGGGGGTGATTGTGAGGCGGTTGAACCGGCGGCGGCATTGCCCGGCTTGAATGATGCCAAAATGCGGTCAAACGTCGGTTGGGCCGTCAGAAATGCTTCCTGTGGTGCGATGAACATAACGACGAAATCCCAGGCATCTGTGCGCAGCAACAAGACCTGGACTTTCATTCCCGAACCCTCGTATGTGCCATTGTACCCCTGACGCCCCAGTACCATTATTTTTCCACCAGACAGTTTTTGCGTCCAGGGCTTGCCGTTACCCAAGTAACCTGCCTCAAGTCGGCCAATCATTTCTTCCACCGTGGTGTTCGGATTCGCCATTGCGGACTGAATATTAACGCCCCACCCTTTACGAGAGCTGATCGCCATATCCATATTGCCCTCACCCAGCGCAAAATCTGCATCGCCGGGTACCAGCACCTGAAAGCCTTTTTCTGGATGCGTAAAAATCTGGTCACTTACTGTAACTGATTGATTTTGGGTCGTGTTTTCTTGTGCATTGGTGAAAGTGACTTGCCCGAACAGCATCAGGAAGGTGGCGAGTGATAGAATAAGGGGTCTTGTTTTTGTCACGTGTTCAAACCTCGCCTCACCCGGTGAATGAGGAACATTGATGATACGGTGCCGGATGCTCTACATTACCATGATAAGAATTCATGGTTAACAAATCCTGTATGAAGCAGACGCTGCTTCCGTTTTACTCAAACAACGAATTAAGCAATGGCATCCAACGCAGACTACCGTAGCCTCACAGGCCCCCAAAAAGCAGCCATGTTCATGCTTGCCATCGCCGTGGAACATTCCACGAAAATGTTCGAGCGTATGGACGACGATGAAATCCGCGAGATGTCACAGCACATGTCAGGCTTGGGCACCATCAATGCGTCCATGGTTGAAAGCCTGTTTATCGAATTTGCCGATCAGCTGAGTTCCGCCGGTGGTTTGGTGGGGTCATACGATTCAACGGAACGCTTGCTGCGGGGCGCGCTGGCCGGTGACCGTGTGGGCACCATCATGGAAGAAATCCGCGGCCCTGCCGGTCGGACCATGTGGGAAAAGCTGGCTAATGTGAACGAAACCGTGCTGGCTAACTATCTCAAGAACGAATACCCCCAGACCGTGGCCGTGGTGTTGTCCAAAATCACGCCTGATCATGCGTCACGGGTGTTGTCGGTGCTGCCTGAAAACTTCGCCATGGAAGTGATCATGCGGATGCTGCGTATGGAATCGGTGCAAAAGGAAATTCTGGACCATATTGAAAAGACCCTGCGCGCTGAATTCATGACCAATCTGGCCCGTACGGCGCAACGTGACAGCCATGAGGTCATGGCCGATATCTTTAACAGCCTCGATCGCAACACTGAAAACCGGTTCATGACCGGGCTTGAAGAACGCAATCGCGAGTCTGCCGACCAGATCAAGAGCCTGATGTTCACCTTCGACGATCTGATCCGGGTTGACGCCACCGGTATCCAACTGTTGCTGCGCCAGGTCGAGAAGGATCAATTGACCATCGCTCTCAAGGGCGCGTCCGATGACGTACAGGACCTGTTTTTCTCAAACATGTCGGAACGTGCCGGCAAGATGCTGCGCGAGGATATGGAAGCCATGGGGGGGCTGTTCGCCTCAAGGATGTAGATGAAGCCCAGTCCGCTGTAGTTCAGGTGGCCAAGGCGCTGTCTGATGCCGGTGAAATCGTCATCTCCACAGGCGGCGAAGACGACGAACTGGTATACTAATTTATTATTGTTGCCCCCTATCAATGAGGTGGGCTTTCGTTTAGTTATATGACATGCCTAATGCAATGATTTACAAGCCGAATTTGCGTTTATGCCCGACACTGACAGGTCGGGTTCTATAGCCACCATGGACATCTATCTTCCCATCGCCGAAGTTTCGGTAAATATCTTTTTAATTTTGGGGATGGGCGGCGGCGTAGGTTTTCTATCCGGCCTGTTCGGGGTGGGTGGTGGTTTCTTGATGACGCCATTGCTTATGTTCATCGGCATCCCCCCTGCCGTAGCGGTGGCAACCGAAGCTAATCAGATTGTTGCCTCATCGGTGTCGGGCGTTCTCGCACACTGGAAGCGTGGCAACGTGGATTTCAAAATGGGCAGCGTGCTCCTAGCTGGTGGTGTGGCTGGTTCCACATTCGGTGTCTGGTTATTTACATTTTTAACAGAGCTTGGTCAGATCGATCTGGTTATTAAGCTGTCCTATGTTGTCTTCTTGAGCATTATCGGCTTTTTGATGTTGTTCGAGAGCGTCAAGGTGATATTGGTGAGCCGCAAGTCCGGTGGTGCCCCCGCCCCCAAACACCGTAGCCATTCATGGATCCACGGCCTGCCCTTCAAGATGCGGTTTCGTAAATCCAAGCTTTATATCAGCGCGTTGCTGCCATTGATCATCGGGTTTTTTGTGGGCGTACTGGCCGCTATCATGGGTGTGGGCGGTGGTTTCGTTATCGTGCCGGCAATGATCTATATCCTTGGCATGCCCACGTCGGTGGTTGTCGGCACCTCGCTGTTCCAGATCATTTTCGTTACCGCCAACGTGACGTTGCTGCAATCCATCAGTAACCAGACCGTTGACGTGGTGCTGGCGCTAATATTGTTGACCGGCGGCGTTATCGGCGCACAGTTTGGCGCCCGTGCCGGTGCCAAGTTACCCGGCGAGCAATTGCGCGGGTTACTGGCGATCATGGTGTTGGGCGTATGTCTGAAGCTGACGCTGGATCTGGTCCTTACACCCGATGATTTCTATTCACTTGGTCGGGGGTCAGGGCACTGATGCGCATTACGAAACGCCCCCTGTTTTGGTGCTTGATTGCGGTGAGTGCATGTCTCGCTGCCATCCCCCTGTTGCGCGCGCAGGATTTGGTCATCGATCTGTCTGACCCTATCGTGGCCATTACTGCCGGGTTCTCGGGCACAGACGTGTTGTTGTTTGGTGCCACCAGGGACGAAGGTGATCTGGTTGTGGTTGTGCGCGGCCCGCAACAGGAGCATGTGGTGCGCTACAAAGAACAGATTGCCGGTGTTTGGGTCAATACGGATGAAGTTGCTTTTGCGGGTATCCCGGTATTCTATGCGCTTGCCGCCAATCGCCCGATCTCGGAATTTGTTGACGGGGTTGATGCAGGTATTCATCAAATCGGGGTTCATGAAATCATTTTCACGCCCGCCGAACACCAAAAACCGGTGGACGATATCACCGCTTACAAAGAGGCCTTGATCCGGATAAAACAAGCCAAGGGCCTGTATTCTGGTGATGCCGTCGATCTGGTCTACCTGGGCAACGGCTTGTTTCGAACATCTGTGCATTTCCCGGCCAACGTGACTGTGGGCACGTATGGTATAGATGTCTATCTGTTCCAGGACGGACAACTGGTGGAAAACCAGACGTCACTGTTGAACGTCCGTAAATTTGGTCTTGAAGCAGAAATTTATAATTTTGCTCACCGCAACTCGGCTGCATACGGTATACTGGCGGTCATCATTGCCGTGACGGCAGGGTGGCTGGCAAACGCTGCCTTCAAGAAACGCTAGTGAGGGGTAAGTTGTGAGCGACGAACCAACAACCAATGACACAAAGAATGACACAACCAGCGACGCAGCGGCGGATGAACGCACGTTCCTGTGTCTTGTGGACAGCTCAGAAGAATTTGGCCCCACGTTACGGTTTGCCTGCGCGCGCGCGAACAATACGGGCGGTCGCATTTCGCTGCTGTATGTGATTGAACCGGCTGAATTTCAGCATTGGCTCGGCGTTGGCGATCGCATGCAGGCGGAAAGCCGCGAAGAAGCAGAAGAAATGTGCCAGGTGGTATCAGATGTGGTTATGCGTCGTACCGGCAAGATGCCGACGATCTACATCCGGGACGGCAAAGCCCATGAAGTGATTATGGACCTGGCCGAAGAAGAGCCAAGCCTGTCGGTTTTGGTTTTGGGATCATCCACAGGCGACAACGGCCCCGGACCACTGGTCTCTCACATCGTCAATAAAATGGCCGGTAAGTTCGCTTTACCCATCACCATTGTGCCGGGTGGCTTGACGGATGAGGAAATCGATAGCATTACGTGACCTCAGAAAAATAATTTAGACGAGTGCCTAACCACGTAATGCGGCGATGTTGCCTGCATAATCACTTGAATTAAACACAGCACTGCCTGCCACCAGCACGTCGGCGCCCGCCGCAATGCAGCGTGATGCCGTCTCCATATTCACGCCACCATCCACTTCCAGCTCAATGAGGCGGTCACCGATCATCTCGCGCAATGTGGTGACCTTATCGAGTTGATCTTCCATAAAGGACTGTCCACCGAAACCGGGGTTTACGGTCATGACCAGTATCAGGTCAACCTGGTCCAGAACATGAGCTACCGCACTGGCGGGTGTAGCCGGATTCAGCGATACCCCTGCCCGTTTTCCCAATGATCGAATGACCTGCAATGATTGTTCGAGATCACCGTCGGCTTCCACATGCACGGTGATGATATCGGCACCGGCATTCGAAAAAGCCTCCAAATAAGGTTGTGCCGGGTTGATCATCAGGTGCACATCGAACGGCTTATCCGTCGCGCCGCGAAGGGCCTTT
>Ga0233434_1000583_pt1 | contig 40386 bp, 55 predicted proteins | sample SI_122_August201_4_FD_182738 | JGI IMG/M metagenome (GOLD analysis project Ga0233434, IMG submission 182738) | Seawater microbial communities from Saanich Inlet, British Columbia, Canada - SI_122_August2016_120_MG | ecosystem: Environmental > Aquatic > Marine > Inlet | place: Canada: British...
AGATGGCAGAAGTTTCTGTACTGATGAGGAATACAAATTAAGATTCTTTGTAAATGGTGAAGAATTGCCAGACATAAGGGATTTAGAGATTGTAGAAGATGACAAAATTTTGATTACATTTGGTGCAGAGACACCTGAAGAAATTGAATCACAACTGTTAGAATTAGAACATCAAGAATTAATGAAATAAGAGTTTATTTCTCTTTTGTAGTAAATTGTGCCATTTTATCAAAGAACATGTAATATCCACACTTTGTGCATCGCAGTACAGTTAGTTCAGTAGTTAGAAATTCTTTATCTTCAAATTTTCCACTTAGTTTTACATTTTCACCTGCAATCTCTGCCTTGTTACTTTGACAGACAGGGCAAGATAGTTGTTTTTTTTCCAATAAAATAATCTAAAATCATCAGAATTTAAACTCAATGAAAAATTTCTAGATAATATCAATAAAGTCTAAATTATAGCAATCCAGAATTCCCATGTTATGGAAATTTCTAGTAGGAATGTAGTAGAAGGAACTGCACGATCTCCTCATAGAGCAATGTACAAAGCCATGGGATTAACTGATGATGATTTATCAAAACAATTCATTGGTGTTTGCCATACAGGGAATGAGGCAACACCTTGTAACATTCATCTTCCAAGATTAGCCATCAAAGCAAAAGAAGGGGTATCAGCTACGGGTGCAACTCCCAGAGAATTTTCAACAATTGCAGTAAGTGACGGAATCGCAATGGGTCATGAAGGAATGAAATCATCATTAGTTTCTCGAGAAGTAATTGCAGATTCTATTGAATTAATGGTTAGAGCACATCAATATGATGCACTAGTAGGAATTGCAGGATGTGACAAAAGCTTACCTGGAACTATGATGGCAATGGCAAGATTGAACATTCCATCAGTGTTTGTTTATGGTGGAACTATAATGCCAGGAATGCTTGATGGTAAAGAACTCACAGTAGTTGATGTGTATGAAGCAGTTGGCGCATATGATGCAGGTAATTTATCTTTAGAGGGATTAAAAAATATTGAAAATACCGCATGTCCAAATGAAGGATCTTGTGGCGGAATGTTTACTGCAAATACCATGGCATCAATTTCTGAAGCAATAGGTTTAGCTTTACCTGGAAGTGCAAGTCCACCTGCAGAAGACGACAGACGTGAAAAGATGGTATATGATTCAGGAGTTGCATGTGCAAAATTATTAGAGATTAATCTAAGACCAAAAGAAATTCTAACATTTGAAGCATTTGAGAATGCAATTGTTATGCTAAATTCTGTAGGAGGTTCAACTAATGGAATTTTACACTTGTTAGCATTAGCCAGTGAAGTGAACATCAAATTAACATATGATGATTTTGAAAGAATTAGAAAAAGGACACCACATTTGGCAGATATGAAACCAGGTGGAAATTATGTCATGAATTCACTTGATAAAATTGGTGGAATTCCATTTGTATTAAAAAAATTACTGAGTAAAGGACTACTAAATGAAAACTGTCTTACAGTCACTGGAAAGACAATTAAAGAAAATCTAGATTCAATGAGTTTTCCAGCATCAGATCAACGCATTGTAAGGCCAATTGAAAATCCATTGCACACAGTTGGAACTGCAGTTGTCCTAAAAGGCAGTCTAGCTCCTGAAGGAGCAGTAATCAAAACAGCAGGAGTTGAAATGACAAAATTTACTGGAAAAGCCCGTGTCTTTGATAGGGAAGAATATGCTTTTGATGCAGTTGCCAAAGGTGAAATTGATGAAGGGCAAGTTGTAGTAATCAGGTATGAAGGACCAAAAGGAGGTCCAGGGATGAGAGAGATGTTAGCCACTACTGCAGCACTGGTAGGTCAAGGATTAGGAAAAAAAGTGGCAATGGTCACAGATGGGAGATTTTCAGGAGGAACCAGAGGTTTCATGGTAGGACATGTGGCACCTGAAGCATATGTGGGCGGACCAATTGCACTAGTAAAAAACGATGATGAAATTACTATAGATACAGAAACCAACAAAATTGATCTTCATGTGTCATCTGAAGAACTGGCATCAAGAAAAAGTCAATGGAGTCAACCAAAACCAAACTATACAACAGGTGCTTTGGCAAAATATGCAACACTAGTAGGTTCAGCTGCCGAAGGTGCAATTACAAAACCGAATTTATAATAGTTCAGTTAATTTTTTCAAATCAATTTTTTCTTGTTCTGTAACATAGATTTTGAGTAATATTTTCCATGCTTTTTGAAAGTCATTAGAGAATTTCTTAAAACCTGATACAGTGGATAAAGAAATTTTATTTTTTGGATTATAGTTTATTTCATTTAATGATATACAATGGACTGCATCGTTTCTAACTTCAAATAGTCTAGACATATCTCGAGTAAATTCAGGACCAAAAACTTTCCAATCAAGAAAGGTTCTAATTTTTCTATTTATGGGTACAAGATTCAGCAAATAAAGCAACTCTGCACTATCCTCATCATTAGAATGTCTTACAATCCTTAATCGAATTATCTCATCAAACAAAAATGCCATTTTTGAGAATGCCGATAATACACTATCCCTATTTTTGTAATGGTTAATTTTGAATTAAATCCATTTTTTAAAACACCATCATTGAGAAAATAGTGTTTGTCTTTATCAATTAGGTACAATCTGATTTTAGAAGAGGGTTTTTTCTTGGCCTTAATTTCAGATAGAAATTTTGAAACACTCATGTGGCAACAACAAAACAACACGCAATTAAGGATTTTGTAGATTTTCATTAAAAATGATCAATTTGTCCACAAGCTTTATAGATCAGCGATCAGGAAAAATATTCAGAGATAACAGGAAAAATAACTAAATTATGATTATCGAATTACTGTTGTCTACTACAGGTTACCTAAAAGTAATGATTTTACCCACGTTAAAAATACCGTAGAACAAAATATGCAATAGACAACAGAGATTAATTTGTATAATTTTGTTTATTATTTTAAAATTAAACGGAAGGTCAAAAGGAAACGTGCCACTTGAACGTTCTGTGGGATTCTCTCATCCAACCTTCAAGAATTATTGGAACTGCGATCTTTTTAAACTATTCGAACGATTGTTTCTTTTTGTGCCTGAATCTATGCATTAGATCTAGAAATTGAGTCTAAAAAATGACTTTGTGTAATAGCTACTACAGGTTTTCCATACCTAAAACATCATAGTATGCCTTTGGGATCATTGATTGAGCCTTGAAAAATACATTGTTTACTGCAGTATCTAAAACATAAGTCTTAGCCCAATCATCTTCACTTCTAATTGAGCGACCAAATCCCTGAAGTAATTTAGTTAAAGTTTGAGATGTGTACCATGAAGGAAATTTATTCATTTTTGCCTTTGTTCTTTTTTCTGTATAATTAGGGTAAGGAACTTTTGCAATTATTTGAAATCTAGATAAATCATCTTTAAGATCAACACCCTCCCAAAGTGAAGAAGATAGTAGTACCCCGGTAGGATCAGATGCATGTTCAGAAATTACCTCATCTTGTGTTTTTCCATCTTTGTTTTTGCTGTGACAGGTTCTAATTCGTCGAGTATTTTTTTGAGATAAGTATCTAAGAATTTTTTGGCATCGAGGGATAGATGATGTCAGTATTAATCCTCGTTCAGTAGAATGCTCATCTAAAATTCTATCAATTGTTTTGATTACTTCAAGTTCATCATCTTCAGTGGAGCCATAGCTTAATCGTTTAATGTTTAGTAAATCAATAGTTCTATGAGTTATTGGAAATGGTGATTTTGGAGTATCTACAAATGCAATATCATCTTTTTCCAATCCCATGTTTTCACAAAAACTTTGTTTATCAATTGTAGCAGACATAAAAATTTGATAGTCAGTTTCAAAAAATGTATTTGCAAATTTTGAAACATCGATTGGTTTTACAGAAATAGTTCTAAAATTACCATTCAAATCTTTGATAGGATCATTTACTACAAAATTGTCTTTATCAGATGTGATGTCAATTTTTGCTTGAGCCGCCCTATCATAACGTCTCTCCAATCTTGTAATTAGTTCATAGTCAGGATTGTTTTGAAATACAGGGCTTTCTTTGATATCTTTGATTTTTTTTGCGTATGAATATGCAATATCATCAGTTAGTTTAATCATAGAATCTAAATCAGTAAAATTGTATTTCTCGGAATTAAGATTACACTCATCCACCTGGCCTGCAAATATATCAAATCCAACAAACTGAATAATTTGGTCTTCAATTTTATGTGCTTCATCAAAGACTGAAATTTTTCTATCAAGATAGTCCTCAAAGAGTTTCTTGTTAAATTTCATAATTTGAAAAAATGCATGATAATTCCACAAAGAGTGTTTAGATACGAGAGCATCATACTTTTGCAAATAATAATGACAGGATTGAGAATCTTGAGTCTTCTCTTCAACTTGTTTTATCGTGGGTTTGAATTTGCACACTTCAATCACCTCTTTTCCATTTTTGCTTACTCTTTCTTGACATTCACCTTTATCGCATGTTAAACCCCACCTCATTGCTCGTCTATCATTATCAACTTTTTCAGAAGACATCAATTTTAGACAAGGGAAATTTTGTTTTCCTTTAACGGGTTTTAAGAAAGGGATATCTTTGATGTATTGATCCTGAAGATGTTTTGATGCAGTTACTGTAAAGGAACTGTCAAAGTATCTAGAAAGTGTGGCACCCACCAAAGATTTTCCAACTCCTGTTGGAGCACATAAAATAATTTTTTTGTATCCAGAATTTAATTTTTCTTCAATTTCACCGATAATCTCTTTTTGAATTTCACGCGGATTGAACTGTTCAGGAAATTTTTCTAAAAGAGACAGGGTTAATCATCTTTTTTCTCAATATTAAAAGCATGAAGGTTCTTGTGATATCAAAGCAATTGTAATCTAGTTTAATATCTAGTAAAACCCCCATAAAGTATGGAATTACTAGAAGATAAAATGAGGGTTTGGTTAGATAGTGCCAAGTTTGTAAAAAGAGTTCCAGGAGTTTACGTCCTATATACCAGAAATAAAGATCCAATATACATTGGAGAAACAATGAATCTAGAGGAGACATTTACAAAATATGTAGATACAGACTTTGAAGAAAATGAATGTAAACAAAAAACGCAATTTTATCAAAGAGAGTTCACAGATAATCCAAAAGATCGACAATTACAATTAATGGAAGAATTCAAAAATAATACAGGGGACCACCCTGTTTGTAATTCTGAGATCAAAATAGAGACTAGTTAATGTAGTTCACTGCATTGCAGTGAAAACTGATTTTATTAATATCAAAAAAGCGAATTTCCAAACATGTCAAACGCATTAATTTATGTAGGAATTGCAGTAGGCGTAGCTGCAATGGCAGGAGCCATTGCTTATGGTACTGCAAACCAACAAAACTATGTTCCAGAAGACGCAGTCTTGTCTCAAGCTGCAGAGCAGGGCATATTAGAAAAAACTGGTGGAATGGGCGCTGATTTGAATAAGGAGCAATGGCATGAAGATCCTTATGCTGATGAAGCCGCAAAAATCAGAGCAGCTTATGAAGCTGAACACGGTGGATAATAATCTAATTTAGATTATTTTCCATTTTATTTTATATTATTTTTTTAGTTCAAAGATGGAAAATATGTCACATATATCAAAAGGATTAATTTTTCATCAGGAACAAATTTTCAATTTGTTGGGGAAAGTAATTAATTCAAGATACGGGTATGTGAATAATGCATCAATGCTATTACTGTGAGCAATTATTTGAATCAAAAGAGGAATTATACGAACATGTAGAAGTTCATTCAGATATTGAAAGAAATAAAGAAATTATGAATAGAAAAAAGCAGGCTGGAAAAAAGTAATCATTTCAGCCTAAACTAAAAAAAATAGAGTAAAGGTCAAAATTTATCAAATTCAGGGGGAGATATAACAATTCAGTTACAAAACCATATGGATTGGGTTGAGACAATGTTAAAAAAATCATGTGAGCAAACATTAACAAAAGGAGAGGTACTCCATAGTCTTTTCCACATGATTGAAATCAATGAAAACACAATGAACCATATTCAAAATGACAAAAATGACTTTGGTCCAGAACTTGAAGAATTAAAACAAACTGAAATTAAAGATTTAGATTTTCATTTAAAATATTACAGAGGTTTAGTAAATTACATAAATTCAGTTCCAGAAAACAAAATTATTAAAAATTAAGCATAGTTTATTGTCGCAGTTTATCAAAAATCAAATTATATTCTAACTGTTTTTCTTTGTTTTGGCCAAAATCTGTTTCTTTATTATATTTTTGACGTCGGATATCTAACAATTGTTCTAATTTTTCAATTTCATTTACAATCATTTTACCGGAATCTTCTTTTGCAAATTGTTTTCTTTGATCATCATTGTGTCCTCTAGTTGGAAACGGTTTATTGTAAAATTTGTATTGTAATTTTTCAAGATTTTCATTTTTTTCTAATTCAGCCAAATCAAAATGTCCTTGTTCATGTTTTAGTAAATCATTATTTGCCTGTGAAGATCTAACTGAAGATAATAAAGGATGAAATTCTACAAATAGTGAAATATTTTCAATCAAAAATATGATTTGATCATCTAACGTATCAGAATTTACTATCCAAGTAAATCTATATTTTACTGTACTATGAGAATCCTCAAAGAGTGCAGGATTATGTTCGGCTTGAAAATCAGACCATTTAAGAAAAAAATTACTAGACCAGCTAAATGGATCAATTTCAGTCATAATAATTCATTTTTCTCGTAATTTGATCTTAATTAATTTCTCTTTCCGTCACGGCCACTATACGTTCCAAGAAGTTGGGACATATTCAAACCAAGAATTATTTTTGCCCACTAGTGGCGTATGCGATTCTTGAGGTTCATTTAAGATCTCATCACCCCAATTCCCATGATAAAGAAAGGATATTTCTCAAATCGTGAGTTTTTTTGAACGTGTGTTTTACGTGAAATCATTTGATTTATCAAAGTCAGGCTCAAATTTCTAAAAAAACAACATCATTTTTTCAACCCATTTTGATTAAATTTCAAGACATGTTTTATTTTAAGAATTTTTGAAAAGGTAAATTTAGAAATATTGGAAGCAAGAATGTTTGCGGGTTTGATATTTGTACGTAACTCCCAAAGAGTCGAGGCAAAATAATATCAGGCTTGCTTGCTTTCCAAATTCTAAACTATTAATTCAGCTAAAACTATTTCTGCTAAACATAGAATCCAATAGAAGGATCAAATTCTTTGTTTATTTTTGAACTTTAGCGTTTTGAATTGGAAATCCCTCATCATCTATAGGAACTACCTTTCTAATTGACACGTACTTTTTTCTTTTATGAATAATTAGTGGAACTTGTTCAGGATTATTTGCTTCTACATCTTCAGGTTCAAAGTGAACTCTATATTTCATAAGAATAATTTTTCTATAGGAATTGTTAATTTAGGCGTTTAGAATTTAATCTTTATTCTTCTCATTATCTTTTAGTATTTTATCTAGAGGCATAGTAATTGTTCTATCTGAACCTTTACAATAATTTTTTCCTTTGAAATGCTTGTGGATTTTGACTTTGGCCATCATAACACTATCTATACCATAGTTTCCATGATGATCTGTAATTTCTTGACTAACAATATGACAAGTTTTAGAAATATTACACCATTTACACATAATTTTTATTTTTTTCTCATCACTCATTGAATCAAGTCACGTGTAACTACGATAAATATTATAAAACTTCATCTACAATAGGTTCCAGTATTTTAGCTAAGTCATTTGGCGTTTAATGTATCTGGATCATTATTTCCTGGAAGATACTTGCCCCCTAGTCTAGACTTCATTTTTTCATCAAAATCATCTTGAAGTCGTGTGAGATATATTTCAGATTCTGTCTCATCATCAGGAATTCCTGTATCTATGTCATAGTTGAATCCTGTTGCTAAATGATAAAATTCCTCAAAGAATTCCTTACAGTCAATAACGTCTGCATCTCTATCGATTACTACTACCAAACAATTACTGTCTATTCTAAAATTAAGACAAACTTCCTCTTCTATCATAACATCTGCCATCACAGCCATGAGGTATGGCGTGTATTTTTCATCTAGTTTAGCCTGACCTTTGTTTGCAATCCATAATTCTTCCCCATCGAGCATATTATCAAAAGTTCTAACGGTAACATCTCGAATATCTGAATCGGGGTGTGCTGATTTTGATTTCCATGAACTCTCATCATAATTTCCAGGATCAACATAAACTACATCAAAACCCAAATCTTCATTTAATTGATCAAATTCCCATACTTCATTATTTGTCCACATTGGGGAAAATTTCTCAATCAGACCTCTTGTTAATTGATTCAATGTGTATTTCCAACTTCTCTATTGTTTAATCCTTCTTGAATCAATTATTCACACCCGATTTTAGAAATTCTATTGTACATTCTGCCAGTTCTTTATCTGAGTGTTTTTTTATCTCATGTTTGCAATTAGGACAAGTTCCAGACTCTTCTTCAGAAAATTCATCTCCCACTTGTTTCATACAACATTCCATTAATTCTGAGGTTGAATGGGATTCCATAGAAAGCTTACATGTGGGGCATTCAGTCATGTTATTTTTAGATTCAATTTCAGTCCTAATAAATTATATTTAATTTCCAAAAAATATTATTATGAATATGTCTGAAAAATTCCAAAATAAATTAAAATGTATATGTAATAATAATGTGGTTTTTGAGATAATTAATGATGTTGAATGTGATTGGGGAAATCACACTATAATTCAATGCCCTAATTGTGAAGAACTTTTTTCAGTCGATAAAAAATGTCCTGCATTTCAAAACATTTCACAATTATTCAAAAATAATGCCGGATTATTTTCGGATGATGAACAGTTAGACTATCTATCAAATTCACATCCTTGTTAATTCTAAAGCCACAGATAAAGATGGTAACCAATGTCGTTTTGATGGATTACCAACTCCCAGCTAATCTACGGCAATACCGTTGTTATGAAAATACTCTTAAAATAAAAAAAGTACACAAATATTGATTTAATCTTTAAAAAAAGCTAATCAAAAATCCCCAAACAAAATTATGAATCCTGCGGCTAGGGCTACGATTGAAATACCCATAGTGACATAAAATTTCCTATTCACAAAGTTCTCTAAAATCTTCTAAAATTAATATGTAGAGGAAGAAATTCTTCTAAACTTCAATACGCTTAAGTTCATAACTTCTATAGAAAATTCATGAACCAAAATAGATTTGAAACAATATCAATTGAATCAAAAATTAGAGCAGGAGTTTTTCATAAAGTTGTTAAAGACTTAGAAAATGGAAAAGCTGTTTCTTGTTCTTGTAAATGTTGGAGTAAAGGAAAAAAACCTTGTGTGGGCATGAGAACTATTGGTTATGAATGTTGATTTAATTATTTAATTTGAGCCTTTTTTAGAGTTTAAACTCCAACATACTAAAAGAAGAAACTGATTATTACAACAGCACCAATTACGAATATTGCTCCAATTGCACCAACTAATCCTACTTTTGCCACATTAGGCAATCCTTCTAAATCCATAATGAATTAAATTCGTTATTTTCCAATAAATCTTTCTAAAATTATTCCAATATGTTTAAGTTCATAATTCTTAGATTGTAATCATGGCACGAAAAAAGACATTGAAAGAACGCAAGAATTTAGTGTGTCATTGGCATTGTCCTTGCGAAGATTGTAAATCATCAGATAATGAAGCATGGTAAGAATATGATTTAGAGTATAAACCAAAATTACCGTAATTATTATGATTCAGATTATACTTTGAAAATGTCTAGTTTACGCCTAAATATCACATAGTTTATTTTATTATACTAGAAAATATTTAAAAAAATATTGTCAGAGAGAAAACCGTTCAGAAGATTTCAAAAAAAAGAACCGTCTTTAAGCACTGAACAAAAAATTGAACAGTTCATTTTAAGAAATTCAAATAACGGATATTTTACCAAGGTTTCAACAATTCCATACAAATTTGAGATTTCAGAAGACAGAGCGTGGGGTATTGTAGGAGAACTGCTATCTAATGGATCTCTAGAATCAATACATGATGAAATTACAGGAGAAATGAAACTTTGCCAAACAGGAAAAATTTACCCTATTATGGATTTAGAGAAAAAAAGGAAAAGGGAAAAATTTGGAACAAATAAAAAATTTGGTAAACCAAAAAAACAGTAAACTAATCAACAAATAACAAAACTCTTAATTCGTATAATTTACAATCCAGATGACATGAGTGATGATGAGAATTTACCTTCTCAATGTCACCCCGTAATTAAACCAAAAAAGAAAAAGGGTTCAAAAAATGAAACAGTGTAAATTATGTGGAACACCGCTTGGAAAAGAACCAACCACAGAAGAACTAAACAATCATTGGAAGAAACACCACAATTGGCACTGGGAATCAAATAAAGAAAAAACACCAGAAGATGCATTATTAAAAAATCGAAATTAAAAGACGTCTTGGTATAGCAGTCGTTTATAGCATGCCTAAACTGCTAAACGAAGGCGTCAATGTATCATTAGCCTCAAGATATAAAAGAAAAGTGGAATCATCATCAAACATTTGTTTAATTTAGATTAAAAAATAGAACTAATTTTTAGGATTTTCCAAGTATAAGTAATCAATTGTTTTTGTAATGTTTCAAATTTTTCAAGCCTGATGGAAAATTATTTTTCAGCTAAAAACTGAGAAAAATTTACTTCGAGTTTGTAATAGAAATTAAGAAAGAATGAGACATGTCAGTTATAGAGGCATATGATATCAAGGCACGAAAAAAAGTGACCATGAAAAACCCACAACCATACAAAATGAAGAATGGTTCATGGGCATTGAAAGGAACTAGCGCTGAGACTGGAATCAAATTGTTTAGAATTGTTGGGAAAACAAAACCAATAGTTGGTCAGTCAAGATTTGAAGCATTCAAGAATTTGTTTACAAATAGACAATGTGAATGCGACAAAGAATGCTAGTCATATTCTTTTTTTTAAGAATTTTAGATTTAATTTTGAAACACTAGTAATTCCTTGAGAATCGATTCGAAAGCATTAATTTGATAATTTTTTAATGGATAACATGTCTTTTGAAATTAATTGGCACGGGGATTTCGGGATTTTATGGGCGTATGAAAAAGATAGATTTGTAATTACAGCAGTATTCGAAGATAAAGAAGAGGCCATTTCTATTGCTAAAGAAATAGAGAGTTGGAGTGAGAAATTCACCAGGTTAACCATTATTGAAAAAAATGATGATGAGTATGCAATTTGTTGTTATCAAGATCCCCAAATATCAAAGAGTGATAAGCAAATGGGGTTATTCAGAACAGGAATGAGGCAAAGTAGTGGATATGAGCAAGTAAAACCAATGATTCAAGAAGGACCACCACTCTTGGAAATTGCTTTTGCTGTAGACATCATAGACATGAGTACGTATGAGCAAATATCAAAACTAGTTCCTATGAGAAAATGCAGAACTATTTCTGAAAAAGATTTGAAAAAACAAGAATTCTATTATGAAAAATCTGCAAATCAACAAAGTTAAAAAAATGATGAGATTCAAAAAAAATAGAATCAATCACCATTCATGGTCGGGTACTAAAAATAACTCAAATTCAATATAAAGAATCACTATCAAATGGTTCATAGAATTCATACTGATAAATCATTCATGTTTGTTAAATAGAGATTTTACTTATCAATAACATGAAAGATAACAATTACCAATCATCATGGGAAGAAGTAATCGGAGTTTCTTGGCTTATTTCTGAGGAATAAAATGCCACGCTCCTATTCATGCAGTCCTAGTTGTTGGTGCAAATTAAAATCAAAAACCGTCGATGAAACTCTTTAGTTTCTAAGATTCAATTTTTCTTCATATGTGATTATTAAAAAAATAGAATCAACTATGAGATTTTTAGAATACCTTAAGTATTATTTAGTCATAACTTTTCTTATGAGTTTTGAAAATCTATTAAATAGAATAATGGATTCAGATGTCAACATTAGACACAGTATAGTTTCAGATTTGGAAGGAAACATACTTGCTACAGGACATCGTGAAGGAATTACAAATTTCCTATCTCAAGAAGAGACTGAAGCCTCACTTAAAAGAGCTGCAAGTGCATGGAAGGCAAGAAAAGAATTAGGTCCAAAAATTGGAAAAGGATTGTATGCAGTAGCAGCATTTGAAAAAATTACAAGAACAACTTTCCCACTAGGTGAAGATAATTTACTTTTTGTCAGTTTGGGTTCGGATTCGGTACGAACTGATGTACATGAAGGAGGTCAAAAGCAAATCGTAGAACATGTTCTAAACATATTGAGTGGCGACCCAACTAAAGCATAACACAATATCGGTCTAGAAATTGTCAATGATTGAGCATACAAAAGAATGCAAGTACAGAAATGACAATGACATGCCACATACTAACTGCTATTGTAAATGTCACAAAATTATAATGGCAGAGTCAGGGAATTTGCAATCAAGAACTTTTTGATTTTTTAGGATCAAACTTCTTTACAATCTCAGTTACATTTGCAAGAATTGTTTCTTTAATTTGAATTTGAGACATCCCAGAGGCAGTCATGAATTTAATTTGATCAAGTAATGCAAAATGGACTCGGCCTTGAAGGTAATCAACTATGCCATAATCCTTTTTTGGAAACTCTGTTACAAATAATTCATAATCTTCTTTATCATTTGATTTTTCATTCATTAAGATGATTTTTAAAAAACCAGATATAAGATTTCCAAATATTGATTAAACTCTATAAATCACAAAATTTTATGACAGAATTTATCCATAAACCATACGACAAAATTTACGTCAGAGACACGATAAAGTTAAGCCTAGATGATCTTATCGGAATGATGTCATCATTAGAGTCAGCCCATGCATATTGGGTAGATGGGGTGTTGTTTGCAAGTTTTGCCATGACAGAATCTGAAGAATTGGCAAAAAAAGAGATGCAAAATGAGATGTATTTAGATAAAATTATTTTTGCAAAATATGAAAGACACACAAAAACTGTCAAGTCCTCAACTAATCTAGAAATAGGCGTCCTGAACATGCAAAAAAGCAAACTATACAAAGATCTGATAGCATGGTTGAAAACGCAATCAATTTGGGATGAATAATTAAATTATTTGAAAACTATTTTTGCAAAAATATCTAATTGGTAGTAAGTAATGTTTTTTCTTTGCTCATCATCATACATTGAAAATGAATTTGTTCTTCAGTTGCATGTCCACAACCATGACAAAATGATTGGACGGTTTGAGAGCAAACATTGCATTTTTTGTTTTCTTCTAATTCTTGCCCACAGTGTCTGCACGAATTATCTTTCATACAAAATAATATGATATAATGGATTTAAACCATATGAAAATTAGACGAAACTAATTAGTTTAGACTAAGATAGGTGTTTAGAAAGAAATTACAAAAACTGCGCACGACTTTTAATTTCAAAAAGAACTCAAACATGATTCTGCGCATGTGTTAATTTTAGATCACTACGTGGTTCCAATAATGGGAATCGTTATTTGAGAATGTACCGATTTTCTGGATATTATTTATCATAAAATTTGAGTTAAGTTTTTCCTAAAAATTGATCAAAAATTGTTCCGCTTGATCCATTGGAATATCAAATCATCTATGAATGTGATGTTCTAGATTTATTTTGAACAGATCTATTTTTTACAAATTCAAAAATAATTTTTTCTAATTTTTCTGTATCAAGTTAACGCATAGTATTTTTGAGAAATCATGTCACATGTAATTTTGAAGGTTTCTCAAAAAAGAGCACCTCCACAAACTGGAACAATTATAGAAAATTAATGTAAATCAAGATTGGTCTATTGCTTAGGATAGCCCAATCTCTAGCCATCGGATTAGTCAGATTGACGACTATTTCAACATCCGTTGGATGTTATTCAATTCAATTGAATCCTATATGAGTTAATCAATAATTAGAGATTATTTTGAAAATCACGGTTACCGAAATGAACATACACTAGTGAATTACATCTCAAATCGAAATGATCTCTTTCGAACATAGAATTCTTAGTGAATATCGATTAAAAATAGCAAAAATTGAAACACTTGTTAAATTAATCATGGCACACAGAGAACCCAAAGGGGTAGAAGCAAAAGGCGCATCTGATTTTCTTGATGTGTTAATTTCTGAAACAGATAGATTCTATGAGAATAATAGTGAAATTTTATCAAATAATGGAAAAAGACCCCATGCACGATCACGTCTTCCAGAAACTAAAACGTGGAATGAAAACGTGGAGAAATACTATGAAAAACATCCACGTAGAAGACCTAGAAAATAGCACATACATTCAAGAAATGATTAGATAGATGGATTTAGCTAGAAAAAATATGAATAAAGTACAAAAATCTAATGCACTCAAAGAATTAGAAAAAAGACTCAGTAAACAAAGAAAACAAAAATCTGAAGATAAAATTAAAGAAATACTAGATAAGAAGAAAATAGATTATGACACAGTAACTATAATTTTAGATGTTTTTAAAAAATCAAAATTTCAATGGCAGCCAGAACACTTTGATATTTTTGATTCTAGACCAAATGAATTTAGAAAAAGAAAATTACCAAAAAACAACAGAGAATGTGTAATGCTAGGGGTTAGGCTAGGAACAATGAGAAGTAAGGTCATCTATAATCTAAGAGAATATCAATTAACAGAAAAACAACGTCAAGACATTGATGAGTTGATATGGACTTTTATCGAGTATCAATGGAAAGAAGCAAGGACAATCCACGACTTTACATCAGAAGAAAATACATCTAAAATAGAATGAGTGTTTTAATTAATTAGTAAATGTTTTGACATAATTTAGATAGTTTATCACAATCAGATTATTCCAATATTTCAAAAGAATTTTTGTAACAATTGACATTTGCTTTGAGTTGAGCGTCAACTATTGTTTTTGAGAAATTATGAACCTTCATCATATGTTCGGGAATATCATCACACTTTGTTTTACAAGTTCTACATAGGTATTTCATATCTTACGACTGTGATTTTGAGACCATATACAAGGGTTTCTTTAAAAAATGACAATTTAGTTAAATTATTGATTCAGGCCAAATTGTTCAGATAGTATTTTTCAATGCGTTCTGTCATAGGTTCAATATAATCATCGCATGTTTTGATAAATTCTTGACGTGTATTTTTTTCACTGCTAACTAGAATTACCACTTGATTAATTTTCTGGCCAGTGACCTCATGAAACATTTGGGCATAACATGTAGTTTGTAAATAATACTCATACATGTAATCATCAATCTGAGGTTTTCTTTTTGTTTTGTAATCAATAATAGATAATTCTCCATTGTAATATGCAATTAAATCACTAGTTCCAGCAACCTTTAGTTTATCTGAATACATTCTTTGTTCAATACAAGTAACATCAGAAATATTTTCCAAGTATGGTTTTAAATTGTTAAAATGTGCAATAGGCAATAAATCAAATTCTTCCAATAATAGATGATTACAAAGATAATCCTCAATTATTTTGTGAGATTGCGTTCCAATATGTTGAGATTGTGCAGTAATGTATTCATGTGCAGGTTCATTTTCCCTCCAATTTTTTAGTCCGTTTTTTTTCCCATCAGGAGCAGTAGCTGACAATATTGTACTAATTGAAGGATAGATATCATCAAATTTTGTCTGATACCAATGACCATCATCTCTATCAAGCAGAGTAGGTTCCCGAGTTTTTAACATCTGAGTATAATTTACCATAATTGAAATTTAGAAACAACAGTAATTTAATGATTATAGATTTTATTTCATCATTTTTTGAAACTTTTCAAATTCTGATCTTGTTTTTACAAATTGATCAGTCATTATTTTTTGTAGTGAGAGTAGATTTTCTAATTTATCATTAATAATGAAAATAGATTCCTCAAAAATTACAGTATCGATGAATTCATCAATAGGATATACAGTGTATTCAAAGAAATCATCATCAGTTTGAATCTTTAATTTGAATCCCATGAGTAGCCCTAATTCTTCATCTTTGTTTAGAAATCCAACTAAACTTGCTTTAAGAGAAGAATTGTTTTTAATGGATTCATATCGGGATTTGTTTTGGGGATTTTCATCAATTATGCATGCAGCAGGCATGCCTTTAGTATGCAAAATTATTGATTTGTGTGTAGGAACGAATTCTTCAGGATTAGGCATTTTATCTAAAGGCATTGTTTTCCCCTAAATCAAACCACCAATCAAGGCAATGCCCACTACTATGGCAAGAACACCAATAGCAATTTCAATAAATTTAGACATTAGTTTTTGAAATACGATAATTGTAATAAAGTTCTGGTTTTGAATTACTATACAGTGATGATGTTAGAGAAAAATTATCATATATTCATTAATGCCAAATTAATCAAAATCAATATTCATGAAATTTTGTTCTAATTGTAATACAAAACTTACGCAAAATCCTGGTGATGTAGGAGCTCATGGAATTTGTCCCAAATGTAATCCTGAACAAATCATTCCAAAAAAGCCAACTTATGGAGTAAACTATTCAGGACGAACAAAGCAGTGCTCCAAAGGATGTGGTTCGGAGATCTATTGGGATGAAGAATTCAAATCAGATAGTGGTAAATTCATTCCAATTGATGCAAGAACGGATGAACCACATAGGTGTAATGGTTCAACAGAATCAGGTCAAACATACTATCCAGATGAGATTAAAAAATTCAGCAAAAAAGTTACACCCCCAAAACCCAAAATTGCACTACCAAAAGAGATTTTGTTTGATATTAACAAGATTCCAAAATCTCTAATTGATAACGATGCAATTATCCAACAAATTATTCAAGGTCACAATGAAGAGGAGTTAGGTATTATTCATTATGAACGAAGGATATCTCCGGAGCCTGAAAAAATTCCAATAGATAATCTCAAAGATGTTTTATCTGAAAAAATTATTCAAGGGTTAAAAAAATATGGATTTACAGGATTGCTTCCATTTCAAAAGGAATCTGTATACTCAATTCTAAAAGGAAAAAATACAATAATTTCAGCACCAACTGGTTCTGGAAAAACAGAAGCATTTAGCATTCCAATTTTAGAGAAAATTTCAAAGGATTCAACCCCAGGAGTTTTTGCGCTATTTGTATATCCGCTTAATGCGTTAATTGATGACCAAGTTTCCAAAGTATCGAATCTAATCCACAAATGTGGATTAAATGACAAAGTTGCAATTTACTCAATTCATGGAGGGCAAAGTACAGAATACAAAAATATGGTAATTTCAGAATCAAATAAAAAAGCACTAATCATTGCAACAAATTTTGATTTTATTAATTATCATCTTATTTTACAAGACAAAAAATGGAATGAGTTATTCAAAAATGCAAAAATCATTGTAATGGATGAGGCACATTCCTACACTAGTTTTCATGGCTCAAATGTCTACCATGTCCTCAAACGAATGAAAAGATACATGAATGATATTCAGTTTGTAGGATCTTCAGCAACTTTGGATAACTCTAAAGAATTTTTCTCAAACATGTTTGATTTACCTGAAAAATCATTTTCGTATATCAAAAGTAAATATCGAAGAAAACAAAACATGCACATGTTTTTCATAATGCCAAGAAAATATGGACAAAGAACTACAATGGAGTTGTTATCATCAATTTGTTACAAAAATCATTCAACACAATTAGTCTTTAGTAATTCACATAACGATGCAGAATTTCTTGCATCAAATGTAGAGGATGCAAATGATGGAATTAGGATTCAGATACATCGGGGAGGTCTTGATCAGAATGACAGAAAATTGTATGAAACTCAAATGAAAGGAGGGGAATTAGATGTACTCTCATGTACACCCACACTTGAATTAGGCATAGATATCGGGCATGTGGATGTGGTGATATCTGCATTCAAAAGTGAATATGATTCATTTGTTCAAAGAATAGGACGAGCAGGGCGAAAAGGGCAAAAATCCTATGCCATCTGTGTCTTTGATCCAGAAGATGCAACATGTCATTATTTTGCACGACACATTGAGGAATATCTCTCACAAAATCACATCATTCCAATTAACAAAGAAAATTCAATAATTTCAGACAAACACATTGAATCAATTGAAGTTGAAAAAGAAGCAGCCGAAGAGTCAGACAAATCACAGTTCTTTGATTTTGCAGGGAGTGTCAATTTACGAGGTACATCAGGAGAGATTTCAATATACTACAACTCCATGAAGATTGGGACACGTGGTGTTCCTATTGGATATTATCAATTACATCAAAAAGCAATTTATCATTTTAACAAGAAAAACTATGAAGTTATCTCTCTGATAAAATCACAAAATGGTGCAAGAGCATATTTGAGAAGAGCCACAGAGAAACAAAAAAGAACAATACCAATAGTTCGAACTACAATTTTACAGACATCAAAAAGAAATGAAATTCATAGAGAAGTTATTTCAAAAAATAAAAAAATTTCAATACGATATGGAATAATTGATTTAGATAGAACAATCACAGGATATTTGAAGGGGAATTACAACGAGTCTGCAGACAAATTTGAAACATATGATGGTAAAACAGTTCCATCTTGGAGAAACTTTCATTGGAAATCAAAGCATTCATCAGTTAGCATTGAGCTTCCCTCAGACATCATATCAATGGCGACATCAAATTCAAAAAGTCCTATAGTTTCAGATTCAAAAATTCATACGATTACTCATGTTTTACTTAATGCAAGTAAAATTCTAACAAAATCAGAATCAAGTGATATTGATGCGTATTATGAGAAAGGAATAATCTATCTATATGACAATTCATCAGATGGATACAATGGATGTAGTAAAATCATCTATGATAAATTTGAAGAAATTCTAAATGCATGTCATACTCTTCTAAATGATTGTGATTGTTCTGCAGACAGACAAAGTGATGAAGAATGGGGAGGATGTCCAAAATGTACTTTTACTACAAATTATTGCCAAACAAAAAACAAACAACTCTCAAAAAAAGGTGCTAAAGAATTCTTTTCGTCATTCAAACAGATGCAAATTAGTTCTTGAGTTATTCTTTGTCGATTTGATTGTTGTAATCATCTATTTTACGATTATATTCTTCAATTTCGGCATTATCATCATCAATTGAACTCTCAAATAATTCAGGATTTTCATCTTGTGCTTTTTTCATTAATTTCTTAAAAGTATCAGGATCATCTTTTTGTAAATCTAAAAGAATTTTACCAATAGAATCATCAAGATTACTCATAAATCAAACGTAATATCAGGCAGTATTTTTGTTATTCTAAGTTAAACAACGAGAGTACATGGAAAACACGCTTTGACACAGAACGTTTTCCTAACATGATGTGTTTTCCAACCAATTATTCTACGACGCAGAACATCTGGCTTCTCGTTATGTACTATACGTTAAAATCGTATATAACAATGATCATGATTTTCAATCTTACAAAAACAATCAGGAAACATGTTTTCCCTTAAAACATTGTTTACAAATTTTACTTCCAATTCTAGTCTTGATAAATATAATTTGTTCAGGGGTTAATCGTCCATGTTGTACCAAATTAAGTAAATCATCAGATTCAATTATTTTAAAATTCTCCAAACAATTGCACTCTACACATTGACAATCAGTTTTTGCACCCAATAATATTATAAATTCAAAACCAGTTTAAAAACAAGTATCTTTTTGAATTATTTTGGAGTAAATACAGATAACCAAAAATGTAGTATTTTTTTGTTCATCTCATCGAAGGTTTTTGCATTGTCGTTCCAAGTTTTTGCATTTTCTTTGCCAGCATTTATTGATTTTATGGTAATTTTGTGACACATTGCTCTGTACTTTACAATCTCGTCATTTACATTCTCAATAATTTTTTGGTCAGATTCAGGGAATGTAAAATCAAATGCAGAGTTTGCTGTGAATTCTTTGTACAGTGTAAGATTTGCAGTAATTGTATTTTTCCATGTTTTATAATATTCATTTTGAAAATCAAATAGAGTTTGCTGTAAATGTGGAACATATTGTTCAATTTCTGAGAAATACTTTTTGCTGATTTTATCAACTACGTTAGAATCATCAGTCGAGGAATTGATTTGATTTTCACTCATAAGAAATGATTGTTTTTAATAGATTTAAAGAAATTGATTTTTTATAGAACCTAAATTATGATTTGGGCTTGAGAAAAGATCATCTAAGAGTCGAAGTTTTTGATATCAAGACATTTTGAATCAAATTCATTGAGGTATTTTTTACCCCCGACTTGAGGATCTTTTATGTATAATTCACATGTTTGTGGGTCTATCAAGGTACTCGTATTTTGTTCATTTGAGACATATTGTAATATTAAAATTCCAACAAGTGCAATTATCAAAATTATCGGTAATCTTTTTTGATAAATGTCCACAAAGAATCTTGTATAATTTTTGAACTTAAGCCTATTGATGGTTCTAAATCTTTGCAAGAATCTTTTTCTTTTTTTCTTGGAATTCCTTTGAAGTTATAATTCCAGCTTTTTTTAGCTCTCCTAGTTTTTCTAATAAATCCAGATGTTCTGATTTTTTTGATGTTAGTTTCTTTGTTGCTTTGGCTGTGAGGGATTGTTTTTTGCTTTTTAGTTTTGATTTGAGCCCAGTACTTTTTTTGGAAATCTTTTGACTAATTTCATAACCTTTCTTTTTTGCATGCTCAATGATTTCGTCTGATTTTGCTTTTGTAACATCATCTACTAGTTTGTGTTTTTTTGCCAACTTACCTAATTCATGAGTCTTTTTTTTAGCAAGGTTTGCTTGGTATTTGAGATCTTTAACTAATTCGCCCTTTGATTTTTGTTTGAATCGTCTAGTGTACTCTTCTATGATTAGTATTGGAAATGGAGTATACTCTACATCCAAATAATATTTGATTACTGTATCATCAGGCAATGTTTTGAGATATTCTTTAATTGATTTTTCTGACTTTAGATTCATGATTTTAATTTAAGTTATGCTCTTAAAAAGATTCAATCAAGCCTACCACAAGTTACCTTGTTTTTTCAGAGTGTCTTTTGCATCATCAGGAACGGTATTTAGAGTGTGTGGATCATAGTTTGCACCTTCAAAATTAGTAGATTGTAATATGGAACCATCAAAGTTTGCATGTCTCAAGTTTACACCACCAAGATTTGCATTACTTAAATCAGCATTTCTCAAATCAGAGTAAAACAAATCAGCACCTCTAAGATCAGCATTTTGCATGTCTGCACCATACAGTTCTGCATCCCATAGTTTTGCATTTGATAGATTGATATTTCTCATATCAGCGCCTCGTAATTTTACATAAAACAAAATAGTGTAACTCAAATCAGCTCCACTCAAATCAGAACAACTCAAATCAGCATTATGAATATCTCTATTTTTTAGATTAACACCGCTCAGATTAGAGTCAGACAAGTCTCGTCCAATCAAATCTTCATAATCAAAATCAACATTTCTAAGATTTCGTTTTCGGAATACATCTGAGGGCTTCATGATGTATGGTATAGGGATAAGGCATTTGAATTTAGATGAAATGATTTGATTCAAAATGCGTGTTTGGTTCCATTTTGGATTATTTGATCGGCTAGAAATTCCAGCCAGTTTAAGTCAAAAATCACATTATAGTGAATATGGACTTAGGGATCTGGTCAATGTTAGGAATTGCCAGTATTGCCCTATTGTTTGGTATGGGTATGGTTTTTCCTGCAATGGCTGAATCCATGACTCTAAAACTAGTAGCAGATTCTAGTGCGTCAGAAGACAAGTTGTATGTTTCAGTTGATTTTGATGATGACGGAATATGCGATGGGCAAGCAGTACTAATTTCTATATCAACTATTACAAAAATAGGAATAGATCAACAATGCATTTTGCCTAGCATTTAGTTGCCGATAATCTTAAGTTTAGAATTTTTGTAGGGAATTTATGAGAATGGGAATTAAAATTGCAATAATCATAGTTGCCGCAATAATTGCCCAAATTTTCGGGAATTTACTATTTTAATTCAATAAGCTTAAGTTTGTAATTCCTGCAAAAAATTCGTGAGTCTAGATCCTAATTACAAAGCAATTTTTGTGATTTTAAATGATATAGAATCACATGAATTGATTCAATTCAACAAAGAATATCTTGATGAAGAATATTTTGAAAATTTTATAGAATTTGAAAATGCATTTTCGCATTCAATTGTTGAAGTGTTTAGAAAATTAGATACATTTCAAACAAATCATGAAGAGATAGTTATTTTTGCAGTTTATTCAGAATTATCATTTATTAATTTACATTTAGAAGTAATGAAAAAATTTCTCAAAATTATAATCAACACATCAAAGATAAAGGGAGGATTTGATAATAATACAACACTTGAACAGATGATAAAAAGAATTTGTAATAAAATGCAATATCCTGAAAAATTAAAAAAATCCATCAAAGGCTTGTTTTTAGTTGATTTTGCAGAGGCAGTATCTCACCAAGAATATCGAATTTACAAAAATGGTAGCCTTGTAATTTACCCCAATGATGAAAAAATGAAGAAAATTTTAACCATTGATGATCTTATCAATAACGCATCACAGGTCACAACAATGTTCGATGCAATGCTTGACTGGTCAGATGGGAAACAAAAAACAGACAGGAAAGTGAAGGTAGATGGAAAAACAAAAGGATTACTCAAAATAGTAAAAGATCTGATAGAACAAATTGAATCATTAGATAAGAAACTAGACGGGTTGTCTTAAAGTAAAATTTACATTAACTGAAAAGTGGAAATACCAAACTTGGTAATTAGAGTTGGTGCTAATATGGCATAATGTGTATAATTTAACATGTCAGAATCTGAAAAAGAATTAAAAAAACAAGATCAAGAGGAAATGAAAGAAGAAGCCCATCAGCTTGAACTCAAAGAAGGGTATGTGCAAGATGAAGAATACAACGAATCAGAAGAATAATTGTGCAAGCATACTAAAGAATATTTTTTTGGCCGTATTTTTTTAAAATTTGATTTGCACTGTCAAGTAGAGTTATGATTTGAGGGTATGTTGAATTTTCAACTAACTCATTTTTTATCAAAATAAGATGATGTCTGTTTTGCCTAATTTGTCGCATTATCTTTGATTTTGATGCATCATAATTTTTTAGATCACTCAAATTTGCTGAAATATCACATAGGAGAATTATTTTTGCATCAGAGGATGCATCTTTGAGTTGTTTTGAATATACTTTGTTTCTCTGTTTTCTTGGCAGAGTCATGTCTTTTGAAATAGAGGAAGTTAATACTGCAATGACATCACCAAACTGTTCATACAAATCATCAAAACTAGTATCCGTATTCTCCAGAGTATTACATAACCAACCAGCACAAAGAATATCAGAGTTAATCACGCCTAAACTTTTGAGTCTATTTACGACATTTTCTAGATGTTGAGAATATGTTGTGCCGTTTGTGGTTTTTCCCGAATGTTTGTCTTTTGCATATAATTCTGCACTTTTTACTAATTCCAGAAATATGATCTGGTGCACATCAATAACAGTGTTCTTGGGTTTAGTGTGTAAAATTAAAAGTAATTTAGAATCCGTGAAATTCTGACCATTGATGATCTAGTTTGTAGATTATCTTCCAACCCAATCTGTCAATGTTGACATTAGGTTCAGCAAGTATCAATAAAACATATCTACCAAGAGGAAAACTCATCATTACTACTTTTTCTCGCCGTGATGAGGAATATTTCACTCTGCCTAAATTTGCATCAAATCCAGCCCTATTTGCTACCCTATGGGCAAGTTCTTGAAACATTTTCTTTCTTCTTTCATCATTTTCAAATGGAATAATACCGGGTTTCATATCTCCTGCAACTAGTTCTCCTTTACAATCGATTAATCCGCAGAATCGAATTTCAGGTTCTTCTAAAATATCATGAATTTGTTTTTTTATATCATCAATTGGGAATTTATCATCCATAGGGTAAAATGATATTTTTGTACTAATATTACTTAGTGATTTTAGTTAGTTTGGTTACTTTTTTTAAAAAAAGAAAAATTTAGGAGTTTACTGTAATGAATAATGAATATTGCAGAACAAAACGGTTCCATGTTTCAAAGTTTTAGCACTAATTGAATGACCATCAGATAATCCCTTACCACAAACATAACACTCAACCTTAGAAACACTAGAAGTGGTTTGAGATTTGTAAATTTGCACGTCTTGAATCATCGACTGGTTTGTACCTTGCATGATACTCATTATACGATCAACTAGACTATAAAGGTACCGTACCATACGGTAATACACCCACACCTAATAAATCAACAATTTCCAAGTAAAATAGCATGGATCCAACGTACTTACCAATTTAAATAATAACCCTCCAAAATGCAATTCATGGGTGGACACCTTTGGAAAAGATGCAGTAAAAGTAATACCCCTAGATTTATCTGAAAATCAATTTCAAATTTATAATAAAATTTCTAGAAACTATTCACACTCATTTCTCTTTGAATCATTAACTGGTCCAGAAGTTTTAGCTGAAACCTCTGTAATGGGTTTTGATCCAAAAATTATTCTCAAAGGATATTCAGATAAGGTGGAAATTATTCAAAACGGTTCTATTCAAACCATACAAACAACAGACCCATTTGCAGAACTAAAAAAATTACTAGGAAAGTCAGATAATCAATCATACAGATATCTTGGAGGAGCAGTAGGAGTAGTAAACTATGATGCAATTAGACTAGTTGAAGATATTGCAGATGCTCATGATTCACCACAACCACTAATGGAATTTGGAATTTATGACGATGGGATACTCTATGACAATCTACATAAAAAATTATTTTATTTTTATCATGATGAAAATAGGTTTGATAAATTAAAAATAAGTGAGGATTCTTTTGGAGAGTTTAAGTCTAGCAAAGTAACACCAAACATGAATGAACAAGAATTTTCAAACATTGTAAACAAGGCAAAAAAATACATTCATGATGGAGATATTTTTCAAGTTGTGTTATCTCGCAAGTTTGATTTTGATGTTAAAGGAGATAATCTTGCACTATACAAAACACTACGAAAACTCAATCCGTCACCATACATGTATCATCTAAAACAAGATTCAAAAACAATTATTGGTGCATCTCCAGAAATGTTAGTTCGTATCACTAATGATAAAGTAGAAACATTCCCAATTGCTGGAACTCGTAAAGTTACAGATAATGAAGAGAGAAACAAAGAATTAGCTAATGAGTTAATTCATGATGAAAAAGAATTAGCAGAGCATACCATGCTTGTAGATTTAGGTAGAAACGATATCGGCAGAGTCTGTAAATTTGGAACTGTTCATCCAGAGTCTTTGATGCAGATAAAACGATTTAGTCATGTTCAGCACATAGTTAGTCATGTTGTAGGTAATTTAGATCCTAAAAACGACATGTTTGATGCGTTTCAAGCAGTATTTCCAGCAGGTACTGTGTCTGGAGCTCCAAAGGTCCAAGCCATGCAGATAATCGATGAATTAGAGTCTAAAGCTCGTGGCCCATATGCAGGAGCTGTTGGATATTTTTCATACAATGGATGCTGTGACTTTGCAATTGCAATTAGAAGTATATTTATCGAAAATGACAAAGGCTTTATTCAGTCAGGAGCAGGGATTGTGTCAGACTCTATAGCTGAAAATGAATTCAAGGAAACAGAGCATAAAGCAGGTGCAATGCTGCAAGCACTAAAGGAGGCAACAAATTGAAATTTCTAATTATTGACAACTATGATTCATTTGTGTACAATATTGCACAATATCTTGGAGAATTAGGAGTTGAATGTGAGGTTATACGCAATGACAAGATCACGGTTGCAGAAATAAAACAAAACAACTATGATGGAATCATTATATCCCCAGGTCCCGGTACTCCTGAGGATAAAAAATACTTTGGAGTATGTTCAGATGTGATTAAAGATATGGGGCCGACTACACCGATTTTAGGAGTCTGTCTAGGGCACCAAGGAATCATTGCAGCATTTGGAGGAAAAGTTACTAATGCGGGATGTGTAAGGCATGGAAAGACTAGTCCAGTCAATCACACTGATTCAAAATTATTCAGTAATGTAAAGAATCCATTTAGAGCCACTAGATATCACAGTCTAGTTGGAGACAAAACAGTAATTCCAGATATTCTAGAGGTCACAGCGACTGCTACAGATGATGGAGAAGTAATGGCCATTCAACACAAAGAATTTTTAATTCAAGGAGTACAGTTTCACCCTGAATCAATAATGACTGAAGATGGAAAAAAGATTCTAGGTAATTTCATAAAACAAGTAAAGGAGAAAAAATGATTTCAAATTTAATTTCCAAATTACAAGAAAAAACAGATCTTACCTATGATGAGATTAACGGAATTACTACTGACATGTTATCAGGTAAAACTTCAGATATTGAGAATATGGATTTTCTATCAAAACTTGCACAAAAAGGTGAGACAGATGACGAATTACTAGGAATGTTAGATAAAATGCAAGAATTTTCACTCAAAGTTGATACAAAAAATTCTGGAACTGTAATTGATATGTGTGGAACTGGGGGCGATGCACTACAAACATTCAATGTTTCAACTACTGCATCTTTTGTGGTAGCAGCAGCTGGAGGAGTAGTTGCAAAACATGGGAATCGTTCAAGTTCAGGAGTATCTGGAAGTGCAGATATTTTTGAGTATTTCGGGTATGATTTGAGCCTAGAGCCGGCAAGGATTTCAGAAATATTACAAAAACACAACATTTGTTTTATGTTTGCACAAAAATTTCACCCTGCAATGAGATATGTCTCAGCAGCTAGAAAACAACTCAAGACAAGAACTGCATTCAATCTGTTAGGACCATTGTCAAATCCCGCAAATGTGAAAAACCAACTAGTTGGTGTTTACTCTATAGAATATTTGGATAGATTACCATTAATTCTCAAAAGAAAAGGAGCACAAAATATCATGACAGTGCGTTCAGATGATGGGATGGATGAGTTTTCAACTAGTTCAACTAATCGTGTGTGTATATTACGAAATGACAAAGTACTGATGAATGCAATTGATCCTGAAGTAGTGGGTTTGCACAAATCATCACTTGCAGATATTCAAATTAAAACAAAACAAGATGCAATAGAATCATTTGTCGGGGTGCTAAATAATACTGCAAATCGTTCTATGATTGAAACTACAGCACTCAATGCAGCAGGAGGATTAATTGTTGCAAATATTGCAGATAATTTTGAACAAGGAGTAGAGATTGCACTAAAGACAATTAAAGATGGCAAAGCCATGTCATTACTAGAGAAATTTGTTGCAGATACGGGAGATATTACAAAATTAAAGGAGATTACTAATGGCTGAAAATATTTTACGAAAACTGGTAAACAATTCTCAAATGGCAATTGCTGATGGAGTGTATGATGTGGAATCAAATTTGGAAAAATCAAGTAAAGATTTCAAACGAATTATTCAAAGTAATACTCATGCAACATTACTCACCGAAGTGAAATTTGCATCCCCTTCATTAGGGAAGATTAGGACACCAAGTGATCCGGTACACATTGCAAAACAGATGATTGCTGGAGGCTCAAAAGCACTATCTATTCTGACACAGCCACACCTATTTCATGGCTCACCAGAATATTTCATGAAGGTAAGAAGTGCAGTAGATGTCCCATTACTAATGAAAGATATCATGATTGATGAAATCCAAATTGATGCTGCAAAGAGAATTGGTGCTGATTACATGTTAGTTATTCAATCACTTTTTGATCAAGGGTATCTTTCAGATATTGATGAATTCATATCATATGGACACAAACAAGGATTGGAAATTTTACTTGAAGTGCACACTAAAGAAGAATTCCAAAATGCACTAAAAACTGAAGCCGATATTATAGGAATTAACAACAGAAATCTCGACACATTAGAAATTGATCTAAAAACTACAGAAATAGTGTTACAAGAATATGATAAATCAAAAATTATTCTATCTGAAAGTGGCATTGAAACACCTGAAGACATTCAATATCTAAAAAAGTGTGGGGCAGATGCATTTCTAATAGGTTCAAGCATTATGAAAAGTGACAACATTGAAGAACAAGTAAAAAAATTGGTGAATGCATATTGAAATATCCTAAAAATGGTAGATTTGGAGAATTTGGTGGAAAGTATATTCCAGAAACTCTAGTACCAGCAATTGAAGAGTTAGAAGAGAATTATCTTAAATTCAAAAATGATAAAAAATTCAAAAAAGAACTGGATTATTATCTCAAAGTGTATGCCGGACGACCAACTCCACTATACTATGCAAAGAATTTGTCTGAAAAATTAGGTGGCGGTAAAATTTACTTGAAACGTGAAGATCTACTACATGGCGGAGCTCACAAAATAAACAATACACTAGGCCAAGCACTACTTGCAAAAAAGATGAACAAGAAGAGAATCATTGCAGAAACAGGAGCTGGGCAACACGGAGTTGCAACTGCAATGGCATGTGCAGCTTTGGGATTAAAAGCTGAAGTATACATGGGCTACAAAGACACCATTCGTCAAAAGCTAAATGTGTTTAGAATGGATTTACTTGGATGTAAAGTTCACCCAGTAAAATCAGGCTCCAAAACCCTCAAAGATGCAATTAATGAGGCAATTCGTGACTGGATTACTAATGTCGAAAACACATACTATTTGCTAGGTTCTGCAGTTGGACCACATCCATATCCTGTAATGGTTCGAGATTTTCAAAGTGTAATTGGAAATGAGATAAAATCACAAATGAAAAAAATGAACAAAACTCCAGATAGTGTCATTGCGTGTGTCGGTGGAGGATCAAATGCAATTGGAACGTTTTATCCCCTAGCTGATTCTAATGCAGAAATTATTGGAGTAGAAGCTGCAGGTCATGGATTAAAAACGAACAAACATTCAGCCACATTGTCTGCAGGAAGTAAAGGGGTAATTCATGGCATGATGACATATTTGTTACAAGACAAAGAAGGGCAGGTTACTGAAACTCATAGTATTTCAGCAGGGTTAGATTATCCAGGTGTAGGTCCTGAACATGCATACTATAAAGATACTAAACGAATAAAATACCATTCAGCAACAGATGCTGAAGTGATTGATGCATTTCTAATGCTTACAAGAGAAGAAGGAATAATTCCAGCTTTAGAATCAGCTCACGCAATAGCTGAAGCCATCAAAGTTGCAAGAAAATCAAAAAAATCAGAATCAATTGTTGTAACATTATCAGGACGAGGAGATAAAGACGTCGAAGAAGTACAAAATTATTTGAATAAACATGACACGAATTAAAGGAAAGTTTGCAGCACTTGAATCAAAAAATCAAAAAGCATTGATATCATATATCATGGTAGGGTTTCCAAACGAGAAAGCAACTATCGCAACTGTTCGAGGACTAGTCAAAGGAGGTGTAGATATTATTGAGTTGGGATTTCCATTTTCAGACCCTCTAGCTGATGGTCCTGTAATTCAAAATGCCAGTACCATATCACTACAAAATGGGACAAAAATTGCTAAGTTTTTTGCACTTGTAAAAAAGATCAGAAAAGAAACAGATATTCCATTGATACTAATGACATACACCAATATCCTATATCACAGAGGATATGCCAAATTTATTGCCGAGGCTAGAAAAGCAGGAATTGATGGATTTATTTTGCCAGATATGTCAATTGAGGAATCAAAAGAGTATCTACAGGCAGCAAAAAATAATGCAGATACCATATTTCTAATTTCACCTAACACCAGTAAAACAAGGATTCAAAAAATATCCAAAGCAACGTCAGGATTTTTGTATCTTGTTGCAGTTTATGGTACTACGGGTGTCAAAACTGGAATTAAAAAATATACGCTGGATGCAATAAAACAAGTAAAAAAACAGACCAAAGGAAAAATTCCAATTGGTGTAGGATTTGGAGTCTCAACTCCAGATGACGTAAAAAAATACATCAATGCAGGAGCAGATGCAGTGATTGTTGGCAGTGCATATTTGAAATTAATTGAAAAAACTCCTCAAAACAAATTAGAATCAAAGATTGCAGTATTTACAAAAAGTCTCAAAAAACAGACGATTAAATGAAAACGTCATAGCGAGGTGGACCAACTCACACTGTATTGAGGGGAAACTCTCACAGTTACTAGGACCACCAGACTAGATGTTCTCAATATACTATACACAAAGAAAAATAAAAAGGGATTGTTAAAAATATCTTAAAGTTGTTCAAAAACTAAGAATGTTTTGTACAAGTGTGTAGATCGTAAAATTCTAAATCATTGATAATTTACTGCGAGCCAAAAACAATGTTGAGAATAACCCAATACTCAAAATACCCATTGCCAAGAATCCAAATTCTGGAATTACATATGCTCCCATAATTTTAACTTCTTTTGAATGAGGTTCAATTGGTATGGTTAGTTTATTTTTGAGATCATTTTCTATTGATTGAATTTCAAAATCAACCATCACTCCATCTACCCAAACAGTGTTAGGGTTTTCAATTAATTCAACAGGTAAAACAAATGTGATTTGTTCATTTTCAGTATCACCTGAAATTGTAAATGTTAGTGTTTTTTCATCAGAATTAACATGAACTGCATTTTGTAAATTAGTATCCAAGATATATTTTACCTCAAAGCCCAATCCATCATCAGAATATCCGGATGCAATTTTATCAATAGTTTGAACACTGCCAGGATTTTTTATTACATGGACAACACCATTCATCCAAGGATGAAGGCTACAATAATAGTAAAAATCGCCTAATTCAGTAAACTGTTTAGAATAGGATTTTCCAGAAGTAAAAAATCCACTATCAAATTTTCCATCTTCATTAGTTTTTGTCAGTTCAATATCTTCACCAGAACGGGAGACAGAAGTAATAGTATGAAATGCACTATCAGTATTATACCAAGTGATAGAATCGCCAGGAAAAACAGTAACTATGCCAGTTGTATCGCCCACAGAATCACCAGTTACGTCCCCAGTAGATAAGATCCAAAACTTATCAGCTTTTTCATATGATGCTCCAGAGGGAATTTGAACATCATAGGTTTCAGCAAAAGCAAGAGCACTTGAGCCCAGAATAATTACAAGTAAAGGTAAAACAAAAAGAATTCTCATATCAAAATAACACGGTTAGTCCTATTTCAACTGATCTTGCTTAACAAAACATACAAAAACCAGATACTCGTTTCATTAATGTGCAGACGAAGTTTATTTTTGTCACAGGTGGTGTGATGTCTGGCCTGGGAAAAGGCGTAACTACATCCTCGATTGCAAAATTATTACAATTAGCAAATCAAAAAGTATCATGTATCAAAATTGACCCATATCTGAACTACGATGCTGGAACTATGAATCCAGTAGCTCACGGAGAAGTCTTTGTTACAGATGATGGAGGAGAATGCGATATGGATATTGGAAATTATGAGAGATTCTTAAATCAAGACATTCCAAAGAGTCACAACATTACAACTGCTCAAGTATATTCATCTGTGATTGATGCAGAAAGAAAGGGGGATTATTTGGGAGCATGCGTTCAGATAATTCCACATATTACAGATGAAATTAAAAATAGAATTAGAAATATTGCAGAAGATGAAAAATTAGACTTTTTGATTGTAGAGTGTGGTGGAACAGTAGGGGATATCGAATCACTACCATTTCTTGAAGCACTAAGACAGATGAAAGTAGAAGAAGGGCCGCAAGGAGTAATCTTTGTTCATGTAACACTAGCACCATCCTTAGACGTAGTAGGTGAGCAAAAAACAAAACCAACTCAACACAGTGCGCAAGAACTAAGAAGAATTGGTATTCAACCAGACTTTTTGGCAGTTAGATGTACATTACCATTAGAGGAGAAAACAAAGAAAAAGATTGCAATGTTTACAAATGTAGTTGCAAGTGATGTTTTATCATGTCATGATGCAAAATCAATCTTTGAAGTACCCCAGATGCTATATGACCAAGGAATAATGGATTCAATATTTACGAAACTCGGTATTGTTGGAATGGTTAATGCCTCAGCTAACTGGGACAAATGGAATGAAATTGCACAAAATATGTTAAATCATGAAGACCAAAAAGTAAAGATTGCAATGGTTGGGAAATATGTCACTCTTGCAGATAGTTATGTTAGTGTAAATCATGCACTAAAACATGCAGGAGCACAAATAGGAAAATCGATTGACATTGACTGGATTGATTCTGAATCAATCGAGGATTATTCCATTTTATCTAACTACGATGGAGTACTAGTCCCAGGAGGATTTGGGACTAGAGGATCTGAAGGGATAATTCATACTGCAAACTATACACGTGAAAAAAATATACCATATCTTGGAATATGTTTTGGATTTCAGCTAGCAGCAATTGCATTTGGACGAAATGTGATGAAGTTAGAAGATAGTAATTCAACAGAAATTAAACCAGATACAAAAAATCCAATTGTGGATTTACTTCCAGAACAAAAAGATGTTTCAGATATGGGGGGCTCCCTTAGACTAGGTGCAAATGATGTTCTAATCAAAGACAACACTAATGCACATAAAATCTACAACGTAGGGACCATCAGTAAACGTCACAGGCATAGATATGAAATTAATAAACAGTATATTCCAGAATTTGAAAAAAATGGATTGGTATTTTCAGCTGACAGTGATGGAGGAAAAAGAATGGAGATGTTAGAGATTCCATCTCACAAATTCTACCTCGGAGTTCAATTTCATCCAGAATTTAACAGCAGACCAGGATTTCCAGAAGAGTCATTTACTGCATTTATCAAGGCAGCATCTAAAAAATAATTTTTAGGCGTAAATTAAACCCTCAAAAATGGGAATTAGGAGGTTAGATTAAAAGCGTAAAAATATCATCCATGAACAAGAAATTGGCAAAGTGTAATGAATGCTCAAATGAATATCAAACAGGAGTTAATAGGTTTTGTTCTGATGAATGTTTTAAAAAAAATATTCAAACCAGAATCAATGATGCTACAAATGATGATCCATCTCACACAAGTAAAATTTCCAGATTGCAATAATCAAAAATTATTCGATCTTTGATATTTGATAGATTTTTTGTCTTGCATCTCGAATTGAAACTTTCTTTTTGACATACCCTTTTTTCAATAAATGACTCAATGCTAATCTAACAGTTCTATCAGGAAGTAGTGTTTTGTTTGCCAAGTCTTTTTGTGTCAATGCACCTTCATACTCTAAAGTTTTGAGTAACAATTTTGAGCTTGGCGGCATACTAAGTAATTCTTCAGCCAAGTGGACTTTTTTTGCTAATGCAGAAATGGCAGTAGAATTTTTTTTAAGACGAATTATTTTTGCGGGAGGAAAAAATTGAGAGCATTCTACAGTGTTGTTTACCTTGTATCTATCTAATCCATCCAAAACCACTTCACAGTGAAGTCGTGCAGAGATGTCATCAATCTCAATTGAGCTGGTGTTTGATACTATGATTGGTCTTCTAGTTACATCTAAAGAATTTACAGAAATTATTTCAAATACTGCTGAATCCTGAAACAATACAGGTCCACCAGCTGACATTGAATATGCAGATGATCCAATTGGAGTAGATACTATTATTCCATCACTGTTATCGTGCCAAACCTCATCACCGTTAACTCGCAGAGTATGTTCCATTAACATTGCACTTCGCGAGGAAAATACTGCAACATCATTTAAAACAGGGTAGACATTTTTACCATCAATTTTTACACCTAGTCTTGGAACTTCCTCAATCGTGTACTTTTGTTTTTTTAAGATACCGACATATGCTGAAAATTCTCTAAGATCAATCTGAGCCAAAAATCCACTTGCTTCACCCTCACTAATACCCAAAATAGGCAAAGTTGCATCAAACGTTCTATGAAAATAATTTCTAACTCCCTTATCACCACCTAAAACAATAACACAGTCAGCGGGTTTAGTCTTAGATTTTGTAATGGTGAATGATTTGATATCAGAATCATCAAGAATTCTTTTGATTGTCTTTGCTGCAGTTTCTGCGCCTGCAGAACCGTAAATGCCTATTTGCACAGAGAATACAAACTAAGTGTCCAATAAAAGAATAATGTACTATAAATCTCGGAATTTCACTAAATTGTAAAAATATGAAGCATTGTTTTGAATAGTTCCTTTTTTAGGAATTTTTTGCAAGCCTATGTTTTTTGAATCAAGTGCTGCCTGCGCTGCACCCCCAGCAAAGCACAATGCCCATAAAAAGTCATTTTCCTTAAGCATGGTACAGGTAAATGCTGCACAAAAAATATCACCAATTCCAGTAGTATCATGAATTTGTTTATTGGGTAATGTGATAGAGTAAACTTTGTCTTTCACCAATAAAGAGACATCAGTTTTGTTTGTAAGTAATACGTATTCTACTCCTTTTTTTTGCAATGCCACCATCATTTCATCATGAGTCCCATTGACAATACATTGTGCTTCTTCAGGATTTACCTTTATTGCATTAACTCCAGTTAAATCAATATCACCATTTTTTAAAATAATATTATTTTGATAATCTTTTTGCCTCATAAACCCCTGAGGATCAACAAAAAGAAAATCGGAGTTATTTTTGATTTGTTTTAGAGTGTCATTAGTAATTTCATGGTATATTGGACTGACAAGATGGGCATCAGCATTAACATCAAAATATTCTATGGGGTCACATTGATTTGTAAGTTTTAAGGTTCTATCAGAATCAATAATATCAATGACAAATTTTGTAGTATTTTTTTCTGATTCAGAATTTATAAAATTAATGTTATTTTCAATAAGATATTGTTTTGGAAAATCAGATCCAAATTTAGTATACAAATCTACATCAAACTTGAATTGTCTTGCAGTAATTCCACAATAACAGGCAGACCCACCAACTTGTTCATAACTAACATCATCAATTGTGATAGTATCAATTGCACAGTGAGCAAAAACGGCTAATTTCATTTCTCTTAGTTCCAAGTACAGTAGATTTAGTTTTTTGCATTGTTTTTCTCAAAACACGTCGTACAGATAATTTCCCCTTTTGAAATTACCAATTCAGTACCAGAATTAAAGCAACTATGACATAATCCTTGCAATATCAATCAAATAGTATACTTCGATCTAGAATTAAAACATGAAGGATATTTTGTCCCAAATTAGGCACAAATTATCCATTTTGTATTAATTATCCGCAAGAATATAAGTAGGCAAATCAGTTTATGGACATGCCACTTAAGCGTGCAAGTAGAGGACGTACAAAAGGAGGAAAAGGGTCCTCAGGAACAGTACAATGTACAAACTGTGGACAAACAGTTCCTAAAGACAAAGCAAAAAAAGTAACATCCAAACTAAATCTAGTAGAACATACTTTGGCTAAAGAACTACGAGCACAAGGCGCATACATTGCATCACCAACAGTTCTAAAACACTATTGTATTTCATGTGCAATTCACTTTAAGATTCTAAAAATTAGATCTGCAGACAATAGAAGAAAACGTGGAAAACTTCGTTAGTCTTCTTTAATGTTTTTTGCAGTAACAATCATTCTTTGAATTAGAGTAATTCCTGCAATTATTACAACAATGATTACAGCATAATCCATAAAACCTATAATTCCAATTATCGCAATTACCAAAAGACGTTCTGCTCGTTCACCAATTCCCACACCTTGAAGTTTTACATTAAGTGCATCAGATTTTGCCCTAGCATAACTTACCAATAATGACAAGGTGATTGCAAGTAATACCAAATATGGTTCAGCATATCCCCCAACCAGTATTCCTAGAAATATTGCAGTTTCAGCAATTTTATCAAACATTGAATCAAAATAGGAACCTTTCTTGGATGTTTTTCCAGTAACTCGTGCTACTTGACCATCTACCATATCAAAGAATCCTGAAACAAGTAACAAAACTCCCCCAATAATTAATCCAAATTCAATTCCCATACCATACACAATGGCAGAAAGTAATGCAAACCCAAGACCTACCGCTGTCCAGAAATTAGGAGACAAACCAGTTGACGCAAACCCTTTACCAATTTTTTCAAGTGCTGGTTTGAGGGTATCCCTTAGATTGTTTAACACGAGATATCCCCAAAACACCATCTAATAAAGTGAACAGCGGCAATATCAGAGTCAAAATTTAGAAATTTTCAATAAATTCGAGTTTTACTGGTTATGAGATAAATTCATGGCAATTAGGGTAGACATTATTTTTGCAGCAAGTGATGCAGTTGCGCCATTATCATGATAGGGATTTAGCTCTACAATATCAACTCCAGTTACCTTTGTTTCTTGGAATGAGCCAATCAGATCAAAAAGTTCTCGAGATGTAATTCCTACAGCTTCTGGATTGCCCACGCCGGGTGCAAACGCAGGATCTAACACATCGAGATCAAAACTAGAATAAATTGAATCAAAAGATGAGACATGATCTCGTAATAATTGAGGTCCCTTACCTTCTCTAATTTCTTTATCAGAAATTGTTTTAATGTTATTTTCTTGAAGAAATTCTAATTCTTCAGCAACAAATGCTCTAGCACCAACATGTAAAATATTTTCAGAACCCTTGGCTTCCACAATTCGTCGAAGATATGACGCATGACTTAGTTTAGTATCTGCAAATTCATCTCTTAAATCATAATGAGCATCAAATACAACATAGCCTGTCTCTTTTGGAAAACTGTGATACGTACCATAAGTAATAGAATGTTCGCCACCCAAAATGAATAGTTGTTTTTGTTTTGCAACAAGTTCAGTGGTAATTTTTTTTACCATGTCAATCATCTCAGATGCGACAACTGTGTGACGAGTATTTCCCAAATCTTCAATGTTTGCAGTTTCTAAATCCACTTTTAATTCTGGATGAAAAACTTCGATGTTGTTAAATGAATCACGTATTGCATCTGCCCCAAATCTACAACCAGGTTTGTAAGAATGAGTTGCATCAAATGGAATTCCAAAAACTGTTGCTACAGGCTCAGAACCATCATCTGATGAGGTGATTAATGGATTTTTGTTCATGTATAGATCAAGAAAACTCATAATCTACACCATTAGTTGTGGTCTCTTTGAGAGATTTTTAGGCAAATTCAAACTAGTGAAAGGTTTTCCCTTTGTCTGTTCTTTTATTTCATTTAAGAAATCATCAAAAGACACATCCCGTACATTACCTGTTTGTCTATCACGAATACTGAGATTTTCAGAATTTTTTTCTTTCTCACCAATTACCAAAATATATTGTATCCATTCTTTTTCTGCTTCACGGATTCTTTTTCCAATACTTTCATTTCTATCATCAATATCTACTCTAACATTATTTGCAGAAATTTTATCAGTCAAATTTTTACTATAATCATAAAATTCGTCTTTAAGAGGAATGATTCGTACTTGTGTTGGGGCAAGCCATAGTGGGAATTGTGGTTTTCTTCCTTCTTTGGAATCTTTTGCAGCTTTTTCTAATAATGCATAAATAATTCGCTCAATTGCCCCACTAGGAGAATTATGTAAAATTATTGGATGTTGTGGTTTGTTATTCTCATCAACAAACTCAATTCCATATCGCTCACCATTCTCAGTATCAATCTGATCAGTAGATAATGCAGATGCCTTTCCTAAATTATCGATAAAATTAAACTCCCATTTTAAAACAAAGTAAAAGAATTTCTCTTTCCACATTTCAACTAGAACGGGTCTCCCATGTTTCTTGACTAGTTCTTCAATGGAGGATTTGTTTTCATTGTAAAAATCCTCAGTAAATCTAATTGCCATGTCATAGTCGGATTCATCAATACCTAACTCAGAAAGAACATTTTGTGATAGTTCAAAGCGCACCTTAATCTCATCTACTGCTTGTGGAATATCTTTGCAAAAAGCATGACAATCAGGCATAGTAAATGCTCTGAGTCGTCTCAATCCTACTAATTCACCAGATTGTTCTCGTCTGAAACTATACCGTGTTAACTCATAGAGTTTGTATGGTAAATTCTTGAAAGACATTTGAAAGTGATTTGCCATTAAGAATTGTCCAAAACAAGCAGCAAATCTCAAAAATAGTTTCTTTCCATCTGAATCAATATTGTATTGTCTTGCTGGAAATCGGTTAAAGTAACTAACCATGCTTGGATGTTCTGAATCATACATAATTGGAGTCTCAACTTCACATCCCCCATACTCTTTTACTTTATCAGTTACAAAGCTCTCAATTAATGATTTGATCAATCGTCCATTTGGAAAAAATCTCATATTACCAGAGTCTGATGCGGGTTCATAATCTGCAATTCCCATTTTTTTCATCAATGCAACGTGTGGTGGAGGGACATCAGCATTACGTTGTTTTGTAGATTCATACTTTGCCAATATTTCTAATTTTTTATGATCCTTAAAATCAAAATCAGCAATGTTAGTTAGGGTTCCATCAGGAGACATTATCTTCCAATAAGAACGAATTTTAGATTCTCCTTTTAGTGCATCAGATGTAATCTCATCTGAATCTTTAGAATCAGTAGAATCTTTTGTTACAACTTTAGAGCTTTCAGCTAATGGATGTCCTTTAACTTGTATTTTGTATGATTTAGTCCAACCAAATGGAGAATGAGATACTTCAAGTTCTGATGCACCATCTTCCATCTCTTGTAATAAAGAAATTGCAATGGATGGTTTTGCTAAATTTGAGCTAAGGTGAGCATAAGGATATAACAATAATTTTTTGCAACCAATTTTTTCCATAGAGTTTTTTATCTGAGTAATGGCATTTTGGGCCACTGATGAGTCATCACCTTCCTCCATTGCGACAAATGCAACTACAAGTTCTTCTAATTTCTGAGTTTGAGGATCGTCTATTTCTTCGGCAGATTTTATCTCTTTTTTCGTTGGAGTGTACTCAATACTATCACAATGCAGTTGCAGTATTCGCATAAATACAAATTCATTAGTTTGAGTTTAAAATTCTTGGGGTATGGGCCCACGGGGATTCAGCCACTAAATTGGGGATGAAAATGGACGCAGACATGAATAAAAAAAGAGAAATCAAGAATAGATCTCTAAACTATTCTTCGTGTAATTTCTTGAGACCATCTGCTGCCATCTGAAATACTTGTTCTATTCCTTTTGCGGCTTGTTGATTATCATCTGCTACTTCAGTAGAGATTGTGAGTTCTGCTTTTTTCTCATCTAATGGTTTAACATGGAATGTATTTTGTTGTCCACTAAATGGAGGAGGAGCATTTGTTATACTGATTTTGATTGTTTTATTTTCCTCATCAACAGAGTCTAGTTTTTCTACGAGTTCTGCTTGTTGTTCACCAAACTGGATTTTACATACTCGTTCAGAGCCTTCATCAGTTCCAGAAATTGTTGAGTTTGTAACCATGGGGATATAGCTTTCAACATTATCGTAGGCACGGATTGTCTTCCAGATATTGTCTGCATGTGCTTCAATAGTTTTTGTGATTTGTACTTTCATCATTTCACCTCCTTTAATTTTCATTAACTCCATAGTATTGGAGAAATGATTGTGATGTGGCGTAGTGTTGATGGATTGGATCATCAACAAATACAGTGCAATTACTACAGTCAAAATGCAAAGGTTGATGACAATCATTGCAAAGTTTCAATATTTGTAATTCTTCTCCACATTTTCTGCAAGAATCAACACGTATGAGATTCAAATTAATTTACTTCCTTTACAGTATCTGAATTCAACCAGAAAGCAAATGTTTTGGATGCCTTTGGAATAATAAATGTCATGTAAGAGGGAATTACTATTGCGTTGATAAGAACAATTATCCAAATTGGCAGAAATGTTCCAAATGTATCGAGTGGTATGTTTAGTCCAAAAGCCATAGGGATAGCTACACTGACAGCAATGAGTGCTCGTTTAGAATAAGGAGGAAGTCCAGAATTTGATTTATTTGTTTTATAATTTCTAAAAAAGAAAAAGGAGGGAGTTGACATCACATTCATCACTATTGATTTGTAAGATATTCCACTACATTCTGTGTTGTTCTTAATGGAACAATTTTGGTTGCGTTAAATTTTGCAACTTGTGTCTCTACCATAAGATCTTGGATTGCGTGTGCACCAGGAGCTTCAACTATCCACTCAAATGTATGCTCTAAACCAGAGTGATACATTGAGACGATTTTGATTCCTTTTGCGTTTGCATCTTGCTCAAAAGTAGATGCTACTTGTAGAAGCAATTTTTTGTTTTCCTCATTAAAAAGTGGGCATGCTTCTGTGGTATGGGT
>Ga0233434_1000590_pt1 | contig 40218 bp, 59 predicted proteins | sample SI_122_August201_4_FD_182738 | JGI IMG/M metagenome (GOLD analysis project Ga0233434, IMG submission 182738) | Seawater microbial communities from Saanich Inlet, British Columbia, Canada - SI_122_August2016_120_MG | ecosystem: Environmental > Aquatic > Marine > Inlet | place: Canada: British...
GATTTAAATGAATTGGAAAAAAATAATAAAAGCCTGTGGATTACAACAACAATTTATGGCATGAAAAGCCACGTTGATTATAAAGAATTAAAGACTTCGTAAGTTTAATAAAGTCCATTAATAAAGTCCATTAATAAAGTCCATTAATAAAGTCCAATAATAAGTCTAATAGATATAGATAGAAAAAAGTATTTATATCTATAAAAAAAGTAAATTGATTAGTAGGTTTATAAAATAACCTGGGAGAGAAAGTCTGGCTACCATGGAGGAGTATTGAAGGGTTAATAGAGGTGACCATATAGGGTTGATAAGGGGTAAATCAAGGGGGTAAATCAATACCGATATTCTAGTTTGTCACCCATTTCCGAGTTCCTATTAAAAGGGGGTATATTGACTAGTAAATTGAGGAGGGGTATTTTCCGCCAAGGGGGGCCTGGGGGCTAGATTGTAGGGTGTTAGGAGGGGTTTAGGCTAGATTTCAGGGTAGCAGATAACCCAATTTAAACTGAGCATTAATAAATAAAAAGAGTAGTACTGCTCCAAAGGAAACACCCAGACACAGATGGACTTTATTTGCGTTCTTTAGTTGACTGAGTGGGATGTATGTATTAGAACCATCAACAACTTCTTCTTCTTTTTCTTCTTTAGTTTCAAGCATTATACTTTTATATATATTTATGTCTTTAAAATCTTACTATAATATATATGCCAAAAGCAATGCCAAAAAATCTTAAAATACCTCCTCAACTACTTCCACCTGTTCAACAAAAGGATTTAACTAGTCAGATGAAACAGATGAACATTAATAAGCCACATTTAACCATTAGAAAACCAACCGAAGTTAAAACAGATATTGACAGACAAATACAGAGTATAAATAAAAGAATGAAGGGTAGACGAGCTAATGTAAATGATGTAATGAAACAATTAAGAACAATGAATGTTAAAGTAACAGAACAAAAGACTGATAAAAAAGGAGGAAAAAAGACGCGTAGAAAAAGAAAGAGAAAGAGAAAGAAAACCAAAAGAAGAAAAAGATAAATATATAATAAATCTTTAGTTATTATATATATGACAAAAAAGACGCGTAAGAAAAAGAAAATAAAAAGTTTATCTACAAGTGATTATAAGAAAATATTAAAGTATTATAAACTATCAATACCAAAAAAAAGAATAACATTAAAAAAGAAAGCAGAAACGGTAATAGCAAAAAAGTTTTGTAGTTGTATAAAAAAGGTAGCAAAGAAGTTTAAAAAGGAGGGAATAGCGATAGGAATATGCACAAAATCGGTGGTTAGGGGCAAGGGGTTAAAGAGGGGTAAATTTAGGTGTAAAAAGAGTAGAAAAATGAGGTTATATAAAGGGGGGAGACGAGGCTTGAAAAAGCGCACTAGAAGAAAAAATAAAATTAAAGTCGGATGTGATATTATATATGAGTGATTATAAGAATGTTGGAAGAAAAACATTAATAAAATGGTTAGATGGAGCTGCTTATGGATTAGAAAGATTATATGACGAATTACAAGAAAAATTAACTATAACACCAGAAAAATCAAAATTAAGTAGGAAAAAGGTATCAAAAATGGAAGCATCTATGGGGGAAATATCCTCTGATACCGCAAAAGATTTACAACAATTTTATACAATAGATGAATTGGCAGAAGAATGTATGGAGAAATTTATAGAAAATTGTCCAGAGTTTTGGGGAAATGATGAAGTATTTTATTTAGAACCGTCGGCAGGAAAAGGAGATATATTAAAAAAATTACCAAAAGGTAGAAGGGCTGGGGTAGATTTAGATCCACAAGATGATGAAGTGATGAAGATGAATTATTTTGATGTAACAAGAAAAACATTAGGAATAGAAGATGAGAGACCTTTGGTTTTGATAGGAAACCCACCGTTTGATGATGTAGCTTTGAAATTTTTTCAACATTCAACAGATGAATTAAGACCAGATTGTATAGCGTGGATATTGCCAAATACATGGTTAAAAAGGAAAGGGAAAAGAAATGAACTAGACCCACTTTATCATTTATCGTATGTAATGAATATAAACTGTTGTTATTTACATAAAGGAACTTTATATAATTTACCTACAATGTTTGGAATTTGGAAAAAACGAGAGATACCATTAGAAATAAAACCAACAATTATGGGTCATCCAGAATTTGAATTAGTAGAAGGAACAGACAATAAGATGTTAGCATTGGAAGAAGGAAAGACACAAAATAATAAATATTTTTGGATGAGAAGAGCATTAAAACATAAGAAGAAAATAGTCCAATCTCCAGTATTTCGTAGTGGAGCAGAATTAATGGATGATTATCGTGGAACAGCGGGAATGAAGAAATCACCTTTAGATAAATTATTAATGAGTTTTTGTTTTAAAGTTCATAAAGAAAAAGATTATGATAAATTGTTTAATTATTTTAGTAGTTTTAACTGGAAAGATACAATAGGACAATTTCAAGGTAGAAGAGCAAAAAAAGATTGGGCAGTGCCAACATTGATTCACATATCAAAGGTTCAAATATTTACAGCAATAAATGAGGGGTCAGAATTTAGACCGTATATGGAAACAGTAGATGGGGAAGAAGTAAATATAAAGCATGAGAGGAGTAAAATAGTGAGAAATACGGTAAAAAATAAATATAAGAAGGGTGGTAAAAAGAAAACAAGAAAGAGAAGAAGTGGTCGGTTGTAATTAATCCTCATAATAATCATCATAATCATCATAGTCGCCTTCATTACATATTCTAAAAATACAAGAACCTATAAAAAAAAAAGCAGAGAAGAAGAAAAGAAATTCAACGAAAAAAGGCATTAATATAAATACGGATTTTCTATTTATATTAATTATACTAATGAACCAATTTCATTATCGTTTTGGTCAAAAGTAAGATAATTAGAATTAATTTGTTCAACTTCATTATCGGAGTTATATTCTTCAAGTATAATATTTTTTTTAGAAAGAGAAGAGAAGCACATATATACTACACCAACAACAATGATACCATCAACGACATATAACATTATCATATAATGTTACATACTGGTATATCATTATGTGGTTTTTTATAAGAATAGATGTAAATAATTAGCAGGGTATTAATATGGACATCTCTCCCAGATCAGTTTAACAAAGATAAAAATGAATATGTAAAATAGTAAAAAATAAAAAAAAGGGATATAATAATGAGGTATATAATATTAGGAAAAATTATAGGAATATTATTTGTATTAATGGTATTTGGAGATGAGTTTATAGCAAAGAAGGTGCCAAAAATAAATATAGATATACCTTTAATAGGGATGAAAGAAAGTAGAATAATAATAGGAGATAAACATATTCATCATTGGTTAATATTTATAGTGATATTATTATTAAGTATGATAGATATGGGAGTAGATAAGAGAATAATAGAAGTAATAAGAGGATTTAGTATAACAATGGTGGTGCATGGATTAATGTATGCGGACAGATTTGATTTTGAAGTATAAAATAATAGGATGATATATATATGACATCACAATTTTATGCGGATGATATGGCAAATTATAAACATTACAATGAGGCGGTAGTGAGTGGGTTTTTTAATAATGAATACTTAAAAAGAATGGAAGATTTAGAGACGGAATTATTGGCGTTAGATTTATTATTGGAGAAAAAGGCAACATCAGATAATAAAAGAAGTGATTTTCGTAAAAATGTAACAATGAGATCGGGTCGTGGATTAAGGAAAATGTTAGGTTTTTCAGAAGGGAAAAGAGAAACATTAGAAAAGAAAATAAAAAGAAAGGAGGAGGAGTGGATAGCAATGGCAAAAATATATCATAGAAATTCTGATAATTCAAAAATAATTGGAAAAAAGTGGAGAGATGATCCGAAGTTTCGGGAAGCAATAGAGGCTTTTAACCTTGAGCGTTTCAAAAAGAAATCAATAGTGCACACAATAGATAGTACAAGAAAAATGAAGCGTAAAGAGAGGGAGAGATATAAATATGACACAAGATATTTGGAGCCTGCTTTGACCCCACATGGTTCGGAGGATGATATGTCAGTAGCTTTGGGAGGAAGAAGGAGAAAGAGAACTCGTAAGAGAAGGAGAAAGAAGAAGAGAAAGAAGAGTACAAAGAAGAGGGGGAAGAGAGCGCGTAGAAAATAATATAGTAATTAAAATGTTTAATTATTATATACAAAATATGTCAACATTAGAAACGAGTGATAAATGGAAAGAATTAGCATTAAATACAAAATCACCCTGGTTAAGAAAACAATATCAAGATGAAGTGAAAAAGAGTGTAATATCAGAGAATATGAGAGATAGAACAATGGGTAGGTTAAGAAATCCAAATATACCAACGGGAGCAGATGCAATGAGGGTAGATAAGAATGCGACAGAAAATAAGATGAGATATAAAGAATTGAAAGATTTAGATGTACAATTATTAGAAAAGTTAAAAAAGGATAGTAAAAGACCGGCACTACGACGGCTTACGACAATGGCATTAGGTAGAAAGATAGGAAAAGCGTGTAAATTAGAAGGTACGAAGGCGAAATTGGAGAATAGGAGAAGTTGTTTAATATCAGAGATAAATGAAGCATTACCAGATGAGGATAAGAGTGATTTTAAACGGTTAAGGGAATTAACGGATGAATTGATAGAAGAACATATAAGGCAGTATAAGGAGGTGGGGGAGTTGATGAATATGAGGATAGGAAAAGGTTTGAGAATGAAGAAGGAGATGGAGGTATATGAAAGAAATATAGGTGTAGGAGAAGAAAAGAATGTAGGAATATTTATGAAAAATATTCAAAAAGAAGAAAGATGTGAGGAGAAGATAGATAATATTTTAAAAAAACATCAAAAAGAGTTAAGACAGCATGGAGAAGAAAAGAGATATTTGTATAGGCAGTTGGAAAAAAGGGAGAAAGAATTAAAGAAATGTAGTGGAGAGTTAAAAGATGGAAAGACGAAGGCAAGAGTGTATGTGGAGAAGATGAGAAAGAGAATAGCAGAATTGGAAACCTATGAGAAAGCAATAAAAAATAAGTTAGGGGGTAGGAAGAAATGGACAAGAAAGTATAAGAGGAGTATAAATTGTAGAAGACCAAAGGGGTATAGTCAGAAGCAATACTGTAAGTATGGTAGAAAGAAAAGAAAAACAAGAAAGAAGGGTGGTGGAGTAAAGAGAACAAGAAAAATATATGGACCGAAATATAATCAAAAGAAGTGGTTACCAAAATATGTGAAGAAAAGTCATAATTGTTATTCATATTTAATGGATAATATAAATAAGGAGTCGGTGAGAGAGTGTAGAAGAGGAAAGTATTTGAGAAATAGAAAAGGAAAGAGTAAGGAGGATAGATGTTTTTTACCTCAACCGGGAAATGTATCAGGATATCCGCCATTGGGTGATAAGATATGGGGGAAAAAGAAAGAATTATGTAGGAAATTAAATAAAAGAGTATTGTCGGATAATAAAGGAATATTTAATACAACGAAGAAGGGAGAGTGTCCAAAAAATCATTATAAGGGGGCGATGTTTGTGGGAAGTAAGAGGGGAGATTATCATTTTTATAGAAGAGATAGAGGTGGGTTGTGGAGTCATAAGTTTGGAAGAGGAAAGCCAGTGAGAGTAGATACAGATGGGAAATTGATAAAGGACCCAGAGAAAGCGAAGAAAGAGTATAAGAGAGCACCTGGATTTAGTGGAAAGCGGGCCGAATTATGTAAATATTATTGTTTGCCAATGGATAGAAGAAAGAGAAAGATAAGTTTAAGAAGTAAGAAAAGAAAAACGAGACGAAAATCAGTGCGAAGAAGAAAGAAAAGAAAAACAAGAAAAAGATAAATTAAAAAATATTTAAAAAAAATTTTAGTAAATAAGTTCATAAATGGTATATATTTACGAATATATTTGGTTGGACCATAAAAATGGTTATAGAACGAAAACAAAGGTGACAGACAGTCATTTATTTTTGCAACACAATCCTGGGTTCTGGAATTTTGATGGAAGCTCTACAGAGCAGGCAGACGGGCATGATTCGGAGGTGTATATAAAACCAGTGAGAATGTGTAGGGATCCATTTAGGAAAGATATGGATAATGCGTTTTTAGTATTGTGTGATAACTGGTTACCTAGTGGAGAGCCACACCCAGATAATACAAGAGAAAAGGCGAGAAAGATATTTGAGAATGAGAAGGTGAAGAATGAGGATACGATGTTTGGAATAGAGCAGGAGTTTTTTTTTACGAATGGTGTATCTCCATTAGGAATGTGTAAAAGCGGTGATGTCATGGTGGGAGAAAGTGGTGAGCAGGGTCCATATTATTGTGGAGTAGGGGCAGGTAGAGTATTTGGAAGAAGAGTAGCAGAAGAAATATTAAGGAATGCTTTGTATTGTGAATTAAAAATAACGGGGTTAAATTTTGAAGTGGCGCCGGGTCAATGCGAATTTCAATTATGTGATAAGGGATTAAAATGTGCGGATGATTTAAATATATTAAGATACATAATGGTGAGGACTGCCGAGGATCATGGAGTAGGAATAGAGTTACATCCAAAACCAGTGAAAGGAGATTGGAATGGTTCGGGGTGCCATACAAATTATAGTACAAGATCAATGAGAGGGGAGGGGGGTATAAAACATATAATGGAAGCAATAAGAAAATTGGGAGAAAAACATGCGGAGCATATAGCAGTGTATGGAGAAGATAATGATCAGAGATTGACAGGAAAGCATGAGACAGCATCAGTAGAAAAATTTAGTTATGGGGTTGCCGATAGGGGGTCATCAATAAGAATACCAAGATTTACAGAAAGAGATGGAAAGGGTTATATGGAAGATAGGAGACCAGCAAGTAATATGGATCCATATGTAGTGACGTCAAAAATAGCAGAAACAACAATACTATAAAAATTGATATAAAATAATATTAATTAATTTATATTAATAAAACAATGGAAAAATTATCAGATTGTACAATATGTCTGGAGAAGATACAGGTGACAGATGTAGTGACAACAAGATGTGGGCATTGGTTTTGTAAGGACTGTTTTTGGAAATGGACAAAACAAAATAATAAATGTCCAAATTGTCGGGAAGAATTGATAGAGCGAGATAGGTCAGAGGAGTTATCAATGATGAAATTGTTAGAGAGAAGAAGAGAGATAATGGATGATGTGGATATTTTAAGGGAAGAGAAGAAAATATTAACTACAAGATTGAAAAATCAGAGGACGAGAATAAGAAGAAAGAGAGATATATTGTATGAATTAAAAGACGAAATATTAGAGAATGAGAAAATAATGGATGAGATAGATTTGTGGAAAAGAAATCCAAAATTAGCATTAAAAAGGATGGAGGAGAGGTTAGAAGAAATAGGAAAAAAGAAAGAAAAGGAACAAAAATTTAATATGCAATTTATGTTAAAACAATTGCAAACAAGAGTGGGAGGGGGTATGTTAAAAAGAAAAATATGTGACTGGCATTACAATAGGACATATCCGGGAGATAATATACATGGAGCAGTATTAATATATAATTGGGATTATCATGGTTGTGAAGAGAAGGGTTGGGATTTCAGAGATATAATAGATATGATGTATCCAAAAAAACGAATGATAAAATTGAAAAGAAGATATGTGGAGGCGAAGGAATTTTATAAAAGAATTAATGAGAAATATTCGTGGTATAATAAGGTTCCATTAGAAATGGATTTATGGGGGAATATGTTAAAGAATGATCCAGCAGATCATGTATTGAGGAGAGAGGATTATATGTCAGACGAGTCATTGGAAGGATATTCAGATTCGGAATTGTTTGATGTAGATGCGAACAACCAGAACGTCGTGATCGGACTAGAACATTTGGAGGAAGAGGAGGAGGAAGAAGAGGAATTACCATCAAACTCCGAACTAATAGTAGAGGGTAGAGGAATACCAATGTTGGTGAATGTGAATGGTCCAGTGATAACCCAACATGGGAATATGAGATGGGAAGACTTTTTCCGTAATAATAATAGTATTCCGGGACTAAGAATAGATAATGATGGAACAATAAGATATGATGGATATTTTTATGAAGGAAGGCCAGTGACAGAAGAAGAGTTTAATAGGTTAGAGAATGGAGATATAGAAGGTGGAATAAGTGATGCAACAATGCTGGGTCCAGTGGGAGAAGATTATGAATTAGGAGATAATTATGAGTTAGTAGAAGAGGAAATAGTTTAAGATAAATTTAAGATAAAATTTTTTAAATTTATCGTCCAGCTCTAGTATGTTTAATCATGGGTTTCATACCGTAATGTCCAAACATATAAATACCAAATTTATCATGGTCGTCCATCGGTTTATAACAAAAGAAATGTTCCATGCCCCAACAGGGATAATACCATCTTCTGTTAGGTTTATCGGGACATTCTTTCATGATGACATCGTTATAATGTTGTATAGTAGAAATATGATTTCTGTCACAGAAGATACCGGTAGAAATGTAATTATTATGTTTGGTTTTAATTTGAAATTTATTATAGATTTTATCAAGGGAAGTGTTTTGTCCGGGAATGGGTTTATTAATAGTATCATTAAATCTTAAATGTTTAATTTGTGGATGTTGTTCCATATCAAGAAGAACAGAGGAGAGGTCAAAGGGTTGAATAAAGGGTAAATCTTGTTGAATAATGAAGACATATTTAGTTTTAACTTGTGATAAAGTTTTTCTAAGATGGCCGACAAGATTGAGATTTTGAGAATGATAAATCATTTTATATTGAGAACTATCAAAATGTAGGTTAAGATAAATTCTGATATCATGTTTAAAAGTGTCATATTGTTTTTCTAAATCGGGATATTTATTACCATCAAAACTAATGATAAATTTGGTATTATTAAAATGTTTGATGAGATTGAAAGATTGAATAGTTTTGATGATATGAGAGGAATTAGTGGGTTCTTTTTTCATACAATGAGCGGTAATAACAAATGTGATATCATTCATATTTTATTTATAAAAACAAAATATAAATTAAAAATCATTTAAATATTTGGAATTGATAAGATTGAAGTAATCGTAACATTTGTCGTTATTGTGTAGGGGGATGAGTGAGAACAATAAACTTTTGGTGACGATTTGTATGAATTTGAAAGATGGTTCGTCGTATATATTAATGAAGTAAGATTTGAAGAAAAGAATAAGTGGGTCTCTATAATCTTCGCTAACATTTTTTTGTTGTAAAATTTCATCATAACCAATTAAGGATTGAAGTATTTTTGCGTAATCGTAGAAGCTATCACCTAAGATGGTGTCAATAACGTCTAATCTACCGCGCATATCAATAAATTTAATGGAATTATTACAATCAATAAGAATATTGGTGAAAACGGGGTCACCGTGGATGATAGTTTTGAAGCCATAATTATTATTTTCATATAGTTTTAATTGAGTGAGAATATTATTAAAGACATCGTTATGGTTAGGAAACTTAGAATAATCAAATTTATTATATCTTCTAGAAAGTTTTTTGGAGTAATTGGCATAAATATCAACATTGGAGGAAATATCTTTAATGGGTGTGAAATGAATAGTATGAATGGAATGTAAGATAGCTTTGAGGTGATTAGTATTAAGTATTTGGGAGAGAAACATTTCATTAGCGGTGATACCTTTAATTTTTTCAACTTGATACCATTTATTATTGGAGGGGTCGCAACGAATAAATAAAGGGAAGAAATGTTTAATAGATTGTGGGATATGATTATAATAGAAAATTTCGGATGAAAGATTATTAGAATATTTGGTGAAAGTATCAATACTGGAGGAGACAATGGAGTTGAAAGAACGAGTTTCAATTTTAGCATTATAGAATCCCAATTCTTTTTCAATATCAGAATTAGCATTGAAAGCTTTGTCATCAATATAGAAATCAGCATAAGGTTTTCCAAAACACAATTCATCATATGGAATATCAAATTTATGTAATGTATTAAATGTGATGGGTCCAACATCAGCGAGAATTTTACCGGTATTACCATTATGAGTTCGCATTCTTCTAGCAGTATAAATAATAATAGTATGTCCTAATGATTTAAGATATTTTAAAGAATTAATATTTTTAATGATAGGTTTAACAGAGGAATAGTCGTTATGTTTTTTAGGAAAAGAAACAAGAGTATTATCTAAATCAAAACAAAATCTTTTGGGAATGAAATCATTAGTGGGAGAGAAGTTATTACAGAAGAGTCTAACCTGAGTGGGTGTTCCTAAGCAATAGTAATGGTCAGAAGAAATATTTTTATAGAAAAAGATGAAATTACTAGAAATCATATATTTAATAACGGTGGAGGTGTAAAATTCATTTTTATCTTTAATATTATTATCAATAACAAATTTGGAAGCATTATAGAAATCAATATACGAGTTAAATCCATAAGCCCCAGTGCATGCATTATCAGAAATTTTATGTTTTTCTTTAATGTCGGTTATAACATCATTACTATTAGTAGAAATGTATGAATATATGGGTTTTTTGTTAGTATCATTGAATGAGAAAATTTTATTATCGCCATTCCAGAAGAGAACAATATTGGTGGTGTAGAAGTTATCGCTATCAAGGCATAACATGGGTTGGTCAGAAATATGATTATCAATAAGATATTTTAAAGAAATATTGATAGTTTCAGCAGCGCCTCTAGTGTTATGTTTTAATACGAGAAATTTGAAATTTAAGTGGGGGTATTTATTAGTAAGAATGTCTTCAAAGTTATATTTGGAATATTCTTTATTATATGGAATAAAGATGAAATCAATATTATTAGAGAGTTTGAGATTATCAAGTAGCCAAAAGACGATAGGCTTACCTAAAACATTTATGAGTGCTTTAGGTTGAGAGTAACCATTATTTTTAAATCGTGTCCCGATGCCACCAATGGGTATTAATATGAACATTAATATAATTTAACATAGTATAATATGGAAATATTATTAGGAAATCTCTCCCAGGTGTAATATATAAATTGAAATAAGAAAAGGAGAAATTGAGATAAATGAATAAAATGGAAAAGATCCATAGGGTAGTGGCGAATACATATTTAAATGATCCAGATACAATACCAGTAGTAGTGAATACAATAGTATTAATGATGCATTATGGGTTATTATTATTAATAAAGTTATTAATGAAAGATAGGACAGTATATTTTATGGGGAATACATGGGAACAGGTGAGATACGTGGGGATATATGTGTTGTTAATGGGTGCAATAAGTTATGGTAGAGTTGTGTTAATAAATAAATATATATACTTGGTATCATTTGATGAGAGAGTGAGAAATTTACATAGGTATAAAATTAAAGTAATAGAAATACAGAGATTAGAGAAGGAGATGAAGAGAGAGAGGGATAATTACAAGAAGCGCAAATTGAGAGATAGGAGAGATGAGATATTGTTGGGTTGTTATAATAGTTTAACATTGCGTTAAAAAAATTGATATGAGAAAAAGTAAAATGAAAAAAGGTAATTATGATTGATATGAATGGAGCGGAAGATATATTTACAATGAATATAAGAAGAATGGAAAGACTGATGAAAGGAAAAAGTCCAGAATTTTATCAAAATTTTGGAATGACAATAGGGGGGTTAGTGATATGGAATTTGTCATTATTATTGGGGATATTTATAAATGTGAATAAGATGCATTGGTTAATATATTTATTAACAAATGTATGTATAATGGCTTTGGGTCATCACATAGGAACGGAGACATCAATATATTTTGGAAAATTGAATGGGTGGTGGGAGGACGAGCATGGGGCGAGAAAAATATATGAGGCGCAATATGAACATTTGAAGAAAATGGTTTATGCGATAAAAAGGGATAGTTTATCAGACGATGAGGGTGTGAAGAAGGATAATTAATAAAATTCAGAGTTGATTTGACTAGGTTGTTTTTCAATAGGAGGTAAGTCTGCAGTAGAAAAGATAGGACCAATGCGGTCAATAATAATGGGGTTAGAAATAGGGTGAATAGCTTTAATATTATGTAAGAGTGAGGTGAGAGAATATTTTCTATCTACGACACACCCAGACCATTTAAAACCATACCGTTACCATTATTATAATCGGTAGTACTAAAAAGATATTTAAATAATAAATTACTCATTTGTAGTAGATATATAATAGTTTAAATTAAAATATCTACATAAATTTTAATACTACTGTTCAAACCAGTTGTATTCAACAGGTTGAAAGTTTTCTTTAAAAAGCTGAGATTCAAGTTTAGGTCCTAAAAAAACAAAACTAGCAAATAAAACAGAAAGAACTTTATAAATCATTATAATATAAATTATTATTTTTTTATGGAAATCTCTCCCAATAAGAATTATATGAAGAACACAGAAAAAAAAATTTTATCATTTGAGTTAGATTTTAGAGAACATTGGTGGAATAAAATGTGGAAGAGAGGAAAATATTTGATAGAGTTCATGATTTAATCAAATTCCTTTCTGTTTGTTGTATGTTTGAATATCATCTTCTTCTTCCAATTCTTTATAAGTTGGTAAGCTTCCTTCATCATCTTCTTCTTCTTCTTCATCTTCTTCTTCTTCCTCATCGTCAGCATCATAATATTGTTTTTTAAAGGGTCCCATAGTAGGTTCAAAACATAAAGAATTATATAAATATCCAAACCAATTATCAAGAATGGAAATAAAGTTAATAGAAATTAAAATGAAATTGAAATAAATAAAAACAAGAAGGTTTGCGTGTGTATCAAAAAGTCCAAAAGCGAGACGAATAAAGCCAACAACAAGAGCTATAGAGATTTGATCATATTTTTGAGATTTCGTAAGAATTGTCATGGGCATTATAATTAAGATAAAATAAATAGATATAGTTGTTATCAATTTATTTGCCAAAACAACATAAAATGGAAGATTTCTTTTTTTTGAGATTTAGTAGATAAGAATTTTCAGAAATATCAATAACAGGGGTGTTTGGAGGAGCAGTAGGAGTATCATCAAGGGGGACATTATAAAATATTTTGTTAGTTTGTGATAGCGATTTAAATAATTTAGCATCGTGAATATAAACGCAATATTTATTGCTAGACATTATTAATAAAAATTGATATAAAAAATAATTTTTTAAGAGAGATTAAAATACAATGAATTGGGATAGAACATTAACAACAAATACACATACAATATATTTGGCAAATTGTCATGAAAATTATGCGAGATATTTTGATAAAACACAGATTTGTCAATTTGTAGTAACAGATGGAAAACGTGGTTATAATTTTGGTAATTATAATGAAGATGGGGAGGGAAAAATTATAATAAAAAATATAGGAATGGCAAAATTATTTACAGTTGAGAAAGAGTTGGAGGTATATGGGGAATTAAAAATAGATTATAAAATATTATTAGGTGAATTAATGATATTATTAAGAATAAATAGAGAGCGGAAAGAATGTTGGTAATAAAATCTAAATAATATTTATAATGTGGAGAAACTTTATGGGATTAAGTGAGAGTTTTAACGGACAATCATTAACGGGAAAAAGAGTGAAGGTGGCAGTGAAAGTGGAGGAAAAGAAAGTGGAGAAGAAAGAAGAAGTAAAGAAGGAGACATATGAGGAAAGAATAGATAGGGAGCGCGAGGAGAAGAAATCAAAAGATAGAAGGGAGAGAGCAGAGAAAATAGCAAAAGAAAACGGTAAAAAGAAAGTGGAGAAAGAGATGAAGGAAAATGAAGAAAAGGAGGCGAAGGAGATACAGAAAGAATTAAAGAAAAGGGCAGAAGAAGAATTAAAAATGAAGGAGAGTAAAGAGAAAATATTAAAGAAGGAGGAGAAGAAGAAAAAGAAGAAGAAGAAGAAGAAGAAAGAAGAAGAGAAGAAGAGTGGAGTAATAAGATTAGATGAATAAATTAGAAAATTGTAATATTTTTTAATTTATAAGGATTTATTCAGACGCATTTGTGTTACGGGTGACCAGTATATTTAAAAGCTCCTGAAATTCTAGGGGATTTAATGACTGATTTGGTTCCCAATTGATTAGTTCTGAACCTATTCTATTATCCGTAATGGAATTTGGTTCTTGTTCATCGGTTTCATCACTATCTAGGTCAGAGACCGCCTCCAATTCAGGTATGCTATCACAGTCAGTTTCAGAGTCAGTATCAATTTCACCGTCTTCAGGCGTATCATCGCGCATATGGTATTCTTCAGGAAAGAGTGATCCCAAATTAAGATTTTCTTCCATGCATTGAATATTATTTAAAACGCTTTGAGTATCTCTATAAATTACTACTCTTTCTAGTTCATCTTCTTCAAAAAGAGCAGTAATGCCACTGTCATAATAATCAATCATTTCCTTAGGCTGATTTTGGATTATATCATTATGATAGAATTCTCGCTGAGTGACTTCGGCTGGTGTGAGACGTTCATCGGGTTCAGTCATATAAGCAGGATAATCCTGAAGTGATCTAACTGTAGGTCTTACAAAATCAGGTCTAAATTGGAAGCGTAAAAATGCTTCTTTTACCGTATCGCCATTCCAACAAGATAGATATTTTAAAAATCTGTTAGTGTAGATAACACCGATTTCGTATTTAATATGGTCCCAATCACCATGATTAATTTGTTCGCCACCAAAAGCAGTATCTATGTAACTTTTGGTATAATTACAAACAGCTTGAACAACCTCGCGATGGGTTACTTTTGGAGATATTTCATCACACGCGTCATAAAGCATATCCTCAAAATCAGATAATTCCCAAATTTTCATAACGCGAGAAATTTTGTGAAGACTTTCCTCAGAAAGCAGGCTAGTAATAGCGGCATTCCATTCATTCATCCACTCATTAGGATGTGGTTCAGGTTCGGGCGGTTTAATGTCGCGAATAGCATCGGCCATATTTTGACGACACATAGGGCACGGGGGCATTTCAAGTTTGCTTCTAACAAGAGTGGTGTAACAACTAATACAAATATCGTGTTTGCATTTGGTAGTTACTTTACCATCACACATACATTCCATACAAATGGGGCAAGTGGGCGGTTCTTCTTTATTTTTTGTTTTTTTTTTAGTCGTCAATCTTCTCCAACTTTTTTTTGGAGGAGGAGGACATTCTACTTGACTGATATTAATATTATTTACTGGAGAATTCATAATATGGTGTTTTTAATAAAAATATATAATGAGAAAATGAATCAATTTACATGATTGGATGCTGGTTGGGTGGATAGTTGGGTGAATTAGGTCAGCCCACCCAAAAGTGTTGTACAAAAAATAAAAATTGAATTATAATTAGGGTAAAAATAAAATGTAAGTACCAGTTAATGATAAGAAGTTACAAAATAAATCGTAATTATACAAGCACAAACGCCAACATGGATATTTTGAAACCGGGATTAATGCGACGAACGATCAGAGAAAGTATGTGGAATAAAGGGAAGATGCTGTTGAAAGTCTCGTGTAAATCTATACAGTTAGTATCATCACACTACGCGTACAGAGTAGATAGTTCAACATGGGTGCCACAGATAATGGAGAAAGCGACGATACATGTATTGGAGAGATCATATGGCGAAGAAAGATATATTCGCCATACAATAACGATATCGGGGAAAAAGTGGCGGCAAAATAATTTAGCGAATGAGGAAGATTTGGGAGGATGGATATTACAACACCCATCGGCCATAGAAAGAATACACTCAGAAGAAGATCCCAGGGAGATGACAGGATTTTTAGGGTCAAATTTGTAATTAAATATATATATAAAATTAAATCTAAACATTTTTTATATGATAGATCAATCAATAAAGGGATTTATAACAAGATTATTTAGTGCGAGTCAAGTGGCGATACAATATGCGTTATTAATATTATCAATGGCAAAGCAGAATATATATTTATTATATTTAACGATATGGACAATATTGAAATCATTTATATTATTTTATCCAAAGCAATTGATGAAAGGAAGTAGTTTGGGGAAAAGGCCGAAATTAGCATATGATTGCGATATGTTTGGTAGTGGGGGAAAACCTTGGACAGGGGGATTGATAAGTGGGCATATGACAGTATTATTAATGTTATCAACGGTATTAGTATTGAATTTGAGTGAGATGGGAGAAATGAATGAAAGTATAATACCTGGATTATTAATAGTAATAACAACAACTGGATTGGCGAGATATTATAGTAATTGTCATTTATCAATTCAACTTGCATTTGGAAGTATAGCAGGAGTAATATTAGGATTAGTGGTATATATGATGGAAACACCATTAGAAAAGTGGGAGAGATTTAAGAAAGATAAGGAGAATATATATAGTTATTTTAGTTAGAGATTATTATAACATTTATCACAATAAGTGTTGTTATAATCAAGATACCATTTTACATCAATACCATTTTTTTGACAGACAAAACAAGATCCTAATTCATGAAAATTTTGAGATATATCATCAATAGTGAAATCTTCAATTTTAATGATAGATTTATTTATTTCTAAAGGCGTGGAACAGCAACAACCCATATTTATATTTATATTAAATATAATATTTTGTTTAATATAATGTTTAGACGATTGTTATCTACAAATACAAAGAAAATGTATTATAATATGGAATTGCAGAGATTTGAGACAGGAAATTGGATGGAATATATTGAGAATTATAAGAGAATGAAGAAATATGGGAGAGAATTTCATTATAATAATGTTCCGACATATAATGAGGGAGAGTCATTAAATGAGCTAGAGGGAACAGTACCGGGAATAGAAATAGATAGTAACAATAAGATAATATCAGAAAATAAATAAATTCTGTATAAATAGGATATATAAGTAAAGTATGTGGAATGATTTATTAATAGGGTGTTGTGCGGGAGCTACACAAGTAATAGTGGGACACCCATTAGATACAGTTAAAGTATTACAGCAAAGTAATAATAGTTGGAGAGGATTAATGTTGAAGGATTATTATAGAGGTGGATTATCAATATTACCAAATGCAGTGATGAAGAATTCAATAATAATGCCGGTATTTTTTAAAATAAGAGAAAAGACAAAAAATGATTTAATATCGGGAGGTATTGCGGGATTAGCGGCGTCGCCAACACAATATATGTTTGATTTTATGAAAATAAAAAAGCAAACATATAAAAAGTATGAGATGAGAGATATAATAAAAGGAAGGGGTAAATTACTAACAGCGACTAAAGAGACTATGGGATTTGGGTTATATTTCAAGTCATTTTATTATTGTAGAGAGGAAAAGAAATTATCGGCACCAATATCGGGAGGGGTATCGGGATTAGCATTATGGTCAATATTATATCCATTGGATACAATAAAAACAAGACAGATATCGGGAGATATAAAATTTAGAGACGCAATGGCTAAGGGAAACTTGTATCGGGGATTTGGTCCTTGTGTATTAAGGTCAATATTAGCAAATAGTGCGATATGGTCTGTGGTAGATAGATTGAAATAAAGAAAAAAATAAAGAATGCATATATATATATATATATATATATATGGTTATAGGAACTAAAAGTAGAAGTAAAGTGATGTATACGCCACCTTCCTCTCAAAGTTTTGCAGAGTTTTTAGCACAATTTAATGTAATAGGGTTGGCGATAGGTTTTATAATAGCAGGAAATTTGAAAGATATAGCGACAAAATTTATAGATACTGTATTAATTCCATTAATAAAACCGGCATTGGACCAGGTGGAGCGTGTAACAAATAGAGAGATAGAAACATACTGGGGAGCAAAAATAAATTTTAATGCATTTGTAACAGCGTGTATTAAATTTACATTGTTAGGTTTAATAATATATGTGATGATAAGAATGGGAATGAAGATAGATCATCCAATAACATATGTAAAAATAGTAAAAGAACTTACGGCAATATAATTTATTCAGAAGATTTGGTTGGCAACATAGTTGCGTCTTTAAGTTTAGTTAGTTCAGTTTGACCCTGTTTCATCATTTTTAATAATACTTGAGAGTGTTCAAGCACTTTCATGTATTGTGCTTCGGCTTCTCTGATGGCTTTATCAAATTCATTTCTAGTATTAAGTTTTTGAGAATATAAATTTTTTTTTTCATTGAATTGAGATTGCATTTTAGAGATATCATTTTGCATTTTTTTGAGAATAATTTCGTCTTCAAGAATTTTTTCGTGTACTTCTTTACGGTCGGTGGTGAGTGTATCTAAAAGTTCAGAAGCCATAATAGTATAATTTTGTAGAGTTGCTCCTTGGGCGGACATATTATATATACTAAACTTAATTTTTTAAATAATTTCAAACAAAAAGATTAAAAAAGCTATCTCCTGTCTTCATTTTTTATTTTAAAAATTAATGATCATATTCGGACCATTGACTTCATCTATATCTCTTCATCAGAAGAGGAAGAAATAGATGAAAATAAGAAGCACAAGTGGGTGAATTGGTTGAACCCCCCAACCACCAACAACCACCCAAATGTTGGATCCGAAAAAAAAAATTGATATGAAAATGAATATGTAAGAAGAAGTCAATTCTACTAAGTAAAGAGTAATACTAATCAAAACAAATATGAACGCGCAACTAAGAAAACAAATGTACCCTGTAAACAGCCACAACAATAAAGAACGATGCGAGCAGCGTTGGGAAGACAGTGCTAATGCTTACGGTGATATTAGTGCTGAATGGCAGATAAGCCTAGGCAATGGTAAGCGTCTGAACCGCAAATGGAGAGTGTGTGGTGGTCTAACCTATGTCTATGATAACAATGGATGTGAAAAGGCGATTTACAATGAGAATTACGACAGAGAATGGCAGGATGCGAAGTATGATAGGTCATATCAGCCAGACGACGACCCGGAGTTCTACAACTCTCAACAAAACCAACAGTAATTATATCACACCATTTGCCCGGCGTAGTCCTGAGTAAGACTTTAAACTACACTTATATGGAGAATAGGCGATGAGCAATATAGTGAAAATGGGGATTTTGGACGGAGATGTTAATCACAGTAATATGCGATGGTTGGGGCGTATTACATAAGGAGAATAATCTATTGCAATATTTATTAATAGAGAAATTAAATTTTCTATAGCCATAGCAGGTGTGAGTAGTCCTAATTGCGGGGACAAAGTTGAGGTTCAATTCCTCTTTATGGCATACTCTTTGGGGGTGAGGGTTCATCCTCCATTATATATTTGATATTGAGAGATATCTAACAACGTAGTAGAATTGGTATATAATGGCCGGAAGTGCGGTGTAAAAAAGGCGATAGCAAGCCCATACCGTACACGGTAGAAAAAGAGCAAAATCTATAAAATGCCAATGCAAATAAAAACCAGGAGATAGAGGTCGTGAGCAATTTTTCTAATTGTTATACATAAGTAGCAATAGCACTAGTTTTGAAACTGTTACAAGTATCAGCGGGGATTTGCATGTTAATATATTTACCAAAAATTTTACATAGTAGAAGAGCATATTCTTTATCTTTACTATAATAGCAAATGATATGGTCAACGTCAGATTTATGAAATTCAAAAGCAGAGCGAATAGTATAATCATCAATAAGTAATCTACCAGTTTTTTTATATTGTATCCACATTTTAACAACAAAGGTGTAATCATTGGCTTCAAGAGAAGTGGAGGAGGTCATGGAGGGTTTTTTCATGATCATATGTTTAATTTTAGCGATATATTTATCATTCATATTGTTGGATATAAATGATAAAGAATGAAAAAAGTAAGAAAATAAGAAAGCATGTTGTAGGTTATAGATTGGAATGTTGGTCAATTTCAATTTTATCATTAATGAATTCATAGAAAGTGATAATGTCTTCTCTAACGGGAGAACCAAATTCAATAAATTTTTTAGGTTTATTAATAGGAAATAAAGAGAATTTGTAAATTAGATTATTGATAGTATTATTGGGTTCAAGAACAATGGTGGAAGTAGTGAAAGAATGGTCAAAATGAACAGGGAAGTAGGTAGATTTATCAGAATGTTCTAAATTCAAATCAAATTCAAAAGAAAAGAATTTTTTTAATTTCCAAATTTTTTTGGACCTAGGATTAAAAAAATTTAGACCGGTTCTTCTTTTAATAAGAATGGTGCCGTGAATATTATTATCATCATCAAATAAAATGCTAGTATCAAAAATATTAGAATTACAGGAATAAGAGGTTTGTCTTTGAATACTGCAAGCCATATAGTAAGTAAATAAAAATAAAAATAAAATGATTTTAACTGTTAGGAGATTGAGAGAATTTTTTAGAAAGATTATTCATATCCTCATAGACAAGATCAATACAAATATTAGAATTTTTAAAAAATAATGGAACGATTTGAGCAAATGTGCCGTTATTTTTCATAAGATGAAAAATTTCATTTTTTTTATCATCGGTGTTTTGGTCTCTAGCGGGAGAACCTAATTGTTTAATTTTATCAAAAACATATGATATAAGATTAAATAAATCAGTTCCATTGAAGGCGTTATTACGCATCATTTGATTAAATATGGTAGGGTCCATTTTTTCTTCAATTTCAATGCGAAGAGTGGAAGAAGATTTTAATAACTTGGTAAGTTTAATTCTAATTTCAAGATAAAGTTTAGAAATCCAGTCGTAATCAGGGGGTTCTTCATGAACTTTTTGTTCAAGTAAATCAAAGAAAGCTTTATGGTAAGTATCTTTTATTTGTTTTTGAATTCTTTCCATATAAATAATAATATGAATAAATATTTAAATGAATTAATAAACATTTTTAAAATATATTTTATGCGTAAAATATAAGTAATGGGAAAAAGAACAAGAAGAAATAAAAAAAGGGTAAAAAGAAGAAAGACAAGAAAAGGAAAGACAAGAAAGGGAAAGAGAAGAAAGACAAGAAAGGGAAAGAGTTTGAAGGGGAAAAAACCAACAATAGGTGTATTAACAGTACCATTATCGCCAAATAAGAAATTTTTTAGTGTATGTGGAGATAGTTATATATCCGAATCGCATATAGGTTGGTTAAAAAGAAACGGAATAAATGTAGTGGCAATACCCTTTACAACAAAGAAGCATAAATTGTGGATGAAGAGAGTGAACGGATTATATTTTCCCAGTGGTGGGGCATTTGCAGTAACGCAGAATGAATATTATAAAGGATGTAAGCAATTTTTGAGATTAGCTATGAAAGAAAATGATAAAGGAAATCATTTTCCTATATGGGGTGGGTGTATGGGAATGCAACAGATGATGATAATAGCAGAAGGTAGTGATAATTTAAATAATTTATTACAGAGATTTGATAGTTACAAGAACTTGATGTGTACATTAGAATTAACAGAAGATGGTATAAATAGTAGAATGATTAAATCGTTACCAGAAAATTTTGTGAAACAATTACAAAAGAAAAAGTGTACATTAAATAATCATAAGATGGGTTTAACGCCATCAAAATTTAAGAAACATAAAGCATTGGACGGATTTTTTAAAATAGTATCAACAAGTAAAGATAGGAAAAATAGAAAGTTTGTATCAACTATAGAAGGGAGGCATTATCCATTTTATGGAGTTCAGTGGCATCCAGAAAGAGATTATATATCAATGAATGAGTTAGCGAAATTTTTAAAGAATGAGTTAAGGAAGAATGGGAAGAAAGCACATGGAACAACTAGAAAGTTATATTCAAAAGTGATAGATTGTTGGGGGTACAGTGATAGTTTATATAAGAAATGTAAATTTTATTGGCATAAGAAAACATCAAAGCATAATAGAAAATTATGTAATGCGGCTCAGTTAGAAAAGAAGAAACCAGATGAGGCGGGCGTTTAATTAGAAAGTATTTTATATAAAAAAATTATATAAAATGTTTTGTAGTAAGAATAAGTATAAAGTAATGTCAGAAGAAAAGCATGGTTGGTTTTCATATAAAGAAGCAAGAGAGGGCAAAATGTTAGAGGAGTGGCGTAATAAAAAAGATGAATTGGTGACTTGTTCAAGTAGAACAGATGTTAGAAGTCCTCCAAATAATATAGAAAGATATGATGATTATGAATACAGGGGTCAATTGTTAGAATTAGTAGATAAAAAAATAGCACCATACGCAATAAGATCAAACAAAATATCAAAAGCAGTGGTATGTCCGGAGGGAAAATATATGAAGCGTTCAAAAACAGTAAGAAAAATACCAAGAGTTATGTCGGGATTAAATATGAGAGTGAAAAAGAATTTAACGATAGATACAGATATACCTTTTAATGGTTTTACGAATATAAATAAAAAAAAATAAATATAAAATAAATATAAATATAATGTTAATGAAATTATTGAGAGAAGTGTATAAAGATTTGAGTGAACTAATAGAAGAATTATTTGAAGAATGTATGAAAGGAATGAAAGAGAGGAGGGAATATGTATATAAAGAAGTGTCAATAAAAGAAAAGGTGGAGTTTGATAATGATGACGAAGATTGGACCGCAGTATAAAAAAAAATTATTTATATAATTTATATACAATGGATATGTCAATAGATGAAAAAATAAAAAAGATGAGAGAGAGGAGAACAATGAAGACTGAGGAAGAGTGGACAGAAATAAGAGATGCGAGGGCAAGAAAAAGAAAAGATGCAAGAGATCAGGAAAAGAGAGAATTAGCAGAGAAAGCGAGAATAAAGGGAAAAAGAGAGGAAAAAGATAAGAAGAAGAATGAAGAATTATTATTGAAAAAGCGAGATGAAGTGGCGACAACAGAAAAATTGAAACAATGGATATTGAAAGAAGGAAAGAGTAAGGATGAATTGAGAGTATTATTAATAAGTCATCCAGAATTATATCAAAATGTGGATAGTGATTTTATATCAATAAAAGTGAAAGAATATTATGAACATTTAGAAGATTTGAAAGAAGCAAAAAAAGAAGAAATAGTGAATGTGTTAAATAAGAAAGGAATACAAAAGATGAGTATGCTTGGTGGTTTTGGATGGAGGAGATAATTTTAATTTATTTAAAATAATAAATTAAAAAAAAGTAGAGATAATATCAATTGAACGACGGGGACGACCTTTAAATGTAAATTTTGTTATATTTCCCTTTTTGTTCATATAACAAATATCAATCTGTAATGCAAAAGCAAGAAGTAATAAAAAAGATTTGAATGATTTACATTCGGGTTCGTGGTCAATTTTTTTGGTATCATAACGAGATATATTATCAGAATGTTCTTCTTTATCAAAGAAATTCAAAGATTTGTCATTTAATTTAACAGACTTGAAGCATAAAGGTGAATTAATGTGTTTTAAATATGCGACTAGATCGTGTGTATCAAATTTAAACCTACTGAAAATATATTTGTTTTGTTTGCCAAAATAATATTCGGAAGTATTATTGTTTTTAATAAAATCAATATCTTCCTTAGTCAATTGTTTAATAAGAGTGTTCCAAAAAGAAGTTGTGTTGTCATTTGTGTAACTGGTCATAATGTATCAATCCCGTATATTCTATATATAGTAAAAAAAACAGAAAAAAAATGATATCATATTTTTTGAATAAAAACAATTTTATTATGAATAGTAACATTAGTATCTTTGAAATTAGATATATTTTTTAAAAAGTCATCAAGAATTTCACGAGAATTATTTTTAATATTATCAAAATTAATAGGAATATTCATAGCTTTAAGATTGGTTTTAATATAATTATCACTTTTACACGCCTGTATATCTTCAATAACATAAAATCCACCTTTTTTTATATTAGACCATAAAGTATTAAAAGCAGAAATAATAAAACTAGCAAGATGGCAACCATCATCTATAATTATATCAAACTTAATATTTGTATTATATGTTTTAATATCTTGAATAATAAGATGAATATTTTTATAATCATTACATACTTTAGAACAATTAATATTATTATCAATAGCATAGATGGTAGCACGGTCAAACCAATTATTCCACATTTTAAGAGAAGAACCAGCAGCAATACCAATTTCTAATAAATTTATATTTTTATTTAAAAATTTACGAAAATATTTTTCATAAAAAACAACATAATTGTGAGCACAACCATAAGTATCACCTTTGTCGGTTATCCAATAATTAGCACAAAAATTAAGATTATTATTTTTAATATTAGGTTTAATAATTTCACGAATAGTGCTGTTACTATAAAATCCAGGTATAAATGTATCTTTACCCATATAACTAATGTTATTAGTATAGGAAATAAAAAACAGAAAAAAAATGATATAAACAGTAAGTAATATAATGAAATAGAATGAGTGTATTTACAGATGTACAATGGAGGCCAAAATATGTTTTAAAAATAGAATTGCCTTATGCCCCCCCCGGAACTTTGCGAGGAGATTTTTATGATAATTTAAAATTACAGGGGCCGGAGGTGCTAGACCTAGAATGGACAAATGCTCATTGGCAAAAAATGTATCAAGCAAAAAAAAAAATGGAAAGAAGTCAATATGTTTATAATGAACATAAAGATTCGGGATTTGACATATATATACCAAAAGATGTAGTATTTAATCATAAAAGAACTGAATTAGTGGATTTGGGAATTAAATGCGCGGCTTATAAAATAAATTATTTAGTTCCTGAAAATCATGAGTTTGGAATAAAAGATATAGTATATACACCATCGGCATTTTGGGTAATGCCGCGTTCAAGTATATATAAAACACCTTTCAGAATGGCAAATAACATGGGTTTGATTGATTCTGGATACAGAGGAACTTTAAAAGCCGCAATAGATGTAGATCAATTCGCATTGACACAGGGGTCAGTAAAACTAGAAAAAGGTAAAAGAATATTTCAAATAGCCATGCCAACTTTAGAACCGTTTAAAGTAGAGTTTGTAGAAAAATTGGATGAAACGGCAAGAGGAGAGGGTGGTCATGGTTCAACCGGATCATCATAAATATATTAAAAAAGCATATAAAAAATAACTGAGTATAAGTGATAATGTATAGCGAGCAGTATGAGACGCCAGATGATTTTGTTGAAGCAATGGGATGGATATGGGATGAAGAAAATAGATATTTTAAACATCCAAAATCAAATCAAATTTTTTATTCCATTTATTTAAATTGGAACAATAAAAAGTGGTTAGTGCCACTTTATAGTGATACTAACGAAGTTGACAGAGTAACCGCACGAACATTTAAATATGTAGTATCCAATTCAGGTTGTAGTTATTCGGTAGAATTAAACAACCCATTAAATTTTAATGACACAAGAAGGGGGAAGAGATATAAGAAATATTTGAAATATCTAAAGATGAGAGATGTAAATAGAAAAGGAATTTCTCAAAATGTAAATTAAATTGATATAAAATAAAGTTAATTTTATATTAATAAATGAGTGAAATAAGAATAGCCTGGATTAGCAAAAAGTTAGAGGGAACCTATTCCACAGGAAACTGGCATCCAATGGAAAATTATGACAGTTTAAAATCATGGGTGGTTTTAGAAAATAAAAAATATCCAAGTTTATATCATTGGTTAGAAGAGAAAAATGAAACGGGAAAAATATTAAATTACGATGATACACATGATGGTTTTACAATGATAATAAAATAAGATAATATATTATATGTATTATTATTTAATAGGTGCACTAAATGTTTTTTTTTGGGGAATTAAACCATTAATAGAAAGAGGATGTGTGAAAGAAACTAATGTATTAGATTGTACTTTGCTAAGATATATAATGGGTGGAATATTAAGTATAACAATAGCACTATTTTTGAATAGAAAAGAAATTGTAAATTTCAAAACATCATTATACATGAAAATGATGATAGTATCAGTAATTGGTTTTTTGGGATTATATACAAATTATATATTATTAAAAAAATACGAAGCTGGATTTCTAGCAGCGATAATAGGACCATTAGTTGTATTATGTACATCAATAATAGGAATTATTTTTTATGGAGAAACTGTAACATTTAATAAAATGATGGGAACTTTGTTAATATGTATAGGATTTTATATTATACAGAAATAATAAAAATGATTGTAAAAAAAAGAGTGTGATATTATTTTATAATGCAACATCAAATTGTGAAAGAACCAAAACACAAGAATTTGGTATTTTCGTCAGTAGGGGATAACACAAATTTTAACTATTTATGGACCAAAAAATATAGGAAATATGATTTATGGGTAGTATATTATGGAGATAATGAAAAAAAATGCGAAGATTATAAGAAATCAGTTGATTTAATAGAAAAGAGAAAAGGATCAAAGTTTCAAAATTTATATCATATATTCAAAAAATATCATAAAGAAATAATGAAATATGAAAGATTTTTTATTTTAGATGATGATATAATAATTTCAACATCGGATATAAACACAATGTTTTATATGTCACAAAAATATAAATTATGGATATGTCAGCCATCGTTTGCTCATGGTAGTAAAATTTCATGGCAACATACAAAAAATGTCAGAAACGCGGTATTAAGATATACGAATTTTATAGAGGTAAATGCCCCATTATATACAAGATGGGCATTATGTAAATTAATGAATTATTATGATGATAAATTGATAGGTTGGGGAGTAGATTATTTATCAATATGGTCAGCTGGACATATGTATAAGAATACATATGCAGTAATTCATACAGTAAAATGTGTAAATCCACAGGACACGGAGAAACCTGAAAGTAAAAGAGAACTAAGTAAATTAAAAAATTGGGAAAAAAGAGAGCAAGATTGGTTACAGGTGAGAAAAAAACTAAGAATGCGAAATTATGATAGAAATACTGTAATACTTGCAAATGAATCGTGGCATAAACATCATAGTTATAATACATATAGAACACTATGGTTAAATAATCATAGACCAAGAGCATAGGCAGAGTAATAATATTTTTATATTATATAATATAATATAAATATAATATAATAATGAGTAACAAAAAAAGTGTAATAGAATGTCATTATTTATTAAGAGTGCATATGCCAGAAGAGTATCAAAAAAAATTTGAAAATTGGGAAAGAAATACTATATATAAAGCTCCAGAAATATGGATATCGGGGTCTAGTTGGAAAGAATATATATATTTTTTAACATTACATTTGCCTAAGCTAAGTAAGGATAATTATAAAAAATATCCTTGGTTAGAAAAATTACACGATATATATAAAAATTATATAAAAAATTAACAATATTGCATGTAACCCTCATTTTTTTCAATTATTTTATGATTTGATGTTTCACCATCATCAGATGATATACTCCATTCATCAAAACAAACACATCCATGACAATGGGGTTCTTCGTATTTAACATTTTCATTTGGTTTATCTTTTTCTTCATTTTTTTTCAAAGCGTAATAAGCATCTTTATATCCCTTAACCCAATGACTATTATGATAATTACTTACATAATAGTCACCTTTTTTTGTTAATTTATAATATTTTAATGAACCATAATAATAACCAGAATTATAATCAATAGAATGTTTTGTATGTATTATTTGAGTTTTTAAATTTTTTTGTTTATTTTCCAAATCAAAATTAACCCGTTCTAATTTATCATTTAAATTTTTTAATCTTATAAAAGTGGACCATTGTGTAAGATAAGCAGGAAAGTTATCATAAAGTTCATCCTTTATTTTTTTATGATTAATAACCGCATAATTATAACCACAAATGATACATTCATTAGAATTACGAAGACAATGAAAAAAACAGTTATTACAAAATTGATGATTACATTCAGTATTAACTATATTATATTTATTTAAAGGAATTTTGCATAAATTACAGGACAAATCCAAATATTCAAATCTTGGTGACGCGGCCATTTAATATACATATGAAAAAAGTTTTATATATATTTTTTTAAATTACATACCCCATTCTTCTTCGCCAGTAACAACATTCATACCTAAAAATGTTCCACCTGTTCCACCCATAGATTGAACACTAATACCGCGTTCATAATAATCTGTATAAGGGTCATCATCATAACCGGCAGCTTCTAGAGAAGGCATACTGCTAAGATCACTATCGGTATCGCTGTCAGTATAACCATCGCTTTCTTCTTGGTTTAATTCGGATTGTAGGAAATCCATCATATCTTCAATATCTACATATTCATTGTTCTGTGGATATTTAATTTCAAATAATTTGTGAATATCATTGATGGGGTCGTTTTCATCATATACGAATAATTTTTTCTTTATAACAGTTTTAAAATGTTGTTGTTTTAATTGTTTTAGACATTCATTAAAATTTTTCTTACTTGATATATGTTTTTCAACTAATTTATTTATAAGAGCTTCTTTCCAATATTGATATGATTTATATGGTGAATTGTAGTTTTGATTTTCTTTTAAAAGCGCAATTTGGTCCAGAATATTGTTATAAGATTTAAGTGCTTCATGAAATTTAACATTATATTTAGAAGCTAAAGCAGACATTCTAATCATTTTTTGTTTAGTTTTTTCAAATCTAGTATTATTAATAATATCGGCTCTACACATAGGACATTCATTTTTTTTATGATCATTTACCCATTTCCAAAAACAATCTTTGCAAAAAGTATGACTACATTGAGAATTAACAATATTATTTATATTTAAATCACAATAACAAGTTGGACATTCCATATTTAGTGTATTATAATAAAATAAAATAAATAAAATAAAATCAATTTATTTATTATATGTATTTAATAGTGGGATGTGGTTTGAGTGGGATAGTAATAGCAGAGAGAATAGCAAATGAATTAAAAAAGGAGGTATTAATAATAGAGAAAAGAGATCACATAGCCGGGAATTGTTATGATTTTAAAGATAAACAGACTGGAATATTGATGAATAAATATGGAGCGCATTTATTTCATACAAATAAAAAAGAAGTATGGGATTATATAAATAAGTTTGATACTTGGGAGAGATGGGAACATAAGGTATTAACATATGTAGATAATAAGTATGTATCAATACCAGTAAACATAACAACCGTAAATATGTTATGTGATGAGAATATTCAAACAATAGAAGAGATGGATGGTTGGTTGGAAAAAAATCAAGTTAAATATGAAGAAATAACAAATAGCGAAGAAATGGCGAAATCAAGAATAGGAGAAAAGTTATATAATAAATTAATAAGAGATTATACATATAAGCAGTGGAATAAATATCCAGAAGAATTGAAACCTTCGGTATTAGCAAGAATACCAATAAGAAATAATTATGATGTGAGATATTTTGCTGATAAGTATCAGGCTTTACCAAAAAATGGATATACGGAGTTTTGCCGAAAGGTTATAGAAAGTAATCCATTAATAAAGGTAAAGTTGAATTGTGATTTTTTTAAATATAAGGAGAATAATGATATGTCAAAATTTGAGGGAATAATATACACAGGTCCAATAGATACATATTTTAAAGATATAGGTTATGAAAGTCTAGAATATCGTAGTATAGAATTTACTAAGAAGGTAATATTAAATCAACATTTTGTATTGCCGAATTCAGTGGTGAATTATCCAGAGAGTAAATATTCATTTACAAGAGCAGTAGAATATAAACATTTTTTAAATCAACAGTCATTGCATAGTTTAATAGTGACAGAGAAAACAAATGATACAGGCGAGCCATATTATCCGGTGCCAAATGAGAGGAATTTAAATTTATATGAAAAATATAAGAAATTGGCAGAGGAGGAGGAGAAAGAAAAGAAGGTATATTTTGTAGGGAGATTAGCAAATTACAAATATTTTAATATGGATCAGGCGATAGAGAATGCGTTACGATTTTATAAAGAAAAATTGAAATGATTTTAATATAAAAATAAATTTATATTAAACAACAAATGGAAAAGGAGATGAGATTATTGATATCAAAAGAAGTGGAGGGGGAGATGAGTGGGAGAGATATAGAAAAGGAATATATATATATGAATGAAACAATAAAGAATTATCCGGGATTAAGATTGGATGAATTGGAGAAGAAGATAAAATTGAAGAAGGAAACTATAAAACATATGATAGAATGTGTAAAAACATATCCTTGTACCTTTCATGGTTATGGGCCATATATAGATAAGGAGGGGCGGTATTATATACAGGGAAAAGATAATACAATAAAGTCATTAGAGCTGGAGAATAGAGAATTGAAAGGGAAGCTGGAGGAATTGAAAAGAATATTTAGCGACGCAAGGAGTTAGACCAATGAATATCAGAAGTATTATTGCGTGTTTGAGTGGATGGTACGCCAGCAGGAGGCATACTATTTTGTAAATAATGAATTTGCGTATTGATATCTTTTTTTAATTGTTCAATAATAATTTTATTTTCAAGATTTTTGGTAATTTCAGATAATTTTTTGCAGTGTTTGACGGTATCTTGAATGAATTGACTCATATAATTAAATATAGAAATATTAATTATATGAAAAACGAGATTAAACATCGGGAACATCGGCGTATTTTTCTTCGTCTTCTTCTATTTCTTCTTGTCCGGCGGCCCCAGTGATAACAAATTCTTGTAGTTTAACGGGGTCAAATACACCACCTGGAGGAGGGCCATATTTTTTGATATAAAAAAGGTAGCGAACATCTAATTCAACATTAGCTTGGATAGATGCTTGTAATGGTGTTTCAAAAACTTCTAAAGCTTGTGGTAAGTCATCAACAATGGCTTGTAAATTACGAATTTGTACGAGATAACCTTCAATACTAGCGGCGGCGCCAATTGCTTTACCAACAATAGAAACAAGAGCATAAACAAATTCAGCTAAATAATTAGTTTGAACGGATTCATTAACTTTTCTGTAAAAATCAATTCTTTCAAGAACTTCGGCTTCGTGGGTAATAATGTAATATTCTAAATTAACAAAATCGGCGTTATTATACATAACAACGTATTGAGGATAAACATATTTATCTAACATGCCTTTAAGGTCGCGATAAACTGCGTCGTTTTGTTTTAATCCATTTTTCATTAATAGCAATTGGGCTCTATCGGAGTGGTTAACCATAAGTCCCATAGTAGATCTTTTTCTAGGCATTGGATATATAATATTATTAAAAAATAATAATAATATTATCTTTTTTGTTGGAGAGAATAAAGAAGACTGGTGAAGTTGTTTTCATATGGGTTATTAGTGCCTTGTGCGGTTCTATATCGTTGATTGATAGCATTAATATTTTTTAAAGATTTTTTAAGATGTTTAATTTCTCTTTCTAATTTTTTAATTTTGAGATTTTCTTCTTGTGGAGTTAATTGGGGTAATTCGGGTACTTCAACAAATGTTTTGAAAGGTTGGGAGTTTAGATATTTTAATTTATTGACAGAAACACTGGAATTTTGTAGAATAATATCATCTTTTAATAATTTTACAAGAGAGGTGTAATTTTCAACATCGTCAGTAAGTATTTTAATAAAATGATAGGTAAAAACAGAGTACCATCTAACAGTTCCTTTAATATAAGGTAAAATTTTTTCATAGTCATCTGGTATATGATTGAAAAAACAAATAATGTTAGAATCAGATTCGTTTTGGTCAAGTTTATTAATTTGATAATATGGGTTGAGATTATAACTATATTTTAGGTCAATAGAGTTGTTAGATTTGCAACAATCAACTAATGAAATAATGGAAGCTTCTGATTTACTAAATAGAACGGAGAATAATTCTTTGGTAAGAATATTTTTTGTATAGTCAGCGGGTAGAAAAATGTTGTCATTATTGATATGATTGTTAGAATTATCAATTGTATTTTGTTGTCCAGAAAAGTAGAAGAAGAGTGTGTCATTTTTACCACCTAATTGTATCATATCTTTAATGCATTTGATTATAGAAAAGTAAGATCCATTAGTGTTTTCTTTACCATCATAATTAAGGTCAGTAATAACAATAATGTGTTCTTTATCAAACTCTTGTTCTTTAATTAGATATTGTTCAAAAAGGAGGACATTATTATAAGAACTTTTTAATTCAATATCTGGGTTATGTTTATAATTTAACCCAACTAATAGTGCCATTTTAACCATATATAATTAAATAATATAAAAAGTGGCTAAAGTAAAATTAGTTTTGAAGTTTAGACATTCGTAATCCGTATTTAAGATTTTTTGCATATATGGTAACTTTTTTGGGATTTTCTTCGTCAAAGAAAGAATAAATATCAGTATAATTTTTGACACAATTACCCGTAATTTTGTAAGGCCATTGAAGTTTATTAATTTGACCGGTATCACTTTGAATGAAATCATCACCTTGTTCCGGAAAGTAATAAGAAACTTTTGAAAGATAATAATCATTTATATTATTTAATTTCATTTCGTCAACTTCTTGGTCTAACCACACGATATATTGACATTCGTCATTGCTGTTAATATTAGATTTTTTACATTGTAAAAATCCTTTATATAATCCATAATATTCCGTGTAACTTTTGGATTTAGATAAATTATTATTGTTATCAATGTGAATAGTATCTTGGATATCTTTGTTATTGAATAGAATTTTATTTTTTAAAATTAGAGTTCTATCAGAACTAGAAACGGATTCATTATTTTTACCAAACATTACGGAATTATTCCAATTCATATTATTATAAATATATATTAATAAGAATTAATATTTTAGATTGTAACTGTAACTTTCCAAATATGCGCATCTAAAACTGTAGGATCAGTTTCGTTAGTGCATTGTTGGTTGAGTGATTCAGTTGCATTGGTGGATGCGCCCATCCATCCATATTTATTTTCAAGTGCCAAACCATTGTCTTGACCACCTGGGAAAACGGTAGCGATAGTGGCAGCAATAGCACCAGAAGTATCAACACCACTAAGGTCACCACTAGTAATAGTTCCGAAACCTTCTAATAAAGTATCACCACTACTATCAAAGACACTATTAATCATAGATTCTTCAAAAGACAAATGTGCCTTTACACGGATGTAAAAGACTACTTTATCACCATCTAAGAAAGGAAAACCTCTTAATTCAGTTCTATCTTCAAGAATATTGAAACCATCTTCGTCTAAATCGGCATATTCTCTACCAATAACTTCTCTGGCAGCATTACTACGTCCAGTAACAGCCATCAACTGTTCAAAGAGAGATTTAAGAACAACATTGGAAGCACCAGAAGAATCAACGGCGTGATATCTATCTGCGTCTGAGACTTTGGTTAAATTAGGGAAATTATGTTCAGAGTCTTCATCATTACCTAAAATTTTATTTAATTGAGCAACCATTTGACTTTCTTGATTATCAGAAATATCTTGATATAAAGCGGTTTCATCTTTAATGAAAGCTTGTGCTAAAGGGTGACCAACTAAGTGAGTGGAAATAACGCGTGCTAAACATTCTGGTAGATGATTACCGGCGGTATCAGTTAAACCACCTGAGTATAGAGTAGCTTCACCAGCAGTAACTGAACCGCCACCAATAGGAACTCTTTTTTCTAAATCAGAAATATCATTTTTCAAATTACCATGAATGATTGATTGTGAGATTTTACGCGATAAATCTAAGAGTGTTCTACCTTCTTCGGCAGATTGATAAAATAACGCGTCGCCGCTATCTCTATCAGCAATATAAATAGAGTTTGAAATATCTGCGGCGGTGAGGGTGTAACCATATGCGTTAGTTCTAGCGTCTAATGTAAATTGTAAATGGTTTTCTACAAAATCGTCTGGTTTCTCTTCAGCGAATAAAGTAGCTCCACCACTAACATCAAACACAACGGGGATATGGAATGTAGTTGTTTGTGACATATCTATACAATTTAAGAATAAAAAAATAAGAACAAAAAAAAAAGAAATTAAGATATCAACATATTGATTTTCCATAAAGTATTATTAATTTTTACATCAAATAATTCTTGATTTTTAAAATTTGGACTATTGATAATTATATCAAATTGTAAAATATCACCTTTTTTAAAAAGGAATTTTAATTTATCATTATTGTTAAAATTTCTTGATTTACGAATAAAATGTTCTAAACTTACATGGTCAAAAAAAATAGAAATTAATTCTTCAAATGCCTTATTAATATCATTTGACAAATTTATTGAATTGATGAAAGGTTCGGTGGCGTGTGGATGTTCAAAAATAGCATTAGCTAAATACTGTGTATAGTATAAAGTTAAATCTCCTAAAAGTAGAGGGACTTTTGAAAAAGAATTTCCAGAAAAATGTAGTTTTGTAGATAAAATATTTAATATTTTAAGTGTAAATTTGCACATATTAGGATAATTAATTTTTATGGAGGACGCATCTAATGAAACAGCGTTGTGTATTAGATGAAATGGTATATTAGTGGTAGCTTCTAATATATAACATTCAGATATGTCGGTATTATTGCTGTTAATATTAAATATTGATGGATAATTAATATTATCATCGTGAGATTTTAAATATTCAGAATCATTAAATAATGTTTTTGTTTGATTAATATTAAAACTCATATACTATTATTTTTCATATAAAATTTGGAATTCTAATGCAAAAGAATAATCAATACCTAATAGATCTATAGGACAGCCATATTCGTCAATAACACTGATATGTAATTTATTGACATTACATGGTCCAAAATAGTGTCTTTTTTTGGTAATTCTATCAGTACAATCATCAAATAAAACAACACCTTTTGCTTCGCGAACGGGAATTCTAGCTAAAATATTTTTTCTTAAGAAGGAATTTTCATATAAAGCAGTAACAACTTCATGAACAGAACTTTGAAAATCATTAACACAAAGAAACATATATCTGGATCCGGCGAGGTCTACAGCAGCTTCGCTAGTGTAAGATTTAGCACCTTCATATTTTCTTTTTCTGAAACCTAAACACCATCCTAATGATTTCATAGGGGGCGCGTTTTCATCTACTCTATTTGTAAAATCTAAAGAAAAATCAACGGGCAACACGGCACCAGAGGTAGATTTTTTGATACTTTTAATGGTAGTTTTTTGTGTGGCTTGATCAATAGTAAGATGAACATCAAAATCATTTAACCCTCCTCCGATGAAAGTTTGTGCGGTATTACCTTCATCTGGATCTACGGGGGAGTTTATAACATCAGCTAATAACCAATATTCATAATTACCACTGGGAATACTAATTAATTTTGAGAACCCAGAATGTCCAACGACCATAGAATTGGTTCCTGCAGTAGAACTAACTACTTGTTGAACATTTGGTATTTCCATTGAAGCTAATCTCATAGAAATTACATTTTTTAGTGGAGTAGCTAAGTTAATAGTATAATCATACGCATTAGTAGAAAAATAGTTTTTTCTAAATTTGGTATCAATACTTAATTGCGTAATAACAATTCTATTTTTTAAAGAATTTACATATGGAGTATGTTCAGTTCGTTCGGCTTGAAGTTCCATTATAGCATTTCTATTTCTTTCATCCTGACTATCGGATGTTTTACTTTGTTGATATTTTGTTAATTTTTTATAATCGGCTAAGTCAGAATATTGTGGTGGAGTAATAATTTTATTATTTTCAGGTCTAGATGTTGAACCTGAAATATGTGTATCTGAAAGTAAATCAGTAAATATATTAGAAAAATTTTTACTTTCAGAGGTTTCTTCTTCTATAATAGCATTTCTTCTGAATCTATTTTCTTCTTGTGCATTTTTATATAATTCAGTATTGTTTAAAGTTGTATTATGTATATCAGTGCGCATTTTGATATTATCATATTCTGTATTTAAAGCGGCTCTTATATCATTTGCTTCGGCTTCGTCTATTTGAAAAAAGGGAGTATTTATTTTATTATCCTCATTTAAACTAGTCATGTATATTAATAAATTATAAATAATTCTTTAATTAATAATTTATTTATTGATATTTTTCTTGAAATTCTTCCATAGCTTTAACATATCTTTCTTTATCTGCCTTAGCTAATACTTGATAACATTCCTTATCACTTTCAGTTTTCTTTTTCCACATATTACCCAATTCTTTCGCAACTTCTCCAACAATAACTTTCTTTTTGCCACTTTTACCCTTGGCTTTTGTAATGAGTGCTGGTCTTTTATCATCGCAGAAATAAAAGTAAGCAGACTTAGGTCTTTTTGGTTGATGAGGATTTTTTTGTGGTTTAATTTTCATCTTTTTTCCAACAAACTTTTCAATTAGTTCGTCACATTTATCGGTTTGACCCAATTCAAGACAAACCATTCTTAAAAGTTGGGCATGAGATTCATACCATAATTCATTTAATGCGCAAGTGTTATTATGAAAAACTATTCCGGCCATACTATTTATGAATATATATATAGAGTTTTCTTCATATCAATTTTTTTATTAATTAATTATTAATGTACAATTAATAGTTATTTACATATGGGTCCATATATCATCATGAACCCACAAAATACAGGAAATAGTAATAATGAAATTAAAAGCATTTTGAAAGGTAAAAATGTTATACAACTTAAACAATAAAAACTACAATCATTTTTCTTTTTTTCTATTAATTCATAATTTTTTCCATAATCAACAAATACATTATCATATATATCAACTGCTGCTTCTGGTAAATATTCAAAATATAATTCTTCAAATTCATTATCTAACACCATTAAAAATTCCATAGCAACGCAATCTAAAACCATTTCGGTAACAGATTCATCAGAAAAAACAATCCATATATTGGCGGCATAAACAAATAAATTAAAACCAAACTCTTGAAAGGTATCTAACATGGTCCATGTATCGGTAGCGGGGAGCATTTTATTTAATCTGGTTCTATCTGTTAAATTATCCCATAAAAAAAATGACTTTGTAAAATATATTCCCGATGCCCCAAACATAACTAATTTACTATCCCAAGCCGCATTTTGTGGACATAATGAATCGTGTTCATAATCATTTATTTGATGTGAAATAATGCCTATATACATTGCCCATTGTGATACAAATACTATTATAGGTAAAAAACTTAATAAAGAAAATATATGACTACAATAGACAGCATTTTTTTTTTTAAGAATTTCATTATTATAACCCCTAGTAATATGATATTTGTATAAACTGAACATGCCGAATTTTGGATCGGCAATAACAATTTGTTTTTTATCTTCATCTGACACCTCTGTAAAAGATTTTCTAGATAAAAAATTATTTTGAGGTGTTGAACATTCTGGTAAAATTTTATAACTATGTTCGGTACCTATCAATAAATCATCTCTCATTTTAGCGCCTACATGAGCACATAATAATTTCATATTACCAAATACAATTTTAAAACATCCTTTCATATATACAATGTGGTCTTTGATTTCTAAGTTAAAATAAATTGAATTAAAAATAATTCAATAATATAATACAATGGACAAATTTGTTGTAAGAAGAAGCATACCTACAAATAAAAAAAAACAAAAAAAACCAAAGAAAGAAGCAGAAATAACACATATCGTTTATACAGATGGAGCTTGTTCAAATAATGGAAAACCTTATGCTAGAGCTGGCTATGGTGTATATTTTGGAAAAGATGACCCTAGAAATGTTAGTGAAACATTTAATGGGCCTCAAACAAATAATGCTGCCGAATTATTAGCAATAATAAAAGCATTAACAATATTAAGTGGAGATATAATGTTGGGGCATAAAATTGTAATATATAGCGATTCCTCATATGCGATACGATGTTGTACAACATATGGTGCGAAATGTTTTAAAAAAAAATGGACTAACCCTAATAGTAAAAACAAACCAATACCAAATTTAGAAATTGTCAAAACCGCATATTTATTTTGTAAAGAATATGATAATATTAAATTTACACATATTGCCGCGCATACGGGAGAACAGGATGAACATTCGTTAGGAAACGAGATGGCGGACAAATTGGCAAACGAATCAATAGGAGAAGAGTATGTTCCATATAAAAAAAAGGTAAAAGAAAAGAAAAGGATATATTTGAATGTTCCGTTTGGAGAAAAGGATGAGGCGAAGAAAATGGGGGCGAGGTGGGAAAGTAGTAAAAAAAGATGGTATGTAAATGATGATAATAAACATAAAGTTCAAATGATGGGTAGATGGGGATTAGATTAAAATAATTTTATTTATAAAAATAATTGTTTTTTATATTATGAAATTAGAGGTAGTATTAGTATCCACCGACTGTTATCAAAAATATATAGAAAAAAACATAGAACAATTATTAAAATTTGATTTTAATATTTCAGTAATCACAGATAAAAAATTTTTTAAGAACTTGGAAAAATATAAAGATATAAAAAAAATTTCAACAGAAGAACTAGATGTAAATTTGTTTGATAAAAATACAAAATTGAACAAAAATTTTAGAAATGGATTTTGGAATAATTGTTCAAAAAGAATATTTCTTTTGTATGAATACATGAAAAAGTTTAATATAGGTAATGTAATACATTTGGAAAATGATGTTTTATTATATACAGATATGAATTATAAATTTGATGATAAAATTTATCTTACAATGGATTCAAAAAATAGATGTATACCGGGAATAATGTATATATCAAGATATCAACTTTTAAAAAAATTAATTGATAATTATAATTATAAACATAATGATATGATTAATATATCAAATTTTTATAATAATAATAAAGATATTGTAAAAACATTTCCAATTATTGATGATAGTGTAGATAAATGTATTTATAATGAAAATTTTCAAGAATTTAATAGTATTTTTGATGCTGCGGCTATTGGTCAATATATAGGTGGAGTAGATCCTAGAAATAAGAGAGGAAATACTGAGGGTTTTATTAATGAAACATGCGTTATTAAATATAATAAATATAATTTTTTATGGATAAAAAAGGGTTTGTATTTTTTTCCTTATATAAAAATTAATAATAAGTTAATACCTATTAATAATCTTCATATACACTGTAAAAATTTAGAAAATTTTAGAATGGAAAATCCAGTTGAAAATAAATATATACAAATTGAAAAAAATAGGCAATAATTTTTATATTTGATATACTTATATGAATTTTATAACTGGTGAAAAGATACAATTTTTATGTGATCATTTTGTAGGTAAAGAAAGGGATTTTAAATTTAATCCAAAAGTAAAAAATTATGAAGAAAAATTTATTTATTTAAATCATAATGAAAGTATAAATAATAAATCTCTTGTTTTTTGTTATTCAAATTTATTAAAAAATACTAATGAATTAATTAATACATTAAAAATGTTTAAAAATAATTTTTGCTTGGTTCTTCATAATTCCGATCAAAATATTAATGAAAGAGATTTGATTTTATTTAAAAAATTACCCTTATTACAACGCATATATACTCAAAATATGAATGTTAATCACAAAAATGTAATTCCATTACCGATTGGTCTCGCTAATTCAATGTGGTCCCATGGAAATTTAGATATTTTTAGAGAGATCTATAATATGAATATAGAAAAAACAAAAAATATATATTTTTTTTTTAGTATTAGAACAAATAGAAGAATTAGAAAAGTTTGTTATGATAAAATGAAGGATAAAAATTTAAAATGGGGTAATAAACTTTCTTTTAAGGAATATTTAATTGAGCTAAAAAAACATAAATATAGTATTTGTCCAGAAGGAAATGGAATAGATACTCACAGATTTTGGGAATGTTTATATATGAATGTTATTCCTATTTGTTTAAAAAACAAACTTGTTGAGTATTATAGTAAATATTTTCCAATTGTTTTATTAGATGATTGGTCAGATTTAGACCCAGAAACATTAGAGAAAAATTATTCAAAAAATGTAATTGATCACAATTATTTAAATTTAAACTATATCAAAGAATTAATAAATAAGTAGTTTTATTAATATTTTTCTACATTATTAATGCATAAAATTTTATTTGATATAGTTATACCTGTAGGTCCGAATGATAAAAATGTAATACATGAACAAATAAAATATACTAAAAAGAATATAATTGGCTATAGAAAAATATATTTAGTATCGTGCGATGAAACCCTTAAAATTCCCGATTGTATTACAATTAATGAAAATATTTTTCCTTTTAATAAAAAAACAATAGAAAAATATATAGGAAATCATCACAGAAAAGGGTGGTATTTACAACAGTTAATAAAACTATACGCGGGTAAAGTAATACCAAATATAATGAATAGATACTTAGTCATAGATGCAGATACATATTTTTTTAAACCTACTAGTTTTGTGGAAGATAATAAA
>Ga0233434_1000596_pt1 | contig 39887 bp, 35 predicted proteins | sample SI_122_August201_4_FD_182738 | JGI IMG/M metagenome (GOLD analysis project Ga0233434, IMG submission 182738) | Seawater microbial communities from Saanich Inlet, British Columbia, Canada - SI_122_August2016_120_MG | ecosystem: Environmental > Aquatic > Marine > Inlet | place: Canada: British...
AGAGGTATGATGAAAACTCTAAGAGCAGAAAGACCAATTCCAGGAAATTCTATGCAAATTACTGGTGGTGAACCAATGCTTAGAGATGATATTGCTGATGTTATTAAAATAATGAAAGAAGAAGGTGTTGACCATATTCAAATGAATACAAATGGTATTAGACATGCAATGGATCCAGAAGCAGCAAGAGAAGTTAGACTTGCTGGATGTAACAACTTGTATCTTTCCTTTGATGGTGTAACTGCAAGAACAAATCCTAAAAATCACTGGGAAATCCCATATGCTCTTGATAGTTGTAGAAAAACAGGCACTACTGTGGTATTTGTTCCAACAGTAATCAAATCAATTAATGATCATGAATTAGGTGGAATTATTAGATATGCACAAAAGAATATGGATGTAGTTCACGCTGTTAACTTCCAACCTGTATCACTAACTGGAAGAATGGGTAAATCTGAACGTGAAAAATATAGAATTACAGTTCCTGATTGTGTTCAAAGAATTGAAGAACAAACAGATGGTCAAGTAACTGTTGATGATTGGTTCCCAGTTCCAAGTTGTATGCCACTAACTAATGTAATTGAAGCATTCTCAAGTAAACCAAAATATGAATTATCTATTCACTTTGCTTGTGGTGCAGGAACATACATCTTTGAAGATGCAGATACAAAGAAATTTGTTCCATTAACAAAATTCTGTGATATTCAAGGAATGTTAGAACTCTTTGAAGATAAGGCAGAAGAAATTCGTTCTGGTAAAAACAAATACTTTACGATGCTTGAAGTTGTAAGAAAGCTAAAAGGATTTGTTGATTCTAAAAAACAACCAGCAGGACTAGATTTAGCTAAAATGTTTGGTAATATCCTAATGAAGAGATCATTTGATTCAGTTGGTTCATGGCACGTCAAGGGATTATTCCTTGGTATGATGCACTTCCAAGACAAATATAATGAAGATTTAGAAAGACTACAAAGATGTGATATTCATTATGTTACTCCCGACCTTAGAATAGTTCCATTTTGTGCATTTAATGTAATTCCAGAATGGTACCGAGATAGAATTCAAAAGAAATACTCTATCACTGTAGAGGAATGGGAAGAACGTGAAGGTGTAAAACTTGAAGATGGTCTATATAGAGGCCTTATGAGACGTGGTGCCGGTGATGAACTTGCTGCTGGCTGTGCAAAGAGTCAGATGTTCCATGATGCATCTCAAGCTACAATGTAGAATAATTTCTTATTCAAAAGAGTAATAATAGTTCAATTAATTCTCAAACTATTGAATGCTCAAACTAGTTTATTTCAAATTAGTAGTTTTAATTTTAAAATAAGCCATCTATTTGTAATTGGAATTTTGGTCTTAGCATTTTCAGTATCTTTTCTAATAAGATCTCAACCTGCAAATTATGGATTTGAATTAAATGAGTTTGATCCTTTTTTTAATTTTCGTGCTACTGAGTATATTGTAGAAAATGGATTCTCTGAATATTTTCAATGGAATGATGATAAAAGTTGGTATCCTAAAGGACGAGATGTTTCTGCTACTTCTCAAGTTATGCTTCATAGTACAGCAGCTATTACTTATCAAATATTTGGAGGCAATTCATCATTATATGATTTTACAATATTATTTCCAGCAGTAATTGGATCATTAACTGTAGTTGTTATATTTGCACTAGTACGATTGTTTGCTGGAACCACTGCAGGTCTTTTTGCTTCTTTATTATTTGCAGTCTCTCTTCCCATAATTATTCGAGGTTCTATTGGTTGGTTCAAGTCAGAACCTTTAGGACTTTTTTATGGTTTACTTGGTTTGTATTTGTTTTTAAGTGCAATTAAATCTGAAAATAAAAAAACTACCGCACTAAAAATTATTTTTGGTGGGATGGTAATGGCTTTTGGAATGGCCTCATGGGGTGGAAATCAATTCTTTGTAATTCCTATAGGATTGTTTATTTTAGCATTACCCTTTCTTAGAAAAGATCATAACTTTCTATTATGGAGTATTCCTCTCTTTGTAGGAATATTTCTTTTAACTTCAGGTTCATTTGAAAGACCTGGATTATCTTTTATATCTGGTCTAGGCGGACTATTATTAATTATTCCAACTATATTTCTGATAAGTAGTATATTTGTTCAAAAAATAAGTAAGGATGAAAATAAAATAAGAAATAGTTTATTTTTATTAATTTCTATTATTATAATTGGATCATTTCTTTTAATTTTAAATATTGAATTTAATTTTATTAGTGGATCTAGTTTTAGATATTTAAATGCAATAAATCCCTTTTTGACAACTATAGATCCACTTGTTGATTCAGTTGCAGAACATGCTACAACAAATGTTTCCTTATCTTTTCTATTTCATTCTATTTGGATGATTTTTGCTGGAATTGGAATTTGGATTATATTATCTAAAAAAATATCTCAAACTTTTGTTAAAAATGATATGAAAATATTTATCCTCATTTTTGGAATAACTGGAATATATATTAGTTCATCATTTATTCGACTTGAAGTTTTTGCATCTATATCATTGATTATTCTTTCTTCTATTGCTTTATCTATTTTAACTACAAATATTTTTAAAATTAAATTCTTTGGGAAAAAAAATTATTTATTTAAAATTTCTTATGTTGCAATTATAGCATTTTTATTTATTCTTCCACTTATTTTTCCAGAAAATAGTAATTGGATTAGTCATACGGATACTCCGCCAATAATCCTTACAGGAGCAACAAATAATCCTCCTACTAATGATTGGTTAGAAACTTTGGAATGGATTAAACTTAATACTCCTGAAAATGCAGTAATTGCATCCTGGTGGGACTATGGTTATTGGATTCAAACCATGGCTGAAAGAGCATCATTAACTGATAATTCAACAACTCATACATCAATTATTCAAAATATTGCTCGTATGTTTCTTAGTACGCCTGATGATAGTTGGAATATGCTTAAAGAAATGAATGCTGATTATGTAGTTATATTTCTGAGTGCTCAAAAAATAAATGATCATCTTGAAGACAAACTCTATCTTTTAGGTGGGGGTGGTGATGAATCTAAAGTTATGTGGTTTACACAAATTGCCGAACTTCCAACTGAAAAATATTTAGAATTTGATAGAATTACTGGTACAAACTATTTTTATGAACAAACAATGTTAGGTAAAATGATTCCATTTACCACTGCAGTATATTATAATCCTGTTACTCAAGAAAATTCTGTAATCTATAAATCTGGATTTGTTGAAATTGTAAGTAAAAATATTAAATATAATTCTGATAATGATCCATTAAAATTAGTTTATGCTTCACCTAGTTTTATGAATGAGATGCATGGTCCTATGCAAATTATATTAGTTTACCAAATTAATAAAAATTATGTTCCAATTGAGCCTCTTTCATAGATTTAATTCAAAATACTTTTTATCATAAACATTTTTTAATCCAAGACCTTAAAAGGACTATAAATTATTTTGATTTGTGAAAATTCTACAAATCTCTCCAACATATTCTGGAATTGGAGGAATTGCACAACATGTAAGAGGATTAGAAAATTATCTAGAACAAACTGGTAATTTTGTTGATGTCTTATCTTCTAACAATTCTTTCACATTACCAATCAAAGGATTAAAAAATCCAAGCTTTATGCTAAGTTCATCATTAAAAGTAAAATTTATGAAAAAATATGATATAATTCATGCTCATAATATTCCATCTGCAAAAGCTATGAAAAATTCAAAGGGAAAAAAAATTCTTTCTTTACATGGAATATTTTCCCAACAAGTTGATGAATTACATGGCAAAACAACTGGAAATATATCTAAAAAATATGAAAAATATGCATTAAGATGGGCAGATGCAATAACTGTAGTTTCTAAAGAAGCATTTGATTATTATGCCGATTTAGGATACAATGTATTTCAAATTCCAAACGCAATTGATATTTCATCTCTATCAGCCGATGCAGATAGAAAATATCAAAAACAAATAATTTTTGCAGGACGACTTTCACGTGAAAAAGGAGTTGATTTGTTAATAGAAATAGCACAAAAATTATCTGACGAAATTGATCTTATTATTTTAGGATCAGGTCCCGAAGAAAAACGTATTCGAGATTTAGTAAAAACACAAAAAAACATACATTTTTTGGGCTATCAGAACAAACAAAAAACTATTTCATTAATTCGTGGTTCTGATATTTTAATACAACCTTCACTAAATGAAGGAATTAGTTCTACAATTCTTGAGGCTATGGCATGTAAAACTCTTGTAATTGCAACTAATGTTGGAGGTAACAAAGAACTAATTGTAAACAATGAGGTTGGATTTTTAATTAATTCTAATTCAACTTCTCAATTTATGGAAAAAATTAATTCTACCTTATCTAATAAATTAAAATCAGAAGTAATAACTAATAATGCATTTATCCATGTTCAGCAATATGATTGGAATGTTGTAGGGCAAAAATATGTCAAATTGTATAAAGAAATTTTAAATTAATTACTTTCTTAATATTGAATCAAAATATTCGTAATCTATTTTGAATACTTTAACGTTATAATAGCTATATCCTTCTTTGATAGAATCAAATTCTTTTATTAAATATGGATAATTTTCTTCATGATAAAAAACATCCTTAAAATATAATGATCTTTTTTCATTATTATCTATCACCAAATGTGAAAGATTTTGGTCTCTCGCTAATTCTATGTATTTCTCAACTGAATTTGCACTTTGAATAAGATAAACATAATTTGTTCCTTTTACATAATCTAAAAGCTGAGGACCAGTATATTCTGCATCTGATGTAAGAACAGGATATTTTAGACTAGATGATGCCCATACCCCATAGACGTACCCCGATTCAGGATAAAAATTGTTTGAAACTTTGACATTACTTACCATATAATCTGCAAATAGAATAACTTCCTTATCATAATCATATTCTACATTAGAATACAAGAAAAACCAAGACAATAACAGAATTGATCCCATTATCCCAATCAGAAATATTCTCTTAAACTCAAAGTTACTTCCAATGTGTCTAATTGTTTGTAATGATAAAATTATGAATAATGGATATAGGAAAAAAATCATCCTTAAATCTCCTACAACAAAAAACATTCTAACTGCTACTAGTGAATAAATTAATAATGAAATTACAATTAAATTATTTTGTTTATTTTGATTTTTAAATAGTAATACAATTCCAAATGGAACAAAAAAAGCAAAATATGGTATCATGGATTGTGCAAGACGTTTTATCATTGTTTCAACCCCTTTTAGTAAATTAGATGAATTTACACCATTCTTTTCAGGATCTGTAACTGAACCATAAGAAAAGCTAGCAATATGATTAAGTGGTGAGGAACTATCAAATATACAATTTGAACAATCTGGAATTCCAGATGATATTTGAATTTTAATTATCATCATAGGAACAAAAACTAAACTGAAAATAACTAATATTAAAAATATTTTCCTTATTTTCTTTTTTTCTTTTCTATTATTTATAAAAAATGTTATTAATAAAATAATTAAAATTACAATTCCTTCGGCTCTTACACTAGTTGCTAAAGCAGTAATTATAAAAGAACTATAAAATAATTTTTGATTCTTACTTAGGAATAATGTGAGAGAGATCACTGTAAGGAAAAGATAAAGCGGTTCTGTTATTCCTAATAATGAATTTTGTATTAAATGTGGCTCAAAAGCAAATAATGATGCCCCTACAATTGCAAAAGATTTATCAAAAAATCTTCTACATAAAAAATAAATAGGTATTATAGTTAAAGTGGAAATTACAATTGAAACAATCCTTTGCAGTGTTGCAAAATCCTGATAATTATCAAAGTTAAAAATTCCGAAAAAAATTGAAAGAAACATAGGCCAACCATCATTTGCATGAGCAGAATATGGAAAATAATGTAAAATACTCATATCCATTGCATACTCAAAATATGCATTTGCATCTTGTCTGATGGGAATCTCTGGTTCAAAAAATAACAGTCTAATTGCTAATGATGCTATTCCTATGATGAAAAGAGAAATCATAGGTTTATCTGTGAAAAAATTTATTTTTTCTTCAATTTTATAAATTAATGAATAACTCATAATTCTATCATTAATTCTCATTATATAATTCCCAATTTATTTTAAAAATTTTAGCATTAAATTTTTTATAATCTAAATTTTTGGAATCAAAAACTTTTTCTAAGTAGATATATTGATTCTTGTCATCTAAAATTTTATTAAAAATTGGAAAATGTTTTTGTATAATATTTTGTTCAATAACTAAATAGTTAATTGTGTTTTCTTTAGAATATTTCATTAATTGAGGCATTGATTCCATTGTAATTCCAGGATCAACAAATGATAATTTTTCATTAAAATGATTTATAGTTATTATCAAATCAGGCATATTTCTTATAATTTCTAGGCGCATATTTCCTGTAATGTTTCCTTCAAAATTATTTGCAATATATTTTCCAAAATTATCTTTCTCAAGAAAATATTCTTCATCAATATCATATCGTTCTCTTAAAAAATCTGCAGATAACAAAATTAAACCTCCTACTAATAATATTAAAAATAAGTTTTTTATTTCAATTTTTTCTGTTAATTTTTGAATTCCAATAACTGAAAAAATACAAAGAAATGGTATTAGAAAAAATAAATTTCTGAATTCATTAGATATAGTATATTGAAAAATTGCAATTAATAATGAGATAAGAATTACTGAAAATAACATTTTTTCTTTAAAATTAATATTATTCAATGATATTATTATTCCAATTGGAGAAAACATTATCAAATATGGTATACTTATTCTAAAAATATGTAAAAATTCATTTTTTATTCCATTAAAAATAATTTCACTTGGTGTCCTTTTTTCTGATGATTCATATGTTGAATAATGTTTTTTATCTTCTAAAATTGTATTTAATATAATTTCAATAAAAGGAAAAATTGGTTTATCTTCTAAAATTGGATGTATGATGTGAATCGGTCCTATAATAACTACAAGTATTATAATTCCAAATACAAATTTTTTTCTTATTTTTTTTTGATTTTTTATTTGTAGTATTAATGAAAAAATAATTAATATAATTAATACAATCCCATTTAATCTAGTATCAAATGCTAATCCTGCAAAAACAAATGCAAGTAATTGATATCTTTGATTTTTTTGTATAATAAAATAAAATGAAATTAAGCCTAATAATATAAACAATGGTTCAGTCTGACCAAAAATTGAATTTTCTATTAAATTAGATTCTAAAGTAAATAAGATTGCTGCTATCAATGCATATTTTCTTTTAACAAATTCTTTTGAAATTAGATATATTATAGGAATTGTTACAACTGATACTGAAATTGAAATAATTCTAACTACTGTCATATATCCAAAATAATCCTCAAATTTGAATATTGAAAAAAATCCCGAAAGAAATAGCGGCCAAAGAGATCTGTAATTAAGAGATGTGAGATCTCCTTCTGATAACCTTATTCCTTCAATCATAAGAATAAAAGAGTCAGATGAATTTGTAGGAAGATCCCATGGAGTAAAATACAGTCTAATAGCTAATCCTAGTAAAATCACCATAGATAATGAAAAAATTGTTTTTGATTGAATTTTTTCTAATTTTTCATCTATAAATTCAAAAATTTGCATTTAGTGAAATTGAAAATTGTTCATATTTAAAATCAATTGATCAATTAATCAGTTAATTTGTAAATTACTTTATTAACTGTCACTAAGAAAATTGCTTCAGCTGATGCACCTAAAACTAGTGCTATGGCTACTCCATTAACTCCTAATAACTCGCCTAAAATTAAAATTGAAACTATTTGAACTGATAGAAATATTCCTGAACCAACTAATACAATTTTACTTAATTCGTTACCTAAAAATTTTGAAATATACATTAAATTTATTGTTGATGGTATTACTGATATACTAACAATTTGAACTACTTCTACTGCTTCTATGAATTTTGGAAATAATTCCGGTAAAATTATGGGTGCTAAAATAATTCCTAATATTGCTAAAATAATAGAAACTGCAACTGTTATTTTTTTTAGTTTTTTATTTGAATCTCCACTTGAATCACGAGGTAAAATATATTGATAAACTATTCCTGGTAAAATTGCAATTATTGATAATACTTGAATTCCTAATTGATAATTTCCTAAAATGGCAAAACCAAATAGTGGTGCTACAATTAATTTATCTGCATATCCACTAAATGTCCTAGAAAGATCTAAAGCATAACTATTGATTATAAATCCTAAACGTGGTTTGATTAAAGAAAAATCTATTTTATTATTTTTAAATGATGCATAGATTCGTTTAATGTAAGGAAAAAATGATAAACTTATTCCTAAAATTACTCCTTCTAATCCAATATAATAATAAAAAAATAATGCAAATACGACCATTAAAATTTTTTGTGTAATAAGATACCCTGAATAACTTCTATATTGTTTTCTACCTAATATTTCTGAAGTAGCTAAAGTAAAAATTACATAACCTAAAATATATGCACTTACACCGATTTGAGAAAATATCAAAAAAACTGCAATCATTGAAATAATACTTGAAATAATGCCAATGAGATAAATTGGAGGTTGAATTTTTTCACCTTTTGCAGTATACACTATAATGGTATTCCCTAGTCCTAGAAATGATATAGTTGATGCAATACCAGCTATTGCAATGTAATAACTAACTTCTCCATACTGTTCTGTTCCTAATAATGATGCAAAATAAAACCAAAAAATTCCTGCAATTAATGTTGCAGTAATATTTCCGAAGCCAACTGTACCTAAATCTTTAAACTTACTAAAAATTTCTTTCATAATAAGATCAATCTTGTTTTTATATATACATCATTATCAAATTGTATACTAGAAAATTTTATTCATTATTACGTTCTCTAACCACACTTACTAAAGAATAAAGCATTATTGAAGTCATTGATAACATTGTCCCTAAAATTACACTACCAATTCCAATTAATGAAATATTTGTAATTATTTGACGCGTTTCCGAAAATGATTGCAGTGTCCATAACACAAAGAATAACCCAATTGCTAGAAAGATTACTCCTGGAATCCCATAAAATTTCAATGGATGCTCTATGGATGTATACTTCATTGTACTAAATACCACTGATACTCCATGTGAAACTGGATTATGTGTTGAAGTATCCCCTTCATACAAAATTTTTATTGGAACCTCCTTTACTTTGAATTTCTTTTTATTTGATTTAATTAAAATTTCAGTAGATACACCCATTCCTTTATCTGATGGAATGATTTCTTTAAGTACATTTTTTCTATATGCCCTAAATCCACTTTGAGAGTCAGTTAATTTTAGATCAGTTACAGAATCCGTAATTTTTGTAATTGCTTTAATCCCTATTTTTCTATATTTTGGAACATTTTTACTATTTTCATTTTTTAAAAACCTGGAACCTATTACAATATCTGCATCGCCTTTAACAATTGGCTCAATTACACTCTCAATATCTTCTACTCTATGTTGTCCATCGGCATCAAATGTGACAAGAATGTCTGTATCCATTTTACTTGCTTTCAAAAAAATACTTCGTATCCCAGCTCCATAACCTAAATTTTTAGGATGATTGATCACTTCGACTCCCATTTTTTCAGAAATTTCTTTGGTTAGATCAGTTGATCCATCATTACATACAATTATTGTATCAGATATTTTTTGTAATTTTACAATAATTTTTGCAATATTTTTTTCTTCATTAAACGCTGGAATACCAATTACTACTTTCAAAATCACATTTCCTTAAATCTGCAATATATAATGTTCACTATGTTCTTAATATTTCTTCTATCTTTTTAATTCATTTATTTTTCTTTATTTCCAACAAAATTTCTAATAATCATTCTTATTCCTTCTAATTCTATAGAATGGCTGATCATATATTTTTCAATTTCATAATCGTCAATTATTCTATTTTTTTGAATTTTTTTTCGAAATTGTAAAGTGTTGTTAAGATATAGTATATTCCAAAAAAACCCTTTAAAGGCTGCTGTTAAGTATGATTTATTTTTATTTTTTATCGACATAAAAATACCTCGTAAGAATATCATTCCTATTGAAATTGGAATTCGTTTACAAACATTTTTCATAGAATAATTTTTCAACATTGTTCTAATTCTATTTTTTTGACTATAGTAAAATTTGTAGATAGGCACATTAACCAACTCTGAATCCAATTTAATTTGAAATTTATCTGAATCATAAAAAGTATCACTAATCCCCCCACCTTTATTCTGGCATATTGCATTTTCAACAATCTTGATTTTATTTCCTGATAATCTAATTCTCCAACAAATGTCTACATCTTCTTGATAAATAAAAAATTCTGGATCAAATCCACCAATCTCATCTAAAATCTTTTTTCTGATGATAACTGTTCCGCCACCAAAAAAGAGATTTGATTCTACAGGGGAACCATTAATCAAAACAGCACCATAAACATCATACGAGTGCCCGTATTCTGCAGATGATGCTCCTTCTCTTTCTACTTTACCTATGACGCAAGCTGTTTTTTCATTTTCATTCATTTCAATTACTGTTTTCTCAATCCAATCATTATTCATTATTCTATCTTGACTTAAAAATAATAGAAATTCCCCATTTGCATTTTTAATTCCTTTGTTACATCCTCCACAATACCCTTCATTTTTTTTATTTGAAAAAATTCTCAAAAAAGTTTTTTCTTTACTTAATACTTTTAACAATTCTAATGAATTATCTGCAGAATTATTATCGACCGTAATAATTTCAATTTTTTTATATGTTTGATTTACTAAATTTTCTATTAATTCATTTAAATAATATTCTCCATTATATACTGGAATTATTATGCTGACCAATCCTTTCTGTGACTGAGTAATTTTAGATTCATACTGATTTTTGTTTATTATTTCCATTCATATTCTTTAATTTTTATCTTAAATTAATCGTTGTAACCATTTCTCATTAAACTTAAAGTACTTTTAAGATAATTATTCTAAATATTCTTTAGAAATTTATCTAAACTTAATAGATTGCTTTTTTGGATAATGAATATGAAGATAATGATTACTGGTGGAATGGGGTTCATTGGAAGTCATCTTTGTGATGATTTAGTTCAGAATCATGAAATTATTGTGGTCTCTAAAACTACATCTAAAATATATAATTTAAAAGATACATTCTCTAAAATTAAGATTGAATATTTGGATATCACAGATTTTTTTAAATTAGAGAAAATAATTCTCAAACATAAACCTGAAGTGATTATTCATCTAGCTGGACAAACATCTCACTCTCAATCCTTTGAAAATCCAATTTATGATGTAGATGTTAATGCAAAATCTACATTATGTATTCTTGAAACTATTCGTAAACATAATTTAGGATGCAAATTTATTTTAGGAAGTACTTTTATTGTGATTGGTAGAACTAACCAATTCCCAATTAATGAAGAAACTCCTTGTTTTCCTACAACTATTTATGGAACAAATCGTTTAGCAAGTGAAAATTTTTGTAAAATATACCATGATGTTCATGGATTAGATACTCTAATTTTTAGAATAACAAATTCTTTTGGTCCTAGAGAACAATATTTGACAACTAAGAATGCTGTGAATCATTTAATTTACAAAGCATTCAAAGGTATGGAAATAACTATTTACAATAACGGAGAGTTTTTCCGTGATTTGATTTATGTTTTTGATGTTATTAGTGCCATCAAAAGTATTATGTTAAAAGGAAAACCTGGAAATTTGTATTGGATTTCATCAAATATTAAAACATGGTTTTATCAATTTGGAGAAATACTTCAAAAATTAACAAATACGCCTGTTGTTTACATTGATCCTCCACAATATGCCAAACAAGTAGACGTAGGTAATTTTTTAGCTGATAATTCTAAGCTTTGTTCTCTTGGATGGAAACCAAAAATTAGTTTAGAAGATGGAATTAAAGAAACTTTAGAGTATTTTCATAATTTAAAATAATATTTATTTTTCGTTTGATTTTATAATGAAATTTTTGTACCTTCACCTAATAGGAATACCTTTTCTTCTGAATTACTTTGATCTATTTCTGAATTAAAAGCAATTATACTATTTTTTATTTTTATTTCTGATTTAATCTTACAACCATTCATTATTATTGAATCTTCGATATGGCATTTTGATATTTCTGAATTATCTCCTATGCTCGTATTTTTTCCAATTATTGCATTTGGACCAATAACACAATTTTTTCCAATTATTACTGGACCAATAATCTTACAACCTTTTTTAATTATTGTATTTTCTCCAACCATAAGATTACCTTCAATTGTTACTTCTTTTTCTTTGATTCCCTTGAAGTAAGATTCCATATTTTCTAAAATTACTTTATTTGCATGAATAATGTCATTTGGTGTTCCTGTATCTTTCCAATAATCTGTAATCATGTAATATCCGATCTTATTACCTTCTTCTAGCAACATTTGTAATGCATCAGTAATTTCTAATTCATTCCTCCATGAAGGTTTGAGTCTTGATATTATGTCAAATATTTTTGGTGTTAGAAAGTAAATTCCTGTTACTGCTAAATTTGTTGGCGGTTCCTTTGGTTTTTCCATAATTTTTTTAATACTTCCATCTACATTCAAATCTGCAATTCCAAATTGACTAGGATTATCTACTTCACATAATAGAATTGATGCATCAAATTCAGATTTTTCAAACTCTTTTCTATAGTCCAAAATATCTTTTTTTATAATATTATCTCCTAAAAAGACAATAAATTTATCGTTATTAATAAAATTTTTACAGATACCTATCGCATGAGCTATTCCTCGTGGTTCATCTTGAAGAACATATGTGATATTAACACCAAATTTCTTTCCATTACCATAATATTCTTGTACTTTGTTTGATGCTATTCCGCCTATTATTATCGCAATTTCTGAAACTCCTGCATCTTTTAATGTATTGAGACAATATTCTGACATGGGCTTATTTGCTATTGGAAGTAATTGTTTTGGACCTGTATGAGTTAAAGGTCTGAGTCTTGTTCCATGACCTCCATGTAAAATAATTCCTTTCATTTTAATCCTTGATATGTACGTTAATTAAAAACTATTTCTATGGTGTTCCATCTAAAATTTCTTTGTTTAAGTTCATCCACCATTCTTTATTTTCTATGTACCAGTCAACTGTTTTTTGATCCCATCTTCAAATTTTTTCTTTTGGATCCATCCTAATTCATTCTTTATTTTAGTAGACTTCATACTATATCTAAAATCATGTCCTGGACGATCTTCTACAAATTCAATACTTTTTGTTGGTTTTCCAATGATTGAAAGAATTTTTTCAATGATTGTTATGTTATCAATTTCATTTCCACCAGATATGTTGTATGATTGACCTGATTTTCCTTTAATTATAACATCTATTATTGCATCACAATGATCCTCCACAAAAATCCAGTCTCTGATATTTTTACCAGTTCCATAAACTGGAATTTTTTTATCATTTAATGCAAGAATGATTGTTTTTGGAATTAATTTTTCTGGAAATTGTTTTGGACCATAATTATTTGTACATCGTGTAATTATTACATCACATCCATAGGTGGTAACATATGATTGAATTAGTAATTCTGCTGAAGCTTTTGATGCAGCGTATGGACTAGATGGATTTAATCTAGTTTCTTCTTTGGCACTACCTAAATCAAAACTACCGTACTTCATCAGTAGAAATATGAATCATTTTCTTCTTCATTTTTTTAATTATCTCAAGTAGTGTGAATACTCCTAAAATATTAGAATCTATGAACGGTTTTGCATCTAATATACTTCCATCTACATGAGACTCTGCGGCAAAATTTACAACAACATCTGATTCTAAAATAAGTTTCTTCATTAATTTTTGGTCTGTAATATTTCCTTTTACAAATGAATATTTTAAATTATTTTCAAATTTTTTTAAACTTTGATGATTAGAACCATATAATTCTGCATCAACATTAACCACAGACCATTCTTTTTGATTTTCTAAAATTCTTGAAATAAAATTACTGCCAATAAACCCTAATCCTCCAGTAACTAATAATTTAATAATGCTAATCAAAATTATTATATTAATAAAATAATGTAATGTCGTTCAAATTTATCCAATTAGTATTATTTTGTAATACCACATTTTTTATTAAACAATATAATTACTTATGATATGTCTAAAGACTATTCAATAAATTTAGAAAAACATGAAACAAAAGATATTCATGATAATCACGTTAACGGGAGCCTAACTGTAATTTGGAGAGACTGGGATGAAATTATAAAAAATCACCCCAAGATGATCTATGTTAGTTCTGTTGATTCAGGTGAAATTAAAGGTCCACACATACACACTAAACGTGAAAGCTATTTTACGTGCATTCATGGAAAAGTAATTTTTGTAATTAAAAAACCTGATGGGACATATGAAGAAATTTTATCAAGTGATGAGAAACCTGTTATGGTTCATGTTCCAAAAAATACTTCTTCTGCACACATGAATTTGTCTCCTAACACTTCTAGAATACTTACACTTGCAGACATTGCATGGAAGCCTAATGATAATGAAATGAAAAACGATCATTTTGATGATTATGATTGGGCAAAGTGGAAAAATATTTCTTAATTATTTTCCTTCTTTAAATTGAGATTTTAATAAATCTAAAGATTCTTGTAATGTTAAAAATTTATAATTTAAATTATTAGATAATTTTTTTGAACTTAGACATTTATTGGATCCTGTATTAACATCTCTTCCTAATTCTTTGTTAGAAACTGGCTCAATTAATTCAACTGACAACCCTAATGCTTTTGCAATTTTAATACTAAAATCATATCTTGTAATTTGTAATTTAGGTGCAGAGTGAAAAAGCCCACTTTTCTCATGTTTGATTATATGTAAAATTGATCGTGCAAAATCATCTACAATAATCGGTGAGCTATATTCATCCGTAATTATTTTAACTTTTTCATTTAAAATTAATTTATTTATTAACCACTGTCCAAAATTTATTGATTTTTTTGAACTTGATTTTATTTGAGCAAGATTATGTGATAGATAACCGTACAAAACACTTGCACGAACAACTACATTAATTGGATTCTCTAAAACAATTTTTTCACTTTGGATTTTAGTTTTTCCGTAATAATTAATTGGTTTAGGATTATCTGTTTCTTCATATGGTAATTGTTCGGTTCCATCAAAAACTGAATCAGATGATAATTGAACAAATTTAATTTGATTTTCTTTTGTAATTTGACAAATCTCTTTTACTGCTTGAATATTGATTTTTGTTGCTTCATTTGGATATTTTTCACAATAATCTACATTGTTGATTCCTGCGGTGTTGATTACTATGTCTGGTTTGATCTTTTCTAAAATATCTCTAATTTTACTTGAGTTGGTGATGTCTAAATTAACACTTTTTATGATTGATGATTTAGGATCCCTGTAATTATAACTTCCAAATATTTCAAAATCATCTTTTCCAATTTCTACTAATTTTGAGCCTGTTAACCCTCCTACCCCTATAATAAATAATTTCTTTTTCATATTTATGACTAAATCCATTTTTTTTCCATATTATTTGAGTTTAATCCTTGATTTTCAATTTGTTATGAAAATCATCCTTTTTTCATAGTAATCTTTAGATTTACTACTTTTTACTAGTTTTATGTAATGGAAAATTTTTTATTTAAATTAAAAATTTTGATCAAAGCTATACAAAATTTGAATAATTGGTACCTTTTTCCTCTTTTGTACTTTGGTTTAATTAAAAAGGACCATGTTTGGTTTAACACTAAATCTAGAATTAAGATAAAATTAAGATCTAATTCTACTGACTTGGATACATTTTCTTTAATTTGGTTATTAAAAGAGTACAATAAACATGGATTTAAAATTCAAAAAAATGATGTTATTATTGATATTGGTGCTCACATAGGACTTTTTAGTCTTTATGCAAGTCAGAATTGTACTGATGGAAAAATTTTTTGTTATGAACCTTCAATAGAAAATTATGAATTATTACAACATAATATTTCTGAAAATAAATTAAATAATATTTTTCTAAATAATTCTGCAGTGTCAAATACTACTGGTACTGTGAAATTTTATATCAACACTGACAACACTGCAAATAGTATGTATGACTCTACTTCAAAACCAATTCAAGTTAAATCTCAAACATTACAAAATATTTTTGACTCAAATAATTTGAATGTTTGTGACTATCTTAAATTAGATTGTGAAGGTGCAGAATATGATATTATTGAATCATTACCTAATGAATATTTTAAAAAAATTAAACAAATTTACATTGAATATCATTTTAGTAATTCAAAATCTGATATGCTAGAAAATATGATTAAAAAATTAAAACTAATGTCTTTTAGTATAATTAAAGAACCCTTGAAGCAAGGAATGGGTTCTATTTATGCTTTAAATAAAGATGTTATAAATTAAAAGTATGCCCTGTGTTTGAAATAAAACGTTCAAATGATGTAAATTCAAATTTTTTTAACAATTTTTCTAACCTTGCACTTGTTTTTTTTAAATTATAATATGTTATAAAATTATCTCGTTTTGACATTTGGACTTTTCGCATATGTTCTGGAGTCAATTCCCATGAATGAATATAAAATGTTGATGGAATTTTTTTGTCCTCATTACTTTTAATTGCTTTTTCAATCCATCTTAAAGGAAGTAATCGTATGAAAAATCCTCCTGCAACAGGAAATGAAAAATGAAAAATTTTCTTAGTAAGTAGAGGGAATTCAATTAATTTTCCATCTTGATTATTTTTTTCAAGATTACTAGTTGTAATCTTATATGGTTTTATTTCGGCATTGGGCATGCCGTATAAACTAGTTTTTGCAGGTACTATACTACTGTCATACTGATAACCATTTTCTACTAATGCATCAATTGCCCATGCTGATGAATAATTCAATGAAAAAGAAGGAGCTCTAAATCCTTTAGATTTATTTGAAGTAAGTTGAGAAAATTTTTTTAATTCATCCACAAACTCTTGTTTATTTTTCATAGAATCTAATCTATCGTGATACATTGTATGAAAAGCAATTTCATGACCTCCTTCTATGATTTTATCCATTAATTCAGGTTTTGCTTCCAGTAGTTCCCCGACCATGAAGAATGTGGCGTATGTATCATGTTTTCTAAGTAATTCTAAAATTTTATCGATACCATTAACAACTGAGAGATTATTGTCCATTTTTGTGATATATTTTTGGATTAATTCTGGATGAAACCATTCTTCAAAATCTATGCCTAGTAAATTCATAATTTCATAACTTGTTAATAATATTTGAATATAAATTTGCACAAATATTGATATGATATACCTCTAAAGTAAAATAATGAAAATATCCTTGTGGAAAGATACTGAAGATGAAAAGTATGAAATCCTCAATTTAACCAAAAAAACATTTGGTGATGTAGAGATCAATAACTCTTCATATTTTGATTGGCAGTATAGAAATAACCCCAATGGAAAAGCCTTAGTCTTATTATCTCGTGATGATTCTAATAACAACATAATTGTTGGCACTAACACTATAATTCCAACAAAATTACTTGTTGATCAAAAGGAAATTATTTCATCATTAGCATGTAATGTACAAGTCCATCCTGATTACCAAAAAAAAGGAATTTTTTTAGAACTTCTTTCTTCAATGTCTTTAATGGCTAAAAAAAAAGAAATTTCATCACTTTTTGCTGTTCCTAATGAAAATTCATTTAATGCTTTTATCAAGGAAGGATCGTCAGAAATAATTCAATTACCTCTTTTAGTACGACCCATAAAATTTTCAAAATATTTTAATTTTTCATCAAATAAAATTTTTGGAATATTTGATCTTTTTTGGAAAATTAAAACTCCATTATATGATATAGAGGAATTTGATGGAAATTTCCAAAATTTTGAAAAACTATTACAAAAAGCTTCCAAAAGAGTTTCAATTATTCAAAATAGAAATAAGGAATATCTTAAATGGCGATATCTGGATCACCCTACAAGAAAATATCAAATCTATATTCTTAAAAAAAATAATGAATTAATTGGATATATTATAATCAAAATTCATATTTTAAATAACAAAAAAATTGGTGTTATACTTGATTATCTTGTAGATTCTAATGCTTTAGAAGATTCTCAAAAAAGTTTGATAGAAAAAGCACTAAATTATTTTTGGAAAAATGATGTTTCTATTTCTATAGTTACTAGTCGTTCAGGACTATTGGAAAATAAACTTCTTAGACAAAAAGGATTTTTTCAGATCCCTTCATTCCTAAAACCCGAATCTCTTCATTTTATAGTTAGATTATTTGATTCTGATAAAAAATTGGAAAAACTAAATAAATTTGATAATTGGTTTTTCTCCTTTGGAGATTATGATGTTTTTTAAAAATTTATCATGCCAATAATTTTATTTCACACAAATCTGTGAATCTGTATTGATAATGTAGTAATTCACATCATTTATGATACGAATTGAAATTGTATGACATCCATCAGATAATTTTTGAAGGTCAATTATACCTCCAATACCTGCAAAAAATGACGGTTCAGTTTTTCCTTCATACGTTTCATAATTTAGATTTAGGAAACCAATATGAGCTTTTGAGTTTACTTTTTCATCAATAAATACAACTGCTGAATCCACTGTAACATTTTTTTCTGTAAAAATACCCCATCCTCCTATATCTATTGGAGACTCTTCTCTATCTACAAAAATTTTAGTATCTGATGGAATGTAAAACTCTTTTGTAAATGGATTGTTATCAATATATTCAATTTCCCCAATTCCATTTTTGGTAAACTGCATATCTGCCCAATTTTTATCTTCTAATAACGGATCTACATATTCATTAATTTCTTTAGAAAATGTTGCAAGCTGTAATTCTTTTAATATTTTTAAATTATTATATTGTTCTTCTGTGTTGAAAATACCTCTACATTTTAGTTCAAATGTAGGATCTCTTAGACATTCATATGATGCCTCCCATCTTTGTGAGAAATCTTCACCAATCTTCCAACCACTATAATAGGAACTACCTATTCCAGTAATGAGAAAAATCATAATAATTATAAAAATAATTTTAGCAAATATTCTCTTTCGTTTATCTTTTAATTTATTGTAAAAATCAAGAAACAAAATAGTTCCAATAACTAAACAGGCGATTTGTGCAAATGCTGCAAGTGCTATGTATCTTCCTGCAACAGGACCTACGACTCCCAATCTTCCCAATTCTGTTATTACTGCTCCTAATAATCCAAACATTCCAATTTGTACCCATGGTATCATTTTGTTGTCTAGTCGTTTTTTTATTTTTAAATAAATTGGTCCTCCAATAATGATCATTATGATAATGATACTGATAGTAATTTGAATTGGATAAAATTCACGTAAATGAACAATTAAACCATTTGACAAAAATAGTAATATGTATTCAATTCCTTCAACTGTGAATAATGTATCATATTGTATTCCTTTAAAAGTCCCACGTGTATAATTTGTGAAGTATATTAGATACACTGCTAATGCAGAAAGACTCCATATTATCAATGAGTTTTTTTTCTTGTTCTGTAAAAATAACAAACCAAATCCGCCAACAATCCAAAATAACAAACCATGAATAATCGTAAATGACGCTATTACGGAAAAAACTATTGCAAACACAATAGCAAATCTACTATTTTCAATCTTTGAAATAAAAAATATTGCTAGAAAAATAGATGCTGAAGCAGTAAACCATGAAATTCCACATATCCCCCACAAAAAATAATCAGATTGACCAGCATTGAATAGTATCAGAGCAATTGGGATTGCAAGCCAAATTAGTTTTACATCGGTTCTTCTAAGTAAATAATACAAAGAAATTGATGCAATAATAAGAAAACTAGATGCAAAATACATTTGGTTGACAATATTCCAATTATCTAGAATAGAACTAATCAGTAAAATAATGCCAAATGTAATTAATCTATGTTCATGTTGTTGTAAAAAATGTGAATCATTCCACCATGGACCTCCATCAAAAAATGTTTTTACTAATGGAATATAATCAATTTCATCTGATATGGGAAAATTTACTCCGAGGGAGAATATTAAATAAAATGTTTGTATGGCTAGTAATGAAATCGAAATAAAAATTATTTTATTTTGTTGCTCGTGAATCTTTTCAAGTAAACCCTTGACTAAAATTGAGATGATAGATGTTAAAGTCTTTTCAAATATACCTAAAAAATTAATTTTAATAAAATATTATCTGATTTTAGATTAATATTGTTTATTTATAATAATTAATCAATTAATAAAATTTCATTGAAAATGAAGTTAAAAATGGTTGCACTGTAATCGGATTAGGTGCATCTACAAAAGGAAATGTACTTCTTCAATTATGTGGAATTGATAAAAATTTAATGCCATGCATAAGTGATAGAAATAAAGAAAAAGTTGGATTAAGAACACTGGGTACAGATATAGAAATTATTTCTGAAGATGCAGTTAGAAAATTAAAACCTGATTTTATGTTAGTAATTCCATGGAATTTTAAAGATGAAATGGTATTATGTGAAAGTGAATACATTCAAAATGGTGGCAAACTTCTATTTGTAATGCCTTATCCTTATTATATTGATAAACAAGGTGAAAAGAAGATTTAATTTAACAATATCAAAACACAGAAATTAAAATTTTAGAAATAACTGTTCATCAAATAATTTTTTTTGTATATCTACTTAATATAGATAAAATACTATTAAATATTTTTACACTAACACTATTTGAAATTTTATCTGGTATGAATATTTCATTAGGTAATTTTTCTATAATTTCTTTATCATTGATAATTCTTATTTTTTCTAGTTCAACATATTTTTTTCTAATATGTTTGAAATTTTTTAGAATGTCAAAATAAGCTTTTAGTTTCATTTTACCAAATCCTTTCATAACATAAAAAATTACCATCATAATTTCTACTATTATTAACGCTGGAAGCATTTTGTAAAATGTTTTTTTAGAAATATGTGTTAATAAACAATAATGTCTATTTCTTTCTAACCAAAAAAATTTCATTGCACTCCATTTGTAATTATAACTACCTGCATGAAATACAGTTGCACTTGGAACATAAAATGACTTAATTCCTATTTGTAATGCTCTCCATCCCAAATCTAAATCATCGTGATATAAGAAAATAAATGGATCAAACAATCCAATTTTTTTAATAGTTTCTGTTTTAGTAAAAAGACAGGCTCCTGATGCATATCCTATTTCTTGGAATTTTTCAAATTGACCTTTATCTTTAATGCCTCTTCCTTTAGAATATCCAAAACCAAATAAATGCAACATATTTCCAGCACTTTCAAATAAATTATCTTCAAAAGCAAGTATTTTTGGTTGATACAACCCTTTTCCATGATTTTCATATTCTTTAAAAAATTCAACTAGCCAATTTGGTTCTACACGAGTATCTGGGTTTAATATTACTATAAAATCTCCCTTCGCTTGTCTGATTCCTACGTTATTTCCTTCACAATATCCTAAATTCTCTTTATTTTCAATTAATTGAATTTGAGGAAATTTATCTTTACATCTTTTATGACTGTTGTCTGTAGAAATATTATCTACCACAATTACTTCGAATTCTTTATTTTGAGTTTTAAAAATAGATTCAATACAATTTAACAAAAGATCTCCTGCATTATAATTTAAAACAATGATACTTGTTAAATTATTCAAATCGTCATTCCTTCTTTATTTTTCAAAACTGTATAAGATTTTTGCAAGTTCATTTGAAGCATTTCCTTTATTGATAAAATATTCATTAACAAAATCATTTCCTTTATGAATTAATTCATTACGAATTTTTTTATTTGATATTAAATCATTAATTATTTTTTCAAATTGATCAATATTTGAAGTATATAATACTGCTCCTTTTTTTAATGGAATTTCATCCTCAAAACCTTGTTCTTCAGGTAAAAATACCATTGTGGGTTTTTGTGCTATTAGTGCATCTAAAATCACTGTTGAAAAATTTAGAGAAATCATGACATCACATTTTTCTAATAAATCTGCAATATTTTCATTTTGATAAATTTTAATTGTAGGATCAATTTCATGTATTAATGGTTTAATATCATAAGAAACATGACCGGGATGTAATTTAACTATGATTTTTTTGTTATATGATTTTTTTATAACATCACAAATTTTTCTAATGGCATCTTCCATTTTAATAAAAGATTTAGTATCTGTGCCATTACTATTATTGTGAAAAAATCCATTTGCAGCTATTAATACTGTATCAAAATTATTACCATGTTCTTTTTCAAAAAATTTATCATGTCTAGGACTACCAATTTTAATAATGTTATTTTTTTCTACATTGTGTTTTAACAGAAAATCTTCCAAAACTTTTCCCCATACTATATGTTTGGAATTATTAGAAGGGAAAATTGGTAGAATTGAATTATATTTAAAAAATTTTTCATTTTGAATATACAAACCATGCTGTAAAAACATATTTGGAATATTTTTCTCATTAATTAAAGAAATAATTATTTTATCTTCTATTCCAACATGTGCCCATTCTAACACACAACTTGGGTTAATCTTATTAAATAATTCATTTAAAAGAATAAATCTTTCAACAGACTCTATGAATCTTTTTGTTGTTAATGATGAAAAACTATCTTTTATTGCATCCCAAAATTCAATGCCCTCTATTGAAAAAATCTCATAAAAAACTTTATTTTTCCATAATTCATATAACTTATCTTGCATTTTTAATTTTTCAGAATCCATTTTCAAATTAGTATTTTTATTAGAAAAATCTTCTAATTCTATTATTTTACAATTTGAGTTTTTCATAATTTGTAAACTAGAATAATTCCATATGGCTGGTCTTCTTTGATTTAATAATAAAACATTAAACTTTGATTCAGATAATATTTTTAATAATTCTGAATATAAATTAGGATTAAAATCTAATAACAAAATAATTTTTTTATTTTTGATTTTAGTGAAATTTGGTTTAAGATTATATAATATATTTAGACATTTTATTGAAAATCTTCTTATTCGTAAAAAATTTGCTCTAGAAATTTTTATTGATATGATTTTACCTCTAATTCCTATTGGAATATCTACTGAATCAAAAAATAAAGAAGTATTTTTTTCTGATTCAAGTTTAACAACTTCAATTTCCATCCCTTTACAAACAATTTCTGTACATTTGCCTAAAAATGAAGTAAAAACTATCTTGGGTGATTCCTTTTTAATTATTTTATGTATTCCAATTATTCTTTTAATATATTCAAAAAAATACCCAATTAATTCAATTTCTAGAAGTGAGCCTAAATTTACACCATTATATTCTAACATTTTTTTTAATTTTTCATGTTTGTACCAATTTGTTGTTAAATTCAAAGCTTTATCGTCCATCATTGATTTATCTTGCTCTGAAAAATATTCCTCAACAAGATGATGTTTTGATTTAACACTATCGAGAAGTTTATGAGATTCAAAATCAAAAGAAATAATTTTTGTATTTTCTAAATCCATAAATTTTTTAAGAGATTGGATATCCTCTTTCCCTTCAACCAAAATTAGTTTTTCTGTCAATAATAATAAAATCAACTTAAAATGATTAAAAACTTAACTATGAAAAATCACTTTGAAATTTCTATAATTATTTTTATGCCTAGTTCAATTTTTATTTATGTCTAAATTATAATTTTGATTTTACAAAATCAATTGATTTTACTGGTGATGGATCAATTTGTGATATTACTGCATGGAATATTGATGAATAATCTAAAACATAAATCAAATTAATTAATTTTGATAAAATATTTCCATCTACTGAAAAAATTTCTTGATATTTTATTTCATTGATATTAAAATAATCTTTAATTATTTCCCATCTTTCTTTTGTCTTCAAAAAATCATCAGTCCCTTCAATTAGAATTGGTTGCACAATGGAATCTTTTTCCCAAGAAACAATTCCATTATGGCAGGCTTCTACTACGTCTTCTACTATTGCATGAATTTTTGAATTCTCTTGAAGACAATTTTTAAATCGAATTGCTGATGCTTGAAGTCCAAATGGATAATAGATTAATGGAATTCCATTCATATTTTTTGCTAAACTTAATGCAGTGTTTTTAGAATTGAGATTTTCTGATGAAATTTTTTTTTTTGTAATTTCTAATGCATTAATTGAGTCTATGATGTTTTCTTCTTCAATGGGAATAATAGGTTTGAGAATTTTCAAAATTGCATACAAAAAATTTGGAAATGAGGCTCTTGGAGAATGAATTTCTTTAATTTTTCTAAATTCTATGTTATTATTTTTACAATATTTCTCCATCTTTCCACCTGATGAAAACCCAATTAAATTACATCCAATTTTTTTTGCATTTTCTAACACTGACAATGTTTCTATCGTATCTCCTGAAACACTAGTTGTTACAACTAATGAGTTCTTGTTTACCGTACTTGGTAAATTATATCCTTTAACAACAGATACATGAATATTTGATTTAGATAGAATAGCTGCAAAAATATCTCCTATTGCACCTGATCCACCCATTCCAGAAAATACAATATTGTCTACATTTGTAAAATTTACCGATTCATAGTTTGCATTATATGCATTCCTTGAAATCTCTGGCCACATATCATATACTTTGTACATTCCACTTTTATCATATTTTGATAAAACCGTTTTATCAATCAACTATTGCACTAAATTATTGTAATTATATAACGGTTAATAACAAAATTGTAAGTTTATGGGTAAAACTTAGATATTGATATCATCTGCTATCATAATAATGGATATTCTTGTTACAGGTGGAGCTGGTTTTATCGGACAAAAATTAGTAAAATCACTATTATTACAAAATAATAATATCTTTATTTTTGATAATTTTTCAAATAGTTTAAAAGATCAATTAGATTTATCACAAAAAAATTTGCATTTAGTGGAAGGTGATATAGTTGATTATAATTCAATAAAAAATGCTTTAGTTGGAATTGATCTTGTAATTCACCTGGCAGCACAAATCAATGTAAATGCTTCATTTTTAGATCCTGATTTCACAAATAAAGTAAATGTACTGGGAACTGAAAATTTGTTAAAAGCATGTGTTGAAAATAAAATAAAAAATATTATAATATCTTCTTCAGCTGCAGTTTTTGGAGAATCAAAAAATTTACCCTTAATTGAAACTTCTGAATTATCCCCAATTTCCCCTTATGGTGAAAGTAAAGCTGCTATGGAAAAACTAATTAAAAATTATGTAAATAAATTTAGTTTTAATTGTATTATTCTTAGATTTTTCAATATTTTTGGAAAAGGTCAAAATGATGAGTATGCTGGTGTTATTACAAAGTTCTTAAAACAAATTAATCTGAATAAAAAACTCATTATTTTTGGAGATGGGAATCAAACTCGTGATTTTATATACATTGATGATATAATCCATTCAATTGAACATGCAATAGAAAATGTTTATGGAAAAAGAGCTACTTGTTACAATATTGGCTCTGGAATTAATGTTAGTATTAAAGAACTTGCAAATCTTATGATCTCTATTTCTGGAAAAGATCTAGAAATTGAATATTTACCAAAGAAAGATGGTGATATTAAATACAGTATTACTACTATAGATCTTGCTAAAAAAGAACTTAATTTTATTCCAAAAATTACTTTGGAAAATGGATTAAAACATTTGATTAAAAATTAATATATTTTTTTATTTTTTTATGTGCCATGGCGTATTTTTTAATGCTGAATGTGGAAGATTTTTCCAAATGTATTTGTTTTCTAAATACCATTTAACAGTAAGCCTTAATGCTTCTTCAAAATTATATTCTGTTTTCCACCTTAGTTCCTTACGTGTTTTTGAAGAATCTAAACTATATCTGAAATCATGACCTGGCCTGTCTTCTGTATGGATGAACATGTTAGAAGGTTTTCCGAGTATTTTGAGAATTTTTTTAACAATCACCAAATTATTTATTTCATTATTTGCAGAAATGTTATAAGATTCCCCCCATTTACCTTTTAATGAAACTTTGATAATTGCATTACAATGATCTTTCACAAATATCCAGTCTCTAACAGCTTTACCTGATCCATAAATAGGAATTTTTTTATTTTTTTGTGCAAATAAAATAATTCTAGGAATTAATTTTTCTGCATGTTGTCTAGGACCAAAATTATTTGTGCAACGTGTAATGATTGCTTTAATACCGTATGTTTTTACATATGACATGACAAGTAATTCTGCTGATGCTTTTGATGATGAATATGGACTTGAAGGATTGAATCTATCTGTTTCTCTAGCACTATCTTTTTTAAGACTTCCAAAAACTTCATCAGTTGAAATATGAATTAATTTTTTATCTAATTTTCTTATGGATTCCAAAATATTGAATGTCCCAATAATATTTGATTGAATAAATGATTCTGGTGATGAAATACTTCTATCTACATGTGATTCTGCCGCAAAATTAAAAACTATATCTGATTTTGAAATCTCTTTTTCAACTAATTTTTTATTCGTAATGTTTCCTTGAATAAATTGATATTTTTTATTTTTTTTGATATCTTTAAGATTATCTACATTTGAGCCTGGGAGTTTTGCATCCACATTTGTTATTTTATATGAAGGATATTTTTTTAAAATCTCTAAAATAAAATTACTGCCTATAAAACCTAATCCCCCTGTTACTAATATTTTCATTATACTGATTTTTTTTTGAGTCATATAATCTTGCTGAATAAAAATATCCGATTTTCTAAAAATCTTATAATTTATTTAAAAATTAATTGACTTGTATTAACTGATTAAGCCTTTTTTGAGCAGTACATACTGGACAATAATGATCCCATTTTTCATCATGTTCCCAACCTCGTAAATGTGCTAATTTTGTTAATTTACTTACATCTTTATCAAGCATTAATTGCTGAATAGCCAATAAATCAGCATGATCAAAAACTTGACTAACATGAGCACTTAGAACATCCGCATCATCTAATGCAACTAAGAATTTTTTTAATGCTTGTAATTTCCATTCTTTAATTATTTCTGAAGAAATTGAATTTTCAGGTAAATCTTTAATCTGATTTAATCTATCATCAAATTGACCTAAAATCATATTTTCATAATCCATAAATAATTTTGTTCCTGGATAAGGTGTACAAATAAACGGTCTACAAACAATATTATTTTTTATGAAAAATTCTGTAGTTTCAAGAACATCATCAATATTCTCATTTGGATTACCTACCATAAAAGTCATAATTGGTTCCATCTTTTGTCTTTTCATTATATCTACTGCATTTTGATTCATTTGTGCAGTACAACCTTTGCCTATATCGTATTTTAGAACTTTATCACTACCACTTTCACCGCCGAATGTAATGAATGTGCATCCTGCTTCTTTCATATGATGAACTAATTCATCTGATACACTGGCACTATCTCCTGCAGTTCCCCAATGCATGAATTCGGGTATTCCTTCTTCAATCATTTTTTCACAGAGTTTGTGTAAATATCTTTTATCAGACGTTAAGTTCTCATCGAGAATATAACAATAATCAATTCCATATTCATCATGTAAAAATTTCATATGTTTAACTACATATTCTGGAGAATTCAATCTTGAAACAGCTTGAAAACCGTACTCTTCATCCATTACCTTTAATTTTTCTTTACCTACAAATTTCTCTTGATCCCATCTGTTCATTCCATTATGAGTACAAAACGTACATTGTCGAGGACATCCTCGTTGTGTAATTATATCTATTCTCCTTTTTGCATTTGAAGACTCTTGACTATGAACTATTTGAGAATATTCAAAATATTTTTCTAAATCCAAAAGATGGTAAGCAGGATATGGCAATGTATCCATATCATTAATCAAAGCACGTGGTTCTGTAAACACCACATTTCCAGAATCATCCTTGTATGCAATCCCCTTAATTTTTGAACGATCTCCTTTTGGTCCTACTTGTAAAATTTCTCTAAATATGTCTTCACCTTCTCCAATTGCAACAATATCTATTTCAGGAAGAATATTCAAGATCTTATCTGGCATGTATGTTGCAAATCCTCCACCTGCTAAAATTTGTGCATTAGGATGTATTTGTCTACAAACTGGTATTATTCTACAAATATCTTTAAACTGACTACTTAATCCTCCAACTGCAATAACATCATACTTATCTAGAGAAATTTCTTCACCTACAGTTTGAAGAGGAACGCGATTAGCGTTTAGATCTAAAAATGCAACTTCATGTCCTTCTTGTTCAGCAATGGATGCGAGCATCCCCAATCCGAAAGGAATGTCTTCTGGACCTCCTCTTAATCTAACTGGTGGATGAATAAATAATACTTTCAATAATATGGTTGACATGTTTTCTACTATAAATAGATAATCTTATAAATTCACGTATAAATGGGTTAAGTATTTTTTCAAATCTATTTTTTCAAAAATTCTGAAAACTTCATTGTATCAATCCTCTCACCAAATAATGAACCACCTTCGGTAGCATTTATTGTTCTAACCCATTTTGGTGTGTGTATTACCATATTACAAAATCCTTCTCTGTAAAAATCATAAATTGGATCTAATAACACATCACAATCAAAATCTTTGTTATAGATTATTTTATGATCATTTTTTACACGTTCTACATCATTGTTATAGCATTTTAATAGATGTTGATAATGTTGTGTTTCTTCAATAGATGTAGATGCTGGATATCCAAAATCTACTCCAATTAAAACTGTAGGTGATCTACCTAGAATAGCCCAAGAAAAAACCCACGAATTACTTCCTACATTCCCTCCTGTTTGAAGACTTGCAATTCCTTTTGGATTCATTTCACTTTTTGTCATCATGTTCATGATTTTACTAAAAGAACCTTCTTTTCTAAAATCATCAATTAATGGATTAAACCAAAAAACATCTAGTTCAAATTTTTTACAAACTTTCATTACTTCAGGTGAAATACAAGTGGACAAAATTACTTTAATTTTATCAGAATATTTTTCAACCAAGGGATCATCATAAAATTCTGCTTGTTCAGCATCCCCATCAACTGTCAGAACGTAAAAATCTGTAAATTTTTCAGGAGTAATACCCTGTTTTAATGCAGTAATTAGCATTATGTCTGAACAAATTATTGTATCATTATATTGACTGGTTGATAATATTTCAAGATGTTTTTTCTCATACACACTTGGTCCTTTACCTATTACAACAGCTGATTTTGATGGACTATGATTATTGATAGTATTTCCATTTTGAAATACACTTAGATTTTTTATACTATTTCCTTCTAAAATGTATGGTAAGTTCCTTGCAAAATTTTGTAACCACATATCCATTAATGAAAATGTTGCTTTTTGTAATGTTTCAAAATTTGTACTCATGTATTTAATCTAAAATTTTTTCTATATTTACATTTTCACATGTTAATTAAAATTCTTGATTTTATGTTATAAAAAATTAGATTAGTTTTATATTATTAATCTAAATCATCTACCACAAAAACATCTTCTAAACCCTCTTCTTTAAAAATCATAAAAGAACCAGTAGCACCTCTAACTCGCATTGATTCATCTTCAAATTTTTTTCGTTCTAGATGTTCTTCAGTTTTTTTATCAATATTTTTCTTCTTCTGTTCTGGAAGTTTATAGTTGGCTTTAGTAAGTGGCATATTTTATTACTAATAATTTATTATTTAACTTTTTACTTTTTTATCATTCTTTATTGATTTTGCATATCCTTCATTTCTATTAATTCCTTGATTGATTTTTTGAAGGTCGGGTTCTTTTGCAAGTATTTTTAATATTGCATTGGTAGAAAACAATGTTTTTGGTTTCATTCTAGAATAAATTTGTCTTACAAATTTTAAATCCTGTTTTTCATCTACTGTCCAACGTAAATGAGATAGATCTTTTTTATTTTCATAATTAAAAATTTTAAATTTCTTAGGGTTTTTTACAATATACGGATTAACATGTTCTCTCTCTGAACTCATTTTTGAAAATTTATCTGCTTTTTTTAATGCAGAAAATGAAAAAATTTCTGTATCTAATCCATCTGGGTATGTTGGCGGTTCTCTATTTGTCACATAATCGTAATTCTTTTTTAAGAAAACTTGTAACATTTTTTCTACAAGACAAGGATCAATTAATGGACAATCACTAGTAATTCTAATTATTGGATCTGCATTAAATTTTTTAGCACAACTATAGTGTCTATCTAATAGATCTTTTTCACTTCCTTGAAAACCAAAAACACCATTTTCTTGTGCAATTTTAAGAAAAATCTCATCTTCTTTTTTCTTTGTTGTAATAATAATTATTTGTTGAACTGATTTTATTTTTTTTGCTCTGTTTATCATGTGCCAAATTATTAACTTCCCTTCAATTTCTTTTAGAGCTTTTCTGGGAAGACGCGTAGATCCTGTTCTTGCTTGAATCATTACTGTAATTTTTTTTTGTGTCATTTTTCAGAAACCATTCATTTGATCAAATCAACAACATAAAAATTTGTTTAAAATTTATACCAAAATTTATCTTTTAATGAAAATTGAATTTAATTATTTTTTCATAGATTTTTAAAATAATAAAAGTTATTTTACTTGTATTTCACCAATGAAGTATTGAATGCTAAAAAATTATTTGATTTATCTGATAAAGTAATCATAATCACTGGTGCAGCTGGTCTATTAGGCACAAAATATGCTGAGGGATTAAGTCAAGTTAATGCAAATGTAGTTTTAGCAGACATAAATTATTCTAAAATAAAAAAAATTCAAAAATCACTAAATGAAAAATACGATGTTAATTCATTAGCAGTGAAAGTAGATTTAACTGATAAAAAATCAATTAAAAATTTGGTTAGACAAGTTTTGAAAAAATATTCTCGCATTGATGGGCTAGTAAATAATGCCATGTATCCTGAAGGTCCAAGGGAACGATCTAGTTCATTTGAAGATTTCCCATTAAAATTCTGGAATAATGCAATTGAAGTTAATCTAACTGGAATGTTTCTGTGCTGTCAAGAAGTTGGTAGAATAATGAAAAAACAAAAGAATGGCGTTATTGTAAACATCAGTTCAATTTATGGTCTTGTTGGAGCAGATCAGAGAATTTATGGTAAAAGTAAATACAATTCAACAGTTACTTATGGTGTTACAAAAAGCGCTATTTTGAACTTCACCCGATATTTGGCATCTTATTGGTCTGATTGTGGAATTAGAGTAAATACTATTTCTTTAGGTGGTGTAGAAAACAATCACCCACCATCATTTGTGAAAAATTATTCTTATAGAAATATGATGGGAAGAATGGCTAAAAAAGATGAATATGTTGGTTCAATGATATTCTTATTATCTGATGCTTCATCATATATGACAGGATCAAATCTTGTGGTTGATGGTGGTTGGACTGCATGGTGACTTACAAGATTTTAAATAGATGTTTTTAACAATTTTCAATATTGAATCATAATTTTATTAATATTGATGGTGTAAATATTGGAATTGATCATCCGACATACTTTATTGCAGAAGGAGGCTTAAATCACAACGGAGATATTAAACTTGCAAAAAAATTGATTGAAGAAGCAAAAAATGCGGGAGCTAATGCAATTAAATTTCAAACTTTCAAAACTGAAGAATTTGTAAAAAAATCAAATAAGTATTTTTCATTATTCAAACAAGCTGAATTAACCTATGAGGAATTTGGAGAGCTCAGTGATTATGCAAAACAGGTGGGCATTACTTTTTTTTCTGCCCCATTTGATATTGAAAGTGCAAATTATTTAAAAAAAATCGGAATTCCTGCTTTCAAAATCGCTTCATCTGATTTAATTAATAAACCCTTGATTAGACATATTGCAAAAATGAACATGCCTATGATTATTTCAACTGGACTATCTATAATAAGAGAAGTTGAAGATGCTGTAAATTATTGTCTCTATGAAGGTAATGACAAAATTGGACTATTACATTGTATAGCACATTATCCTACTGAACCCACAGAAGCAAATTTGAATGCAATTAACACAATGCGAAATAAATTCCAAGTTCCTATAGGATATTCTGATAATGGAGAATCTACATTAGTAGATCTTGTTGCAGTTAGTCTAGGCGCTAATATTATTGAAAAACACTTTACATTAGATAAAACAATGGCTGGGCCTGACCATTTCTTTTCTATAGATCCATCTGGATTGAAAAATTTAATGACACAAATAAGGGATATAGAAAAAATTAAAGGTACTGGAAAAAAAATTCCACAGCCTTCAGAATTGGAAGGTCGATATTCCATAAGAACATCAATCACTGCAAATCAAAATTTAATCAAAGATCAAGTGCTTTCCAAAGAAATGTTATCTGTGAAAAGACCTGCTGAAGGAATTGAGCCTAAATATTTGGATCAAATTATTGGAAAGAAACTAAATAAAGATATCAATAGTGATGAATCCATTCACTGGAAAGATCTAATTTAGATTTTAGATAAAAGTTAAATGAAACAGTAAAAAAATGACTTGTAATGTTTTTAATTTGTAATTTAAATTTAAAAAGAAAGAATATGGGGAATGTAGAAATCAAATGATAAAAAAACAAAAATCTTTTGGAGATATCAAACCATGTATTATTTGTAAAAAAACATCATTTACTAAATGGGCTAAACTAGAAAATTATCAAGCAAGAAAATGTAATAATTGTGGAATGATATCAGTAAATCCTACACCAAATCAAGAATTTTTAAATAAATATTATGAAGGATATTCAAAATTATACACTGGAAATTCAAAATTAGATAAAAAAAGTCTTACATTATTAGACCAAAGAAAATTAGTTTATCAAATTGATAAAAAATGGATTACAAAATTTATTGATCAAGGAAAAGTTTTAGATGTTGGTTGTTCTGGTGGGCAATTTTTAAGTCATTTTAATTCAAAACGTTGGAATCGTTTTGGGATTGATGTTGATGAAGAAGCAGTTAGATTGGCAAAAAGTAAATTCAAAATTAATGCACGTGTTGGAGATCTCTTTGAATTAGAATTTCGCGATAAATTTGATCTAATATTGTTTAGAGGTGTAATAGAACATTTTTCTGATCCTATGAAGGCTTTGAAAAAATGTAGTACTATATTAAAAAAGAATGGATACTTGTTCATAACTGCAACACCTACATGCGATGCATTTGCATTTGATGTTTATAGAGAAAAATGGAAATTATTTACACCTCCTGAACACTTGCACTTTTTTAGCGTTTCACTTTTAACTAAATCTCTAAAAAAATATGGATTTGAGTTAATTGATCATCATTATCAATATGCAGAAACACCTTATGCAAATCCAGAAAAAGATTTCAAAAAGATAAAAAATGATCTCATTTTAGCTTCCCAAAATAAGAGAAATAAAATTAAAACTTCAAATCCATTTCCAGGTAGTATGATGACTGCTGTATGGAAAAAAATTGTCTAGAAAACGTTGAATACTGATTAATATTTTATCTAATCAAGAAATGAAAATTCTTCTAACTGGAGGTCTAGGCTATATTGGATACTCTTTAACAAAAAAATTATCTGAACACCACTTGATTATATGTTCAAAAAGTGAACATCTAAACAATGAAAATTTTAAAAATATTGATCTTGAACTTGTAAATATTGAATCAGATAATTTTCTAAAGGTTGTAGAAAAACATAAGCCTGATTTGTTAATTCATCTTGCATCTTATGCTGGATTACAAAATTGTGAAAATAATCCACATTTGGCATTTGCAACAAATGTCTATGGAACATATAATGTGATTAAAGCATGTTCATTACATAATGTACGATTGATCTTTTTATCATCTAGAGAGGTTTATGGAAATACATCAAATGAAATTGATGAAAATCAAATTCTTAAACCTACTAATGTTTATGGTCTTACAAAACAATTGTCGGAGAAGATGATTGTATCTGAACATGAAAAATCAAGTTTGAATTATACTATTCTCAGAATTACTAATGTTTATGGTCCTGGAGGCACTGATGGTGTAAATAAAATAATTCAATCCAGTATAACAAAAAATCAAATTGTCATAAATGGTGGAAATCAATTAATAAATTTGATCTATATTGATGATTTGGTAGAAGCAATTATTGAAACTTTGAATAATGAGAAATCATATAATCAAATCTTTAATGTTGGTTCATTTAACAATATCACGCTTGATGAATTTTCTAAGCTCGTATCTTCTTCATGTAAAAATAATATTCAAATTATCTATAACACATCTTTAAAATTTGAAAATAGTAAATTCAAACCAAACGTAAGCAAAATAAAAAATATTTTGAATTTTCATTCTAAAACTCACATTGAAGATGGAATAAAAAAAACAATTAGATGGTTTGAACAAAATATGGACAAAAATAAAAATTGATCAAAAAAAAATCAATTCTTTTTAGAATTTCAGGAGGAAGAGCTAAAAACAAAGAGTTAGGATTAGGTCACATCTATCGGGCTGTCAACTTATCTTCTCGCCTTTCTAAACATAATATATTTTTTTTACTTGAAGATTACGGTGGATCTTTAAACGTATTAAAAAATCATAGTAAAAATAAAATCCACACTTTAGATGCTAAAACCTCTCTTGATTCAGATATTAAAAAAACTTTAAAATTATTAAATAAAAAAAATATTGATCTATTAATTGTAGACAAATTTGATAAAATCACTAAACAATATGTCTCAGAAATGAAAAAAAATGTAAAAACAATTGTGGTTTCTGATACAGACAAAATAGATTATAATGCTGATTTGGTAGTCAATGGTTTTGTTGGATTTAAAAACTCCATTTTTACAAATCGTTTTAAGACAAAATGTCTATTGGGTCCCAAATATCAAATATTGTCAAAAGATTATGAAAAAAATAATCTACATGTCAAAAATTCCCAAAATATCTTAGTTACTTTTGGAGGATATGATAATCAAAAATTGGTTGAACAATTTTGTAAACAGATGATTCCATATATTGAAAATTTGAAAATAAAAATTATTTTAGGCGCAGCAACTAAGAAATCCAAAAAATTGTCAGATCTTGATTTAAAATTTAATAATCTTTCAATTGTAAATACTGTTTTAAATTTGAAGAATGAAATAAAAAATTCTAGATTTGGATTTTGTGCCGGTGGAATAACAACTTATGAATTTGCACTTTTACATGTACCATTTGTAGTAATTTGTCAATATGAACATCAGATCAAAACAGCTCGTGCATGGGAGAAAAATAAAATGGCATTGAATTTAGGTTTTAAAAATAAATTTTTGGCAAAAAAATTAGACAAATTGTTATTAGAAATATCGAAAAACTCAACAAAATTTAATTCGAATAATAATTTTAAAATTGATGGTTTAGGTGCTAGACGGGTTTCAAATTATATAGAATCAAAAATATTATAATTTCATATTTTTTCAAGATTTATTGTTTAGAAAATTGTGTTTTTTAATGAAGAAACTAGTATTAAAAATTTACAATAGTACTTTTAAAATTACGGGTGGTTTCTTTTAAATACACATAAACAGTTTTGTGATTATTCATACTACACTTTTTAAATATGTTTATCCAATTTTTTTTAATTGAAAACTGCTGTAATTACAACTGGTGGTCTAGGAACTAGATTATTAACTTCTACAAAAGGTACTCCAAAAACAATGTTACCATTATTTGATAAATCTCATGATAAATCTAATGATCCTTTAGTAAGACCTCTGTTAGAAATGATTTTTGAAAATCTTTATGATGCTGGATTTAGAAAATTCTGTTTTATTATAGGTGGTAAGACGAAACATTCTATTTTAAATCACATGAAACCTGATGCTAATTTTATTAAATTACTTGAAAAACGTAATACCTCTACTGATAAACGATTCAAATTCAATATTCAAAGAATTTATAAAAAAATTAAACAATCTAAAATTGCATATATTTCACAAGCTACTCCTATGGGGTTTGGCCACGCATTGACATCTGCTAGTAAATTTGTTGGAAATGATACTTTTTTACTTCATGCTGGAGATGCATATTTTCCAGATTATGATTTTCTCCCAAAATTTATTAATCAATTTAACAAAAATCAAAATCTAGAAGGTAGTTTATTATTAAAAAAAACTAATAATCTAAAAGGATATGGAATTGCACAAATAAATAAAGTTGGAAATTCAAATTTGATTTTTAATGTTCAGGAAAAACCAAAAAAACCTCTAAGTAATTTAGCTATTCTCCCAGTTTATGTTTTTACATCAAAAATATTTGAAGCATTAAAAAATACAAAAAAAGGTTACAATGGAGAATTACAAGTTACTGATGCAATTAAAACAATGTTGGATGATAACAAATCTATTTCTGGATATATTTATCCACATAAAGTCTGGTATGATATTGGAACTGCACAAAATTATTTTAAAGCTATAAAAACTTCTTACTCTAAATCTACAAACTTATAAGAAATTTTTTAATAAGTTAAAAAACCAAGATCTCTTATTTCTGAATATTTTCTTATATCCCTAATTATACTAAAACCCAACTATTAAAAATCACAAGATATTTCTATTGTTGTGGTTTATTCATTAACTAATTCTAACAATCTTAAAGAAAGAGCAAAAAAAGTCATTCCTCACATAACTGGAACTTTTAGTCGAGGTCCAAATCATTTTGTAGAGGGAGTTTACCCAGTTTATGCAAAATCTGGATTAGGATCTCATTTTACAGATGTTGATGGGAATGAATTTATTGATTATTTGATGGCTTTAGGACCAATTACATTGGGCTATAACTATAAACCCGTAAATGATGCAATCATTAAACAATTACACGAAGGGATATTATTTTCATTACCTAATTCAAAAGAAGTTGAATTATCAGAATTAATTTCACAAACAATCCCAAATGCTGATATGGTAAAATTTGAAAAATCTGGTTCAAATGCTGTAACCGGTGCAGTTAGAGCTGCCAGAGCTATCACTAAACGAGATAAAATTGCTTATTGTGGAAGTGGTGGTGTATGGCATGATTGGCAAGCTGCAATGGTAAGTCGAGATGATGGAGTTCCAAAATTTAACAAGGATTTAATCAAAATTTTTGAATATAATGACTCTGATGGTCTAGAACAAATTTTTATTGAAAATAAAGATGAAATTGCAGCAATTATTTTAGAACCCACAATTTATGAAAAACCATCATCATCATTTTTACAAAAAGTAAGAACTTTGGCTGATGCTAATAATTCACTTTTAATTTTTGATGAAATAGTAACTGGATTCCGATTTGATCTTGGAGGCTGTCAAAATCTCTATAATGTAAAAGCAGACATGGTATGTTTTGGAAAAGGAATGGGAAATGGACTTCCTATCTCCGCAATTACTGGTCCTAATGAATTTATGAAATTTTTTGATAGTTTATGGGTATCCTCCACAAACAATCCTGAAGCACTTTCTTTAGCTGGAACTATATCTGTGATTAATGAAATGAAAGAAAAAAACACAATACAATCCTGTTGGAGAATTGGTGAAAAATTATTTAATGGATGGAATAAAATTGCTAAAAACTATGATCTAAACATCAATATGATTGGATATCCTATTCGTATGACAATTCAATGTAAAGATAATAATGAAAATGATTCTATGGAACTTGAAGCGTTAGTATTACAAGAGATGATAAAACAAGGAATTTTCTTAGCACATGGAAAATCTTTTCTTTGTTATTCTCATTCAGAAGATGATGTTGTTAAAACTCTAAATTCTTTTGAAAATACTTGTAAATTTATCAATAAAATTAAGCCTAATCAGTCATACGAACATTTTCTTGAAGGAAATATGCCTAAAACTATTTGGAGTATGGCAATTCCTCCAACAAAAAAATCTTTCTCATAAAATAATTAATTTTTTATGCTTTAAAGGAACTTTTATGTAGAAAACTCTTCAATTTTTCTTTTAATGTAATTTATGGAAGAAATAGGTGAGGGATCTGTTCTTGTTAAAGTTGAAAGCACCAATGTTCTTAATTTGACACATGTAATAAAATATGTATTTATATTCTAAATTGATGAAAATTATAATTTTTACCCAATTGATTTTTAAAAAGCTTGATCCTCAGATTATTTATGGATAAGATTGCAATTGATTCCTCACTTCGAACAGTAGAGTGGAAAGACAACAAAGTGATCATGATTGAACAAACAAAGCTTCCTAATGAATTAATTTTTGTAGAATATGATGATTTTAATCAAGTTGCAAACGCTATCAAAACTTTGATAGTTAGAGGTGCTCCCGCAATTGGAGTATCTGGTGCATTTGGATTAGGATTAGCTGCTTTACAAAGTAAATCAACAACAAAAGAAGAATTACTATTTGACTTGGAAAAAGCAAGAAAAATTCTTTTTGCAACTAGACCTACTGCTGTAAATTTAGGTTGGGGATTAGAAAAAATCATGAATGTTGCGAAGACTGGAGAAACTGCTGAACAAATTAGAGCATTAGTAATTTCTACTGCTAAAAAAATGGCAGATCAGGATATTGAAATTAACAAATCTATGGGAAAGAATGGTTCAATTCTTTTTGATAACAATGACACAATTATGACTCACTGTAATGCGGGTGCTTTAGCAACTGTAGCATATGGAACTGCATTAGGTGTAATTAGAGCAACTAGAGAAAGTGGAAAAAATATTAAAGTAATTGCTACTGAAACAAGACCAATTCAACAAGGTTCTAGATTAACAGCTTTTGAATTAAAACATGATGGATTTGATGTTAGTTTAGTTCCTGATACTGCAGTTGGATATTCAATGGCAAATGGATTGGTAAACAAAGTTGTAGTGGGTGCTGATAGAATTGTAAAAACTGGTCATGTTTTTAACAAAATTGGAACATATCAAGTAGCAACAATGGCCAAACAACATGGAATTCCATTTTATGTCGCAGCACCATTATCTACAATTGATATGGAAACTAAAGCAGCAGATGTTATTATTGAAATGCGAGATGGATATGAAGTTACTGGAATTGGGGATAAAAAGACTGCACCTGATGGTATATCTGTTATCAATCCTGCATTTGACATGACTCCTCCAGAATTGATTACAGCAATTATTACTGAAAAAGGAATTGCTAAAAGTCCTTATGAAGATTCCATTCAAAAACTTTTGTAAATCGAGAATCTTCCCATATTGATGTGGGTAGGTGGGGTGTTTTTGCTGGAAAAAATATTGATGTTGACGCTGCATATGTTTTTGTAGATGGTGAAGTACACTCAAATTCGTATTATGGTTATCAAACTCCTCACAATGGAATATACGGTGAAAAAATAAAACCATCTTATTATGCTGGTATTGGTGGTATTTTCATTCTTGAAAATATATCTGATGGTTGTCATGATTTTTCAGTAAGAATTACACATGAGAATGAATATTATGAAATATTACCTGATTCCCAATTATGTGTAGAATCTAATCCATAAAATTTCAATATTATGTTTATTCCTAAAATACATTATGTAGTTCAAGCTAATTAATACAAAGTTTTTATTGTTTTTCAAACTACCGTATATCCTATGAGTACTGTTTCTACACAAGCAATTGAGGATTCACTTAAGCAATGTATGGATCCTGAAGTTCCTCTAAACATTGTAGAAATGGGATTAATCTATGGAATTGATGTTAAAGAAAATAATGATGTT